>Ga0056121_1000033_pt1 | contig 80894 bp, 61 predicted proteins | sample WorMetHEROISLAND_FD_83872 | JGI IMG/M metagenome (GOLD analysis project Ga0056121, IMG submission 83872) | Marine gutless worms symbiont microbial communities from Max Planck institute for Marine Microbiology, Germany - Olavius sp. 1 HERON ISLAND ...
CTTAACACTTAACACTTAACACTTAACACAACGTTTATGTACAAATCAGTAAGAAAATATCTAGAAGACAACGGGCCCATAGAGGCGTCGGCGCCAGTGCGGGTTGATCTGGGGGGCACCCTTGATATCAGTACGCTGCATTACCCGCTCCGACACCTGAACCCGTTGACCTTCAACGCGGCGGTTGGCCTGCGCACCCGGATTCGGCTGCAGCCCTTTGCCGATGGTCGGGTAAAGGTCTCCTCACGTGGTTTCGCCGAGGCTGACTTTGAAGCGGATAGCGTCCCGTTCGACCACCCATTGGGGCTGATGTTTGCGGTGGCGGGCTATTTTGCTTTGACCGGGGTACATATTGATATACAATCGACGTCGCCGCCACGCAGTGCCCTGGGGGGCTCTTCCTCGGCCGCGGTTGCTCTGGTAGCGGCCTGTGCGGATCTGCTCCTGGCGACCGGGCAGCCCGCTGGTTTGAATCGCCGGCAGGCAGCCGGTCTGGCGCATCATGTGGAGGCCGGTGTCGCCGGGGTTCCCTGCGGACTCCAGGATCAACTGGCGGCCGCTTTCGGCGGGATCCATGCCTGGCATTGGCAGGCCGGACCGGGCGGGACGGAATACAAGCGGGAAGCCCTGCTGGTTGACGATGGTATTGACTGGTTTGAAAAAAGGGCCCTGCTCGCCTACTGTGGACAGCCGCATGAATCCCGGAACATCAACAGCCGCTGGATTACCCAGTTTCTTGAAGCCCGGACCAGGTCGGCGTGGGCTGAAATTGTGAATTGTACCGTGGGCTTTGTTGATGCTATGAAGAAGAGCGATGCGGCCGGCGCCGCGATTTGGATGAATCGTGAAGCGGCCATCCGGTCGCAGATGACACCGGACGTACTCGATGACCTGGGCACCCGCCTGTGTGCCGCTGCCCGGGAGTCCGGCTGCGGCGCTCGGTTTACCGGGGCCGGCGGCGGGGGCTGTGTCTGGGCCTTCGGGCGGCAGGCCGATATCGAAAAACTCAAGCCGGTATGGGCAGCCGCGGTCGCAACAGTCGCGTCGGCGGCGCTGCTGGATTTTACCGTCGATTCACAGGGAATGCGTGTTAATTCTTAACCATATACTTTTTGAGGCTATTCAATGAATTTTCAGGATGTAATTTCCAAGTTGAACAATTTTTGGGGTAAATATGGCTGCGTTTTGTCCCAGCCCTATGACCTGGAGGTGGGGGCCGGCACCTTTCACCATACCACCTTGCTAAAATCACTGGGACCGGAACCGTGGAATGTGGCCTATGTGCAGCCTTCCCGGCGGCCCACGGACGGCCGCTATGGCGAAAATCCAAACCGGCTGCAGCACTATTACCAATACCAGGTTATCCTGAAACCATCGCCGGAATATTCTCAGGAGTTATACCTGGACAGCATGAAGGTTTTAGGGGTTGATCCCCTGGAGCATGATATCCGTTTTGTTGAGGACGACTGGGAGTCACCCACCCTGGGTGCTTCGGGACTGGGATGGGAAGTCTGGCTGGATGGTATGGAAATTACCCAATTCACCTATTTTCAGCAGGCGGGCAGTATCGAACTCTCACCGATTTGTGTGGAGTATACCTATGGCCTCGAACGGATCGCGATGTACCTGCAGGGCGTCGACAACGTTTATGACCTGAAATGGAACGATAATATTAGCTACGGAGATGTGCATCACCAGCAGGAAGTGGAACAGTCCACCTACAATTTTGAGGTGGCCGATGTGGATGTGCTCTTCGATCTCTTCACCAAATATGAAAACGAGGCCAAGCGGATATTGGAGGAGAGAAACCTGGTGCTGCCGGCCTATGAATATACGTTGAAATGCTCCCACACTTTCAATTTGCTGGATGCGCGCGGCGCTATCAGTGTAACGGAGAGAACCGGGTACATTGCCCGCATTCGGAATCTGGCCCGGCTGTGCGCGGAGGGCTATCTGGCCCAGCGGGAAGCCATGGGGTTCCCACTGCTCAACCGGTAGTACGATTTTCAGGTCCCCGGGACCGACCGTAGCGCCCTGGCACCCTGGAAGGGCGCTAAAAGATAACCGTCTAAATACCGCGCCCCGTGGTCTAAACGCGGTGCGGATGAAACGATGAGGAACTTATGACTACCTTTCTACTTGAAATCGGGGCTGAAGAAATTCCGGCCGGGTATATCGAACCCGCCCTGAAAGCCCTTTCTGCAACCTTGACAGCGCAACTGGAAAAAGCACGAATCGATCACGGTGCCATCACCACCTATGGAGCGCCGCGGCGCCTGGCGGTTATGGTGGCGGATGTGGCCGCCAAACAGAAATCGGTCACCAACGAAATGCTCGGGCCCCCCGCCAAGATCGGATTTGATGACACCGGCCGGCCGACCATGGCCGCTGAAAAATTCGCCGAGAAAGTCGGGATCAAGGTAGACCGGCTCAAGACCAAGGAGACGGACAAAGGGACCTACCTTTTTGCGAAAAAAGTTGAAAGAGGGGTCGCCACGGCAACGGTTCTCAAGCAGATTCTGCCGGGGATCATTCTTGGCACGCCGTTTCCGAAAACCATGCGCTGGATGGACCTGGATATAGCCTTTGCTCGTCCACTGCATTCCATTGTGGCGCTCCTGGGTGACCGGGTACTGACGTTTACAGTCGGTAATGTGAAAAGTGGCCGGTACTCGCGGGGGCACAGTTTCATGCACCCCAAAAAGATAAAAGTCAAGCACCCCGATCAATACCTCGACACCTTGCGGGAGGCTTGGGTTATTGTGGATATCGCCGAACGCAAAGCCATGGTGGCCGAACAGATTGCCGCCGAAGCCAGGACTTCCGGCGGGACCGTCCTGGAAGATCCTGAATTGGTGGACATCGTCACCAATCTGGTCGAATATCCAATTGCCACTGCGGGGAGTTTCGAACCCGAGTTTTTAGAGGTTCCCCGGGAAGTGCTCATCACCGCCATGCGGGAACACCAAAAGTACTTTGCCGTGGTCGATGCCCAGGGAGATCTCATGGCCAGGTTCATCCCCGTAAACAACACCCGCACACGCGACATGAAGCTGGTGGCCACCGGGCACGAGCGGGTTCTGCGGGCGCGTTTGAGTGACGCCAAATTTTTCTACAATGCCGATATCCAGGTTCCGGTTGAAGATCGCGTGGCCAAACTGGAGGGTGTCCTCTTCCAGGCCAAATTGGGCTCCATGTACGCCAAGACAGAACGTATCGGCCGCCTGGCCGGGTTTCTGGCGGAGGCTGTCAAAGGCGAAAAGCAGTTGCAGGTTGACCTGGCCCGGGCTGCCCGACAGTGCAAATCGGACCTGGTCAGCCAGGTCGTGGTGGAGTTTCCCAAACTGCAGGGTGTCATGGGGCGTGTATACGCCGCCGTAGCCGGCGAAAACAACGAAGTCGCCGCCGCCATTGAAGAGCATTATCGCCCGACCCACTCCGGCGGAGCGCTGCCGGGGACAATCACCGGTGCACTGTTGAGCATTGCCGACAAGATCGATTCCATCTGCGGCTGCTTTGCAGTCGGTTTGGTACCCACCGGGGCCGCTGATCCATACGCCCTCCGACGCCAGGGCATCGGCATTCTCCAGATCATGCGGTCCCGCGAACTGGCTTTTTCCTTAAGGTCACTGATCGAATTTGGACTTGCGCAATTCGGCGACAAGGTCGAAGGCGATGCTGGGCAGGTAGCGGATCAGATCTATGTGTTCCTGCAACGCCGCCTGGAACGGATCCTGGTGGACGAAGGGTTTTCCAAGGACGCGGTCGCAGCGGTTACGGCCGTTTCCATCGATCACCTGCCCAATGTCTGGAAACGGGTGGCGGCGCTTGAGACCCTCAAGGGCGCGGCCGACTTTGAGCCGCTGGCCGCAGCTTTCAAGCGCGTGGCCAACATCATGAAAAAATCGGGTGCCGCCGCCGGGGCGGCCGTGGATGCGGCCCTGTTGACGGATGCTGCTGAGAAGGCGCTATATGACGCTTTTCAGGCCGTCCAGAGAGATGTGGAGAACCGCCTTGAAACCGGTGGTTTCGACCAGGCCTTGAAAGCTATCGCCTCCCTGCGACCGGCCGTCGATACCTTTTTCGACGAGGTGCTGGTCATGGCCGATGATGACAAGGTGCGTGCCAACCGCCTGGCCCTGTTGGGCAGCATCGCCGGGTTGTTTGGCCTGTTCGCCGACTTTACGAAGATATCAACTTGATGAAAGGTTAGGGACTTATGCCGTACGATCCTGAAATGGATAAAAAACTGAAAGAGTGGAAATGCGAAGAAACCGGACTGGTACTGGCTATTCACCGTTACGGAGAAGGGGAAGCCAAGCTTCAGGTGGGCCCCCGGATACTGAAAAAGAAAGATGGATCACCCCGGGCGCCGGTCAAAGCCGGGCGCTTGACGATTGAAGATGTTCTGTGGCTTTACGATGTGATCGATGAGGTCAAAGAAGAATTGCAAAATTTAGCAGGCCCCCAGTAGAACAAGGGCTTTTGCAATAAATGGAAACTATCTCAAAAATTGGATTTTGGTTCAAGATCAAGGCGGGTGCGACATTCGAACCGGAGGAATACTTGAGTATTTCGAGGATTTGAATTTGGCTCCCAACGCCGAGATTGGGCCAAAAGACTTTTTTGAGATAGTTTCTAAAAAGCGTCATGCCTGGGGTCCCACTCCGAGCCTGGCGCTTTCTACGCTTTACAAAGGGAGAGACCCAACGCATTGCGTACAAAACCGCTGAATCCAACATTTGACGCCATCGTCAACCCGGTCATAACGCAAAATACGCCGGACCCGGGCGAGATGGCCGTCCTGGTCAGCAGCACGAGTGATCTCAAACGCCTCCTGCCCGGTTTGGAAAACACCGGGGATGTGGCGGAGCGCCCCCTTTTCATGAGCCGCCATTACCTGGGCACCTGCGGTGCCGGGCGGGTCAGCCTGGTGGGGCCGATCATGGGGGCGCCCTATGCCGTGGCCCTGCTGGATACGCTGGTAGCCTGGGGCGTGAAGCAAATACTTTTTCTCGGTTGGTGTGGTTCCATTTCACATCGTGTAGCGATCGGTGATATCATCGTTCCGGAGCAGGCCTTCATCGATGAAGGTACCTCCCGTCATTACGGCCAGCAGGCGGCGTCGGTAGGGTGCCCTCCAGGAGCGTTGCCCGAACGCGTGATGGCCGCCTTGGAGCAGGCCGGCAGCCCCTGTCACCGGGGTACCGTCTGGACGACGGACGCCATCTTCCGTGAAACCGAACAGCAGGTGCGGCGCTTTCAAGAAAAGGGCGCGCTGGCGGTCGAGATGGAAGTGTCGGCTCTTTTTTCCGCAGCGCAATTTCGTTCGGTTGTCATCTGCTGTGTGCTGGTTACGTCTGATCGCCTGCATGATATGCGTTGGCAGCCGGGTTTTCGGGACAGCCGTTTTACAGCCGGCCGCCAATCAGCAGTGGATGCCATTTTCGAGGTATGGTCACAACCACAGGATCTACAGGATGGATAGCGTTGAAAAACTGGTAAGCGCACTGGAGAAGTATAACCAGGCCTATCGGGCGGGAGAACCCCTGATCAGCGATCACCAGTACGATGAACTGGTTGAGCGGCTGCGGGCGGTCGACCCCGGCCATCCCTTTTTACACCGGGTCGAGCCCGAAATGTTTTCCACCCGGCGCGAGATTCGCCATCCGGTTCCCATGCTGTCCACCGAGAAAGCTTACACCAAAGAGGCCCTAGCCCGATTCGTCGCCCGGGTGGAAAAGGCCGCGGCCGAGATTGGTCTGACCGCAATCCGGTTCCGGGTGACGGTGAAGCTGGATGGTCTGGCCGGCCGGGATGACGGCGACATCTTCGTTTCCCGAGGCAATGGGGAAGTGGGCTACGAGATCAGCAGTGCTTTTGAAAAGGGGATTGTTCCGGATGGCGGCCGGGGAAGAGGCCTGGGCGAAATCGTGATGCTCAAATCCTATTTTGAAGCGCACATGCAAGGGGAATTCGAACATCCCCGCAATCTGGTCGTGGGCATCATCACCTCCGACCGGCTCAATGAGCATGCGCAAAAAGCCCTGGCGGACAAAGCGGTCCATTTCGTGCCGTACATGAATCTGCCGGCTTGGGAGGGCAGCGGGGTCGACTTGGTAGGTGACCTCGATACCATCCGGGCCGACTTGTTGGCCGGCTGCGACTATCCCCTGGACGGCCTGGTGGCGGAAGTGGTCGATGACCGGCTCAAAGATCACATGGGGGCCACCAGCCATCACTACCGCTGGCAGATCGCCATCAAGACCAAAGGCGCGACCGCGGAGACGACCGTCGAAAAACTTACCTGGCAGGTCGGGCGAACCGGCAATGTAACCCCGGTGATGGCGGTGGCGTCGACCAACCTGTCCGGGGCCACCATACGGCGGGTGACCGCTCACAATGCCGGCCTGGTCCGCAAGCAGCGGATCGGGCCGGGGGCCGAGATCGAAATCATCCGCAGCGGCGAGGTTATCCCCAAACTCGAACGGGTTGTCACGCCGGCCGTCGAAGTCGCGCTACCCGAACGCTGCCCTTCCTGCCGCACCCGCCTGGAATGGCAAAACGATTTCCTGCGGTGCCCCAACAGTTCCCTCTGCCGTTGTCAGGTGATCCAGGGAATCGTATACTGGTTTCGAACCCTGGGCACGGCCGACTGGTTCGGTCTGAAAACCGTGGAGAAACTGGTGGACGGGGGTTACGACGGCCTCGAGCGCATTTACGCCATGACGGCGGATGAATTCGCCCGCCTGGGATTCGGCCCGGTCCAGTCCGTGAACCTGGCCGATGCGGTGATTACCAGCCGGTCCAAGGCGGTCGAAGACTGGCGCCTTTTGGCGGCTTTTGGAATCCCCGACCTGGGCAAAGGCGACAGCCGCAAACTGCTCGGATACTTTCGTCTGGAATCTCTACCGGAGTTGACTTCGGAGGATATCGTTCAGATTCACGGATTCGGCGATATTACCAGCCGTTCGATCACCGCGGGCCTTAAGACCGTTCAGGCTACGTTCCGGCATATCCTGGACCTGAATTTCAACCTGATCCGGACCCCGCTGGCAGCCGAAAAAGAGAAGATAGACAGCCCCATCAAAGACAAAGGTGTTGTGTTTACCGGCAAGATGCGGCAGGGGACCCGTACACAAATGCAGACCCGGGCCCGGGCGCTGGGTGCCAAGGTGCAGACAGCCGTGAGCGGCAAGACCGACTACCTGGTTTGCGGGGAAAACGTGGGCGCCGCCAAACTGGCCAAGGCCGCCAAGGCTGGCGCGCAGGTCATCTCTGAAGACGAATATTTCCAATTAATCGAGATCGGATAACGAACCTTTAGGGGAGGTCAGCATGGAAGCGAATGCAAGGGTGCACGCCATTATTCATGGCCGTGTACAAGGTGTGTTTTTCCGTCTGGAAACCCAGAAGGCCGCCCGGCAGTACGGCGCCGTCGGATGGGTCCGCAACCTGCCCGATGGGACGGTTGAAGCAGTCATGGAGGGTCCCGAGGACGCTGTCGAATCACTCCTGGCGTGGTGTCGGCAGGGACCGCGGATGGCGCGTGTAGACAAGGTGGACGTTACCCGGGAAGATTACACGGGTGACTATGAAAGTTTTGAAGTGACCTACTAGGGTTATTATCGGCTTCGCAAGCTTGGTCTTTCCAGTTTTATCCCCAGCATCTATTTCGGTCAATTGACCGGGCTGTTCATGGTCATCGCCCTGCTTGCCGTTTTGGCACTCTAGCCGCAACGCATCACCTGCATGGCGTCACACGAACCGGAACGGATGACTCAAGATCCCCGATAACCAACCTGATAATAGTGTTGATAAATCAATTTGTGGTCGCTAATAAGATAGTATATCGATAATTGAGATCCCGGAAAATTGACTGGCGTTTGCCTTAAATCCACTTACAAGAAATGGTGAGCAGGATGATTAAGATACTGGAAAAAAGAGCCTTGCGGGGCGCCAACATTTACAGTTACCGCCCGGTGATCGTCATGACCATCGATTTGGGTGAATACGACGAGGTTTTCACCAACCAGATAGAAGGTTTTGTCGACAAGCTGTTGGAAAAGCTTCCCAGCCTGGAAGATCACCGCTGCTCAGAGAGAGTTAAAGGCGGCTTCATCAAGCGGATGCGCGATGGTACCCTGCTGGGTCATGTGATCGAGCATATCGCTCTGGAGCTCCAGTATATCGCCTACATGGATGTTGGTTTTGGCAAAACAGTGGATGCCGACGACCCCGGCACTTTTAATGTTATTTTCAGCTACTGGGTTGAGGAAGCCGGGATTTATGCCGGGATTGAAGCCGTTGCTTTGGTCAACTGCATCCTCAGCGGAAAGAGCTATGATCTGGAAAACACCATTTACGATCTAAAGGATATTCGTGACGATCACTATCTGGGGCCTTCCACCGCTTCTATCGTCCGCGAGGCCGAGCGTCGCGATATCACGGTGCTGCGTTTGGATGATTACAACCTGGTGCAGTTGGGTGAGGGCAAATACCAGAAACGCATCCAGGCCGCCATGACATCCAACACCAGCCTCATCGGTGTTGAAACCGCCGGCAACAAGCGTCTCACCAAAATAATGCTGGAAGATGCCGGCATTCCCGTTCCCAAAGGCACGGTGGTGCGCAAACTTAAAAGCGCCATCGAAGATGCAGAATGGTTGGGATATCCCGTGACCGTCAAACCGCATGACGGCCATCATGGTAAAGGGGTTACCACCAACCTCACCAGTGAAGCCGAACTGGTGGAGGCTTTCGAGCGGGCCAAAGAAATGAGCAGCAAGGTCATTGTCGAACAGCATTTGGTCGGCAGCGATTACCGGTTGCTGATAGTGGGTGGGAAATTTGTGGCTGCGGCCAAGCGATTACCAGCTTCGATAATCGGCGATGGAAAACATACGATCGCTGAATTGATCGATATTGAAAATCAGAATCCTGACCGTGGCTATGGCCACGAGAATGTCATGACCCGTCTGCAGGTTTCCTCAGTCACCAGACATTTGTTGGAAAAAGCCGAATACACAATGGAAACGGTTCTGGAAGATGGTCAAACCTTTCATTTGGAGTTGACCGCCAATCTCTCAACCGGCGGTTCTGCCGAAGATGTCACCGATCGCGTCCATAAGACCAATCGCTTTATGGCCGAACGCATTGCCCAAATCATCGATCTGGATATCGCCGGCATCGATGTGATGGCGCCCACGCTGAGTGAGCCCATCGCCAAGGTGGGTGGCGCCGTCATCGAAGTGAATGCCGCTCCGGGGCTGCGCATGCATCTGGCACCGGCCAAAGGCAAAGCCCGCAATGTGGCCCGGCCCATCATCGATATGTTGTTTCCGCAAGGGGCCCGCTCTGATATTCCCATAGTCGCTGTTACCGGTACCAATGGAAAAACCACAACGGTTCGACTGATCGCCAACATGCTCAAGGGCATCGGATACCAGGTGGGGATGACCACAACCGACGGCATTTACGTACAAGACCGCTTGATAGCCAGCGGCGACATGAGTGGCCCCTATTCGGCCAAGGTTATTTTGAAAGATCCCATGATTGACTGTGCCGTGCTGGAAACCGCCCGCGGCGGTATTATTCGCGAAGGGCTCGGGTATAATATGGCGGATGTGGGGGTGGTTCTCAATGTGCAGCCGGACCACTTGGGTCTCAAGGGAATTCACACCGTCGAAGATCTGGCCAAGGTCAAAGCGGTTGTGGCCGAAATGGTGCGCAAAGGCGGCTTTACCGTTTTGAATGCCGACGATGAGCAGTGCCTTAACATGGCCCAATACTGCCGCGAAGAAATTATTTATTTTTCGCTGCGCCCGTCAAACCCGCTAATCCAATCCCATGTTGACAGTGAACATACGGCCGTTGTCTATGATCGCGGCTACATCACGGTTATGACTGGTGCCTCGGCCACACCCATAGCTCGGGCTGTGGACATGCCCATAACCTTGGAGGGTCGTGCCCTTTTCAATGTTCAAAATGCTTTGGCGGCGGCGGCTGTGGGGCATGCCCTGGGCTTGAAGAATGAAGAGATCCGGCATGGATTGATATCCTTTTTCCCATCACCTTCCCAAACCCCCGGGCGGACCAACTTTTTTTCAATCAACGATTTCGAAGTGATGCTGGACTACGCCCACAACCCGCCGGCCTATAAAAATATCATTGACCTCATCTCCCGATTGGGTCATAACCGCTGCCTGTTCGTTTTTGATGTGGTTGGTGATCGACGGGATGAAGATCTGCGCGAAATAAGCGCATTGATCGCCTCCGGTTGCCAACATGCGATTGTTTACGAAGACAAACAGTTGCGCGGCAGGCAACCGGGCGAATTGATGGACATCGTGGAAAAGGCATTCCTGGAATCCGGGTTCAAAGCCGCGGCATTTGAAAAAATAGCCGATGAAGGTCAGGCCATCGAACGGGCCTTATCCATCGCCCAGAAGGACGATCTGGTCTGCATCATGTCCGGCCGGGTAGAGCAGGTGATCGAACGGCTCAATGCCTTTGATGAAAAGGAAGATCAGGTACCGAATCTATGAAAAGAGGCTACTTATTTCTTGTCGGCGGGGCTGAAGATCGAGAGAAGGACAAACACGTCCTCCAACACCTGGTGGAACAAACACGCCCAAGGAGCATCCTCATCATCCCCACTGCCTCAGCTTATCCCCAGGACGTATACCGGAGCTACCGTGACGCCTTTAGTGATTTGAGTGTCGACCAAGTCAACTGTCTGGACATCCGCTACAGAGACGAAACCGAACGTGAAGAATACTTCGAAGCCGTGGAAGAGGCCGATCTGATTTTTTTGGGGGGCGGCGATCAGGTCAAACTGGTGGATGTCCTCAACCACACCCAACTTTTCAACCGTATCTGTGCACGCTTCAATTCCGGCGACCTGCACATCGCCGGTACCAGTGCCGGAGCCGCCGCCGCCGGCAATCCCATCCTCTACAATGGCGATCGCCGGGGATACAAAAAGGGCTCGATCAAATATTCAGAGGGATTCGGACTCATCAACGGCGTGGTCATCGACACCCACTTTTCAGCCCGCCGCAGATTTGCCCGGCTGTGTCAACTACTTATCAGCGGCCACTTCCGCAAAGGCATCGGCCTGGATGAGGATACTGGGATCATGATCTATCCCAATATGCAATTCAAGGTAATCGGTTCGGGGATGGTCACCATCATCAACAGTGTGCATGCCACCGGATCAAACTACCACGCCGTTGCCAAAGGCGACATGCTGCGCTTCAACAACATGCACGTGGGCTGTCTGCCCGCGGGTACCCTCTTCAGCCTCAAGAAATGGTCTATCCTGAATCGGGTGAGACGACGTAGAAGTTAGCGAACGCCAGGCCATACAAGCTATTCCCATGACTGCGAGCCGCTGATCGATTTTTTCGGACCCGCTACATTTGAGGTACACTTTACAACGGCTCACAATCGGCGAGTTGCCGTCTTTCGACCCCCGAAAAGGAAATTCAAACCAACTCAACTCACCCAATGTTAGTGGGTATCTACGGAGCCGGTGGGCCTCTCAGTTCGCCTTTCAGAATACAGGCGGGTTCATAATCATATCCGGAATGGGGTTGGTTATGGCTCGGCGCCATCAATAATTGCCACGCATGAAATCTTGACGGATTTCGTCTATCTGTACTACAGGTTAGTTACGCAACCGACACCTATATCGGAGCTGCTTTTCCTCACGAATCTCGCTTCCATTCCATCTGAATCCTCACAAAAAATTCCATACCATCATTATTATGTGGAGGTCCCTTATGGAAAGAGAGGTCTTCCAGCGTAAACTGACTGCCATCATGAGTGCGGACGCGGTTGGTTACAGCCGTCTGATGGGCGACGACGAGGCCGCCACCGTCAGCACGCTCAAGCACTACCGGAATCTGATATCCGAAATCGTCCTGAAATACAGCGGACGCATTGTGGACTCTCCGGGTGATAACGTATTGTCCGAGTTCGCAAGCAGCGTGGATGCGGTCAACTGCACCATTGAGATCCAAAGCGCCCTGAAACAGGAGAATGACGCGCTGCCGGAGTCACGTCGCATGCCATTCCGGATAGGGGTCAATCTGAGCGATATCATTGAGGATACAGACCGAATTTACGGCGATGGGGTCAATATTGCAGCAAGGGTGGAGAGACTGGCCAGCCCGGGGGAGGTGGCCATTTCGGGTGCTGCCTTCGACAGCGTACGCGACAAACTCGATCTCGGCTTCGAATTTCTTGGGGAGCACAAGGTCAAGAATATCAAGCAGCCGGTCCGGATTTACCGTTTGATTACCGACCCGGCGATGTCCGGTAAGGTGACCGGTGAACCGAAAACCCAGCCGGCCAAAACGCAACGCAGCTTGTTGACCATTGCCGCGGTCATTGTCCTTGTAATTGCCGTCATCATATTCATCACCAGCACCCGGACGGACGATACCTCCTCCAAAACGGAAACGGCGTCCATTGAAACGGTGAAGCCGTCGATTGCCGTCCTGCCCTTCACAAATATGAGTGACGATCCACAACAGGAATATTTCAGCGACGGCATTACCGAGGACTTGATTACAGATCTTTCACAAATTTCTGATCTTTTGGTGATTGCCCGAAACTCGACATTTACTTATAAAGGCAAAGCCGTGAATGTACAACAAGTGGCAGAAGATCTTGGAGTTCGTTATGTGCTGGAAGGCAGTGTCCGCAGAGCCAATGAGAAAGTGCGTATCAATGCCCAGCTAGTAGATGCAACAACTGGTCATCACATTTGGGCGGAACGCATTGATGGAACGCTCGTTGACATCTTTGCTTTACAAGACAAGTTTACTCAAAAAATTGTTACAGCGTTGTCACTGAAATTAACGGCGGATGAACAGGAAAAGCTTTCCTCAAGGTATACAGATAATGTCGAGGCCTATGTTTCCTATTTAAGGGGAATCGAGAATTATAACTTAGGATCACGCGATGGCTTGAAAAAGGCTGCCGGTTTTTTCGAGAAAGCAATCGAGTTGGATCCCGAATACAGTAGCGCACATGCCGGCCTTGCCAATACTTACCTAAAAAGCATTGAGCGGGCCTTGTACAGAGAGATGGGATGGAACGATGCGCGCTCTCGAATTAAGAAACATTTGCAATTAGCGATGCAAAAGCCGACTCCATCCGTTCACTACGCTGTAGCAAAATCACGTTTGTACCAACGCAGGTTCGATGAAGCCGTATCAGAAGCCGAGCGCGCAATTGCCCTCGACCCAAATTACTCTGACGGTTATCTAATGCTGGGCTATGTTTTGACATACGCGGGTAAATCTGCTGAGGCGATTGAATATTTTAAAAGAGTTATGAGGCTCGATCCACATAATCCAGCCACTTGTTTGTATCTTCTCGGACTTGCCTATTATTTACAGGGGCAGTACGAAAGTGCTGTGACGTCACTTGAAAAATCGTTTAAATTAGGTTCACAAGTGGGTCCTTTACCCTTAGCGATATCCTATGCTCAGATTGGCCGTGGTGAAGACGCTGCAAAAACACTTACTGAGTATTTCGAAAAACGGAAATGGAAATTAGTTTTCATTGAAGACACTTTTAGGTACTGGCCTTTCAAGGAACAAATAGACCTCAACCATTGGGCTGAAGGTTTGCGGAAAGCTGGGTTGATGCGGCCATGGAATCCTGTATATCGTCGGGAATATGAGAAGGCAATCACCGAGGCACAGCAAAATATCGCTGCCAAACCCAATGATGCCCATTCACAGTATACAATGGGCGAGACTTTGGTATATTCCGGCCGTTCTACCGAGGCGATAGACTATCTCGAAAAAGCTATCAACTTGAACCCGAAGTATCCAGGGTACTATATTTATACTCTTGGTTTGGCACAATTTTGTCTGGAGCGATATGAGGAGGCGGCCTCTTCACTGGAGACAAGTTTGATAAAGCGCAAGATGCATCCACGGCCCCCCATGTGGCTGCTGGCTGCAACGTATGCCCACCTGGGCAGGCAGCAGGACGCCGAACGGGTACTAAACGAATACCTGCAAAAGAACAAATACACGGGGTACACCGTCGAGCGTGTACTTAAATACTACCTGCATGCTTTTAAAGATGCAGGTGATACGGAACGGTTCGCCGAGGGGCTTCACAAGGCAGGATTACCGAGGAGCTGACGAAAGCGGAATCCGACAAATCTGATATTATCCTCACCGCCATCCGGCTAAACTGGACATCTAATTTTTCTTAGTTGGATCTAGCGTCTAAGTCTGCCTTTATGGATACTTCTGGATGTAGCCTCCCAATCCCATGTCTTGTAGGGGCCAAGGTGCAGCGCATACAGGAATTCGACGGAATAAAGCAGGGCGATCGACGAATAAAAAATCCACAGCAGGATGATGCAGACCGAGCCCAGGGAACCAAAAAGCACATTGATGCTGGCAACATTTTGAATGTAGATGCCGAAACCGGCGCGAGCGAAAAGCCAGAGTACGCCAAAAAGGCCGCCGGCCATTAAACGGTGGCGCAGTTTGATATCGGTCGGCAAAAAGATCCGGGCCGATGTCACGAAAAACAGCATCAGGATCAACCACGAGACGACATTGTTCTGCGATAACGAAAGATAGTCCAATGCATAATGGTATAGATCGCCGAGGAGGTAGGTGGCCGGCTCTAAGGGTAGCTGGAATTGCCAGGTGGTATCCGAAGCCAGCGTCCAGATGAAATTCAACATGAAAAAGAAGACAATCGCAAAGATGCTCATGAGGGCATAGGCGGCCTGACCGGTTAAAAGGTTGCGCTTGGGCAGATTGAAGATTTTCCGATACGCCTGGTCCAGCGACTTAAACAGCAGCCCACTGATAATGGGAAGCATCATCAGGTTGATGGTGGTAAACGACCCCAGCCCTACCGAATCCACCAGGTGGGTCTGAACCCAATCCTTGGACACAAAGGGAATGAGCTGGTTGATGTTCTCCACCATGATATCAACCATGTTTTCCGGAAACAGCCCATACAGCATTGTTCTCTGGAAGATACTGAAAATAAATAGAAAAAGCGCTGAAAAGGGGATAACCGCGAGTAAAAAGACATACGAAATGGATGCGGATATGGTGGTGCAATCATTGAGGAAAAAATTGCGACCGGCAATATCAAATACCCTGTAAACAAATGTTTGACTTCGTCCCAGCCTATACATCGTACCCTCAAAGCTCCATACAAAATCTTTTTTAAAATCGCTTATAGCATTTATCGGCATATTGGATCAAAACTAAACATAGCATAACACCAAAATTCCGGTACAGGTGTAGCGGGTCGGATCCATGCTGGGCATGTACTTTACGGACCAGACGGTGTATGATTTAAAGAATGCAGGACCAGAGACCTGGAACGGTTCACCGCTTGTTACAAAGGTATGCCGATGTGTGGGAAATATCGGGCGCATTCCCAATTCCAAGCGGCTTTCGTTTCTGCAGCCCATACCGCGGCGGACATTGACGCAACCATCGACGCAGCAGCGTAACTATTTGAAAATTTATATAATCTATCATATAATAGGATTTTGGTTATAAATCAAGTTGGGATGGGTTAGGAGATAACTACAATGCGCAAAGCAATGCTAACAGCGAAGTTCGCATGGATTCTTTCTACCTTTCTGACAGTAGCCGGTTGTGCGGGGTTTCTGCAATCCACGCAGCCGGCACCCTCGCTGGTTCCATTTGAACAGGGGGTGGCTACACTGGCAACCAGGCTCCTGACACAGGTTGAGCAGGACCGGCAGGCTGGCAATGTTCCCGAGCCTGGGGACGTGATGCTGATTCCTTTTGCCGATGCGGACAGCGGGCAGGTGCCCGAAATCAGCCGGCGCATTGAAACGATCTTTTTCGAAACAGGGTCGGCTAAATTCAAGAGTCTCAAACTGGCCCGGTTGACCTTTCAGAACATTGCAAGCGCTGATTATATCATTTCCGGCACCATCGGCCTGAAAGCTTATCCGCCCAAAGGGGGTGAATCCACCGCCAAACACTACCAGATAACCACCGAGGCACGCCGGCGGGCTACGGCCAATCGGGTCGGGCAGGGCAGTACCTGGATAGCTGATCAGGATTTGAATTACACGCCCACGGCGATTTTCAGGGACAGCCCGCTTTATCTTAAAGGCAGCCGCCTTAGCCCCCTGGAAAAACGCCCGGACACACCAGCCCCCAAATCTACGGACGTAACCCTGGAAACCATGGCAATCCAGATCGAGGGCCGCATGGCCTACGAGAAAGGTGACTATGAGACGGCCCGTAAATTATTCAATCTGGCCGCCGAACGCCGCGATGGACAAGACCTGGGAACCTATGCCGGCCTTTATCTGGCAAACTACAAGCTTGGACGGCAGGCAGAAGCGGACGCCGCCTTCCGAAAAGTGGTAGCCATCAGTGTGGAGAAACACCGCTACCTGACGGTTAAATATCTTTTCGGGGTCGATTCCGTGGATTTTGTCGACCGATCCGGTTTAAAAGAACGATATGATGCCTGGATCCGGCATATTGGTGACTACTTTCAGGACACGCAGCATTGTCTGCTGATTGTCGGCCACGCCAGTCGGACCGGTACGGTTGCCTACAACCAGCAGCTGTCGCTGGCGAGAGCCGAGGCCGTCCGTGAACGACTGGCCCATACCTTCCCGGACGTCCATGCGCGCACAACAGTCGAAGGGCGGGGTTTCAGCCAGAATATCGTGGGCATTGGCACGGATGATGAACACGATGAGCTGGACCGCCGGGTGGAACTGTTCATCGTCGATTGCGAGCCGTGACCGCAGTACGACCTATATATTCTGTCCTCAAAAACCAGGTCTTCAGTAAAGGTCAGAGATATTCGGCTTTGCCGGGGTAGGTGTATTCAGGCAGTTTAGGGTGTATGCCTAACGCCCGTGCAGGGGCGGCCTGATTTCTGCCTCAAAACTCCTGAAATTCAGCAATACAGGCAACCGCTGAGCTGTTGACAGCGCCCCTTATCGGTCATATCCGTTTAGATAGTGGTCGGCTGACTTCGTTCCGCTGATCGGTTTTCGGACCCGCTACATCTTGGGATACACTTTGCATCGGCACAGAATCCGTAAATTGCCTTCTGTCGGCCCCCGAAAAGGAATTCTTATCAACACCGCTGAGAATAGGCACATGGCCGTGGTCGCCCGTGATCTGACCCGCATCTACCAGGTCGGATCGGTGCGGGTCACCGGCGTTGACGGCATCGATCTATCCATCTCCAACGGGCAGCTGGTGGTTCTTAAAGGAGACAGCGGTTCAGGGAAAAGTACCCTGCTGTCGCTACTGGCGGGTTTGGACCGACTCACCACCGGGTCCTTGACCGTGGCCGGTCGCGACATGGACCGTTGCAGCGAAGCCGAACTCACCGATTTTCGACGCAGCACCGTTGGCATGATCTTTCAATCCTTCAACCTGCTGCCCACACTCAGCGTGTTGGAAAACGTCTGTCTACCCGCCATGCTGGCCGGCCGTCCCCTTGCGACGGTGCAGCCCAGGGCCAGGGAACTGCTCGGTTGGCTGGGCATGGGCAAGCGTCTGGCCCATCAGCCGCGTCAGCTTTCCGGTGGAGAAATGCAGCGTACCGCCATTGCCCGGGCACTGATCAACGACCCGGCCCTTTTGCTGGCCGACGAACCCACAGGCAACCTGGACTCCGGTAATGCCCAAAAGGTCATGGCTCTCCTGTCGGAATTGAATCTTCAATTCAAACGCACCGTCGTGGTGGCCACCCATAGCGACCTGGCCGATACCTATGCTACCATGACGCTGCAGCTGCAAGACGGTCGCGTGGTCGCATGATGAGCAAATTATCGGCACCCCTGGCTTATCTGCGGTTGTTTGGCTGGTTCTCCCTGCGCCATCTGAAAGGCCACTGGGCTCGTACCCTGGCGGTGCTTCTGGGAATTGCCTTGGGTGCGGCCGTGTTCACCAGTGTGCGCCTGGCCGTGCATGCCACCCTAGACTCCTTTTCCCGCAGCATGGATCAGATTACCGGCAATAGCGACCTCACCCTTGTCCGACCCGGCGGCCGCGTGCCCGATCGGCTGGTGTCAAGCCTGATGCGGCATGCGTCTGTGCGGGCCGCTTCACCTGTTATGTCCACCTACGTGCGACCGGCCGATCAGGAGACCCCCTTTCTGCTGATCGGCATCGATCCTGTCCTTGATCGAGATCTGCGCAGTTGGTCCATTCAACCGCCTGACAGTCGTTCGAGCGTCGACTGGGCCGCCATGATCGCCCAACCCGGTAGTATCATCATCGGCGAACCATTGGGCGAATTGTTCGGCTGGCAGCCCGGCCAGCAGATCAGGTTGGTCCACTCCAATCGGACGGCATCATTCTCTGTGTTGGCCGATTTGAAACCAGATGGCTTGGCGCTGGTGGAGGGCGGTCGCATCGCCCTGTGTGACATCGCCACCTTTCAGGAGTTTACCGGTCTGTTCGGTCAGGCAGACCGCATCGACATCAAGCTGCAGGCGGAAACACAAAACGATACAGCTGCTGACCTAAAACCGCTAATGCCTGCCGGCGTGGTGATCCGTTCGCCATCCACACTCAGCCAAAGCGGTCGCGGCATGATCCGGGCCTACGAACTCAGCCTGACTTTTTTAAGTTTCATCTCACTGTTCGTGGGCATGTTTTTGGTTTACAGTCTGGTGGCCCTAAACGCGGCCGCCCGCCGTCGTGAACTGGCGGTGATGCGCGCCACAGGCGCCTCAAGGCGCCTGCTATTCAGTCTTTTTTTGGGTGAAGGCGCCTTTATCGGCCTTGCCGGATGGCTGTTGGCGCTGCCGGTCAGCAGCTTTCTGGTCAAATATCTGCTGGCCGGGGTCAGCCGCACGGTTTCCATGCTGTTCGTGCGCGTCCAGGTAGACCAGTTGGTTTTGAGCCCGTGGGAAGTCCTGCTCTCTTTCACCGTTACCTTAACGGTCGCAGTACTGGCGGCCCTGCAGCCGGCCCGCGAAGCCATGGCAGTGCCGCCGCGTGAAGCACTCGACATTGATCCCACGGCAACGATTCGGCCGCAGCTGACGCGCAACATGGCTCTGGGTGGCATCGGTCTATTGGCGCTGGTGTACCCCGTTTCCAGACTTCCCAGCCTTCCGGCTGTCTCCTTACCGGGATATCTGGCGGCTTTCCTGCTGTTTGTCGGTTTTGCCCTCATAACACCTTTCCTGTTGCGGCAGTTCGGCCGGTTTCTGGCCCCGCAATTGTCGCGTGTGGGGGGTCAATCGGCCTTTCTGGCTGCCGGATACCTCAGAGAGAGCGGCGTCCAGACTGCCATTTCGGTAGGCGCCCTGATCACGGCAGTGGCCTTGTTCACCGCCCTGGTGGTGATGGTTCACAGCTTTCGCAGCACGGTGGCCCTGTGGGTTCAACAAAGCATCGCCGGGGATATCTACGTCCGCCCCAAGTTGTCCGAACTCAATCGCTTTCGCGACCCTTTGCCCTCCCGGGTAGTGGCAGCAGTCAAGGCGCTGCCCGGGCCCGTCTCACTGGTGCCCATGCACCGCCTCGAATTGCGTCTCAAGGGCCATCAGCACCTGTTTGAGGCCATGGATTACGACGCTTATTCTCAGCGCAGTCGCTTTATCTGGATGGGTGGTGACACTGGGCAAATTGAAGCCGGTCTGACCGCGGGCAAGGGAGTTGCGGTTTCGGAAGTTTTTGCCAACAGCACCGGCCTGAAGGCCGGCGACCGTTACCGGGTTCAGATAGGCGATCAGTTGCTGGATGAACCGATCCTGGGTGTATTTCGCGACTACCGTACCCGGGGCGGGGCGGTTTACTACTCACTGACCCGCTTTCAGGAGCGCTTTCAGGATTTCTCGTGGAGCGGGGTACAAGTCAACGTGATCGATAGCGGCCCGGGTGGCAGCGATGCCATCGACCGGATTCGGGCTACGCTGCTCACTTGCTGTGCCGAAACCATCGAGATGATCGAAGGACAGCGATTACGCCAGGCTGTCTTGCGCATATTCGACGAAACCTTTGCCATCACGACGGTTCTGCTGCTAATCGCTCTGGTCGTGGCCGCTTTGGGCATCGCCACCACCCTCGCGGTACTGGTGCTGCAACGCCGCGTCCAGATCAACACCATTCGGGCCTTGGGTGGCAGTGCCGCCCAACTGCGCCGCATGATCGTATGGGAGGCGAGTCTGATTGTACTCGTGGGCCAGGCGGCCGGATTGGCTTGCGGATTCATCCTCTCCGTCCTGCTGATCTTCGTGGTCAACCTGCAGTCGTTCGGTTGGACGTTTCTCTATCGCATCGATTGGTTTTCGCTGCTGACCGCCTTACCGCTGATCTTTCTTGCCGCCCTATTGGCGGCCCTGCCGGCGGTCAAGCTGGCCCTTGGCACGTCACCGGCCATGTTACTCAGAGGCGGTACCCGTTAATGGCCATGACTGTTTGTAAATTGCGGCTGTTATTCGCAGGGGATTTATATGATGAAAATTTTTAAAACCTTCGGCATGCTCGCTCAAACCGGGTTGCTGATCGCGCTGGTCGCCTGCTCATATGCGGCCGCTGAAGACGGATTTAAAGCGGTCACCGGACCCTGTGGGCTCTCCTTTCCGGCCGATCATGGGTCCCATCCCGAGTATCGCACCGAGTGGTGGTATTACACCGGTAATCTGAAGGCCGGCGGGGGCCACCGTTACGGATTTCAGCTGACCTTTTTCCGCAGTGGATTAGAACCGCCGGCAAAGCGTAAACACTGGCCCGAGCAGGCCTCAGCCTGGCGCAGCGACCAGATTTACCTGGCTCACGCCGCCATAACCGATATCACCCATGGCCGTCACCTGCAGGCCGAACGAATGGCCCGGCCGGTGCTTACCCTGGCGGGCGTCGAACAGACACCCGCGACGGTCCGCGTCCATGTGCACGGTTGGCAAACCGTGATTGCACCGGAAGGTCATCGCCTGCAGGCCGATGCCGACGGTTTCTCCTTGCGTCTCGATCTAACGCCGATCAAGCCGCCGGTTATGCATGGTGACAACGCCTACAGCCTGAAGGGGCAGTCGCCTGAACGGGCCAGCTGCTACTATTCCTTTACCAGACTGCAGGCCGCAGGCAACCTGGTCGTCGAAGGTGAACGCCATGCCGTGCAAGGCTCGGCCTGGATGGACCACGAATTCAGTACAGCCCCCCTGCAACCCGGAATCAGCGGCTGGGACTGGTTCAGCTTGCAGTTGGACGACCAGACCGAAATCATGTTTTTCAGGCTGCGTGAATCGGACGGGTCCATCAATCCGGCTTCCAGCGGTACACTGGTGTTTCCCTCGGGCAAGTGGCAACACCTGAAAAATACGGATGTGCGCCTCAGGCCGCTGTCTCACTGGACCAGTCCGCACAGCGGTGCCCGCTATCCGATCGCCTGGCGCCTGCAGAGTACAGCCTTGCAATTGGACCTCACCCTAACAGCCGGAGTTAAAGACCAGGAAATGCGCACCCCACGCACCACCCAGGTCGTCTATTGGGAAGGCAGTCTGGTAGCCGCGGGGACGCGCAAGGGTGAAAAAGTCGACGGCACCGGCTATCTCGAACTCACCGGTTATGCCGAACCATTTGATGCGCCCCTGTAATCGGAAAGCCAATTGATGCAGCCGGATCGAATCAAATACTGTGCTGTCTGTACCTAAACATAGGTTGCAGACCAGAAACCTGGAAACTCTCCGTAAGGGTGAGGACCTGACCCCTTGGCGTTACTACAACGAAACCCGTCTTGTGCTTTAACACAGCCAAAGTACTTGCCGGTACAGCCACAAACCAATTGGAGTACCAGGATAGGAAGAACGAGACAGCAAAAATCCCTTAGCTTTTTGTCATTTTGGCAGTAGTGATCGCCCCCAAGAAACATATCGTTCTCCAAACAGAGTCTAAATTGATTTAATCTTTTGCTCAAACCAGAAAGTTTGAATTATTTATTGACTTGTATTAACATTTTTCATATTTTTGCTGAAACTTCAGGCGTGATTGCCCGACGAACATTATATACGCCTGTCGGCCCTCCAATTTAAACATAAGCTAATATTTCAAAAACTTTGCAATTTGCATGTCAGGCAACTGATTTCATGTGTATAGCTTAGACAGAGACCTATCCCCTAAATTTTTTGAGTAATTGTAGGCAGATATTGCCTTGACGGTTATTGACCTTGAATTCTCACCCTTACTAACGCAGGTAAAAATTCGGCTACTCAAGGCCATGAGACTTCATTATTCGACGTTTAGCATATACTCAAAAGCACTCTATGAGATTTGATTGGCTGTGCTCTCTGGCGCACTTATTTTCACTATGCGCGACTCGATAGAGAGCTCTGAAGCCAATGTCGGCCATCACATCATAAACCTGCATAGGCACCTGAATGGAAAACGCTGCCAGGGCCCACCTGGCCTCTTATCACGACTTTTGGACTGTAATCTGCGCAATCAGGCAATACTTCAGCGTAAATCTAACTGGCTCATTGCAAGTACCCAAAGTCAGGCGCCTATTTGTGTGCGTCCTGGCCAATTTTACCTTTAGTTCGTTTGCAGCCGAAATAGGGTTCATTAGCATAGATTTCGTCGTGAAAAGGGAACTTGATTAAGCAGAGCTCCGACAATACGCCCACAAATTGGGAACTATAAACTTTTTGCGTGTTGCTATTCAAGTATGAAAGTGAGGTGACTGTATTGGCGTAAAGGGGGTGTGCTAACAGCCTTAATAAATACGTGGTATTTGGCTTCAGAGATCTTTACATGTTGAATATTCTCGTATTTTAGCCGTGACCGGAACTTGGTGTAAATTTATACGTAGTCTAGTTAAGACTCTATTATTTTAATCTCGTATGTCGATTTAGCCTTTAATAAATAAAATTGAACTTATTTTATGGTGATGCCGATGAAAAATCTCGCACGAAAGAAAAAACAAAGCTTAGTTTTTCTATTACTTATCTTTCTTATCTCACCATTCCATATTGGCTGCTCGTACTTTTCTAGGACGAGTAGTAAAAGCGAAGTTAAGAAAGCAAAAATAGATAGAGATAGACTCTCAAAAGAACTAATAAACGCGCCAAGAATCTTCTCCATAGGGTCTTCGGCAATACTTACTTACAATAAAGAAAAAGACTTAGTGATTCCGATAGAGGGAATGGGGCTCGACAATTCTGAGGATTTCAGAATAGATGTTTCTGTGAACGGTGTCCAGCCTATTTCAGAAGGTCAGATCACCATTAGTTCGGAAAGCTTTGTAGATCACTCATCTGTAGTTAATAACGATTCAATTGATGTATTGCGTGTTAAAATCAGCCACTCATATTTAAAGGAAACTGAAACCGGAGACATTATTGAAGTATCTGTCCACATTCAACAACTTAACGCACTTAGACAAATTATCAAGCTACTTGAATCTGAGCATCAAGACATTAAAAAGAATTTGTCTAAAACGAAAAAAATTGAAAGCCTTATTGGATATCTAAATGCAGATTTTAATAAAAAACTTCTTGAAATTGAGCAAGAAGAGTTGAGGTTATATCCTAAAGAGAGCGATTTCGAAAAGCGTATAAAAACTAAAACCTTTTTAAACCTAAAAAGTGACTTCATCAAGGAGTTGTATGGGATTAGCGAAAGTCAAGATAGAGAACAAAGCATTCATTTAAGACAAAGCCAAGATTACTACAAAGCAACAGCAATTTGGTATAAATGGTTATCAAGAATTGATAATTCACAGATTAGTCCCGAGTTGTTTAGTAAATATCTTAATCCTCCAGAGACTAATGACTCATTACTATTCCAGTTGTTTCGCCTAATGGAGCTATATACAGCAATTTCTGAAAAAGAAGATTTGCTTCAGAGAGAATTAGAAAAGCTAGAGTATAAGAAAATCGCGCTTACCGAAATTGAGTCAGAGGGCGCTGCCAGAAAAAAAGAAATTGAAAAGAACATTAGATTATTTGAAGAAAAGAAACAGAAAGTATCAATTGACAGGCTGGATGAGTTAGATAAAATTCGAGATCAGATTGATGCTACAAAAAACGATAAAAAAAGAAAAGTGCTTATTAATCAATGGAGAGGCACATACAATAAATACGAGAAACTATCAGAAGAATACGAGAAAGACATAGATAAATTCTTAACGGAAAGGCACGATCTAATATCAGATATAGAGGACAAAAAGTAAGACTATCTCAAGACAGAAAATTTCGTTAGAGATACGGAAAAATTTATAAAAAAGGGCATGATTACGGCATCGAGACTTATGCACTTGATTCAATCCAGAGTGCAGGGCAGAATACAAGAACTTGCTGCCACCGCAATCCCCGAAAAATATGGAATAGAAGCACTAACCGGCGGGACAGGAGTTAAAAGGATCATCTCAACAGCTTCAAGAACGTTTACTTTGTATGAAGTAGATGATTACAGGGATAAATATTTAAAGAAGCGGATACCGCCTACTGACATAAAAGCTTTTCCTCTTCCTCATGAGGAAGCCCAAATGCTTTTCGGAAAAAAAATTGCGAGGAACTATTTTGTTGTAAGACTTTCTCTAAAGAACTTGCAAGATGAAGATAGGCTGGTGAACACGGGATTGATTCGTGCGCGAGGTCGTGCACTAGTGGAAACCACGGTTAAACCATACGTCCGTTTTACCGTTCCGATAGAAGTAGCCCCACATAGCGCGACACAACTATACACCTTGTTAGACGATGAAGATGTTAACGAAACACGCTCAATTGTTTTTAGAACTTTAGAGTTTGTGGGCACTTTAGGTGCAGCTAGTGTTGTAGCCTTCCAAGATGGCATTAACACTACATGGAAAAATGTTACTCAACTATATACCGGTGTTTTTATTCCTGAGGCCAAAAAATTAGTACCTGATCGTATGCCAGGCTATAAGAGAAACATAGTTAATTTCGCTATGGCAGACTTGGTGAAAGTTCCCAGAGGTGGCGTTACAGCTCACAAGTATTTATTTTTTCCTCGAAATAAGATTGAGGGCATGATCATAGACCATTACTCTTACGGCCCTCAATTGTATACAATAGACATCCTTAACCCAAGTGGCGGGTTTGAGCAGGCCCAGAGTTTTGAGCAACCAGATTCATTTGTAGCTTTTTTGGTTTTTGATAATATGGAAATACCATTTCAACAAGTTGTCCCGCTAGCGCCAAGCGACTTGCCCATGGCGCTTATGGATTTGACTGATTCATATGAGTCGGAAATTAAATTTCGACAGGAAATAATGGACAAGTGGTCATCATCGACACCTAAAAATGCATATCTATTTGTTAATTTGAGACGAGATACGTATAATTCAATTTCAAAACGAATTGATCTAACCTATTCGCAATGGAATATATACTCAGCCAAAAATGATCCCGAAGAGAAGAAACTAATTCACGAGGAATGCAGAAAATTACTTGCATCATTGAAAGCTTACTCTGATAGTATCAACCCCGAATCAGGGTCTTATTACGATCTTTTGGTAAATAACAACGAGTATGGAGTTAAAAGATTAAACTCTGTACTAGAGGAATTGAAAGCCATTAATCGTGCAATATTATCCGGAGCGGACCCTAAGAGGTACGAAGAAAGAAAAAATAACGCAGAAACACTGTTGGAATTAGTAAAATCAATTAGTGCTTTCTATAAATCGGGGGCCGTATTACTGAAATCAAAGCCGCTATCTGATAGTTTGCTAAATACTGGATGGGTGGATGGCGATGATGTAAGTGAGACTGTTTTCCATATCAGTAACATTGAGAACATTGCTTTTAAAAAGAATGTATTGTCGATAATCAGTTTGACTGAGAAGCTATCTACCATTCGTGGATCACTATTGAAAGATATAGTATTAAAAGGTCACGAGTTGAATTTTGCCACTCTTGCAGCAATACTTAGCACACAATAAACGTTTACATTTATGTAACCCTCCGCAAGTTAGGTCCACCAAAAAGTAGAGACTTCGGGCAAATTTTCAGTCAAATACTCGACCGGGGTCAGGTTGTTTAAAGACTCGTGAGGTCGCTCCTGATTGTACTGTGCGATCCACTCATCGGTGATCTCACGGACCTCGCTCAACCGAGAAAAAATGTATAGATCCAGAAAATCTTCGCGATAGGTCCTGTTGAATAGTCCGATATATACAAACAAATGGATCAAACCTAAACTTGGACTTTTCTTCTGTAAAAGGGTAGGTCTGGCCTCCTTGGCGTGATGAATCTGGTGCTCAAGTTTAATTTACAATATAGATCAAAAAAAATTATTTCGCGGTTACCCATTGCGCATGCTTAAAATGCGATCAATCATTATTGGTAAGCTGTGCTAATCTAAAATCAAAACCTGCCTTTACTTGGCGCACTAGAATCAAGGGGGCAATTGTGTGGCGCTATAACGGCCGAAGCCGACCCGATTTTGCGATCACACCGCAAAGCGGCCAGGAATCGGTTTGGGACTATCCCAGACCACCCAAATTGGTGCGTGATGAACGTCGTGTCGAAGTCTTGCACACGGATCAGGTCATCGCTACCTCTAACCGATGCTATCGTGTGCTGGAGACCGCCAGTCCGCCGACTTTTTATATACCGGCCGACGATATTCTATGGACGCACCTGATCGATGCGCCGGGCAGTTCGGTCTGCGAATGGAAAGGGGTGGCGCGATACTGGGCCCTGGCAACCGATCCGAGCCGCATAGTCGGTTGGAGCTACCCGGACCCGCTCCCGGGGTTTGAGGCCCTCCGTGCGTACGTATCTTTTTACCCGGCCCAAGTTGCCTGCTTCGTGGCAGGCGAGAAAGTCCGCGCCCAACCGGGCAGATTCTACGGTGGCTGGATCACCGCTGAGATCATTGGCCCATTTAAGGGCGAGCCGGGAACCGGGCATTGGTGATGGCTGTAATGGTTATTCATCTGGCTTTGAGCTGGGGGCTCCTGGTCTTGATCTGGCTGGTGCAGACCATTATCTACCCCGGCTTTCAGCGGGTACCTGCTGAGGATTTTCGCAAATACCACGCTTGGTACGTTAAGCGCATCACGGTGATTGTATTGCCGTTAATGATTGGTGAGGTGGCGGCGGTGGCGCTCTGGTTCGCTACAGCGGCGTCCATAGCTGCGGTCATGGCGGCTGTCTTGGTTGCCGTGGTGTGGGCGGCGACTTTCTTATTACAGGTGCCGATTCACCGTCGTCTGAGCAGAGGCAAACAAACAAAACTGATCAACCGCTTGGTGGCCACCAACTGGATACGGACGATTGCCTGGAGCCTTAAAGCGCTGCTGGTCACGGTCCTCGTAGCCCGCCAACTCTTTTGACGGGGCCACTATCATCGGCAACCGAAGGGTTCTGGCATAATGCCGCTTAGCACTTATACCCGTTTAATGATAGGTTGGCTGGATGTGCTCCGCCGATCGGTTCAGCTGAAGTCAAAGTAATTGAAAGACGCTCTTAGAAAAGCGCGTCCACAAATTTTTCGGGATCGAACGGTTGCAGGTCGTCGATCTGTTCTCCCACGCCGACATATTGCAGCGGGATGTTGAGACTGCTGCTGATGGCCACCACGATGCCGCCTTTGGCCGTACCGTCGAGCTTGGTCAGGGCCAGACCGGTGATGTCCATGGCCTCGTTGAACAGCTTGGCCTGGGACAGGGCATTCTGGCCGGTGGTGGCATCGAGGACCAGAAGGGTTTCGTGCGGCGCATCCGGCAGCTTCTTGGATACGGAGCGCTTAATTTTCTTTAACTCCTCCATGAGGTTCACCTTGGTGTGCAGGCGGCCGGCCGTATCGATGATGACCAGATCCTTACCCCGCGCCAGGGCCGCCTCGACACTGTCATAGGCCACGGCTGCCGGGTCGGAATTCTCCTTGTGCTTGACGATGTCTGCATCGGCGCGCTCGGCCCAGATGGTCAACTGCTCGATGGCCGCCGCCCGAAAAGTATCGGCCGCCGCAATCAGGACCTGCCGGCCGGCAGCCTTGGCCTTGGCCGCCAGTTTGCCGATCGTCGTGGTTTTCCCGACCCCATTGACCCCGATGACCATGATAACGTGCGGTTTGACAGTGGTTTTACGGCTGTCTTCAGCATCGATGTGCAGCAGGGTCCGGATTTCGTCTTTCAATATCTCCTTCAAGTCCTCGGGGCCGGAAATCCGCGGCGCTTTTTTCCGCAGACGTTCGACAATATCCATCGTGGTCTGTACCCCGATATCGGCGGTGATCAGCAGCTCTTCGAGGTCTTCGAGCATGGCGTCATCGACCTTGACTTTGCCGGTGAACAATTCGTCGATATCCGTGGTCAGAACCTTCCGGGTTTTGGACAGTCCATTTTTCAGACGCTTGAAAAAGCCGTCGGACATTTCTTTCTCCGGTTCAGGTGAGGGCGCATCTTCCATGGCCGCTGTGTCTTCCGGCTCACCGGCAGCCTCGGTCAGTTGTGCACCTTCCGCAGCATCAGTCTGCAAATCAGACCCTTCGGCCGTCTCAGTCGAATCGAGGGGAGCGTCTGCTGGCTCAGAGGTCTCTTCGCCGGATTGGGTTTCCGTTTCTTCTGCGGACTGTTTTTCAGAGTCCGAATCTTTCTTTTTAAACCATCCAAAAGCCATGGAATGCCTTTCAGCTATGCGTTATCTGACCTGTAAATATGCCTGTCAAAGGCGTTTGTACGAATTACGGTTAATCAAGGTTGGGCACGAAATAGCAGTTATTCGATGCCGTCATGCCGGGCTTGATACGGCATCCCGGCGGTGCTGTAAAAACTGGATGCCGGCCTTCGCCGGCATGGCGCCGGTATCGACCGGCCCTCAAATTGGGAGAAGTTGAATTCCGGTATGGAGCGCCCCATTTAAGGCAGCCAATGACGAAACCGGATTACGTACCCCAGGCTTCCCTTCAGCCTTTAGCCTTCGACCTGAACACCTGCAAGGCGGATACTATTGATTGGCGGCCACGTCAAGCTCAGAATCGTCCGGGGCGGGTGGGTTGCCGTTGCGGTCGAAGTTCACCGACACGATTTTCGAGATGCCCTTTTTTTCCATGGTAATCCCGAACAGGGTATCGGCAAACTCCATGCTGCGCTTGTTGTGGGTGACAAGGACAATCTGGGATTTGGCGCCGATGATCCTAAGCAATTCATTGAACCGGAAGATGTTGGCATCGTCCAGTGGCGCGTCGATTTCGTCCATCAGGCAGAAAGAGGCCGGCTTGAGCATGAAAATGGAAAAGATAAAGGCGATGGCGGAAAGGGCTTTTTCGCCACCCGACAACAGGCTCATGCGGGTCAGCTTTTTTCCGGGAGGCTGGATCATGAATTCCACGCCGGTCTCGAGCGGATTGTTCGGTTCGGTCAGGGTGAGCTTGGCGGTGCCGCCCTCGAAAAGCCGTGGGAAGATTTCGCTGATTTTTTCATTGACCGCGTTGAACGTTCCCAAGAATTTTTCCTGGGTGATCCGATTGATCTTCCGGATAACCCGGTGCAGGTCAGCGATGGCCTTGAGCAGGTCATCGCGCTGCGCGTTTAGAAAATCCTGACGGTCCTTCAACTGGTCGTATTCGCGAATGGCGCCCAGATTCACATCGGTGATGCTTGCAATGCGTTTACGACTCCGTTCCAGCTCGGCTTCCATCTGGCTGACTGTCTGCAGTGATGCATCCTCAGCATCGTCTGCCTGTATGTCAAACTCGCGCCGGAACTCGGCCAGAGTTTTGTGGTAACGCTCGATCAGGCGGTTTTCCAGGTTTTCACGCTGCAAGCGTTGCTGGGAAAGATCGAGTTCTACCAAGCGAATTTTCTGATTGGCGGCTTCCCGCTTACTGGTCAAGCGCGAAGCCTTGCGGTCGTTTTCGCGCAGTTGTTCATCTATTGCGCTGAAATCCTGTTCATTGTTCTGCAGCTCCGCATCGAGCTTTTGCACCCGTTCGTAAAGGCCTTTGAGGGCTGTTTCGCTTTCATCGATACTGAATTTGGATTCGGTCATCTTCCGGGCCTTGCGGGTGATTTCGGTCGTCAGCTGCTCTTTGCGGGTCAGGCCGTCCGCCTGGAATTCATGCAACCGTCGCAGGGTGGTTTTGCTGTTTTCCAACCCGGCTTCGGCGGACGTCAGCTTCATCTGGAGATCAATGATGTTCCGATTGAAGCCTTCCATCTGCGATTTAAGCGTATCGATTTGACCGGTGGTGGCCGCCACGGTCTCCTGGGTAGTCGCGATGCGAATCCCGATTTTTTCAATGGCGGCATTGGTCCGATCCATCTCGGCGGTCGTATCGTCCGCCTCTCCCAGGATCTGTTCCTGTTCCAGCTGGACGACCTCCCGGTGGCGCCGGGCGTGTTTCAGGTCTTCAGTCACTTTATATAAAGCTTTTTCTGCCTCGATTTCATCCTGAAGCTGTTCCCCGCGCTCCTCGATAAGCTTTTGCAATTCTGCTTCCGTTTGCCGTACTTCGGCCGCAATTTTCTCCTGGGCCGCGTGGCCGGTCACCAGTTCTTCTTCCAGGGTAGCGATATCATCGGCCAGGGTTTTGATTTCCGCTTTCTTGGCCAGGATTCCGGCCAGTTTATCCCGGCTACCGCCAACCAGAACACCGCCGGCGGTGATCAGGTCCCCCTGCAGGGTGACCACGGCCCATTGATGGGCGGTTTTGGCACGCAGATCCCGGGCCGCCGCCAGATCAGCCGCCACCAGGACCCGGCCTAAGAGTTCTCCGGTCAGTTTTTCGTAGCCGCCGCGCGCGGTCACATGCCGGATGAGCTGATCTTCACGCGTGTCGGCCGGGGGCTGCTCCTGGGAACCGTTCAGGTCCGCCACCGGGATGAAACCGCCGCGCCCGGCCGCAGTGGACCGCAAATACTCCACCGCGTTTACGCCGGATTGCATATCCTTGACCAGCACATACTGGAGGGATTCGCCTAAAACCGCCTCCACCGCAGTTTCGTATTGCGCGGGGACTTCCAGAATATCGGCCATCAGTCCGAGAATATCGGCTTCCAGCGGGAGGGCGGCATCCGCAGCCGGCTGCCGGTTGGCCTGCATCACAGCCCGCACGCCGTCTTTGTACCACTCGAAATTATCCTCCATCTTTTTCAAGGTGGCGTACTTCGAGCGGGAGCGATTTTTCTCGAATTCGAGGGTCTGAACTTTCTTTACCTGCTGCCCCAGGACCGTATTTTTCTCCCTGAGGCCGGCCTGGGTTTCCTCCACCCGCCGGTTCAGGCGGGCGATTTCGCGCTTGATGATCCTCAACTCTTCGTCGCTCTGTTCCTTATTTCGTTGCAGATCCGCCAGGGCCTTCTGCGCCAGAGCGGCTTCCTCGTCGATCCGTTTGAGACGGCGGGTCAGGTTTTCCTGATTGCGGGACGCGTTCTGCGAGATATTTTTCAAGCGTGCTTCCTGGGTGACCAGGTCCATGTGGTCGGCCTTGGCGCTCTCCAGCGCGCGGTCAAGCTCGGTTTGGTGGTCGATAAGTTTTTGGGAGGCAGACCGTTCTTTTTCCAAAGCGGCCCGGACATCTGCAATCCGGCCGGTAAATTCCTGGTTCTGTGCTTCTACCTGGTTGATTTCGCTGATGAGCTTGACGTTTTTGGATTCGAGGTCCTGGCCGGCGTTTTCAAGCTCGGTAATTTCACTGGTGAGGCGCTGGATTTCAGTGCGCAGGTGCGCCATGTCGTTCTCGAGACGATCTATGGAACGCTGACCATCATAGCGCTGGCTTTTCTGTTCGCTGATCTCGTGGCTCTTCTTTTCCCGTTTGAATTTGATCTCTTCTACAGCCGCATCAATACGTTTCAATTCGGCGGAATGTTCCAGGTCAGCATCATTGAGCTCCTTCAGCAGGGTTTCAGAATCAGATATTTTTTGTGTAAATTCATTGTGGTACACAAAGGACAGCCTGACATCCAAAGCACGAATGCGCGCTTTGAACTTGTTGTACAGCTCGGCCTTGCGCGCCTGGCGTTTCAGGCTGGCCATTTGACGGCTGATTTCCGAGGTAATGTCGTTGAGCCGGAGCAGGTTCTGCTGGGTGGAAGCCACTTTGCGCAGGGCTTCGGTTTTTCTGGATTTGTAACGGGTCACGCCGGAGGCCTCTTCAATAAAGGCACGACGTTCGTCCGGGCCGGCATCGGTGATGGCGCCGATATTGCCCTGCTGGATCACCGCGTAGGACCGGGCCCCCATGCCACTGCCCACGAAAATATTGTAGATATCCTTGAGACGGCAGGGCTGTTTATTGAGGTAATAGACCCGTTCCCCGCTGCGGTACACCCGCCGGGTAATCATGATTTCAGTGAAATCCTTGAATTCTTCGGGGCCGTTCCCGTTTTCATTGGAAAGGGTCAGGGACACTTCGGCCATGTTGAGCGAGGGAGTACCGGCTGTTCCTGAAAAAATGACATCTTCCATGGACTTGCCGCGCAGCTGTTTGGCGCTCTGTTCGCCCATGACCCACCGCAGGGCATCGACCACATTGCTCTTGCCGCAGCCATTGGGTCCGACAATGGCCGATATGCCATCCGGAAACTGGATGATGGACCGTTCATGGAAGGATTTAAAACCGGTGATTTCCAGCTTTTTCAGTCTCATCTAACTATATTTTACCTTGCTTAGGATGAATCAGGGGTAGATCTGAATATTGTTCAGAAGCTATCTAAAAAAAGTCTTTTGGCCCAATCTCGGCGTTGGACGTTAAATGGGCGAGTAAATCGCCTCCGTAAGGAATACTTCTAATTGTAGGGCGGACCAAATCCTCGAAATACTCAAGTATTCCTCCGGTTCGAATGTAGCGTCCGCCTTGATCTTGAACCAAAATCCATTCTTGAGATAGCTTCCGGCACAGTGCTTCCGTGTATACCAGATGGGTCCTTTGATGTAAAGCGAAAACACAACAGAAAGTGGGTGTTGGGGACAGACTATACAATATGTGGTGTAGTAGAAGATCTCCTGATATTTCGGGGGAATAGTCGGGTCGGGTCAGGTGAGAACCCACGCTTGGGCGGGTGGCCGGGGTTTGGCGGCAGGGGTAGGGCGCATATGGGCGTCTGCGGGCACAGCCGCAGGTGCAGCCGTGCCCGCGATCATTTGACTGATAATTACAGAATCTGGCTCAGAAACAACTTGGTTCGTTCGTGATCCGGATTCTCGAAAAAGTGTTCCGGGGTACCGACTTCGACGATTTTGCCCTCATCCATGAAGATGACCCGGTCAGCCACTTCCCGGGCAAACCCCATTTCATGGGTCACGCAAACCATGGTCATGCCCTCCTTGGCCAGGGCCTTCATAACGTCCAGGACCTCGCCGATCATTTCCGGATCCAGCGCGGAGGTCGGCTCGTCGAACAGCATGATCTTGGGTTCCATGGCCAGGGCGCGGGCAATGGCCACCCGCTGCTGCTGGCCACCCGAAAGCTGGTCGGGATAGACATTGATCTTGTCGACGATACCCACCTTCTTCAAGAGGGCCATGGCCTTATCCGTGGCTTCTTTCTTGGGCCGTTTGCGCACCACGGTCTGGGCCAGGGTGACGTTTTCCAGCACGGTTTTATGCGGAAAGAGGTTGAAAGACTGAAAGACCATGCCCACCTCTGCGCGAACCTTGTTAATATTGGTCTTGCGGTCGAGGATATCGATGCCGTCAATAATAATATGCCCGCTCGTGGCGGTATCCAGATGGTTGAGGCAACGGAGCAGGGTGCTTTTCCCGGAGCCGGAAGGCCCGATGACAACCACCACTTCACCGGCTTCGATCTTGGTGGTCACATCCACGAGGGCTTTGACTTCGTGGGGTACCAGAAAGGTTTTATAGACATTTTTGACATCTATCACGAGGTTGCATACCTCCTTTCCAGATACTGGACAAACATTGAAAGCGCGAAAGTCAGCACGAGGTACATGATGGCGCAGACAAACCAGAATTCGTACGGTTGCAGGCTGACCGTAATGGCTTCCCGGGTGGCCTTGGTCAGTTCGCGGATGGCGATCATACCCAGCAGCGAAGAGTCCTTGACCAGGCTGATGAACTGACCGGCCAGGGGCGGCAGGATGCGCCGCATGGCCTGGGGTAGAATGACGTAATACATGGACTGGGCGTAGGTCATCCCCAGGGAGCGAGAGGCCTCCGCCTGCCCCCGGTGTATGGACTGAATGCCGGCCCGCACGATCTCGGTGACATAGGCCCCGGTAAAGCAGGCCAAGGCGGCCACCCCATACCAGAGGGCCGGTATTTCGCCCGCACCGTACTGTTTAAGCAATTCATTGATGAGGGTGGCCAGGACGAAATACCAGATAAAGATCTGAACCAGGAGCGGCGACCCGCGGACTATCTCGACATACGTAATCGAGGCCCATTTGAAAGCAGGGTTCGAGGATAGCCGGGCAATGCCGCCGATAAGCCCGATAAGAATACCAAAAACGATCGAATAGATGCTCACCTTCAGGGTGATCCACATACCCTGGAGCAAAATCCCGGGGCGCCACTCCTCATAGGCCCCCAGGGTGTCGCCCGGGGATATAATATCACCCTCCGCAACCCAGACATCCACTTTTTCGTGTGTGATGGTGTAACTTTCGACACCATCATCACCTTTTACGGTTATCTCCGCCTGTTTACTGCCCACGGAAATAGATTCCACGGTGCCGTAAATGTCGGCCTTGGTCACGATCTTATCCAGATTGGCGAAATAGCGGGGAACATTGTACCAGCGCCAGACATAATCGATTTTAATGGTGGCGGCGTAGAGAAAAGCGAGCATCGCAAATATGCCTATGAAGAAAGTGCAGATCCAAAACGTCAGGTTCCCTTTTGTACGTGGTTTTTGTAGGCTTGAAGATTCCATGTCCCATCCTGTTTGCAAAACAGGCCGGCAACCCTTGGTTACCAGGGGTGCCGGCCTGAAGTAAGAGTCCGGTGGTGCTTAGATCGGGAGCCTATTCTATCTCTTTGATCCAGTCCGTGCTCTTGATCCATCTGTTATAGATCTTTTCATAGCGGCCGTCGTTTTTCACCTGGCGCAGGAAGTTATTGAGCCAGTTCATGAAATCAGGATCACCCTTGCGCACAGCCCAGGCCGGCTCGAAGGTAAACGGCTCGTCCAGGAAGACGAGTTTGCCTTTGCCCTGCTGGGCCATGAAGGTGGCGCAGAAGGGCAGGTCGTAAACAGTGGCGTCGGCCTTGCCGTTGAGAACTTCTAGGGCAGCTTCGGATTCAACCTCAAAAGATTTATATTTTGCTCTGGGGATCATGCGTTTGATGGCCTGCTCGCCGGTGGTGCCCAGCTTGGAGGTGAGGGTGTACTTGGGATTGTTGAGGTCCTTGTATGATTTTACCTTGCCTTTGTGTTTCGGGTTCAGCAGAATTGTCTGGCCGACGATGATGTATGGGTCGGCGAAGTTAACCTTGAGGTTTCTCTCCTGGGTAACCGTCATACCACTGATAATAATATCAAATTTCTTGGTGATCAGGGCGGGAATGATACCGTCCCAGGCCGTGTTGACCGGTACGAATTTTACGCCCATGGCTTTGGCCATTTCTTTGGCCATGTCAATGTCAAAGCCGATGAAGCGGCCTTTTTTATCCGCCATTTCAAACGGCAGGTAGCCGGCCTCGAAACCCACTCGCAGCTCGCCGCGTTTGGTAATCTGTTCCAGCGTGGACTTTTTGGCCAGATCGATATCCGATCCGATAGCGGTTGCCGAAAAACCAAACAGTATTGCCGTTACCAATACCAATCCCATTACAAGACCTTTTTTCATCTTTAAATCCTCCTTTTCCAATGCCTCGGTTTGCCGGGTGCTTCCGAGCGGAAACACCCTGATTTGGGTTGGACCACGTTTCGGTCGGTTAACGCCCTGTAATGGGCCACTTTTGAGTCGTCCTGACCGATGGTTCGATATATATCAGATGCTCGCTAAAGTAAAGATTTGTTTAGCGTTTGAGGACGTGCTTTTAATGGGGCTGAACGTATTGTAATGGATCACCCATTTACTATTTAACCCACTCGGCGTCAAGCAAAACTTCATCCGTCTGTCTGTCCCTGGTAGGTAGCGTCGGAGGCTGTACAAATTTCATCTCTTTTCTGTTGGTTGGTGTTGCCTACAGCGACCGTCTGGAGCGGCTTATCTCCTTGACACTCTCCATAGGGGACGGGTATTATGGCGATCCATCGGTACCGACGCATTTCAGGCTGCCCGTCTGTAACATATAGGAATTTGGAGATAAATAATGTCCACCCAAGGAACCATCAACCTGGAGACCCTGCTGCAACATCCGGATGTAAAGCAGGCCACAAGTAATATCAACACGGAGTTGCGTGAGCGGCGGGCTTTTGTCCCGCCGGCCTGTGATGCGTTTGCAGGCCGCTTTACCCGGCTCGAGGTCTGCCCGGACTACCAGTTCGAAATCGATCAGGACGCGCAACGTCAATTACCGGGTATCATTCACAATCAGGTCCAGGCGGTGAAGCCTTATCCTGATGCCGATGAGAAATTTGTTGAATCCTATCGACGCAAGCGCAAAATCGGGGTGGTATTTTCGGGCGGCCCGGCTCCGGGCGGACATAACGTCATTGCCGGTCTGTTCGATGCCATGCGCAAAGCCAACCCTGAATCCATTCTCTACGGCTTCTGGCTCGGACCGGACGGGATCATCGAAAACGAAGCGGTTGAGCTGACTGCCGAACTGGTGGATGAATACCGGAATCTTGGTGGTTTCACCATGATCAAAACCGGGCGGACAAAAATCGATACGGCCGAGAAAATGTTCCTTTCCCGGGAAACCTGCAAGTCCCTGGGACTCGATGCCCTGGTTGTGGTGGGTGGGGATGATTCCAATACCAACGCCGCGTTCCTGGCCCAGGAAATGTTGGACGACGGTGTTCAGGTCATCGGCGTCCCCAAGACCATCGACGGTGATATTCAGGTCCGGGACGCAGCTGGTGCCGTGTTGTGTGCCATGTCCTTCGGGTTTCACTCGGCTGCTCGCGGCTTTGCTCAGAATATCAGTAACTTGTGTACCGATGCCAGTTCAGATGTGAAGTATTGGCATATTTGCAAGGTGATGGGACGCGTTGCCAGTCACCTGGCCCTGGAGGTTGCGCTGCAGACCCATGCGAACATCACGCTGATCGGTGAGGACCTCGCTGACTATGTTGATAAACGCCGTATTGCGGCGGCCCAGAAAGACGGCACGACCGATTATACAGCCTACGGTATGACCCTGCGGCACCTGTCCCGGGTTATCTGTGACAGCATCGTCCGGCGTGCCGCTGTCGGTAAAAATTACGGTGTTCTGGTCATTCCGGAGGGTGTATTGGAATTCATCAACGAAATCCAGACGTTTATCATCAAGCTTAGCACCATTATCGCGGATTACAACGATACCCACGATGTCGATTTTCACAAGACATTCCCTGCCCTGGAAGAAAAGCTGGAATATCTCCGCCGCCTCAAGCAGCAGGCCGCCGAGAGCGGCGGGCTGCCCATCTGGAATGCCCGTGATAATGATCTGTTCAGCGATATTCCGGAATTTTTTCAGGAAGGGCTGCTGACTGAACGCGACAGTCACGGTAATTTCCAGTTTTCCCTGGTTCAGACCGATAAAATCCTAATGGGGTTGGTGACGGATTATCTGGACATCCTGAGGGAAAAGGGCCTTTATAAAGTCGGCATCGAGCGCAAATACTTTGACAAGGTCATGTCGATCGACGGGCTGGTTCCCGCCAAAATCGGGCCGGTCCTTTTCAAGGACTACCTGAATGGGCCGTACCTGCTCATGAAAGAGAGCATCTTTTCCATCAAGACCCTGACACAGACGCTGGTCAAAGCCGGTATCATGCCGGCCGATGAGGATCCGCCGCCGGCGGTTCTGAAGATCTATGCCAAATCGATGCCCAAGTTCAAAACCCAGCGGCATTTTTACGGTTACGACGGGCGTGGCAGCCACCCCACGCGCTTTGACTGCAACTATACCTATAACCTGGGGCTGACGGTGTTCAGCCTGATTGCCAACGGGGCGACGGGCCAGATGGCTGCCATCAAGAACCTGGAGAAGGATTTTTCCCGCTGGGAGCCGGTGGGAATTCCCATTGCCCCCCTCATGCGGCTGGAAGAACGTAAGGGCAAGTTGTCCCTGGTGTTGGAAAAAAGTGTGGTGGAACTGGATTCGGTGGCTTTTCAGGTGGTCAAGTCATTCCGGGAGCAGTGGCTGGCGGCCGAGCCAGGTGCCGACAACTACCGCCGTCCGGGGCCCATCCGATTTACAGGATCCAGTGAAGAGGACCGGCCGCTTACGCTGGTGCTAAACGCCTTGGCTAATGAATAGAAGCCTTTTCAATAACGCCTTTTGGCCCAATCTTCAGCCTTCGCTGAAGCTATGGCTGATAAACTTTCTTGGGCGCCTTGCCTGCCCGTCGTAGCTCGCAGAGCGTAGACGGGACCTTGGGCCAAAATCCATTATTGAAAAGGCTTCTATTGTTTATTGTATTCTAAGTGGTGTTCCGTCAATCTGTCGAACTGACGACTTCAAAACCATTTTCTTTCAAGGCATTGCAGATGCCGGCGGTCTTGCACTCCTTCAGGCGGAAGTAGTAGATGCGGCCGGTGGACTGCAAGTTGGCCATGCCGACGTTGATGACTTCCCCGCCGCTGGCGTTGATCACCTCCAGAGCTTTTTGAAATCCACCCCGGCCGTTTTCCCCGGCCCGGACATCGATCCGGGAAGAGGCCGTCAATATCCCCATCATGTCGATAAAGGTGCGCAGCATGTCGGTTTCAGTAATGATGCCGATCAGGGTATTTTTTTTAAGAACCGGCATACCGCTGATTTTGTGCTCATAGATCAAGCGGGCGGCGATTTCGATGTCGCTGTCGGGGGAAACAGAAATAATATCCTTGATCATAAGGTCCGTGAGCGTAACGCCGGCCACCATCGAGGGGATCAACCCTTGTTTCAGGTCTGCCAGGGTCACCAACCCGACAAAACGTTTTCCCGGGGCCACCACCGGCAGGTGACGAATCGAGTTGGCCTTCATAACGGCAATGGCATCTTGGATGGTGGCTTCCTGGGTGATGGTAATAGGATCTGGAATCATCAGGTCTTTGATTTTCATGGCAAGCTCCTTGGTTTCCCGAAAGCGTGGGGACCTGATGCGAGCCCGAAGTCGGAATACAGCCTGGCGCCGGTGCGGAAAAAGGCAGTGAACAGTAATGGTAGGGACGGATATCGCTTGAGCCGGAAGTTGTCAGGTCTATATAAACAACATCGCTCATCTGCCGAAAAAACGCAAGGGTAAGCGTGCGCGGACGGCCCATGCAAGGCTGCCGTGCCGATGGATTGGTCCGCAACCGGGGATAACAAAAGCTAGGGCTTGCTTTTTAATACCGGTTCATAGTTACACAATGGTTCTTCATGCATGTATTCCCCGGTGGCTTCGAAGGCTCGTGCCCGGCAACCGCCGCAAACCCGCTTGTATTCACAGGCCCCGCACTTGCCGGTCAACTGCTGAAAATCCCGCAAGCGGGTGAAGACTTCGGATGATTCCCAAATGGTGTCGAAAGGCGTTTTGGTGACATCTCCGCTGTTGACGTGCAGAAATCCACAGGGCTGCACGATACCTGTATGGGAAATGAAGCAAAAGCCGGTCCCGCCCAGGCAGCCGCGGGTGACGGCGTCCAGCCCGTGGGAGTTGAAGGTGACGGATTTGCCTTCATCGGACGCCCGCTGTCTCAAAATGCGATAGTAGTGCGGGGCACAGGTGGCCTTGAGCTGCAACGGGCTTTTCTCCCGCTGGTCGTAAAACCAGTTCAGGGTCCGTTCATATTCTTCGGCGGTGATTTCCTGGTCGGCAATATATTTGCCACGGCCGGTGGGCACCAACAGGAAGATATGGTGGGCCACCGCTCCCAGATCGATGGCCAGTTGATGGATAGCGGGGATCTGGTCCAGGTTTGATCGGGTGATGGTGGTATTGATCTGAAATTCAATGCCGGCCCCGATGGCGTTTTCAATGCCCTGCAGAGCACCGGCATAGGCACCGTCGACCGCCCGGAAGCGGTCATGGAACTCGGCCGTTGCACCATCGATGCTGATACTAATGCGGCGGATGCCGGCGGTCGCCATTTTGGCGGCATTTTCTTTGGTGACCAGGGTACCGTTCGGGGCCATCACCATACGCAGCCCTTTGTCGGTGCCGTAACGGGCGACTTCGAAAATATCCGGCCGCAACAGGGGTTCTCCCCCGGTTAGAATCACAATCGGCTCGCCAGTTTTGGCAATTTGATCGAGCAGCCGCAGGCAGGCGGCAGTATCGAGTTCGCCCTCATAAGGGCCGTTGGTGGCCGCTGCCCGGCAGTGAACACAGTTCAGGTTGCAGTTGCGGGTGATTTCCCAAGCCACCAGCCGCAGGGTGGCCCCTTTGGCTTTTTCGCCCGGTTGTCCTCCCGGGTGATTGCCGGGTTTCGATGCATGGTGTGGATGTTCGTTCATTTTTCAGATTGTACTTTCAAGCAAAAGTGCTGGCGCCTTTGTTTATAGGTAATCATTGAGTTGTTAGATAGTTTTAAGTTTTAGGTCTTAGGTTTTAAGTAGTTGTTTTGGCTTGTTTTGTCCTAAAACGTAAAACTTAAAACCTAAGACTAATGAATTCGGGTGTACGAATTCATCAATCCCGCAGTGCCTTGGCCGCCTCCAGAGCGAAATAGGTCAGGATCATGTCCGCCCCGGCGCGTTTGATCGAGGTCAGGGTTTCCAGCATGACCTTGGTGCCATCTATCCAGCCCATTTTTTCGGCTGCTTTGATCATGGCGAATTCACCGCTGACATTGTAGGCAGCCACCGGCAGATCGATCTCCTCTCTGATCCGGCAAATAATATCCAGGTAGGACAGGGCCGGTTTGACCATGATGATGTCGGCGCCTTCCTCGACGTCCATGGTCGCTTCCCGGACGGCTTCCAGGGCATTGGCCGGATCCATTTGATAGGTGCGGCGATCGCCGAACTGGGGCGCTGAATGGGCAGCCTGGCGAAAGGGGCCGTAGTAAGCCGAGTGGTATTTCGCGCTGTACGCCATGATGGGAATACGGTCGTAGTCGTTCTCATCGAGACTGTTCCTGATTTCAGCCACCCGCCCATCCATCATATCCGAGGGGGCCACCATGTCGGCCCCGGCGCGGGCATGGCTGACCGCGATCCGGGCCAGCAGGTCCAGCGAGGCATCGTTGTCGATGGTCCGGCCTTCAACCACCCCGCAGTGCCCGTGATCGGTATACTGGCACAGGCAGACATCCGTGATCACCGCCAGGTCGGAGACCTTGTCTTTCACCGCTTTGACCGCCTGCTGGACGATGCCGTTTTCAGCGTAGGCGGCGGTTCCCAGGGCATCTTTTTTATCCGGTATGCCGAAGAGCATGATCGCCGGAATACCCAGTTCACTCGCCTCACGGGCAACCGTCACCAGGTTGTCCAGCGAGAGTTGAAAATGACCCGGCATCGATTCGATGGGATTTTTCACAGCTTTGCCGCCAATGGCAAACAGCGGCAGGATCAGGTCCTCGACACCCAGGCGGGTTTCACGTACCATCCGGCGAAAATTCTCATTGCTGCGTATTCTGCGGGGACGATAATCAGGAAAGATCATGGCGAGTTCCTTTACCGGTTTACAGCGTTTCCGAAATTTCTTCGTCGGTCAAATAACAGGCCGGATCGGGTGCCCACAGGTCGCCCGTAACGGCTTCGGCGCGGACCCGGAAGTTGCCGGCGCAGATGTCCAGCCACTGGCAGGTGGCGCAGCGGCCGGTCACAAAAGCCTTTTTGTTTTTTAGTTTCTGGAGCAGTTCGTCTGATGTGTCCGTCCAGATTTCGGAGAATGGGCGATCCTTGATATTACCGAAACTGGTATGGCGCCAGAACTGGTCGGCGTAGACTTCACCGTCCCAGCTCACACAGCCGATACCCCGGCCTGAGCTGTTGCCCTCGTTCATTTTCAAAAGTTCCAGGACCTCTTTGGCCCGCTCGGGATTCTCCTGGCGCATGCGCAGGTAGAGGTAGGGGCCGTCGGCATGATTGTCCACGGTCAATACTTCTTTGGGTTTGCCCCGTTTATGCAGGTCCTGGGTCCGGTCTATGATCAGGTCGACCACTTCCCGCGTCTGGGCGTGGGTCAGATCATCGTCCATCAGTTTCGATCCCCGGCCGGAATACACCAGATGATAAAAACAGACCCGCGGGATGTCCATCTCCTCCAGAAGGTCGAAGACACCGGGAATGTCCTGGTAGTTAAACCGGTTGACGGTGAAGCGCAGGCCGACCTTGATCCCGGCTTTTTGCGTGTTCCGGATGCCTTCCAGGGCGGCTTGAAATGAACCTTTCACTGCGCGGAAACGGTCATGGATTGTCTCAAGGCCATCGAGGCTGATGCCGACATACGACAGGCCGATCTCTTTGAGCGTGTGGGCCAGATCTGCGGTAATCAGGGTGCCATTGGTAGAGATCACGGCCCGCATGCCCCGGTCCACGGCATACTGGGCCAGTTCCGGCAGGTCAGGGTGCATGGTGGGCTCCCCGCCCGAGAAAAGGATCACGGGGGAACCGAAAGCGGCCAGATCATCGATAAGCGCCTTGCCCTGCGGCGTGGTCAACTCACCCGCATACGTTCTGTCTTTGGCGTGAGCATAGCAATGAACGCATTTCAGGTTGCACCGCTGGGTCATGTTCCAGACGACCACCGGTTTCTTATCTTCTGAAAACTGCAGCAAGTGCGAGGGTAGCGAGCCCGAATGCCGCCCGTAGCGCAGGGCGTCGGAAGGTTCGACCGTACCGCAGTAAAGTTTGGAAATACCAATCATATCTTTGTTAAGCCTTTCTGCTCATGCTGGTCTATCGGATTTAAATATTTAGGTGGGGTCAGGACCCGGGAAGTTGATCTTTATCCGTGTCCAAATCGTCCCTCAAAAGCGCGCCCACATAGTCGTCCGCATTGGTAAGCGCCTGGCGGGATATGAAAAAGCGGTGCCGTCCCGTCTTCTCCTTGACCAGCTTGAGGCCCAATGCGAAATCATCGGTCAATATTTCGTACAGCTGGTCCAGGTCGAGCTGGGCCAGCACCCGTTTTTCAATAATAAAATCAACGGCATCTTCTTCAAGGACGATGTTTATATCATGCTTGTTGAAAAACTCCAGTTCTATCTTTTTGACGTCGTCGTAAAAGCTTTTCAACCGGGTGAGAGCCTGATCGATGTCAATGACGTTCCGGCAGTAGAAAGTGGCCGCCAGGTCCAGCCGCGTTTCGGTAAGCGTCAGTTTGTACTTGTCCGACAAAATCGTGGCGTTTTCCTGCAGGTAGTCGATTAGGCGCTGCTTTTCATTTTCGGACAGGGTTTCGAACTCAGACAGGACCTCCGCGGATTGGGCTTTGAGACGCTCCAGCGCGGCTTCCGGTTTGCGGATCACCGCTCCGGTAACGGGAAACTGCTTCACATCGCTGGAGGGCAATTGCCTTTCAAAGGCCAGCAGGGCCCGTTCCACCGCACTGACCAACCCCCGGGCCCCGGTATTCTCGCTGTGGGCATCGCGGGCCAACAGATCCAGGGCGCTGTCGTCGAATTTGACGTCAATGCCGTAGGCCCCGAAATCAAGTTTTTTGCCCAGGATAATCGGATTGTTGGGATTTCTCAGGATCGCAAACAGATCCTCTTCAGCAAGGTACTCGAATACGGCCCGGACCGGCAGCCGGCCGACGAATTCGGATTCGAACCCGAACTTCAGCAGATCTTCGGAGTTTACATGTTGCAGCAAGTCAGTCGACCTGTCCCGCGGCTGGAGTGCTGATCCGAAACCGATTTGCTTGGAATTCAAGCGTTTGCCGATAATTTCATCCAGGCCGCCGAAGGCACCGCTCATGATGAACAGGATGTTGCGGGTATTCACGGTCTGTTTCTCTTTTGATCCGGTTTTGCGAAAGCGCTCTATCTCCTGAATCATGGAAATCGGATCGTGGGGCACTTTCAGGTCGACTTCCGTTTCCTCCATGGGTTTGAGCAGGGCACGCTGTACACCGGTGCGCGAAACATCGGCGCCGATCAGATCCCGGCTGCCGGCTATTTTATCGATTTCATCGATATAGATGATTCCGTGCTGGGCCAGTTCGATGTCATCGTCGGCTTCCCGGACCAAATCCCGGACCAGATCTTCCACATCCCCGCCCACATAGCCGGTCTCACTGAACTTGGTCGCATCTCCCTTTACAAAAGGTACGCCGATCTTGTTGGCAATCAGCTTGATCATATAGGTTTTGCCCACACCGGTGGGCCCCATCATCAGCACGTTGTTCTTGATGCTGCCGACCATGTCAGCGACCTCACCATTGGAAGCTTCCTGGCGGCTTATCCTGTTGAAATGGGTACAAATCTTGGTTGCCAGGATGGCCTTGGCCGTATCCTGTTTGACAATGTACTGATCCAGGTAGGCAATGAGGTCCTCAGGTTTGAGATCGAACTCCAGTCGGGGGCCTCTTTTCTTGATCTCACCGTCTTCTTCCTGCTGGAACTGCTCCGGCATAACGATCGGAGAAACAATTTTTACGTTTGGGCCGAATTTCTTGGAGAGAAACTCCCCGATCTCTTTTTCCAGTTCCCGCGGGTTGGGTATATTTTCGTCTGCGTTTTTCATGGTTACAAATTATAATCACGTCGCTGGGCAAATGCAAGGCACCTGGGCGGCATCCACGACCAATCCGCAATGGGTCAGATTTACGCACTTAATTAGCACAACGATCCGGCTTTTTATCTTTTGACATCCCAACGCCTTTCACCTATATTTTAGCTGTACTCTAGTAACGTTGAAGCGCTGAATCGGTTACCGGGCTCTACCCCAAGTCATTTGCTGGGCGACACACTGAGCCCGCATTCCCTCGGCCCCGGTCTGACCCTGTTGATTTCCTTTTTGATGAATCCTGCCGGCAAAAAGGAGAAAAGACATGCGTGTTCGACTTAAAACCATCCTTTGCACCACTGATTTTTCGGAATATTCCAACCAGACCGTCTCCTACGGTGTGGCCATTGCCAAAGAATTCGATGCGCGGCTGCTGGTATGCCATATCATCGATCTGCAGTTCGCCGCTATCTACGGCACCGTCCATTTCCTGCCGCCCGATCTGCAAACCCAGAGTATCGAGACCGCCCAGGAACGCATCACCGATCTCATGGCGTCTCAAACCGTACCCTGGGAAGCGGTGGTATCCACCGGACCGCCGGCGGATGAGATTTCCCGGGTGGTGGCGGACCGGGAAGTTGATCTGGCCATCTCGGCCACTCATGGGCGCACGGGGCTCAAACGGTTCATACTGGGTTCGGTCACCGAACGTCTGATGCGTTCGCTCGAGTGTCCTCTGCTGGTAGTCAGGGAAACCCCGCCGGACCTGATGCCGGATCCTGCCCGCGGTTTGCACTTCAACAAAATTCTGGTGGGGTGCGATTTCTCGCCGGCTGCCAATGCCGCCCTTGAATACGGCGTCAGCCTGGCCCAGGAATTCGAAGCAGAACTGCACCTGATTCATGTACTGGAACCCCAGGTATACAGCGACTTTCTGGCAACCACCCTGGACGGCGTGCACGGGGAGACGGGCGATATCAAGGAAAAACTCGACCAGCGGCTGACGAATTTGATTACACCCGAGGCCATGAACTGGTGCCGGATCAGCACGGCCGTGACCGAAGGCCGGCCTTTTGAAGCCATTACGGATTATGCGGGTGATAACGGCATCGACCTGGTTGTCCTGGGCGTGCGGGGACACGGCGTGGTGGAAACCCTGTTTTTGGGCTCGACGACCGATCGGGTTGTGCGCAAAGCGCAGTGCCCGGTGCTGTCCGTGAGCCCTGCGGATTGATCGTTTGACAGCACTGGGCAGTTACCCGAACGCGTTTGGTTTGATTCTGGTGAAATGTAGGCGGGAGTACAGGAAGTGGCAATGACGAATCACTGTCGGAAGAGAAAGGGGGTGCCATGACGATAAAAATCTTGATCAAGCGCAAATTTTCGGGCAGGCAGGATGAAGCCCTGAACTCATTGCTCAGACAATTCCGGGCGTTGGCAATCGAGCAGCCCGGATATGTATCCGGGGAAACTTTGACGCGGCTCGATAATCCCGGTGAAAGCCTGGTGATCAGTACCTGGAAGAGTCACAATGACTGGCAAAACTGGTTGAGCAGCCCCGCCCGCCAGCAGATTCAGAGCCAGATCGACATCCTGCTGGGGAGTGAAACCAGTTACGAGGTTTATGAAGCCGGTTGAAGCCGGCGTTAAAAATCCCGGAAATGCTCATCATCCGGTGCAGCCATTTGAACCGCGTTGCGAGCCCGGTCGTTTTGAACATTTAGGCGGCCGGTGTGCGGCGCAACGCCGGCCGTGGGTATATCCGGTTCGGCCGTTTGTGCCTCAGCTGTTTTGCGCTGACCGCTGACCATGGCTGCCAATTGGTCGGCTACCGCCTGCATCTGCTCGGCCTGGGCACTCATTTCTTCAGAGGACGAGGCTGATTCCTCGGCATTGGAGGCCACCTGCTGGGTGACCTTGTCCATCTCGGTAACAGCCGTGTTGACCTGCCCCAGGCCTTGGGCCTGTTCGTTGGATGCGGCTGCAATTTCAGCCACCAGTTGGCTGACGCTTTCGGCGCTTTCCTCGACTTTGTCGAAGGCGGTGTTGGTTTGATCAACAATGGCTTCGCCTTCCTTGACTTTTACCACCGTATCTTCAATCAGCGCAGCGGTCGATTTGGCGGCCTCGGCCGCCCGCATGGCCAGATTGCGCACCTCGTCGGCCACAACTGCAAAGCCGGCTCCGGCCTCACCCGCGCGGGCAGCTTCTACGGCGGCATTCAGGGCCAGCAAGTTGGTCTGAAAAGCGATTTCATCAATGGTCTTGACGATCTTGGAGGTTTCCTCGCTGGCGCGGGTGATCTCCTCCATAGAAACCGTCATCTCGTCCATGGACCGATTGGCGTCTTTGATGATCACCGTGGCTTCCCGCATCAGGGTGTCCGCCTGGCCGGCATTGTCGGCGTTCTGGTTGGTCATAGAGGCCATCTCTTCCAGAGATGTCGACGTTTCCTCGATCGAGGCAGCCTGCTCGGTGGCTCCGTTGGCCAGCGATTGGCTGGAAGTTGATATTTGACGCGCTGCAGAGGCGACCTGTTCAGCCCCGGTCTCCATCTGACCGGTGACCGCCTTCAGGGCAGTCACAATCCCCCGGGCGATCGTAAAAGCCAAGATCAAGCCGGCAACCATGGCGACCAGGCCGATCATACTGATCCTGCTCCGGGTTGTCCGGGCGGTTGCCAAAATGGCCTGGTCGGTTAACCTGTGCTTGCGGGCCTCTTGGCGAATGGCGTGCAACTGTTGCTGGACTTCCAATAGCGCCGGGACGGTGTCATACGCGTAAATTCCCTGGACGTCATCCTGGATTTCCATGAGGCCGTCGTGCCAGTCCCTGACTCGATCCAGGGCGGTGATGGTTTCGGTGGCCCGTTTCCGGGTGTGGGCGTTGAAATAGGTCAGCGCCGCAGCCCGGTCTCCAGCCGCCATGAGCCGATTGATTTCAATTGTTCCGGTGTGCAGGGCTGCGTGCGGTGCTTTCAGGGCCTCCACCAGGGTGCTAAATTCTTGGTCACCGGTTTGCATGGCGGCCACTTCTTTGGAATACAGCCATTTCCCCAGGTTGCACTGACGGGGGTTGCTTTGGACATCGACGCCGGACTTGCCAGGATCGAGCAAGGCATCCTTGATCTGGTGCATCCAGTTCAGGTGGTCACTTTTCTTCTCACGCAGAAACCAGCCCAGGCGATGGTCGACCGATCGATACAGGCTGCCGATTTCGATGGCGGTTGCATGCAGCTCCTGGTGGGGTTTTTCTATCTTTTTCAAAAGCGGGATCAGGCTGGGAACCAGTTTTTCGGCGGCCTGACGCTCCGCCCCATAAAGCCACTTTCCAAAAGCGCATTTGTGGTGGTCGGTCTGGACATTCAGCGTGGTCACGTCGTCGTTGTTGATCAGCTCGGTAAGTTTCCGGGCCCAGTTCAAGTGGTCCACTTCCCGCTGCGCCAGGGCACCATCCAACTGATTGCCGGAGATGACCATGCCGGCATTCTTGACAATCTGTCCCACACCCAGGTAGCTCCAGGCCGCCAGGATGGCCAATAGCAACAGGACCAGCCCGAAACCCAGGGCAATCTTTTTACCAACGGTAAGATTCAAGTGCATGTTTTCCCTCGAAGGTCGTGTTATGATGAGTTGTAGATTGGGGAGTCTCCAATTCCCTTTTTCTCGTTATTGGCCATTCGGGAAAAAACTTTAGGTAATTCGTTTTAATTACAAGGGAATTTAAAAGATTTCAGTTTAACGGGGACTTATGGAACGCAGAGGAGAAAACAGTGGCTTAATTCGGTAGGTGGGGTTGGAAGTATTTAGATTGCGCGAATTTTCAAGAATTCATGCTATTGGCAGGATTTAGGCACGCACCGAAAGACACCGGTGAAGGTCTGAACCGGTTCATAACACCATTTACTGCATTCTTGCGGGCCCCCGTATCCGGGCGGTGAAAAAACGATCTTGGTCCAAAATAGTACATACTCGAAAGCAACCGTGGCTAAAATTAGAACATGCTTCATTTTTTGACCATCGGAACCCTGTTGGGCTTATCGGCTGGTTTGGCTCCGGGTCCGCTCTTGACCTTTGAAATTTCGGAAACGTGGCAACACGATAAGATGTTGTTGAGACAACCGTAATCTATGTGCAGGTATGGGAAAATTGTGTTATTGGTAAGCTACCCCTATCCCAAATTTCGATGGATAACAGTATGCGGCGAAAGAACCGTTTTATAAAAATGGTGCGCGAGTTGTCGATTATCGCCCTAATAACGATCACGATGCTTTCTGTTGTTGAAATGGCATTGAGACTGAAAGGATATCCGGGTTATCGTTTTCGTTCCATATTATTTGGGGGTGATCCCAACAGTACTTCATTATTTAGAAATTCGGCCAACCTTTGGTGGCGCTTGAACAGCAATACAAAGGTTCACTTCTTAAATACGATTGTACGCACTGATGCAAGAGGACTAAGAACAAATAAGAAATTAGAATCTGGCAGTGATAAAGCTTGGCCTATCATTATTTGTCTTGGTGATTCGAGTACTTTTGGGTGGCGCACAACCTATGCGTCAACTTACCCCTGTGTGTTAGAAAAATTACTCAAAAAAGACTTCAAAAACCCTCAAGTCTGCAATTTGGGAGTTCCCGGGTACACATCATTTCAGGCCAAACAATATCTTGAAGAACAAGTAGACAAACTCAATCCGGATATCGTTATTGTTTATGTGAGCAACAATGAATGCGCGATAACACCAATTTCGGATCGGGATAGAAGAAAGCAAGAGGAAAGGTATCTATGGATCAAACGACTGATTGACGATCTATACATGTATCAACTGGCATTGGAATTTTCTTGGAAATACCAAGGCCCCTTTTTTGCAATGGAAAATATGCGACTAGAACAATATCTGCAAATGCAAAAAAGAGTCTCGCTGAATGAGTTCGAGCATAATTTGACAGATATTATTGATCTCCTTAAAAAAAAAGAAATCACGCCTATTGTCCTGACGGTTCCATATGATATCAAGTCAGAATCCAAAATCTTTATCCCCACACCTTTCCAAGAAATCAATAATCTTCTCGATCAAGCTGAAGCATTCATTGAGAGTGGCGATTTAGATGGCGCTGAGCATCTCATCACCAAAGCCGAAAATCTAATCCCTGGGTATTATCATATCAGCTATCTAAAAGGGAAAATCTCGGACAAAAAAAAATTCAATGCGATCCATCACTTTGAAGATGCTATTGAAAAATACCCATTCCCAAATCGGTTAAAAAAATCATACATAGAGGTCATTAAAAAGGTGGCCATCAAAAACTCAATTCGATGTGTTGACCTGTACGCTGTATTTCGATCCTATCAGCAACAAAATAGGGGGGGGCTGTTTATTGACGAAATTCACCCAAGTGTTCAAGGGTACTCCATTATAGCCAACATGATTTATGTTGAATTGAAAAAAGTGCTTCCACACATAGTGCCAAAAAACAATCGCTCGCCGCTGACAGGTTCTCTTTTTAATGCGCATTATTATTTGTGACAACAGGTGGATGTAGAAAGTTGCGTTGATCTTGGAGATATCATTCAGATAGGAACTTATTGATATCTCCAACATATTAGCGGTGCGGCATATTACTGCCAATGCTGCATGCTTTTATATGGCGAATGATTTGGGAAACGGCGTTGTGACAAACAATAAAGGGGCCAGCAAATTAATTGCTAACCCCTTTAATGGTTCTGGTACGCCCGGCTGGATTCGAACCAGCGATCTTCAGCTCCGGAGGCTGACGCCCTATCCCCTGGGCTACGGGCGCTCGGTGTCCGTACACAGCTGGCATCTTTTGGCCCTGGCTGGCGTTCTCGCCTTCTGGCAATCCTCAACGTAGAGCGACTACGCCTGCGGTTGCCAGAATGGCTGCGGCCTTGGCCAGAACCAAAACCTACCAACTGTGAACGGACACACTCTAAATTGTAGCATCTTCTTGCCCGGCATAGCCTTTCGGCGACGCCGGGTTGGCCCTAAGCTGCGTTTTCGCTTTTTTAAGCACGAAGTGAAGCTCCCGCGCTATCCTCGACATAGTGGCGACTGTGCCTCCGGTTTTAAAAACGCTCAGGCCTTGCCCAGAACCAAAACCTACCACTTGTGAGCAGACAATCTGGCAGATATTTAATTTTCAATGTTTAAGGCTTTGGCCAGAACCAAAACCTACCACCTGTGAACGGACACACTCTAAATTGTAGCATCTTCTTGCCCGGCATAGCCTTCTGGCGACGCCGGGTTGGCCCTGGGCGGCGTTTTCGCTTTTTTATAAGCCTCGACATCGCGGCGTCTATGCCTCCGGTTTCAAAAATGCTCAAGCCTTGCCCAGAACCAAAATCTACCACTTGTGAGCGAACAACTTGTTGCTATGAATGATACTGCATCTTCCTGGCCGGCGTTCCTCCAGCGTCGCCGAAGGCTATGCCGGACAAGCGCCTTCTGGACACGTAGTGAAGCGTAGCGCTATCCTCAACTTAGAGCGACTACGCCTGTGGTTGCCAGAATGGCTGCGGCCTTCCGACTTCGCCTGAGGCTACGCCGGACATGTGCCCAGAACCAAAACCTACCGTCTGTGAACGAAAACCCCGTAGGAATTTACTGCCTAAAACGGTAATGCGGACTATTAGTTGATCCTTCCTGTTATGTCAAGCATCTGTCTGGCTTCGCCGACGACGTAGAGGGAGCCGGCGATGCAGACGACGTCGTCCGGTGCGGCGCCGTCGATAGCCTGGTTGACGGCCTCCGGAACACTGGCGATAATGATTGTCTCCTTGCCGTAGGGTTTTACCACCGGCAGGAGCGCTTCGGGTTCGAGGGCCCGGTCGATGATCGGGCGGGTGAGGATCAGTTTTTTACAGGCCGGCGCCAGTAAATCCAGCATCTTTTCGTACGGCTTATCGTCCAGGATGCCCACCACCAGGGTGATATTCCGCCCGGCATACCGGGTGTTGAGAAAACGCGCCAGGGCTTCACAGGCAACCAGGTTGTGGGCGCCGTCCAGCAGGATGGTGGGGGCCTCGGCTACGATTTCCAGTCTACCGGGCCAGTGGTTCTGCCTGAGGCCGTAGCGCATCGCTTCCTCATCGATGGTCGTTTTTCCGGCCATGTTCAGGGTCTCGCAGGCGGCCAGGACCAGGGCCGCATTTTCAAGCTGATGCTCTCCCGGCAGCCCGACCGCCACCATGTCCAGGTCGGTTGCGATGCCCTGATAGTCAAAGATATTCTCCGTACTCGAACGGATGTCGAACGTTTCTTTAAAGCGCGCCAGGGGCGCTTTTTTCTTAGCGGCGATCGATTCGATTGTTTCGATCGCCTCCGGTTGGCGCACACCGGTAATCACGGGAACACCCTTTTTGATGATGCCCCCTTTTTCACCGGCGATCTGGGCAATGGTGTCCCCCAGGTAGGCCTGATGTTCCATAGATATGTTGGTAATAAGGCACAGATCCGGTTTGAGGACGTTGGTGGCATCCAGGCGACCACCCATGCCGGTTTCGATGATGGCCCAGTCAACGTGTTTGCGCCCAAATATATCAAGGGCCATGGCCGTGGTCAGCTCAAAGAAAGTGTTTTCCCGGTCACCTTTGTAGGCCGTAACGGCACGGTCATGGGCGGCGATGACGTCGTCATTTGAGACCGGCTGGTTGTCGATACAGATTCTTTCATTGAAACTGACCAGGTGCGGGGAGGTATACAGGCCGGTCCGATAACCGGCGCGATGTAAAATCATTGAAAGCGCCGAGGCCACCGAACCTTTACCGTTGGTCCCCGCGATGTGAATGCAGTTAAAGGTCTCCTGGGGATTGCCCAGGCCATTGAGCATGCCGCTGATGATGTCCAGGCCGAGTTTGATACCGAACCGGTGCAGGCTGTACATGGCCTGTAATGTTTTTTCGTAGGGGTCGGTGTCTGTCATGTTGGAGGTCGTGTTAAGTTTTAAGTGTTAGGAGAAAAACAGGAATTTGAGATATTAGCTCTTAGCCTTTCACAGTTGGCAAATCTGAACAGCTCTCTTTTTTGCATTTCAGCTAAATCCTAATGGCGCCCAGTCATGATTTCCAATCATGCTGGGCCCTACTTAACACATAACACCTAAAACTTAAAACACCCGAAAAGTCGTAGTTCGACTTTTCGGGTCCCAAATAAAACTGCCCGACAGATGATAACCATCTGCCGGGCAGGGTGTTTCGCTTGCGGATGACGCTTAGTAACGTCGACTGCGGGAAGCAGCAATGCGCTGCCGCCGAAGTGCTTCGCGCTGTTTGCGCCTTTTGAACTCGCTGGGTTTTTCGTAGCTTTTCTTCAACTTTAACCGTTTAAAAAGGCCATCGTTTTGAATTTTTTTCTTCAAAATGCGCATGGCTTTTTCGAGGTCATTGTCGTAAACCTTGACTTCGATTTCTTTCAACCGTCTCCCCCCCTTTATTTACATCGGTCATTCCATGCAGTTTTGACGCGATGTAGATCTTATTTTGTACATCAAAACGCTACCCATAACCAAATAATTTACTAGAAGCAAGGGGAAAATGCAAGAAATTGAAGTCGAGACCGTTACTAAATTGTCTTTTGGCCCAATCTCGGCGTTGGGCGCTCGGTTCCAAGCCTCGCAATACTTTAAGTATTCCTCCGGTTAAACCCTCACGGCCGCCGTGACCTTGGGCCAAAATCCTAACTTAGCAACGGTCTCAAAAAATATTCATTTCAGGATCACCTGATTAGATGGCTGCCGGGAGATGAGCGAGTACCGTGACAGGTAAACAAAGACCCCGGTTGCAGCAGGCAACCGGGGTCCGGTCAATCAGCTAAACTGTATCAATCTACAGCTTGGAGACCAGTTCGGCCGTTACATCCTTCACGCTGGGTTTGCCGTCCAGTTCGATGTATTTGATCCCGCCGTCGTCCGCAATGCCCTTGAAGAAGTAGGCCGAGGCCAGGGTGCCGGTATCGGCGTCATAATAGATGTCGTGACGCTTGCCGATGGCGCCTTCGTCCTGATCATCGGAACGCATGGTGAGTTCACCGCCGCAGACCCGGCATTTGTCGCCGTCCGGTTTAATCGCATCGATGTAGATGTTGTTGGGATGGTTGGGGTCATTGACGCACAGGCGACGGCCCATGATGCGGTTTTTGGCGATTTCGCGGTCCAACAGGATTTCAACCACGATATCCAGCTTCATCCCGGCTTCTTTCAGGGCCTCGTCCAATTTGATGGCCTGATTCTTGTTTCTCGGAAACCCGTCAAGCAGCCAGCCGCCTTTGCAGTCATCCTGCTGCAGGCGATCGAGGATCATCGGGATGGTAATCTCATCGGGTACCAGGTCGCCCTTGTCGATATAGGCTTTGGCCTGGGCGCCCAAATCGGTTCCGCCTTTGATGTTGTCGCGGAAAATAGCACCGGATTCGATATGGGGGGTGCTGTATTTGTCTTTCAAGATGGCGCCCTGGGTTCCCTTGCCGCTGCCGTTAGGCCCAAAAAACAGAATGTTCATCTGGCTCTCCTTTTTTTCGGATTAGAAAAATATTTGGTGTGTGTAACCTGGCAGGGGAGATGGCCCTGCATATTTGCAACCTCGTGTTTATCGCAAAACACCCGGTGCTTGTCAAGTCCTGCTCTGTGGCCTATCTCGGATTTAATGTCGCGGTGCAAGACCTGACTGATCAAGCAAAGTGCTCACGAGTTCAAGGGCTTGCTGGCGATCCTGAATCTCGCCTGCGAGGCGGGCGGTTCCGACCTGTTCCAGCAGTTTCTTGAAAAGGGGGGAGGGCACCAACCCGAAGTGATTGATGAGGTCGCGGCCGGTCAATAGGCTCGGTCCGGCCTGTCGCCAGGCATGGACATCAAAATACTGCGTCAACAGGGAATCAATAAAACGCGTGTATGTTTCCAGTTCCTCATCCGGAACCGAATGTTTGCCCGCATAATCGGCGATGGCATGAATTAAAACATCGGGTGCCAGGTCGGCGCAATGGATAAAAAAGCGCGTGATCGCTCTAGCGCTGAGACGATTGCGGGACTGCAGCAGATAGAGAAAGAGGGGCCGATTATGTTGTCTGACGACAGTGCCGATATAGTCGCTTTCCGCATGGGAGCATTTGAGCCGGCTGCAGATATCGGCGGCCAGTGCTGCGCTCCGGCGGCCATGCCCATAAAAATGAACCTTGCCCCCGGCGTCTTCGGAGCGGGTGGCGGGCTTGCCGACATCATGGAGCAACAGGGCCATTTTCAGCAGGCCGAATTGCTCGCGCCGCTGTATTTGCGCCACGGCCCGCTGGATGGAGGCGGTGGTCTCTTCCGGGAAGTTCGGCGTCAGCCAGTTTTCCAACTGCCGACAGGCGGCCAGAGTGTGTGTCCAGACATCGAAGCTATGGTGTTCATTCTGATGGCAGCGCTGCAAATTTTCCAGTTCCGGAAGAATATCATAGAGCAGGCCGCACTCGGCCATTTGTTCGATATATTGCGTGGAACTGTTAAGCGCAAGCAACTTGAATAACTCGGTCCGGATTCTTTCCCCGGCGCAGGTCTGGATGGTCCCGGTCAAGGTTTTTATGGCCGCGCGGGTATCGGCCTCTATCCGGCAACGAAATTGGGCGGCCAGCCGAAAGGCGCGCAACTGTCTCAGGGGGTCGTTCATGAGGGCGCGCGGCGAAGCCATTTTGAGGATCCCGGCCTGCAGGTCACGCAAACCATCGAGCGGATCTACCAGATTCTGCCCGGCGAGGTCGAAGGCCATGGCATTGATCGTGAAATCGCGATTCGCGAGGTCCGTTTCGATGGAGGCGCCAAACAGGGGGGAAAGGTCGAAAATCCGATCGCCCGCTACTACCCGGTAGAGCCGGTGGCGGTCCGGCCCGATGGCGATCGGGCGACCGCCGAATTTGGCGGCCAGCAGGCGGGCATACCCTTCGGGAGACTCGGATACGGCCAGGTCGTAATCGGCCGGGGACTGATTGATCAGCAGGTCCCGGACACAGCCGCCGACCAGGTAGACACCTTCCCGGGCGGGCAAGTACCGCGCCGCCGCATACAGAGCCTGGTATTTCGGTATGTTCTTTGTGATAACGGTCACCCTACTCAGAGGCTTTGTGTCAAAATTGCATCTAACCTCTTTATTGCACGGATTCTTAAATTTTTCAACAAGATGGGGATTTCACCGTCTATAGCTGGGTTGGGGGCGCTGGCACGGCTTTCAGCCGGCCAAAGGCTGGCCCGATACCAGACCGCGGCAGCCCTCATCGGGGCAACCAAGTTACCGGCAACAGGGTGAAAACGGCCCCCGCGCCGACTCGGGAGAAACTGCTTGACAGGCCAAAAAACATGATATACTTTGACCGCGCAAGGCTAATTTGATCAGGGCCCGCCCCGTGGAGAGAAAACACCCGGAAAATCTTCTAACTTAAATCACATAACATTCCGTCTCTATTCGGTGTCATGAAACAGGTTGCCCAATGCGGATTCATGATGCTGAATTAATCATATGCTAAAATAGAAACTATCCGGAAAACCCTGTCCCCTATTTCAGGCAGACACTCACCCAGGCTGTTGATCAGGAAATCCATATCCGGCCTTAAATAAACGGTTTAATGTGCACCGCCGGGATTACCGGTGGTATTGCGATCCAATATGATCCATAAACAAGAAAGGTGGAGAATAAGCTAAATGAATATCGTCGAACTTAAAGACATGAAAATCAACGCGCTGACCCAGATGGCCAAAAAGTTTAAAATCGAAGGGGCCGCCGGGATGCGCAAGCAGGAGCTGATTTTTTCGCTTCTCCAGGCCCAGATCGAGAAGAACGGGCTGATCTACGGCGAAGGAACCCTTGAGATCCTGCCTGATGGATTTGGCTTTTTGCGCGCCCCCGACTGCAACTACCTGCCGGGGCCGGATGATATTTACGTGTCCCCTTCTCAGATACGGCGTTTCAACCTGCGTACCGGTGATACGGTTTCCGGCCAGATTCGCCAGCCCAAGGATACAGAACGCTACTTTGCCCTGCTCAAGGTTGAGGCGGTCAATTACGAAGATCCGGAAGAGGCCCGGGAGAAGATCCTGTTCGACAACCTTACGCCCCTGTACCCGGAACGCAAGATGACCCTGCAAAAAGATCCGGAGAACTATTCCACTCGAATTATGGATCTGCTCACGCCGATCGGTTTCGGGCAGCGCGGCCTGATCGTTTCGCCGCCCCGCTCCGGTAAGACCATGCTGCTGCAGGCGATTGCCAACAGTTTGAGCGCCAATCACAAAAATATCGTGCTTTTCGTGCTGCTGATCGATGAACGTCCGGAGGAAGTGACCGACATGGAACGCTCCGTGGACGGTGAAGTCATCAGTTCGACCTTTGATGAGCCGGCCGAACGACATGTCCAGGTAGCTGAAATGGTGATTGAAAAGGCCAAGCGCCTGGTCGAACATAAAAAAGACGTGATTATTCTGCTGGACAGCATCACCCGTTTGGCCCGGGCGTACAACAGCGTGATGCCGCCCAGCGGCAAGATTCTCTCCGGTGGTGTGGATTCCAACGCATTGCAGCGCCCCAAACGCTTTTTCGGTGCGGCCCGGAATATCGAAGAGGGCGGCAGCCTGTCGATTATCGCCACGGCTCTGGTGGACACGGGCAGCCGGATGGACGAAGTGATTTTTGAAGAGTTCAAGGGGACCGGCAACATGGAGATTCAGCTTGACCGGCGCCTGGCCGACAAGCGGGTCTTCCCGGCGATCGATATCAAGAAGTCCGGCACCCGGAAAGAGGAGCTGCTGTTGCCGGAAGAGACGCTGAACAGGGTCTGGATCCTGAGAAAATTGCTCAGTTCGTTGAACCCGGTCGATAGTTTAGAATTTTTACTTGAAAAAATGAACGGAACGAGCGATAATCAGGAGTTTCTAGACTCAATGAACTCTTAACTATTATGTCAAAGGGCCTCTGGTTTGAATTTAAGGCTCTAAAATTACAGGGAGAATTTTGAACATGAAGCCAGACATTCATCCGCAATATGCGGATACGACTATCCGCTGCGCCTGTGGTGCCGAGGTGCAGGCGGGTTCCACCAAGCAGGATATCAGTGTTGAGATCTGTTCCAAGTGCCACCCGTTCTATACCGGCAAACAGAAATTGGTTGACACCGCCGGCCGCATTGAACGCTTTCGCAAAAAATACGAAAAATTCAACAAGGAACAGGCTGCCAGCTAGCCGGCCTTTACTGCTACCACCGAGACCTTTGTGTAAACTCCCATTGGCGGGAATTTCCAAAGGTCTCGCGTTTTTGGTACCTGAAGTAAGCAATTGGCTTTTGGCATTTAGCTGTTAGCCGCTAAGATCAGGCATCGCCCAGTTTCCTTGACATCCGTTAGTTTTACCAAACGTTAATTATGTGGTTGATTGGTTTTCCTAACGGCTAACCGCTAATAGCTAATAGCTTCTTTCAGACTAAACACCATCAGCCTAAAAACCTATGGAAATATGATTGATAAGCTCAAAAGCATTGAAAAGCGATTTCTGGAACTGGAGGGGTTGCTCAGCAATCCTGACATCATTAAGGACCGGAGTGCCTACCAGGCTTACAGCCGGGAGCATGCGGATCTCAGCCCGGTGGTCACCGCCTATCGAGAATACGCGGGCACTCTGGCTGAACTAGAGAGCAGCCGGGAATTGTTGCAGGACAGTGATCCGGAAATCAAGGAGTTGGCCCGCGAAGAAGTGGCGCGTCTGTCCGCCGAGCAAAAGCGTCTCGAATCCGAACTAAAGACCCTCATGATCCCCAAGGATCCTTTGGATGACAAAAATGTCATCGTAGAAATCCGGGCCGGAACCGGCGGGGACGAGGCCGCGCTGTTTGCCGGCGACCTGTTTCGGATGTATACCCGCTATGCCGAGAACCGGGGCTGGAAAGTGGAAGTGCTGACCCACCATGCCACCGGTGTCGGCGGCTTCAAGGAGGTCATCGCCCTGATCAATGGTAAGGGCGCCTACAGCGCCTTTAAATACGAAAGCGGCACCCACCGGGTCCAACGGGTACCCACCACGGAGACCCAGGGCCGGATTCACACGTCCGCCGTGACCGTGGCGGTCCTGCCCGAGGCGGAAGAGGTGGAACTAGACATCGACCCCAACGAGCTCAAGATAGATGTCTACCGCTCATCCGGCCCGGGTGGTCAGAGTGTCAATACCACTGATTCCGCTGTCCGCATTACCCACCTGCCCACCGGGGTGGTGGTGACCTGCCAGGATGAGAAGTCGCAGCACAAGAACAAGGCCAAGGCGATGAAGGTGCTGCGTTCGCGGCTGTTGGACACCATGGTACGCGAGCAGAATGAGAAGCGGTCTGAGGATCGCAAGAGCCAGATTGGGAGCGGAGATCGCAGCGGCCGTATCCGCACCTATAATTTCCCCCAGGGCCGGGTGTCGGATCACCGGATAGGGCTGACGCTTTACAAGCTCGATGCCGTCATAGAGGGTGACCTGGACGAGATCATCAGTTCGCTGTCCACCTATTATCAGGCCCAGGCGATGCAAAATGAAAATACCGTCTGATGGGAACAGGGCCAGCTGGACAATCCTGGACCTGCTGAAATGGACCACCGACTATTTTAACCGGCACGCGATCGACAGTCCGCGGGCCACGGCCGAAATTCTGCTGGCCCATACCCTGGCCGTGAAGCGCATCGATCTCTATCTCACGTACGACCAGCCGCTGAATTCCGCCGAATTACAAAAATTCAAAGCCTTGATCAAAAGAAGGATCGCGCGCGAACCAGTCGCCTATATCGTCGGCACCAAGGAGTTCTGGGGGCTTGATTTTACAGTAGCGCCCGGCACGCTGATACCCCGTCCGGAAACCGAATGCCTGGTCGAAAAGGCCCTTGAGGCAATTGATACTGCCGTACCCCGCCGACCCTTGCACATTCTGGAGCTTGGCACCGGGAGTGGGGCGGTGGTGACGGCTATGGCCAAAGAGCGTCCCGGGCAATGCTTTTACGCCTCGGATCGTTCCCAACGGACCCTGGCGCTGGCACGGCGCAATGCAGCCGCCAATGGCCTGGAGACGGGGATCCATTTTTTTACCGGTGACTGGTTTACACCTCTGTCCCCGGCACGGGTGCGCATGGACCTGGTCTTGTCCAACCCGCCTTATATCAGTTCAGACGACATTCCCACGCTGCAGCCTGAAATTCATCAATTCGAGCCGTTGGCAGCCCTGGATGGCGGACCCGACGGGCTGGATTGCATTCGCCGCATCATTGAGCAGGCCCCCGCTTACATACATCCGGGCGGTAGATTGTTGCTGGAGACGGGCCACGATCAGCATGGGGCCATTGAAAGCTTTGTCGATCCACTGCCGGCCTACGACCGGGTTGATTTTGGCAAGGATTACAGCGGTTATGACCGGATTGCCTGTCTGACGCTGGCTCAGTAAGGGCGCCTACAGGCAACCTCCATCGAAATCGGGATCGGTATCGGAATCGATACTGCCAAGAACCCAACTGCTCGATTTCGATACCGATAGCGATTTCGAATCACATTTTAGGGGATTCCGAACCTAGGTCGGACACCGCGATCCATACGCACGAAAAATTATAGAAGTACCCAGAATTTGCTTGCAGATTTAAATAGATCTTGTTAATAGAAATCGTTTTTATAACCCACACGTCTCCGGACCCGGCTCCCGGTGTCCCGCACAGGGCGGGATTGGACCCGGGGAAGAAGGAGGCGAAGGTCAAACCAAATCCAGGAGGAACTAAGATGGCCTACATTACCATGAAGCAGTTGCTGGAAGCCGGCGTGCATTTTGGTCACCAGACCAAGCGCTGGAATCCCAAAATGAAACCCTACATCTTCGGGGCCCGGAATGGGATCTATATCATAGACCTTTCTAAAACCGTCAAGATGTTCCGCACCGCCTATGCCTTTATCACCGATACGGTGGCGGCGGGGAAATCCGTCCTTTTCGTAGGTACCAAAAAGCAGGCTCGTGAATCGATATATGAAGAAGCCAACCGGTGCGAAATGTTTTACGTGCACAACCGCTGGCTGGGCGGCATGCTGACCAACTTCCAGACAGTCAAAAAGAGTGTCGACCGACTGCTTTACCTGAACAATATTGAAAACGATGGTACCATCGAGCTCTTTCCCAAAAAAGAAAGATTGAAACTGGGCAAAGAGCGGGTAAAGCTGGACAGCACGCTGGGTGGTATCAAAGATATGACCAAGTTGCCCGGGGCAATTTTTATCGTCGATCCCAAAAACGAATCTATTGCCGTCCGGGAAGGCCGCCGGTTGGGGATTCCGATTGTCGCCGTTGTCGACACAAACTGTGATCCGGATGACATCGACTATGTCATTCCCGGTAATGACGATGCCATTCGTGCCATCCGCCTGATTGCTTCCAAGATGGCGGATGCCTGTTTGGAGGGGCGCGAACGCTTCGAGGAAAAGGAACGGGCCGAAGCGGACAAGGCGGTTGAAGAGCCTGAATCGGAAGTTACGGCGGCTACTTCGGAACTCAAGCCGGGTGAGCGTAAAGTCATTTCAGATGGCACCGACGGGCCGGTTGTGGAAATCATCAAAAAGGGAACCGCTGAAACTGCCGATGCCGAAGAAAAAACAGATGAAGCCGAGAAGGCTGAAGAGACAGGAGAAGAATAATGGCTGACATTAGCGCAGCGCTGGTAAAGCAGCTCAGGGAAAAATCCGGCGCCGGAATGATGGATTGCAAAAACGCACTGAAAGAGTGCGATGGTGATATTGAAAAAGCTTCCGATTTTTTGCGGAAGAAAGGTCTCGCTACCGCGGCCAAACGAGCCGGTCGAGCCATGTCCGAGGGTGTGGTTGAATCCTACATCCATATGGGCGGCAAGCTGGGCGTTCTCGTTGAAGTAAACTGCGAAACCGACTTTGTAGCCAAGAATGACGACTTCAAGGCGTTCGCCAAAAACGTGGCCATGCACATTGCCGCCACCAACCCCGTGGGCATCAAAGAAGAGGATGTGCCCGCAGATGTTGTCAGCCGCGAGAAGGAAGTTTATCGGGGGCAGGCCCTGGAGCTGGGAAAACCGGAGAAGATGATTGAAAAGATCGTCGATGGCAAGATGAACAAGTTTTTCAAGGAAAATTGCCTGATGAACCAGGCATACGTACGTAATCCGGACCTGACCATTGCCGACCTGATCAATGAACTGATAGCCAAGATCGGAGAGAATATTACCATCAAAAGGTTTGTACGTTTCCAAATAGGAGAATAGACGACCCTTGATACGATCACGGTACAAGCGCATTCTGCTAAAGTTGAGTGGTGAAGCCCTGATGGGAGATCAGGGCTACGGTATCAGTCCCGATGTGATCAAGTACGTGGCCGAAGAGATTCGCTCCGTATTCGATTTAGGGGTGGAAATTGCCATCGTGGTCGGTGGGGGCAATATCTTCCGAGGGATTGCCGCCAGTTCGTATGACATGGATCGCGCCTCGGCCGATCACATGGGGATGCTGGCGACCATGATCAACAGCCTGGCTCTGCAGGACGCCTTGGAAAAAAAAGGCATGCAGACCCGGGTCCAGTCGGCCATTTCAATGCATGAAGTGGCCGAGCCGTATATCCTGCGTCGGGCCGTTCGGCATCTTGAAAAAGGACGGGTGGTAATCTTCGGTTGTGGGACCGGCAGTCCTTATTTTACAACCGATACAGCGGCCGTACTCCGCGGCCAGGAGATCCATGCCGAAGTACTGCTCAAGGCCACCAAGGTCGAAGGGCTTTATACCGCCGATCCGAACACAGATGCGGCCGCCGAACTCATTGAGAAAACCACCTACATGACGGTTCTCGAAAAGCAGCTGAAAGTCATGGATATGACGGCTATATCCCTGGCCATGGACAACAACCTGCCGCTGGTGGTGTTCAACCTTAAAAACCGGGGCAACATTCGTCAGGTGGTTTGTGGCGAGGCGGTGGGAACCAGAATCAGCAACTAGGTGCCCGCGCACAAACGGCATCTTTTGGTCCAGAGCGGCGTTTTCGCTCTTGTGAGATCCTCAACATAGCGTCTGCTATGCCTGCGGTCTCAAAAGTGCTCAAGCCTTGCTCTGAACCAAAATCTACCATTTGTGAACGCGCACCGGTAAACTTCGAACAGGTGATGACCATGTTAGATTCGACATACAGTGAAACCAGAGAACGGATGGGAAAATCCATAGATGCCCTGGAAAATGAGCTGAAGCGAGTTCGTACCGGTCGGGCTTCATTGAATATTCTGGACGGTATTCGGGTGGATTATTACGGCACGCAGACCCCCTTGAACCAGATGGCTTCGCTCAGTGTTCCGGAGAGCCGGTTAATCGTAATTCAGCCCTGGGATGCAACCGTTATCAAGGATATCGAGAAAGCACTCCTGGCCTCCGACTTGGGGCTTACCCCGTCGAGCGACGGCAAGTTGATCCGCCTGGCCATACCGCCGCTTACCGAAGAACGCCGCAAGGAGTTGGTCAAGGTGATCGGCAAAATGTGCGAAGACTACAAGGTCGCGATCCGCAACATCCGCCGCGATTCAAACGAATTTCTGAAATTGGCCAAGAAAGAGGGGGACATTTCGGAAGATGACCTCTTCAAGGGCCAGGATAAGGTCCAGGAAATCACGGATGAATTCGTCAGGCGGATTGAAGAGATCTTCAAAGAAAAAGAGAAGGAAATCCTTGAGTTTTAAGCCTGGTGAGCAAAAGCCGTCCACCGAAGACAACAAGCCGTTGCCGGCCCATGTGGCCATTATCATGGACGGCAACGGGCGCTGGGCCAGGAAGAGACTTTTAAACCGCGTAAGGGGTCACGAAAGGGGCACCGAAACGGTCCGCACCATCGTCAAAGCCAGCCGTGAAATCGGTATCCGCTACCTGACACTCTACGCCTTCTCCACCGAAAATTGGCAGCGGCCCAAAGCCGAAGTCACCGCCCTCATGACCCTCCTGAAGAACTTCCTCAAATCCGAAAAACAGGAAATGCTCGATCAGAATATCCGGCTGAATACCATCGGTGACACAGCCAAACTCCCGACTGGTGTTCGTGAAATATTACAGCAGACCATGACGGCCACAGCCGGGAATACCGGACTTACTCTAACCCTGGCCTTGAGCTATGGCGGCCGGACAGAGTTGGTCAACACGGTCCAAAAGATCGCCACTGCGGTCAGTCAAGGCGAAGCCGACCCCAACGCCATTTCCGAGCAGATGATTGCCGGAACTCTTGATACCAGCGGTATCCCGGATCCTGATATCATGATTCGTACAAGCGGAGAAATGCGCATCAGCAATTTCTTGCTCTGGCAGTTGGCATATACCGAGCTGTTTTTTACGGATACCCTCTGGCCCGATTTTACGCGGGATGAGTTTGAGCAAATTTTGCAAGCCTATCAGAAACGGGACCGGCGCTACGGCAAAGTATAGTGTCCGTCCACAGGCGGCATCTTTCGGCCCGGAGCGGCGTTTTCGCTCTTTTGAAATCCTCGACGTAGATGGTCTACGCCTCCGGTTTCAAAAGCGCTCAGGCCTTGCTCCGAACCAAAAGCTACCACCTGTGAACGGACACTTTTGGTCCAGGCGACGTCTTCCTTACCATTTTTAGGTACTTGACTTTCAAGTTTCATCCAGTTTCAGAGTTTACACGCCATGGGAGCGACATCTTGCTGCTATCGGCATGACCTGCAGGTACATTATTTTGCTGTAAGATGCGGCTCCCATCTAAAACGCTTAAGTTGAGATAGACTGAACCTGTTTAATTTATTATTGATTTTATTAGCTTTTTTATTTTAGAAGGAAGCATGCATCTTAAACGAATTATCACTGGGCTCGTTGCGCTGCCCTTTCTGATCTACCTGATAGTCCAAGGCGGGCTGGCTTTCTTTGGGCTGGTGCTCGTGGCCGGCCTGCTGGCCCTCTGGGAATACCTGCGGATTGTGTGCGCTCTTCCCCCTCGCCCGGTTCTTTCTATCTTGAGCATCTTGGCCATGGCCGTGGCGGCACTGATTCTGTGGGCCGCCTATCTGGCCCGTTACGATCTCATTTTACTGTGTCTGGTTGCAAATCTACTGTTGGCAGCGATTACAGCGATAGCAAAGTATGGCGGGGACAAAGATATTTTCTCCGCAGTCGTGAAGCAGGTCGCCGGGGTTCTATACGTTCCACTGCTCCTGGGACACATTCTGTTGCTGCGTAACGGCAGTGATGGCATGCTCTGGGTTTTTCTACTAATCTGTCTGGTTTTTGCTAACGACATCGGGGCGTTCTATGCCGGGACCTTTTGCGGTAAACACAAATTGTGCCCTTCGGTGAGTCCCGGTAAGACCATAGAAGGTTCGCTCGGCGGCCTCATCGCCTGTTTTGGGGTGGGTATCGCGTTCAGGTTCTATCTTCTGCCCGACTTGACATGGGGCTGGTTCCTGGTATCGGTTCTGTGCATTGCCATAGCCGGACCACTAGGAGACCTTTTTGAATCAATCATCAAACGCAGCGGCAACATAAAGGACTCGGGCAGCATCCTGCCGGGGCACGGCGGCCTGCTCGACAGGATTGATGCGCTTTTATTCGCGTCGCCGGTGGCATACTATTGTAAAACCATATTGTTTTAAGTGTTGGGTGTTATGTTTTAAGGCATTGTTATTGCACTGTCTTATACTAAACACTTAACACTTAAGACTTAAAACTTAACTCGACGCGTATGAAATCTTTAAGCATTTTAGGCTCTACTGGCTCTATCGGCACCAACGCCCTGGAAGTTGTCCGGCGTTTTCCCGAGCGGTTCAAGATCGCGGCGCTCAGCGCCAAATCCAACCTGGATACCCTGGCCGCTCAGATTGTGGAATTCAACCCGGAGCTGGCCGCCGTCTTCGACGAAACCGGGGCCGACGATTTGAAGACCCGGTTGCCGGCCGGCTGTCGAACCGACATTGTCCATGGCCCGAAAGGCTACCGCCAGACGGCCGAATGGGCCGCCGCCGACACAGTGGTCGCCGCCATGGTCGGGGCCGCCGGGCTGGAGCCCACCATTGCCGCCATAAAGGCCGGAAAGACGATCTGCCTGGCCAACAAGGAAACCCTGGTGATGGCCGGGGATTATGTCATGTCCCTGGCCCGCACCCATCAGGTTGACATCCTGCCCATCGACAGTGAACACAGCGCCATCTTTCAGTGCCTGGAAGGCAACCGTCGTCAAGACCTGGCCCGTATCCTGCTCACCGCCTCGGGTGGCCCGTTTCGGACACGCGCGGCGGACACTTTTGGACAGATTACCCTCGAAGATGCCCTGGACCATCCGAATTGGTCCATGGGTCCCAAGATCACCATCGATTCGGCAACGCTTATGAACAAGGGTTTGGAAGTCATCGAGGCCAAACACCTGTTCAACGTTTCGCTGGAACAGATCGAGGTGGTTGTCCATCCCCAGAGCATCATTCACTCCATGGTCGCCTATCGGGACGGCAGCGTCATCGCGCAGCTCGGGGTTCCGGATATGAAAGGGGCCATTGCCTATGCGCTGAGCTATCCCGAACGCCTGGCTCTCGGTCAACCTTGGCCTGATTTTACAGATCTGGCCCGTTTTGATTTTGAGAAGCCCGACCTGGAGCGTTTTCCCTGTTTGGCCCTCGCTTTTGAAGCTGTCCGTGGGGGCGGGACCTGTCCGGCGGTCCTCAACGCAGCCAATGAAACGGCCGTGGCTCTGTTTCTGGAAAGGCAGATCAATTTCAATGACATACCGGCGCTCCTATCCCAAACCATGGAAAACCATACTGTTATTCCCAACCCTGGTCTCGACGAAATCATGGCCGCGGACCAATGGGCCCGGGAAACCCTTACCGGTTTGGTGGCCTAGCAACTCATTCTTGGGGCGTGTGCTTGCAAAAAACGGGTCGCATGCTTATTGTCTCGATAAAAAAGGTATTGTGGTGACCCACAAACTAGGCGAATAGAGGTGTTCAACTTTCTCCTGGAAATGTGGGTTAACTAAATTCGAAATACGAAATTCGAAATACGGAATGTTCTCAAGGCGAACGCCGCAAACAAATACAAAATTCGAATGACAGAATAACCAAAATAGATGTGGATCTATTGCCATAATAGGTTTCACTTCTCTTGGTTTTCGGTTCGCCTTTAGGTTTCGAATTTCGATATTCGGATTTCGGATTTTTTTTGATCCTAATCAGTTGGCATTTACGGAAAGATAATATGGGTATCAGTCTTATATCCCTCATAGTGGTCCTGGGAGTATTGATATTTGTCCACGAAGCCGGCCATTTTCTTGTGGCCCGGTTGTTCGGTGTGGGGGTGGAAAAGTTTTCACTCGGATTCGGACCGCGCATCTTCGGCAAGACGGTGGGACGGACGGATTACCGGGTTTCCGCTATCCCACTCGGAGGATACGTGAAGATGGTGGGGGAAGATCCTGACACTAAACTGCCGCCCGAGGACCTACCGGTATCCTTTACCCACAAAAATGTGTACCAGCGCATGCTGATTGTGGCGGCCGGCCCGGTTTCCAATCTACTTTTGGCAGTGTTCATTTTTCTGATCTTTTTTTCAATCGTCGGCATCGAAGATGTACGGTCGGTGGTCAAGAGCATTGAAAAGGAGAGCCCGGCCGCGAAATCCGGGTTCATGCTCGATGACCGGATTGTGGCGATTGACGGTCATGAAACCGAATCCTGGTACGATGTCAAAAAGGCGATTACCGACAGCCAGGGCGCGCCCCTGTTGTTTACGGTGGAGCGACGCGGCGAACTCCGGGATTTGGAAACAGTGCCGGTCCTGCGCACCGGCAGTGACATTCTGGGAGACGAAATCGAATATTTCGATGCCGGGATCTCCGGGCTCCCCGCTATCGAGGCCATTATCGGGGAAGTGACCAAGGGGTTTCCCGCCGACCGGGCCGGTCTACAAAAGGGCGACCGGATTGTCGGCATCAACGCCGCACCGGTGAACAACTGGGATGAGATGCGCCAAGAGATCGCCGCTTCCGGCGGTAATCCGCTAAAGGTGAAAGTTCAGCGCGGCAGTGAGGTCCTGCAATTCGAAGTTGTGCCGGAACTGACCGTTACAAAAGACCGTATCGGCAACAAGGTCGAGCGTTACCTGATCGGTATTGCAACCGGCGGTATCAGCATTCCCGAGGAGATGCGGCTTCAAAAAAGACTGCCGCCTGGTGCGGCCGTGATAGAGAGTTTCAGGCAGACCTGGTTTGTCGTCGATGTCACCCTGCGCGGAATCGTCAAGATGATCAATGGTTCGATTTCCCGTGACAACCTGGGCGGCCCGATTATGATTGCCCAGATGGCCGGTCAGCAGGCCAAGGAAGGCATCGGCAAGCTGATTCAGTTTATTGCCTTTATCAGTATCAACCTGGCCATCCTCAATTTCCTGCCGATTCCCATCCTGGACGGCGGTCACCTGATGTTTTTCTCCATCGAGGCTTTGCGCGGCAAGCCCGTCAGCCTGCGGGTGCGCGAAGTCGCCCAGCAGGCCGGCATGTTCATCCTGCTGCTGCTGATGGTATTCGTCTTTTACAACGACATTGCCAGGATATTCTCAAGCTAGTGACCGGCCACAATGGACATCACCAAAATCTACCCCTTGTGGCCGGAAACCCCTGTATTTTAAAGACACATTCTCTCCCAAAATCTTTATTTAATTGGAAAAATAATTCCGGTACCCAATTCCGGTTCCGATTTAGAAAACGATTGGATGTATACCTGCCAAATCCAGTTGGAAGACGACTGATACGTCGGATCTTTCCTGATATTTTCCAGGCCCATTTGGTTTTTCGTAACACTTAAAACTTAAGACCTAAAACAAGTGATTGTCTTTCCTTGTGAAATGATAAAGATCGGCATTTCGAGTTCTCATTTTTTATCTGCGGCGTGAGTTCGCATTGGACAATCACCCCCTATCCTGCTATGTAATTTTCAATCCGTTCAGGAACCATCCTTGGATGAATCTTCACCCATTACTTATTAGGTGTCCCTATGCCACACAGACTTGAAATTACTCTGAAACCCGAGCTGTTTGACGCGGAAGGCGAGGGGATCCGACACAAGGCCGCGGATTATTTCGACATCCCGGTAGATCGGGTCCGGACCGTGCAAATCCTGACAATCGATGCCGATTTGACGGACGCGCAGCTCGAGATTATCCGCAGTGACGTGTTTACCAACCCGGTGACCCAGGTTTCGTCCTATGAGGCCTTGAATCTGCCTTTTGACTGGGCTATCTGGGTCGGCTATCGACCCGGCGTCCGGGACAATCCGGGCAGTACGGCCGTGGAAGCAATTGAAGACATCCTGAACGTGAAAGTCGGTGCGGACGAAGCCGTCTATACGTCAAAACTCTACTGCCTGGAGGGGGCGGGTATCGACGCACAGCAGGTGGATATGATCGCCGGAGAGCTGCTGGCCAATGACATCATTCAGCAATGGAAAATCTACAGCCGGGATACCTGGGATGCCAAAGTGGGTACCGGACTGATTATCCCCAAGGTCATCCTGGATCACGTGCCCACCGTAACCACCATTTCGATTGACAGCAATGAGACCCTGCAAGCGTTGAGCGATGAGCGCAATCTGGCCCTCAACCCGGCGGACATACCCGTTATCCGCGAATACTTCCTGGATCCGGAGGTTCGCTCCGACCGGGCGGCGGTAGGGCTGGCGGAACCCACAGACATCGAACTCGAATATATCTCCCAGGCCCGCAGCGACCATTGCAATCACAACACCTTTCAGGGCCTTTTCCACTATACGGACATGGCCACCGGCGAGTCTGAAACGGTCGACAACCCATTCAAGACCTGTATCCAGCAGCCGACCCTGGCCCTCAAGGAAAAAAAGCCCTGGGTCATTTCGGTGCTGTGGGACAATGCCGGCGCGGCCCGCTTCGATGAAGATCACTACTATGTGGTCACCGGCGAGACCCACAATTCGCCGTCCAATATGGAAGCCTATGGCGGCGCCATTACCGGGATCGTGGGTGTGTACCGGGATCCCATGGGAACCGGCAAGGGCTCCAAGCTGCTCATGGGCAGCTATGGCTATTGCATGGGCCCCCGGGATTACGACGGAACCCTGATTCCCAAACTGCATCCACGCCGATTGCTGGACGGTGTGATCGAAGGGGTCCGGGACGGTGGCAACAAGAGCGGGATTCCCACGCCTTTCGGCCAGGTGTTGTTTCACCCGCAGTATATGGGCAAGTGCCTGGTCTATGTCACGGCGCTGGGCCTTATGCCGGCCACCGTCGCCGACACACCGGCGGAACAGAAAACCACCTCGTCCGGCGAACTGATGATCATGTGCGGCGGCCGGGTCGGCAAAGACGGCATCCACGGAGTCACGGCTGCCTCAGAAGTCTACTCGGAAAATACGCCGGCAGGGCATGTGCAAATCGGGGACCCCTACACCCAGAAAAAGATGCATGACTTCCTGCTGGAGGCCCGGGATCGGGGGTTGATCCAGTTCATTACCGACAACGGCGGCGGTGGGCTGTCCTCTTCGGTGGGAGAATCGGCCCGGTTCTCCAATGGGTGTGAAGTCGACCTCGAAAACGTGCCCCTGAAATATGAAGGCCTGGACCAGTGGGAGATCTGGATCAGCGAATCCCAGGAGCGCATGACCGTGTCGGTAAGGCCTGAAGATCTGGACGAATTCATGCACCTGTCCCAGCGGCATGCGGTCGAAAGCACGGTCATCGGACGCTATACCGATTCCGGCAAACTGCAGATTTCGTGGGAAGGTCAGATCTGCGCCAGCGTGGATGTGGATCTATTAACCAAGGGCTTTCCCCAGTGGGAGTTCGACGCCGAATGGACCCCGCCGGCGCTGCGGGGACTGCGGGAACCGGTCCTCAAGGCGCCCAGCGATTACAACCGCCTGCTGCTGGATATTCTGGCCGGACCCAACATCTGTTCCAAGGAGTGGGTCTGCCGCCAATACGATCATGAGGTTCAGGGCACCAGTGTCATCAAGCCGCTGGTGGGTAAAGCCCGCGATATCAGCAGTGACGCAGCCGTCATTCGCCCGGTGCTGACTTCCGAAACCGGCTTGGCGTTTTCCCAGTCGCTCTTGCCGTTTTACTCGGCCATCGATGCCTATCACATGACTGCCTGCACCATCGATGAAGCTGTGCGGCGCCTGATTGCGGTGGGTGCCGATCCGGACCAGATCGGCGGCGTGGACAATTTCTGCTGGCCCAATATTCAGTACGATCCGGTCAGCAACCCGGACGGCAAATTCAAGGCGGCCCAACTGGTCCGCTCCTGCCGGGCCCTGAAAGACATCTGCCTGGCCTATGAAATACCACTGCTATCCGGCAAGGACAGCATGTATGTAGACGGGCACCATACAGGAGCCTATGGCGAAACCCACAAGGTGTCGGCCCCGGAAACGCTCCAGTTTTCCGCCACCAGCATCGTGACGGATGTGAATCGCTGCGTTACCCTGGATGCCAAAGCACCTGGTGACCGCGTGTACGTGCTGGGCAGGACCAAAGATGAACTGGGCGGCAGCGAGCTGTACGATCATTTCGGCTACACCGGGCTTAACGTGCCGCAAGTGGTGCCCGCCGAGCACCTGCCGCTGTACCGCGCCCTGTCCACGGCCATTGCGCAGGGGCTGGTAAACAGCGCCCACGGTGTTTTCCGCGGTGGGTTGGCTGTCCACCTGGCCCTGGTGGCCATGGGCGGCGAACTCGGCTTGGAAATCGATCTGGATGCCGTACCGGCCGACAGCGGCCTGCGCAGCCACACCCTCCTGTTTTCAGAGTCCGCCGGACGATTCATAGTCACGGTCGCTCCTGAAAAGCAGGACGCGCTGGAGAGCCTGTTGGCCGATACCGACTTTGCCTGTGTGGGGACCATCCGGGAAAAGGCGGACCTGGTCATCAGGCAAAGTGCAGCAGAACTGATCAACTCACCGGTTGACGCATTGAAAACGGCTTGGAAAAAGACTTTTGGAGATCTGATATGAGCAACGTGCAAGCACTTGTGCTGGCCGGCTACGGCCAGAACTGCGACCATGAAACCGCCTACGCCCTCGAACTTGCCGGGGCTGCTGCCCAACGCGTACACATCAACGCCCTGATTGACGGTTCCGTGCGGCTGGATGGATTTCAAATCGTGGTCTTCGGTGGTGGATTTTCCTGGGGCGACGACCACGGTGCCGGCGTTGTCCAGGCGGTGCGTATGAAGACCCATCTGGGGGACCAGTTGCTGGAATATATTGCCGGCGGCAATTTGGTCCTGGGCATTTGCAACGGATTTCAGTGCCTGGTCAACCTGGGCCTGTTGCCCGGAATTGCGGGCGACTACAGTTCACGCAAAGTGGCCCTGATTGGCAACGATTGCGGCCAGTTCCGGGACCAGTGGGTCAACCTGGCCGTCAATCCGGACTCCCCCTGCGTGTTTACCCGGGGGCTCGATCAATTCGAACTGCCGGTGCGTCACGGTGAGGGTAAGTTCTATGCAGAAGCCCAGGTCGTGGAACAGCTGGTGGCCGACCAGCAGGTGGTGGTCCGCTATGCGGCCCCGGACGGCCGGCCGGCTGATGGCGCCTACCCGCTCAACCCCAATGGCTCCCTGCTCGACATTGCCGGGATTTGCGATTCCACCGGCCGGATATTCGGCCTGATGCCCCACCCGGAGGCTTATAATCATCCCACCAATCATCCTGATTTTACACGATTAAAGGCTCTCGACCGGGCAAACAAAGGTCCGACTCCAGGTATCCAGGTGTTTATCAACGCAGTCGGATATTTCAATTAGCTCAGCCCACCATTTCAAAGCGGGGCTGGAGGAGAACCTTTAACCCCGCTTTTTCCATTGTCATCTCCAAGTACTCATCCATATCCCTATGCTTTAGAAGCCAGTTTGCACAATTTGCTGTGCAGAATTGCCCGGTAATCTGGTCATAAAGCGCGCTCCTTTGGTCAAATTTATAATGAAAACAAACTATTGAATTCTGGCATTCAAATTGCTGAAAGATCATTTGCGATTTGTTATCCGAGGATGGACAACCCAAAACAAAAACCCATACATCGCGCAGAGTCGCAGTGCCGCAGAGAAGACCAAAAACCAGAATTTTTGGCGCGCTATCGCGCGAAAACCTAACAATAATGGCGCTTTAGGTTTTAATCCCGCACAGCGGGAAACTAATAACGGCCTTTCTCTGGATCGCAGCGTTTCTGTGCGAGGAAGGGATTTAGAACCATGAATTAAAATGAAATCGGGACTGAGATTATAAAGGCGGCAATTGCTATTCACAGGAAACTCGGGCCCGGCCTAATGGAAACAGTTTACGAAGTAGTCTTGACCCATGAACTGAAACAGCTTGGATTGCAAGTCGAACGTCAGGTTCCGGTATCAATTGAGTATCACGGAATTTGTTTCGATGAGGGTTTCAGGGCGGATGCGGTCATAAATGATCGTGTTCTTATCGAGTTAAAATCGGTGAAGAGGCTCACCGCAGCCCACCGCAAGCAAATCCAGACGTATTTGAGACTCACCGGCATGAAACTTGGCTACTTGCTGAATTTTGGTGAGGCATTGATGAAAAACGGAATTGTGAGGGCAGTTAATGGTTTGTAACCGCCTTGAGAGGTTCTGGCGAAAACCAAACCCATGCATCGCGCAGAGCCGCAGAGAAGACCAAAAACAGGATTTAAGCGCGCATTCACCCGAAAACCAAACCAACTAAGAGCCTTTCGGTTTTAATCCCGCGTAGCGGGAAACAAATCGTGGTTTCCCAGCTGAGCTGGACTGTTCAATTGATTTTCGTTTCTTGAGGACGTCTCCGCGCCCCTGCGTCTCAGCGCGAGGATTAGGTTTTTTGTTTTTTGATTTTTATCTAATTAATTTCAGAGGTATTTTTACATGCGTAACTATCGCGGATTCACATTGATAGAACTCATGGCGGTGATCGCCATTTTGAGCATTCTGGTCGCTGTGGCGGTGCCCCAATATATGGACTATCTGGCCCGGGTGCGGTTGAAAACCGGTTGGCGGGAGATGTCCACTGCCATGCAGTTTGCCCGCTCCCAGGCCATTGGAGGTGACGAATCCTGGTGGGTACGGTTCGATTCGGTGGTAGGCCGGTATTATCTCATCGACAATGGTGGTAATATCAACCGGACCTTTCGACTCGCATGTCAAGGTGGTATCGCGTTTGGCTCGAACAATCCGGCCCCCATCGATGCCAACCACGTGGCGCCTCCTGAAGACGGGGTCACCTATGTCGGGGAACAGGTCAAGTTCAATGGAGACGGGACCGCAACAGCCGGTACGGTATACCTGAAGAACAATAAAGGGGACACCGTTGCTTTAGGTACGGTATCTGCCACCGGGCAAATCAAGAGGTGGTATGATTTCGGGTCGGGCTGGCAAAAATAGGTTCCGGAATCAGCGTCCGTTGTCGTCTCTTAACCTCTGATCTCGCGCTACACGCTATCTCCTGCCAGCCCCCGTCAAACTTCCACTTCCGCTACTGAATAGCCGGTTGTTTGCCGCTAAGTAAGGTTGTGCTGACAACCGCTCCGACCTTAAAAATTCTTTAATACTATAAAAAAAATTAATAGTTGCGTGGGCAGTTCTTTGCCTTCGGGTAAGCTCGGATCTGCTTCCAGAAATGCAGCAACAATGCGACAATCAATAAAATGTATTGAATAACAATAGGTTATGAGTTAACATGTCTCGTGTTCAGCTCCGTTGAAAAGAGGTCGTGTTTTTTGGGGATAAGTGGCACGGAACTTGTAACTCTTGAACATAATCTGAGAACCAGGAGAAATGGCCATGAGAAAGAATAATGCCGGTTTTACACTGATCGAGATATTGATCACGATTGCTATCATTGGCATTGCCGCTGCATTCGCGATACCCACCTTTCTTGATATACTGCCCAACTGGCGGGCCAAAGCTGCTGCCACGGACCTGTTCAGCAATCTGCAATTGGCCAAAATAACGGCTATTCGCAGGGGGACCCAAGTGGTGGTAACCTTCAGTGGTGATCCTGACTTAAACACACCCTGTCAGTACCAGATCAGCGTTATCAACAAAACAGTATCTCTGGATGAATACGGCAGCCAGATAGTATTTCGGGGGCCCGTACAGGGACCCATTTATCCACGTTTTGAGGGTGATACGCCGGCGCGACCGGCTAATTGGACCTTAACATTCAACTCGCGTGGGTTGATTGTCGGCAATGCATTCAATATCAATTTTGCTTCCATGGAGTATGCTGATACCGATTCTGGAAGGACTTACTACCGGGCTGGTGCCACAATTGCTGGCGTCGTCCAAATGGAGAGATATGAGGGAGGCGGCGTATGGCAATAAGAGCTTTCCACAATAAATTGCAACGTACGGACGATAGCGGTTTTACCCTGATTGAGCTCATGATAGCCCTGACCATCATGTTGCTGGTGATGTCGGCGATCTTTTCTACTTTTCAGTCCCAAAGCCGTTCATGGGTACAGCAGCAGGAAATCGCCAACATGCAGCAGAACCTGAGGGCTGGCATGTATTATCTAGAACGTTCCATCCGCATGGCCGGTTATGACCCGCGCCATTCCAAGGCGTTTGGGTTTGTAAGCAACTTTCCGGTTCCCTTAGACGGTTTTGGCGCAACAACCGATGGTGATGACATTGCCTTTACGGTAGACGACGATGAAGACAAAGTTGTCGATAACAATACCGCTGAGTTGGTTGCTTACCGACGCAATCCGCTCACCAATGAGCTTCAATTCCTCGATGTTAGTAACAGCAATACCTGGACGACCGTGGCCGAGAACATCAGTTCCGTGGCCTTTACTTATCTTGACGAGGACAACTTAGTTACAACTGACCCGAACGACATCAGGGTGGTGCAAATTACCTTAACCGCATCTTCAAGCAGAGCATCCGTCACCAGCACCCGCAGTATTACCAGTCGGGTCCGGTGTCGCAATATTTAATCAATAAGGTGGAGTCATTCCAATGAGAATTGAACAAACCTTCAATAACATTGCTGACCGACACAGCCAAACTTCGCAGGCGGGGTTTACTCTCATGGAGGTGTTGATCGCCATCAGCATTCTGGCTGTGGGCCTGCTGGCAATTGCCTCAATGCAGATTGCCGCCATCCAGACGACCGGGGGTGCCAAGTCCATATCCAAGGGGGTTATGTGGGCGGAGGACCGGATGGAAATGCTCAGCACCCTGGATTGGACCGATGCCCTGCTCGCAAGTGGTGCCACCATAAACGATCCCAACCCCCCAGAGAACTTCACTATTACCTGGACGGTCGTTGATAACAATCCGCGGACGGATTGTAAATTTATTACCATCACCGTTGAATGGACGGAGAGGGGTCTCAATAAATCCACTACATTGACCGGGGTAAAACCCAGACTATAGGAATATAGGAAAAATGCGAACACCAGATAAAGTTTCGACAGCTGACAAACGAGATCCAGTGCTGGGTAACGAAGAGGGGTCCGTTATTGTTTTGGCCCTTATCATTTTGATGCTGCTGACCATGATCGGTACTTCCGCTACCAATACCTCGACACTGGAAAATCAGGTGGCCGGCAACGAACGGAATTACAAGCAGAATTTCTTCAAGGCCGAAGCGGCTGCCTTACAGGGCGCGCAGCGCATTCAGCTTGCGCCCACTCACACGCAAGATCCGATAAAAGACGATAACGACGCTGCGGTTCAAGCCAACGGTGTGAACGGTGTGGCCAGCGACTATGCGCATACCGCTGCCCGTACGCTTCCAGATACGGATGGTGACGGCCAGCTCGAAAACCTGTTTGACCGAATAGCCAATTGGGAAGATTTAGAAGCTGAAACGACCGCGGATCATAAAGATACGCACTACATGATTATATACACGGGGATTGCCCCCTGGAGCAGCCTGGACATGACTTCGCCGACCCAGGTGCGGGCATTTTCCGTTTATGGCCAGCGCTTGAACACCGCAAGCATCGAAAAAATGATCATCGAAACCGGATTTGCCCGGCGGATGTAACAATATAAAGCATTAACAATATTCAACATATAGAATGTGTTCTCGGGCGAATGATATCAGAGGGGATATCAAGGAGAAAACAAAGATGCCAGTTTACAAGCAAACAATAAAGGCTACTCTTTGCGCAATGCTTCTGGTGGGCGGAACCCTCTTTTCCGGCATCACCACGGTAAAGGCGGAAACGGTCGTCATCGGCGGACCCTTCGGGGAGGTGCCGATTGGATCCGTTGGTGTTTCGGGGATTCAGGTAAACGCGCCGGCCGGCAGTTCACGCACGCTGACGGCGATGTCCTTTGCCAATGATGCCGCAGGCCAGTTCAGCGTCAATACGACCCTGCCGGCCTCCGGGCTCTACCTTGCCCCGGGGGCTTCGACCGTGATCGAAGTTTCCTTTAAGCCCACGGTGGCAGGTCCGGCCAGCGCCAGCCTGATCATCAGCACGCTTACAACCAGCGGCTGGACATCCGTCCCCGGAGAAATTCGCCTGGACCTTTCCGGCACAGGCAAAGCCCTTGAACCGGAGGAAGGCGCCGAAACAGACCCGCAGGCCGCCATCTCCGCGGTTGAGGACCTGCTCGTGCGCTTTGACAGCTCCGTTGCCAATGGAACTTTGAAAGCCAGGGGCAAGGGCAAGTATGCCAAGAAAAAGCTCAAAGCTGTCCGCAAAACCATGAAGTCGGTCAAAAGGAAACTCAAGCGTAACAAGCATTACAAGGCTTGTCTGCAGACCTGGTCTACCGAGATGCTGCTGCGTTCTTACGTAAAGGGCCCCGCTAAAGCTGAACTGGTGGACGGATTCGAGGCCTTGTCGGCTGACCTGGAATGCGAGCAGAAACTAAAACGTAAAGCAAAACGTAAAGTAAGAAAATTATCAAAGTACCTGCATCGACATATGCCTAAACATATCGATCTGATCAGGTAACCCGTTAACGTTCATCCGCAGGGCCGGTGAGAACGCCCAGCTGGATGACCCCAAAACAGATGTCGGGCTAAAAATAAGACGCTGCCAACAAAATGGATGAACTGAAAAAAAGCTACTGGCAGGCCACTGCAGGCATTCGGTTTTACCCCGCGGGTGGGAGGATGCGCCGAGCATTAACCGAAGGCCTCAGACGAGGAGAAGATAAAATGGAATCTGGACACATTCACAATACTCAGAGACGATCGGCTTTTGCAAAGCGAATGACCGCTTATCGGTTTTGCGCGGTGATTGCTGTTCTCTTCGTCAGCCTTATGGCCTTCAGCAGTAGTGCGTTCGCCGAATCCTACACCTTCAACTACAGCACCCGCGGCTCGGGGTCCATTACTGATGGCCCCAATTCGGGGGCCTGGAGTGAGACGGTGTTGGGTTCCGGTCCCGGTGACGTGGATGGTGCTGTCCCGGGATTGGATTTAAATCCCGCCCCGGCGGACTGTTTCCCCACCGTAACCCAGACGGCGGATCCCGACTGGACCTTTTCCCACTGGGAAATTATTTCCGGTGGTTCAGTCGTGAGTACCTCAACGGATGCAGCGTTTGACTGTGCGCTCATCGGCCACCCGATTTCCGGGACAACGACCTATGATATCGTAGCCGCCTTTGTGCCGGACATTGAGTTCAGTGGACTCGACAGGCAGGCCGGCGAAGGATTCAATATTCAATTTACGGTTACCCCGACCGGAGCCTATCCCGAGGCGATTACCGTAACGTACAACATCGTCGGCAAAGGGGTGGCGCCGGACGCGGCCGACCCGGTCAGTAACGGCAGCGACCTGGCCGCTTATACCGGCAGTTTCACGATTCCGGCCAGCCAGGCTTCCTATCTCCTCAGTATAGGAACGAAAAACGATGCCCTCGTCGAAGCAAACGAGGAGTTCACGATTACGCTGACTGGGGTGACCTCGGTTTCCAGCGGGCATCAGAATGCCTACCTGGGAACCGACGTAGCAGCGACCGGCCGCATAATGGACAATGATGCCCTGACGGTCGAATTCAACCAGGCAACGGGTAATGATGCGGAGAGCAGCGGCGGCAATTTGCCGAGATTCCTGGTAACCGGTGACGTCGCGACCGCCCATTCTGTTTCTGTGGATGTTACCATTGGTGCGGGCACGGCCACGGGCGGTGGTGTGGACTACGATAATCCGACGACGTTGACGGTCAATGCGGGTACATACGCAGCTTCCAGCCAGGCGATTCCTTCGCTTGCGATCCAGGGGGACAGCATAGTTGAAGCGAACGAGACGATACTACTGAGCATTGATACCAGCCCGGCGGATGTAACAGCGGGAGCCCAGGGCAGCACCACGTACACGATCAATGATGATGATGCCCTGACGGTTGACTTCTTTCAGGCCGCCGGCGCAGACGATGAAAACGATCCCGCGCCTGATTTGCCGGAATTCGTTGTCGACGGCAGCGTCGGCGACGGACACAGCGTTACAATTGATGTGACTGTTGATGCCGGCAGCAGCGCCACGGGTGGTGGTGTTGATTACTCTGATCCCACAACCCTGACCATCGTCGGCCCGGTCACCCACAACAACGCGAGGATAGCGATTCCGAGTCTTGCGATTACAGGCGAAACGCTCCTTGAGGCCGATGAGACCTTCATACTGAACGTGGATACCTCTCCAAGCGATGTAACGGGCGGCGGCACACTCGCTACTACCTATACGATCAGAAATGACGACACGGCCACGGCGACCCTCGCAGCCGGCACGGTTGGTGCGGAGAACAACGCACCGGGAACCCCGACGGATGCAACATTTACAGTTACGCTGGACAAGCAGAACGACACGGGTAGTGCGATTACGGTCGACTACACCTTTACCGGTGGTACGGCTACAGGTGGGGGTATCGACTATACGAGTGCGACGACGAGCGTGGACATTGCAGCCGGCACCAATTCAGGCACGATTACGGTACCGGTGGTGGAAGACGCACTGCTGGAAGCGACCGAGACCCTGCAGGTGACGCTGACGGCGGCCACATCCAACGCAGATGTAACGGCCAATACCACCCCGGTAATCCAGAACATCACCAGTGATGACACAGCGACAGCGACCCTGGCGGTAGATTCAGCGGGTACCGAGGGTACGACAGATGCGACATATACGGTTTCGCTGGACAAGACGAACAACACGGGCAGCGCCATCACGGTGGACTACACCTTTACCAACGGGACGGCGATTGGTGGCGGCACGGATTTTACCAGTTCGACGACCAGTGTAGACGTACTCGATGGGAACAACCAGGCTACGATTACGGTGCCGGTGATTGACGATGCGTTTTTGGAGGCCGTCGAGACCTTTAATGTGACGCTGACGGCCGCAACATCGAACGGCCAGGTCACGGGCGACACGACCGCACAGACCAACAGCATCACCAGCGACGATACGGGGACAGCAACGTTGGCGGCCGGCGTGGCCGGTGCCGAGAACGGCGCCGGGGCGGTGACGGACGCGACGTATACGGTTACCCTGGACAAGCAGAACGACACGGGCAGCGCCATTACGGTAACCTACGCGTTTAGCGGTGGTACCGCCACGGGCGGTGGCACGGACTATGACAGTTCGACCACGACGGTAGATGTCCTCAACGGTCAATCCAATGCGACGATCACGGTACCGGTGGTGGAAGATACCCTTTTGGAGGCGACCGAGACATTTAACGTGACGCTGGCGGCCGCGACGTCGAACGGCCAGGTTACGGGCGACACGACCGCACAGACCAACAGCATCACCAGCGACGATACGGCGACCGCGACGTTGGCGGCCGGTGTGGCCGGTGCCGAGAACGGCGCCGGGGCGGTGACGGACGCGACGTATACGGTTTCTCTGGACAAGCAGAACGACACGGGCAGTGCGATTACGGTCACCTACGCGTTTAGCGATGGTACCGCCACGGGCGGTGGTACGGACTATGACACTTCGACCACGACAGTGGATGTTCTCAACGGTCAATCCAATGCAACGATTACGGTCCCGGTGGTGGAAGATACCCTTTTGGAGGCGACCGAGACGTTTAATGTGACGTTGGCGGCCGCGACGTCGAACGGTCAGGTTACGGGCGACACGACCGCACAGACCAACAGCATCACCAGTGACGATACGGCCACGGTAAGTGTAGCCAAAACGCAGGATGCGGCTGAGCCGGGAACATCGGCGACATTTTTGGTTACGATGACCAGCACGAATAACACGGGTAGTGCGATCACGATACCCTAC
>Ga0056121_1000034_pt1 | contig 78345 bp, 62 predicted proteins | sample WorMetHEROISLAND_FD_83872 | JGI IMG/M metagenome (GOLD analysis project Ga0056121, IMG submission 83872) | Marine gutless worms symbiont microbial communities from Max Planck institute for Marine Microbiology, Germany - Olavius sp. 1 HERON ISLAND ...
AAAGCCCTGTTTCCATCATCGCTCAATACCTTTTAGCTGTTTTGAGTTGATTTGCTCTTGATTGGCTATCGCTAGTAAATTTCGTTGCATTTGTCAATTATTAGAGGAACCCTTAAAACTTAAAACGGGCTGCTTTCGTATCGGTTAAAAATCAAAAGCGGATTATGAAATAGTATCATTTGTTCAACTCGGGAATGCCTAAAAAGTGCAGCAGCCCTGATATATTATCGCTGTTTATCATCCCATCGCTGTACTCTTTCAAGATCTCTTTGGGATTGAACGCGATCGCCAGGCCTGAATTTTCGAGCATGAAGCGGTCGTTGGCGCCGTCACCCACGGCGACTACCTGGTCTATGGAAATGCCCTCATTGTTTGCAATCCTGCGAATGATTTCACCTTTGCGGTTCGCATCGATGATCTCGCCCTTTATCTGGCCGGTGACCACGCCGCCTGCTATTTCCAGTTCATTGGCAAACACGTAGTCCAGGTTGAGCTTTTTCTTCAGGTAATCGGTGAAAAAGGTGAACCCGCCGGAAATGACCCCGACCTTGTAGCCCATGAAATGCAACGTGGCAATTAACTCTTCAGCGCCGGCCGTCAGGTTGATAGCCCCGGAGAGCATCTCCAATTGCTCGGCGGTAACACCTTTGAGCAGGCTGACCCTTTCCTTGAGGGCCGCTTCAAAATCCAGCTCGCCCTGCATGGCGCGGTCAGTCATCGCTTTTACCCGTTCACTGACGCCGGCCACTTTGGCAAGCTCGTCAATGACTTCTTCCTGGATGATGGTGCTGTCGCAATCAAAAATCACGACCCGCTTGGGTTTTTCGAAGATGTCGTGATCCCGCAGGGAGACATCCAGTCCGGTATCTTCCGAAAATTTGTAAAGGGTCTTGCGGGCGACGGACATATCCGGCACTTCCGATGCGTCTACGCTCAGTTCCATGGCAATGTAATCGCCGCGGGCGATCATCCGGATTGTCTCGATGTTAATGTCTATTTCAGCCAGAATGCCGGAGACGCCGGCCACAATTCCCGGCCGGTCCTGCCCCATCACCGTCAGGACCATCATGCGCTTATCGGCTTTGCGGCGACCGGCTTCATATGGTTCGATGTTGAGACCAAGGTTGAAATTCGCTTCCAGGGGTTTCAGGCTGGTGTACATTTTTTCGAACCCGTAATCCGAGGTGCTCAGGTCTATGACGATGAACAGGGAAAAGTGCCCTCTTACCGAGCGGGCGTCCACATCCACGATGTTGATGCCCAACTCCGCCAGGACGTTGGATACACAGTAGACCAGGCCGGGTTTGTCTTTACCGACGGCGGAAATGACGTACAGTTGGCTCATGGGAAAATCCGAATCATTGTTTTAGGTGTTACGTTTTAAGTGTTAGGTGAAAGGCGAAAACTGCTAATAACAGCATCTTAAGGCTATAGGCCAACACTGCCACGACCCCCGAAGCAGCGCAGGACAACATCCGGGACGACTCATTAAGCATCTTTTCATAGCCAATATTCAGGTTCAGTGCAATACCGATCCCAATGTTGTTAAAGATGGTAAAATATTGTTTAACGAGGCTTGATATCCGGGCCTGGTGTTGACATCCTGTTGGTAAAGACCTGTATTTTCTTAGAGCACGGGAGGCGTTTATCGCCTGAGCCACTGCTTTTACCGGGATGACGGCCACTACTGATGGACATAACCGGTCAATTCAATTATGTTTGGGGCGCTTTAGACGTAACGGGACGCCGACGCGATCTTAAAAAGGAAGTGCAGATAAATGGATAATGATCGGCACAGTGATGTTTTGATCCTGGGCGGGGGGGTCATCGGATTGGCGTGCGCCTATTACCTGGCCCGGGAGGGCCTGCAGGTGCGAATCATCGAGCGGGACAAAATTGGTGCCGGTGCGTCTAGCGGGAACTGCGGGTACGTGTTTACCAGCGATCTGCCGCCGTTGTGCGCACCGGGCGCCGTCACCCATGAGCTGGCCCGGATGCTGGTAGGCAAATCGCCCCTTTACATCAAACCGGAGTTGGATTTTGAAAAAGCGCGCTGGCTGCTCGGGTTTGCCCTAAAATGTACGCGGCGCCATCTTGCACATGCCGTGCCTACCCGGGAAACTATCTTAAGATATTCAGCCGCGCTTTACGCCGACCTATTTGATAGCAGCCAAATCGAGGGCGGCTGCGAACGAAACGGCATCCTGATGGTCTGCCGAACCCGCTATGGGATGGAGCGCTACGGTCGGACCAATGAGCTCTTGAAGCCCTATGGGCTGGAGGCCACGCCCTATCGTGGCGCGGCCCTGGCAAAACTGGAACCGGCCCTCAGAGAAGACCTTTACGGCGCCTGGCACCATCCGGACGATTTCCACCTGCGGCCGGAGCGACTGGTAGCGGATTGGCGGGCGGCCCTGGAAAGGCTCGACGTGAGCCTGGAGGAAGACTGCCAGGTCGAAACCCTTGCAGGAGATACAGATGCCGTGCAGGGTGTGGTTACCGCCCGGGGCAAATTCACGGCCGAGCGGTATGTCTTGGCCCTGGGTGCCTGGAGCCGGCAGCTGGCCCGGCGGCTCAAGGCCCGGATTCCGGTCCAACCGGGCAAGGGGTACACGCTGACCATGCCACGGCCGGCGGTTTGCCTGCAGATCCCTTGTTATATGTTCGAAACCAATGTCGCGGCCACACCCTGGAAGGACGCCTACCGGCTGGGGGGGACGATGGAGTTTTCCGGTTACGGTTTAGCCATTAACCGTAAAAGGATTGCCCGCATTAAAAAATCGGCGGCCCGGTATTTGAAAGAGCCGTTCGGTCATCCTTTGTTGGAAGAGCGCAGCGACCTGCGCCCCATGAGCTATGACGACTTGCCCCTAATCGGCCGACTGCGCAAGCACCCCAATCTGGTCCTGGCCACCGGACACGGCATGCTGGGAATATCCATGGCGTCGGGTACGGGAAAACTTGTGGCGGACCTGGTCCGCGAGGTAAAGCCGGGGATTGATCCGGGGCCGTTTAGCCCGGATAGGTTTTAAAACCTTCCTCAAAAGTATCTTTTGGCCCAAACTCGGCGTTGGACGCAAATATCAAATCCTCGAAATACTATCAGTATTCACCACGCAAGGCACTGGCTTCGCTGGCGCCTCCGGTTTGATATCCGCGGCCGCCTTGCACCACGTTAGGCATTAGCTTCGCGTCATTTCGAATCAAAATCCAATTTTGAGATAGGTTTTAGTTATTGGTTTGAATGGTCTTCTTTGCACTAAACAGGCATTGCGATGCTGCCCCCTCCCATAATCCCTCCCGCCAGGGGAGGGAAATAATACGGACGCCCGACTCCTGATTCCAGACCCCTTGACCTACCGACTTCCGATCTCTGACGTCTGGCCTCCGATTTCTGACTCCTGACGCCTGATCCCGGACTCCTGATTTTGGCCGCCCTCTGGCCTCCGACCTCTGATGTCTGACATCTTTATTTAACCCGTCCGACTGGAACCAGATAAAGCGGGATCTCATCGTCTTTGAGCTTCAGGATGCGCGCGACATCCTCATCAGAGAATGCTCCGATGGCCACGGACCCAAGTTCCAGGGCAACGGCCTGCAGGCAGAGATTCTGGGCGGCATGGCCGACTTCCTGGAGGACATACCGCAGGCTGCGCCGGCCATATTTGGCAGCGGTCCGGCCCGGCACCGCGGCAAAAATGAAAACCGCTGGGGCGCGCTTGACAGGCTGTTGACCGAGCGCAGCTCGGGCCAGGGCAGCGCGCTGGTCGCCTGTTTCAATCGATTGTAGCGCATGTTTCCGGGGGAGGTAGTGGAAGATCCCGACCCCCAGGCCCTCAACCTGACCGGCGGCGACATAAAGCTCGAGGGGATACAGCGCACCGGCCGAGGGGGCGGTCCTGAACCCGCGTCTGTTGGTAATTCCCTGGGCAGCCCATAACAATTGGGATATCTCAGGCAGGGTCAACGCCGAATCCTGATACCTGCGGATCGAACGCCGTTTAGAGAGGGTGGTTTCAAGGGGTAGGGCACCACGGGTATCCGGGGCCGGCAATGCCACCAGCTGATCGTCAAGTCCGGTGTTCTTAGGTTGCCCCGCACGTGCGGTCCCCGGTCCCGGGCATACCAAGAGCAGCAATACAAGCCACCCGGTAGCTTTGGCCAATACCGCTTTGTTCCAGTTCATGCAACCTGGCATAACGAGCACCGTGAGTTGGTTTCATTTTGTAAATAGCCGGTCCGGATTAATAATTGCCGTCGAGATTCGTTCAGGGCCGTTTAGCCCGGAGGGGGTTTGGGTGTTGGCTTTAATGGTCTTCTTTGCAATCGGCAGGCACTGCGATACCTCCCCCACCCTTAATCCCTCCCGCCCGGGGAGGGAAACTATACTGACTCCCGACGCCTGATTCCGGACTCCTGAATTATCTGGCTTCCGACCTCCGACATCTGATCTCAAGGTTTTCCTTCAGCCTTATAGCTTACTCCTTCAAAATTACCGGTCCAGGCTTATAGGTGCCGGAGGTTACCTGATCCCAGAAGGTTTTTTTATCTTCCATCCAGCGGGATCCGAAACGTTTATCGAAGGCGCTGCCCAGGCGCTGAAACATGCGTTTCAGGCCCGAGCCGTGTTCCAGGGTCAGGACGTCTTCTAAAAAATTGGCAATATCGAGCATGTTCTCTTTGGGTATGTAGGCCCGGGCCCCCATTTCGATGGATTTCTGCAGAGCCTCGGCCGAAAAGGCATGGGCGGTGAGCATGACCGTCGGAAAGCCCAAGTGGACCGAAGCGTTGAGCAGATCGAACCCCCGGACGCCCATGATATCGAGAATGACGGCATCATAAGTCCAGGACCTGAGCAGGTGATAGCCGGTCTCGTAATCCGTGGCTCGGTCCAAGATCAGCCCGGGGTGGTCATCCAGCAGGTCCTCCAGGGTATCGAGAACATCCGGCTCATCATCAACAGCCAGGATCCGCTTACCGTCTAAAACATTTGTACTCATGATTACACTCCCATTGTATCAGGATGCTTCAATCAATATACGTGGTCAGTTTCGCAACCGGTTTGCGTGGAACCTCGGCCGGCGCTTGAGCCGGATTACCGATGCAGACCAGTGAGATCGGGGTTTTGTCCCCCGGGATGTCCAGAATTTTACGCAGTTCGTCCCTGTCAAAAAAGGTAAACCAGAGACTGCCCAGGTCAAGGGCCTCAGCGGCCAGGAGCATGTTCTGGATGGCGGCGGCACAGGCCATTTTATACCCCACGCTGCCTTCAGTCTGGAACATGTCGACCCCGGTTTTTTGGGGATCACCCACCACCGCGATAATGACAGGGGCCCGTTTCAGGAAATCGAGACCATAAGCGTGTAGCCATTTCCAGCCGCTTTGCTCGATGGCCCAGGCTTTGCAACGCTCGGCCTCGGTAAAGATTTCACCTTTTTTCTCCGGCGAGGTAATGACGATGAATTTCCAAGGCTGGGTATTGAGTGGTGAGGGGGCCCAGGTGGCCGCCTCCAGAATACTTTCGATTTTGGCCGTATCCACGGCCTCGGGTGCGAACTCCCGGCAGCTGCGCCGGCCTTCAATTGCTGTAAAGATATCCATAATTTCTCCTTAAGCCGAAAACAGTTTTTTATCTTTGGAGGTACGGCGGGCCTCGTCGTCGCGAACTTCCCGGCGCAGCAGCTTGCCGACCTTCGATTTGGGCAGCATGTCCCTGAACTCGATGTAGGAAGGCACTTTGTAGGCGGCCAACCGATCCTGGCAGAACCGGATCAGCTCCGTACCCCCGACGCCGCGGGCGTCTTCTTTAAGCACTACGATGGCTTTTATGCGTTCACCCACCTTCGGGTCCGGGACTCCGACCACGCAAGCGCCGATGACGGTCGGGTGGTCTTGGAGGGTGGCTTCTACTTCGGAGGCCGATACACGAAATGCTTTATGTTTAATGATATCCGCCGAGCGCTCTACATAGATGAACTCGCCGGTGGGCTGGGCGCTGACGAAGTCTCCCATCCGGCACCAGGTGCGGCCATCGAGTTCAACATAGGTCTTCTCCGTCTCCTCCGGCTTATTCAGGTACGCTTTCAACGTGTAAGGTGAGGTGACCAGCAGTTCGCCGCTGCCTCCGGTGGGTACTTGTTCCAGAGTCACCGGGTCGACAATGCGGCACTCGCGGCTTTTAAGCGGGAATCCGATGGCGCGCGGGCTGGGTTCAATTCCGATCTTGCTGTAGGTGACATGGCCCACTTCAGTAGAACCGTAGACCTGGTAGATGGGGATGCCGCAGTGGCTGCGCCAGCGCTCTTTGACCTCTGCGGGCAGCACATCGCCACCGCAGTAGCAGTGTTGCAGGGAGCTCAGGTCATAACGGTCCAAACGGTCATTTTCCAAAAGCATGCGGTACAGGGCCGGAACCCCCAGCAACCAGCGGATTTTGTAGCGGGCAATGGTTTCCAAAATGGCATCCACGTGGGGGGTGGGCATCAGGACCGTGGTGTTGCCCTTGTTCAATCCGATAGACATGAAAAACCCGAGGGCCATGATATGAAACAGCGGATTAATGGCAATGTAGGTATCCTGCCCCTCGCGCAGATGCTGACCGGCGATATCTTCGGTGACGTCATTGACGTAGGAGGTCATCCCGATGTGCGAACCCGGTACCCCCTTGGGAAAGCCCGTGGTGCCCCCGGTGTAGAGGATGTACGCCAGATCCTTGGCCGGGTCGAGCGAGACGGCCTGCTTGAAGGGTGTTGCGGCCAGCAGGGTTTTAAATTTATGGATTCGGCTGTCTTTGGCGACTTTACCGGTGGGTATGCGGTCGAAGAGAAAACCCAGCAGTTTTTTCCAGCCGGGCAGCAGGTCGATCAGGTTGGTGACGATGACGTGTGCAAGGTCGGTCTGGTCAAGCGCCTCCTGAACATAACAGAAATTGGTGTCGGCGCAGATGATGGTTTTTACATCTGCATCTTTAATCATGTAGATGATTTCATGGGATGTGTAGATCGGCGCCACCGGGACAATCACGGCCCCGATTTTCTGGATGCCCAGAAACGCAATCACCCACTGCACTGAGTTGGCGATGTAAACCATGACCCGGTCGCCGCGGCCAACGCCGAGTGCGGAAAGACCACCGGCAAAACGTTCGCTCATGTCACGCAGGCGGCGATAAGAGAAACGTTCCCCGAGATAAATCACGGCCGACTGTTCCGGGTACGTTTCACTCATCCGATCAAACCGGGTAAAGGTCAGTTCCGTATTCAGATCACCGGAGGTTGCGTCCATATTCAAGAATCAAACTCCTTTCCACCGTGTCCATCCATACATGGAGCTTTGTTGATTAACACACTTAAACACCGAAATAAGCGGCGCGCACATCGGGGTTGTCCATCAATTCTGTATGGGTGCCCTCCAGAACAGCGGAGCCGTTTTCGAGGATAAAGGCATAATCCACGATAGGGAACACCGGGCGGGCATACTGCTCGGTAACGATGATGGCGATCTTGCGCTCATCGCAGATTTCCCGGGTGGCCCGCATGAGCAAGGCCTGCATCAGGGGGCTCAGCCCCAGCAGCGGTTCGTCCAGTAATAGAATTTTCGGCTGCGCCATTAGGGCCCGGCCGATAGCCAGCATCTGCTGCTCGCCACCGCTGAGAAAACCGCCCAAGCGCGAGCGCAGCTTGTAGAGGGCCGGAAATAGATTGAAGATGTAGTCCAGGGTTTCTTTGGTCTGGGCCTTGGTGGCCAGGTAGCCGCCGATTTTCAGGTTTTCCAGAACCGAGCTTTCTTTGAAGATTCGTCGGCGCTCCGGGCAGAGGACGATGCCCATACGGGCCCTCCGACTGGGTTTTACATGTTCAATAGCCTGTCCCTTGTAGCGGATATTACCGGACAGGGTGATCCGCTCGCCGCCGGCCATTTCTTCCTTTTTGCGGATGTCGAGCATTATGCCGGACAGGGCGTACATCAGGGTAGATTTGCCGGCACTGTTGGCGCCGAAGACACCGACAATCTGGTTTTCGCCGCAGCGAATGCTTACATTGTTCAAGGCAAGCATGTTTTCGTAAAAAACCATCAGCCCGCTTGCTTCAAGCATGATCCATGACCTCCTTGGCCTCTTCAGATCCAAAGTAGGCATCCCGCACCCGGGGATCGGCCATGACCTCTGCGGCGCTGCCCTCCACCAGTTTTTCACCGAAATTGAGCACCATAACCCGGTTGGCGACTCTAAACAGCTCACGCAGCCGGTGCTCGATCATGATGAGGGTGATGCCGTCAATTTGGAGCCGCTCAATCAATGGGACCATGCTGGCGATCTCGCTCATACTGAGGCCGGAAAAGACCTCGTCACATATGATGATCTCTGGCTTCAAGGCCAGGCACCGGGCCAGCTCCAGTCGTTTGAGATAGCCGGTTGGCAGTGTGGCCGTTGTCTTGTAGGGCACATACGAGTCTCGTTCGAAACCGATCTCCTCCAGGATATCGATGCTGACCGTATTGCGATCCCCCATCTTGCCGCCGCCTCGCCAGCCGCCGGTCCGCCGGGCCCGGGGGGAAAATAATGGAATCACCAGGTTTTTATAAGCCGGCAGGCTGTAGTAAGGGCGCATGATCTGAAACGTCCGGGTGACGCCCATGTCGGCGATTGTGTGCGGCGGTTTGCCGGTGATGTTTTTACCCCGGAAATGGACGCTGCCCGAGGTGGCTTTGATAAAGCCGGTAATACAGTTGACCACCGTTGTTTTACCGGAACCATTCGGTCCGATGATACCGAGAATCTCCCCTTCACCCACTTCGAAACTGACCCGGTTGAGGGCGATGATGCCGCCGAAAGTTTTGGTTACTTCTTTTACCTGCAGGATCGGTTCGCCGGTCATATGTTGGTCCACCTTTCAAACTGATGATATTTGCGCTGGCCATAAACCATCAAGCCCTCGCTGCGAAACACGATAAAGGCCAGCAAGATCAGGGAATAGAAAACGATGCGCAGGGTCCCGAAATCCCGCAACAGTTCCGAAACCGGCACCAGGATCAAGCAGCCCAACACCGGACCCACCAGGGTGGCACTGCCGCCGATGACCGTGGCGGCAATGGGCAGGATGGAGAAATCCAGTGCAAACTGTGAGATGCCGGACCACATGTAAATGTGAACCAGGCAGGCGCCGCCCAGGCAGCCGAGCGCGGCGGCGATAAAAACAGCAATGGTCTTGAAGCTGGTGATGTTCATGCCCGAGGCCCGGATAGCCTGGTCGTTGTCCTTGACGCCGCGCAGCACCAGACCGAGATCGGTGTTGACCAGCCGCCGGAGAGCAAAGAGAAACACAAGCATGATACCGATGACAAAGTACTGCTCGACCCAGCGGTTGCTGAAGCCATCGATGCCCAGGATGCCGTCGGTGCCCCCGAAGATGTCGAAGGCCTCGATGACCCGGGCGGCGAACAACGGATACATGAGACTCACGATGGCGAAGTAGACACCGCGCAGCGGCAGGCACGGAAATAGCAGCAGGGTGCAGATGCCGGCCCCCAGTACCGTGGCCAACGGTACGGTCCACAGGGGGGGCAGGCCGAACGAAGTATTCAAGATTGCGGCCAGGTAGCCGCCGACCCCCACGAAAAAGGCTCCGCCCAGGCATACCAGCCCCACGTAATGGGCCAAAAAATCAAATCCCAGGGCAAGCAGAGCATAGATGCAGGTTATCGTGATTACCCGTGGCCAGTACATGCCCGGCAGAACCAGTGGAAGCAGCAGCAATCCGCCGATCAGGACAGTGCGCGGTATGATCAGGTAGGCCATTTCGCGCCATGACATCAAGGCGTAAAGCCCGTCCGAGCGAATCTTGATGCCGCGGTCGATTCTTTCCTTGCGGCGTTTGGGGCTATCAGTATTCAAACTCTTTCCTCCAGTTCCTTCTGTTGTCCAAACAAGCCCGACGGTTTGAGAATGAGAGTCAGGATGATGGCCAGCAGGGCAACCATCATCTGGTAATGGGAGCCCAGGTACACCACGGTCAAAATCTGGGCGAACCCTATCAGAAAGGCCGCCAGTACCGCTCCGGCCCAGCTGCCGATACCGCCGACGATGCAAACCGCGATGGCCAGGATGAGCACGTTGTAGCCGGACTCGACCACGATGTTGCCCAGGGGCAGCAGCAGGATGGCTGCAAAGGCGGCCAGCATGGATCCCAAGCCCATGGCGACCACCGCCATGATGTCCGAGTCGACGCCCAGCATCAGGGCCGCCCGCTCATCCTGGGCCATACCCCGCAGCGCCAGGCCGATCCGGGTGTAGTGAGTAAAAGCCCACAAAAGAACGACCAGAACCACCCCAAACCCTACCACCACCAAACGTTGATAATCTACCAGAACACCGAATATGGTGGTGCTGCCTTCGATGAACGAGGGCAAAGTGTAGGTCATACCTTTAAACCCGGCCCATCGCAGTCCTTCCAGGATCGCCAGGGCAATGGCATAAGACGCGATAATTTCGGAGATTTCCATGCCCCTGATACGGATCAGGAAGAACTGATAAATCAGGGCGCCGATCAAGGCGGTAATGACCAGGGAGATGATGATGCCCACCAGGTAGGGCAGTCCCAGCGTATTGATGACGCTCCAGGTTATGAAGCCGCTAAGCACGTACAAGGCGCCATGGGCAAAATTCGGCAAACGGCTGATACCGTAGACAAGGGCAAAGCCCAGGGCGTATAGAGCCAGGGTGACACTATTGATAGTGCCGTATACAAGAATTTCCATAGGGCCTTTCCACAATCGAAATCGCTATAGGTGCCGAATCGGAATCGAACGCTGCGTAAAACACCTCAGCCTCATATACATGATCGATGCCGACACCTTCATTTTTACCACCACAGGATTAAGGCGACCCCGGTGTGGTAGCGCCGCAACTACTCCGCCGGTGGTTCTAATTCAGTTTTCTACATATTTGCATGTCATTCTGAGGAGCGCAGCAACGAAGTATCCCTTTCATAAGAACATTACCGAAACCGACGGGGGACTCTCCCGGCCGTCGTAGCATCGCTACTATGGCGGAGTCGGCTCGCTGTACTCAGAGTGACAACGCAAAAGGGCATATAGCTGATGCAAAAACATTGAGCCATAAGGGCACTTTTTACTTCTTCATCCAGGGCGGCAGCAGAATCTCGCCTTTGGCGATGCTGGCGGGATAGACCACCACCCTTTTGCCGTCCTGCCATTGCAGGATGCTGCCCACGGCTCCGTCTTTGGGGTCGGCAGCCGGGATGACCTGATGACTTTTGGGATCGAAACGCAGGCGGCCATAGACGCCCATGATGTCGGTTTTCTCAAGCTCGACAACGACTTTGTCGGAATCTAGGCTGCCGGCTCGCTCGATGGCATCTTTGAGCACATGTACCGCCATGTAGCTACTGGAGGTGCCTAAACCTTCGGGTTCCACACCCCAGCGCTTGGTATAGGCATTGTAGAATTTCATGGTCCATTCGGTGGCGTCGGAGGGCGCATTTCCGGCATTCACCACATTGCAGAGGGTATAGGCGCCTTTGCCGTTGGTGGCTTTCCAGAAACCGGGCTGCTCGGCCGCAGCCAGGGTCGAGCCGAAGGGCAGTGCCGGGATCTTCATCTCGTACCACTGCTTGAGCAAGATGGCGCTTTCCGGCATGTCCATCCAGATGTTGATGATTTCACTCTTGGTGCGCTTGGCTTTTAGAAGACCGATGGAAAAATCTGTGGCACCGGTTGGATAGATTTCAACGCCGGTTACATTCCAGCCCTTTTTGGTGGCCACTTTCTGCATGACCTTAGCGGCGCCACGGGCATGGGATACATCCTGGGCGATGATGAACAGGTTGTTGAAGCCATGTTTCTTCTTCAGGGCACCAAAGTTGGCGAACATCTCCCCGACCAGTTGTTTGGCCTCACCGTGAATGCGAAAGCAGTACTTGAACTTGTCGTACTGTTTGGCCACCATAGCATGGTATTTGGGCGTCAGTACGCCGGTGGTGACGATGGAAACCTTTTTATATTTGGATAAAAGAGACATAGCCGCCAGAGCCGCCTCTGAACGCACCGGGCCCCCGACAATGAAATCGGCCTGTTTGTCCAGAATGAGTTTTTCTACCGCCAGCAGGGCTTCACTGACCGGGACACCCGGCTCCAGATCGCGAGTATCGATTACTTCCACCGCAAAGGGCCGCTTGGTGCCGCCCACGTTGACTCCCCCGGCGGCATTGATTTCCTCGATGGCCAGGCGGATGCCCCTTTCCGCATCCCAGCCATATAAAAATGCGGTAGACAGTGGGCTCCCAATTATAATCGGTTTTGCTGCCAGCGCTGAGCTGCCTGCAAAAACCAGCATGCCGACTGCCACCAACACCAACAAAAGTTTGCAGCTTTTCATTTTGAGCCTCCTTTGCGTGTAAACGATACGTTTAGTTTCCAGGTAAGCGCAGGGTTTCTGAATGCTGAAGTCACTGACCCTTTTAAGTAAAACCTGGTGGTTCACCGGGCTTTTCAGCTTAGTTCCGATTTTGAAAGTCAACATGAGCTTCGAGAACCGACCCCTTACCGCGGGTCGGGTCGGGCTCTTTATTTCGCGGAGTGGTATTGTGCACGTCGCATTACAGGTAATGTGACGAAAATGAAGCGGATGCAATACGAACACATCTAAGACGGCGTGAATTTTAGCAGGGGTGCCTGCCTGCGGTCAAGTCTGGTTTTGAGTGCAAATCGGTTCCGGCGATTTGATTGGCTGAATGTTTCTTATGGAGAACACTACTTAGTGGTTAGGGAAATATGTTTCGGACGGGCTTTCAGTAACACCTCTTTTTCCAGCCTATTACTATCCCGGTTGATTTCTATCTGAATACGGTCTCCGTGTTTTGTGTAAAACAGGGCAATTTTCAAATCCGCCAGGGTTTTGATCGGGTGACCGTCCACAGCGGTAATTATGTCTCCGTCCGTCAAACCGGCTTTACCGGCCGGGCCGTGCTCGATGGCGCTCTTGATTACCAGGGCATCTTCCCGCTCTTCGACCATGATGCCCAATTTGGGTGATTTGAGGCCGTCAATCGGAGTCGTAAAAAGGATGTAGTCGGCAATGCCAGGTTCAATCTCTTCATCCTGTACGATCACAGCATACGGTTGGGCGACACGCCGAAAAAGCCTTTGGGGAATGCCATACTTGTAGCGCAGGTGACCATTACCGGCCAGGACCACCAGTTTGCGGTCCGGATTGGCCTTCATCCAGGCGGCGGCCCGCGAAGCCATGGCCTCGTCCCAAAGCGTCTGGGCCTGATAGAAATAACTGAATTCATCCAGGCCGGTGTCGCTGCCGTGCAGATTGAATACCTGCCTGAGATCGTCGCGGTATCGGTCATTGGTAAAATCAAGATGCGCGGGGACCTGGCGGCGCTGCTCGGTTGACAGACTGTCAAGTCCTTCTCGGCCGGTCTGGCGCGAGATGTTACCGGAAACATTGAGCGCAACCAGCGGTATCTGATTGGCCTTCAGGTAATCAATAATCGGCTTATAAAGGTGATAATCATAGCGCCAGCGTTCATAATATTCCGATTGCCGCAGAAATTCGCGCTCATTGATCCTGCCGGCCAGGTAAGCATCGATGGCTGGTTGATAGGGACCTTGAAACATCTCCATGCCCACCCCGACTTTGTCACCAGCCGTATACAGGGCCTGGATGACTGCCAACTGGTTCAAGTGGTGCGCCATCCGGTCATGCTGCTCGCCTACGAAGATGACCTGGTTGGCTCGAATTTCCGGGATAATATCCGCCAGGGTTTCTCTTTCTTCAGGCCGGACCACCAAGGGCTGCGATTGAGATAGTACGGCCATTCCCGCGTTCGATGCTGCGGTAGTCTTGAATGTGTTGCGGCCTTTTTCAAAAGCGAGCGTTGAATACTTACCATAGTGGCGCAATTTACGGACCACGGCCTTGGCTTCGTCTACACCAACGGTCTGTACCAGCATCAGGCGTTTTTCCGGGGCAAAGGGATTCTTATAGATTTCCAGGCGGACACCGTCCCGAGGCGTACGACGGCCACCCAAAAAGCGGCTGACCAGCGGGTTTGTGAATCCCGCGATAATGAGAGTTGTGGTTTTGAGGCGATCGAAACTAACGTTATCCGGATCGATCCAGGCTGCCTTGGGGATGCCCAGGGCATCCACCAGGGGCTTATAGACCGATCGCTGCCTGGCGGCGGCGGCCACAAAAACACTTTGGCTGCCCAGTATGTCGGCTAAAATCGGGGGGCGTTCGGCCGGTTGCACTTTGCGCATGATGTCATACTCTCCATCGATAACCACCTCGATCGGTGCCGAATCCAGAGAGAAAAGAACCTCGGTGGAACTTGCGGTGATTGTCACCACCCGTTCGTGTTGAGACCTGGCGGTTTTTACCTTTACGGGTAGCGCCAGTCGGTAGGGGGTGCCGCTCTGCACGATTGCGAAACTCAGGGCCAACCGGCCCCGATCGAGGGTGAGTTTGGCATTTTCTATGGTTATGGCAGGTATGTCCCGGCGATCGAGCCAGTGCGCGAAGAAGTCCTCCAGATTTTCAGTCGTGGTCTTTTCGAAGGCCATCCGGACATCCATCCAGGAAGCTTCCTGAAAACTGCGGCTATGGATCAGTTCCCGCAAAGCTGCGAAGAACATTTCATCGCCATATGTGTGGCGCAGCATATGGAAGATCATGGCGGCCTTGCCGTAACCAATGGCGGCTTCGGCCCGGTTGCGACGGTTTGTAAAACGGCTGACCGGCATGGCATTGTCCGGGTTTACGTAGGCCTGGTAGTTGAGCATGATCTGCTTGCGGTAGGCCGGGCCACGGCCCTCCAGAGAGGCATAGTGGTGGTCGGCCAGGTAGTTGGTCAGTCCTTCGGCCCAGTTGCCTTGGGAATGGTCGATGTATATCGAGTTGCCGAACCACTGGTGCAGGATTTCGTGCCCCAAAGACGTCCGGACGATAAACGGCAGCTTTACGACCGACTGCCCTAAAAGGGTAAACGTGGGCATGGAGTAGCCGGTGGGCAGGATATTTTCCACGATGGCAAATCGCCGGTAAGGATAGGGGGTGAGCATGGCGGCGTACATGTCCAGGTATTTTTTGGTGTACTGGATATAGGTGTCCGCCAGGGCCGCGTCCTCTTTGAAAAAATACGTTTCGATGGCAACGTTACCGTGGGTTTCCTTTTGGACAACAAAGCGGGAGGAAGCTGCCAGATAAATTGCGTCCAAAGGGTTGTCGAAATGAAAGTCAAAGGTGGTCATTCCGAAGTGTGTCTGCCGAGAAACCCTTTCCGAGGCACCCACGGCGATAAAGTTTTCCGGCAGGGTGACCGCCAGGCGATAACGGAACAGGGTATCCGGATGTGGATACCAGCCCCCGTTGAGAAACACATGCTCCCGATCAATGAATCCCAGGGGTGAGTTTTTTTTGAGTACGGCTTTGTAAGTAATGCGGGCTTTGTCGCCACCCGCCAGGTTGACCGTTATTTTCTGACGACCGTCAGGGGTGACGGGTCGGTTGTTTATTCGGACGTCCTGCAGTCCGGCCACGGTCAAAGTGAACTCGGCCGGTTCGGTTGACTGAATAATACCCGTGCCTGAAAACGCCTTGAGTTTCGGGTCAATGTTAACCTGGAGATCATAGGTGAGGCCCTGGCACCATCCGGCGGTGGGTATCAGAACCAACGCCAAAGTCAACAGGAATTTAAATAATACCATACAGCGGCTTCCTCCCAAAAGTGGTGAGTTGCAATTCAGGTAGGGACCTGAACGCTGCCGTACGCCTGGTCTGCAATTGTAGCGCAGCGACCTAAAAGATAAGCGCTGTGGCGGCTCTGCGCAAGGGCCTGCGTTGCGGTTATGCTTCGAGAACTTTCCGAATCAGGCGGGCCAGTTCCTCCATGACGACCGGCTTCATGATGAAACCCTTGATGCCGGCATCCAGCACATCCTCTTCAGTGATCCGTTCACTGTAACCGGTACAGAGAATGATGGGGATATCCGGCCGGATGGCAATCAGTTTCGCGGCCAGGATGTCACCGGTCATATGGGGCATGGTCATGTCGGTGATGACAAGATCGAAGGCGGTCGGGTTTTCATGAAAGTGTGCCAAGGCTTTCCGGCAGTCAGTGAAACCCGTTACCCGGTATCCCAGGCGGGCGAGCATCTCCCGGCCCAGTTCGACCTGCAGTTCTTCGTCATCGGCGAACAGTATGCGTTCGGTGCCGATAGGCAGTGGCGCCACTTCCGGTGCCGGCCGGTCTGTCTCACCGGCGATAATCGGAAAATAGACCTTGAATTGGGTGCCGGAAACCGGTTCACTGTCAACCACAATGGCACCCTGGTGGGTGCGGATGATACCGTGGACAACGGCAAGTCCCATTCCGGTCCCTTCCCCGATCTCTTTGGTTGTGAAGAAAGGATCGAAAATGCGCTCCACCACTTCGCGTGGCATGCCATGGCCGGTGTCGCGGATCGTAAGGCAAACAAACGGACCCGGTATGAGGTCCGGAATCTGGTCGGCTTTTGCAGCCGAAACCTCCACGTCTTCGAGGTGAACAGTCAGGGTCCCGCCACCTTTTTCCATGGCATGGGCAGCGTTCGTACACAGGTTCATGACCACCTGGTGCATATGCGTGGGATCCGCCTGAATGGTGGCCTCCGACGTCAAGTTTTGGCGGATGTCTATGAAGGCCGGCAGGGAAGCCCGCAGCAATTTCAGACACTCTTTAACAATCGGAGTGATGCTCAGGGGTTTTGGTTCCAGTTCCGCCTGGCGGCTGAAGGCCAGGATTTGCTGGACCAGTTCCTTGGCCCGGCTGCCCGCACCCAGGACCCTTTCCAGGTATTCCCTCAGGCGGGAGTCGGTTGCCACGTCCTGTAGGGCGATTTCCGAATAACCGATGATAGCCGACAGGATGTTGTTGAAATCGTGGGCGATACCGCCGGCTAGGGTTCCGATGGCCTCCATTTTCTGGGTTTGGCGCAGCTGTTTGGCCAGTTCCACTTCCCGGGTGACATTCCGCTTTACGGCCACATAGTTGATAATGGCACCGGTCGCGCTGCGTATGGGGGAGATAGTGGCCTCCTCCTCATAAAGACTGCCGTCTTTTTTGCGGTTGACCAGATGGCCCCGCCAGACCCCCCCGGAGGAAATCGTTTCCCACATCTCCCGGTAGAATTCCTCGGAATGCCGTTTGCTTTTCAAAATACGCGGATTTTGACCAATCACTTCCTGCCGATCATAGCCGGTCGTCTCTTCAAAGGCCGGATTTACATATTGAATTGTCCCCTTGCTGTCTGTAACCATAATTAATTCAGCAGCCTGCTCGATGGCGGTCTCCAGGCGCACCCGCAACTCCTCGGCATTTTTACGGGGGGTAATGTCCCGGCCGACCCCGATGATTTCGACGACGTTCTGGTTTTCGTTCAGGACGGCCGTGTTGACCCAGGAGAACCAGCGCCAACCGGCCTTGGTTTGGGCGCGTTGTTCCATATAGGCGGTGTAGGGCGGTTGGTAGAGCTTTTCCATGGTGCGGGCCGTGGCTTCGCGATCATCCTCGTGGACCAGGGGCATGAATGTCTTTCCCAACAATTCATCTTCGGTCTTGCCAAACGTCCGGCAATATGAGGGACTGACAAACAAGAATCGGCCATCCGTATCGACCTTGACAATCATGTCGGTCTGATTTTCGACCAGCAGGCGATATTTCTCTTCACCCTCGCGCAGAGCGGTTTCGGCAGTGTGGTGCATGTCAATCATTCGGTTGGCGGAGTCGGCCAACCGGGTGAATTCCGGAAAGTGCAGGGCGGCCGGATCGATTTTAATAGATTCGGTGGCGGCTTTTTGGAAAAAGTTGGTCAATGAATCCAGGTTTCTGCGAATCCGGACAGCCAGAAAACGGATCAACACCAGGATGATGACGGTCAGGCCCGCCAGGGTGATCAGGATTTTTACAAAATGCCGTCGGATCTCTGCATCCTGCTTTGCTTTCAAACGGGCCACAGCGGTTTCGATTTCGTCCACGAAGATGCCGGTCCCGACATACCACTGCCATTCTTCAATGCCCCGGGCGTAGCTGATTTTCGGTGCACTTTTTTGCCCCTCGAACCTGGGTAGGACGTAATTAACGAAGCCACCGCCGGCCCGGGCTACGGCAATCAGTTCCTGTACGATCTTAACGCCGTTGATGTCTGTGACCGCGTACATATTCCGGCCCTTGGCCGGACCAGATAGGCTCAACCCCAGATAATCGGCCGCAAATATATAGCCATCATTGCCGTAGCGCATTTTTCCCAGGCGCTGGATGACTTCCAGCTGGATATCCTGTTTGACGTCCTCCAGGTATTCACCGGTCCCGAAGAACCAGTCGTAAGGTTCGAAATATTTCACGAACGCAATCTTGGGAAAATGTTTGCCGGTGCTCGCGGGCCGGGTCCAAGTGTATTCGTAAAACCCTTCTCCTTTTTCCTCAACAATACGGATCATGTCCTGAATAACGAATTTACCCTGCGTGTCCTGCATGTCCAGCAGGTTTTTGCCTTCCAGTTGGGGACGATCGGCAAAGAGAATTTCGATGCCGGACAGATTGGTGGCAAAATAATATCCGCGACCGCCGGCAAAACGGATAGGGCGTAGGGCATCCTTAATCATTTTTTCGATTTCAGATCGCGAACGGTTATTCCGGTTCTCGCGATAGATGTTCATGGCGATGTCATGGGCTTCATAAGTCCTGGCGCGGATAGCGGCCTTCAGGCGCTTTTCGGTGCGCGATTTCATATAGTTTATGAAATCAACAGCCTTATCCACCTCCTGTTTAATCAGCGCCTTCTGGGTGGCCAGGTAATTGGCGCGCAAGCTCTGGCGTTCCTTTTCAAATTCGGCGTAGTCTGACTGGAGCCAGAAATAACCTACCATTGCCACGGAAAGTACCAGGATAGTGATCAAACTGAACAGGATGGAATTGCCGATACTTAATTTCATAGCGCCTGCCGTTTAGCTGCGGGTAGCTGTGATAGCCGAAGGCCAAGCGGCCGATTGTGTCAGGGGCCCGGCCAAGAGACCATGGGTTAGATCGTCTCTAGCGGCCTAGAAAGTTTAACAGAATATTGATTCGGCGACAAATTTTTCTCGTGGGGGACGGTTGGAAAGGGAAACACACACTGAGCGCACGGGGACCGGGTCGAATTCTCCGCAATGAGCATCCGACCAGGAGCCCGCTTGGCAGCCGGGCCAACCTGAGAGCCGGGTCGGCCGCCGAGCGTTTCAAGATGTTCAGGCAATGTCTGGTTGATACACCCAATCAGGCATCGGTATACATGCTCTCAATTTCCGCGGCATATTTTTCATTGACGATGCGCCGCTTGAGTTTCATGGTCGGTGTTAATTCACCACCTTCGATGGAAAGCTCGGCCGGCAAAACAACAAACTTTTTGATCGTCTGTACCCGGGCCAGAGTATTATTGACGTCATCTAGCTGGGTCTGGATATTGGCCCGAAACACATTGCACTGGGAGGCGGCCTCTGAATCCCGGGCAGGGCTGCCCGCCGCGGCAGCTTCCGCAGCGACCTTATCGGGATCCAGGGCGAACAGGGCGGTCAAATATTTGCGCCGATCGCCGATGACCACCGCCTGGCTGATAGCCGGGATGGCTTTGAGTTTGCCTTCCAGGATCTGCGGGGCAATGTTTTCGCCACCGGCCGTGATCAGCAGTTCCTTTTTACGGTCGGTAATCTGTAAAAACCCCTTATCGTCCAGCTGGCCGACATCGCCGGAATGCAGCCAGCCATCACTATCGATGGTTTCCGCGGTGGCCGCTTCGTTCTTGAAGTAGCCCTTGAATATATGACGCCCCCGCATGAGGACTTCACCATCCGAGGCAATTCCAACCTCGGCACCTTTTAGGGCGGGACCGGCCCAGCGTGTGCGGAATTTGTGTGGTTGGGGCAATGAGACGGTACCAGGCCCGGTGCATTCGCTCATGCCGTACACCTCGGTAATGGGGATATCCAGGCTGTGGAAGAACTCCAGAGTGTCTTTTGAAATGGGCGCCGCGGTAGAGATATATAACTTACAGCGATCGAACCCCAATTTTTCGCGGACCTTGGAAAAAACCAGCTTGTCGGCCAGACCGTGCAGGGCCGGCATGGGGCGCCCGGCCTGGAAGGCATAGGTGCCGGCCAATCCTTTTTTACGGGCCCAAGCGGCAATCTTTTTCTTTAGCGCGGAGTTCTGGGCGCCGGCAGCCATCATCTTGGCCTGGATTTTCTCCCACACCCGGGGCACCCCCACGAACATAGTGGGCCGGACCTCTCGCAGATTGTCGCCCAACTGGTCGAGGCCTTCGGCAAACCAGGCGGTGCTGCCGGTCAATAGCGGAACATGCAGACTGACCACCTGCTCGGCAATATGGCTTAGGGGCAGGTAGCTGATAATCTGGTCTGTTTGGCTGACCGCCACGCTCGCGGCTACCTGCTGGGTCGTCCAGACAATGTTGTCATGGGTGATCATGACCCCTTTGGGGTCTCCCGTGGTGCCGGAGGTGTATATCAGGGTGCAGCAATCATCCGGAGATTGGCCGGCCATACGGTTTTCCAACTCCGTTTCCGGGGTTTGCGCGGCCAGATCGGGCAGCTGTTCCCAGGCATGGACCTGTTCGTCCTCATCGGTGCCATTCATCAAGACGATGGCTTTGAGGTCCGGCAGCTGGTCCTGGATTTGCTTGAATTTGGCCAGCTGTTCGGCATTCTCCACGACCGCGATATTGGCTTCGCTATGGGCGGCGATGTAGCGGCACTGTTCCGGAGCATTGGTGGTGTAGATTCCGCCGGGTACCGCACCGGCAAAGATACCGGCCAGGTCGCTGATGAACCACTGCGGGCAGTTATTGCCGAGAATACTGACGGCCTTGCCTTTCTCCAGTCCCAAGGACATAAAGGCCCGGGCGGCCATGCGAACCTGGTTGTAATATTCTGACCAGGTGGTGGCCTGCCAACGGCCGTCTATTTTCATGTTCAGAGCGATCTGGTTTCCGAATTTCTCTACGGTGTCTTGCATAACGGCCATGACGGTTTTTTTCATACCCTCCCCCTTATTTCCATATGCTAAGTGGCGATGTGCGCATGTTGCGTTGCCTGGACAACCGATTCCGGTCTGATCACCAAGCTGGTTCGGCCGACTTGGGCTAAACCGTAACTTCATTAACGCGGACTGATGAACTGGGTGTACCCTTTGAATGAGCACTCTAAAATCGGAATGCCGGGTACCCCCCGGCGAATCGAAAAACTGCTGTGGATATCGACTATCAGATAGCTTAGCCGCTTGTGTTTGTCAATTCGGGCGGTTGTTTTCGTTGTGGCAACGGCCGCAATTCCGGTAAAATTTGAGATTTACGAAGATAGCGTTTTCTGACTGGTGGACAGGGCCACAGAGCAACTAGACGTGCGCTGCCGGAGAGTTCCATCCGCATATCGCTCCCGATTTCGATGTCCCTGGTGGCGGGTAATTTGTGTTGCGAATGCCCATGTACACGATGCCAACGGCCTTGCGAAGGCTATTGACACTGCCGGCGCATTGCCGCTATTTTAAACATCTTGTTTCAACGACCAGAGTGTTCTGGTAAACTGGAAGGGTAGACGAACCCCATCCGAGGAGAGGCACCATGGAAAAAGAGGAGATACTGGCGGCCATATCTGAATGTGAATTCTTCAAAGGGCTTGCAGCAGGCGATCTGGGCAGGCTGGTACCACTTTGTCACGCCCGGCAGTATAAAAGCGGTGAAGCCGTTTTCACCCAGGGTGAGGTTGGTGAGTACCTATATGTGATTGTCAGCGGACAGGTTGTGTTGGAACGCGCCATCGATCTGGGGATCCGCAAGGGTAGTGTTACCATAGAGGCCTTGGAAAAGGGGCGGGTCCTGGGCTGCTGGGCGACCCTGTTGGGGGAAGAACACATCTTGATGTCCTCTGCCATCTGCCAGAAACCGACGCACTTGTTGACCCTGCGCGGCGGAGATCTGCGGGCCTTGATGCGCAGCAACAAAGACCTGGGGTTCAACGTCATGGAGAAATTTTGTTATTTGTTGCGCGATCGGGTACAGGCGGCGTATGGCGCGCTGGAAAAAATATAAAGGCACCTGAACGTTCCGAATATCTGACAGGCATGAAATTGAAAAAAGGATACCGCGGTCGCAGATGAACAAGGACCTGTTCACAGAAGAGGCGCTTTTTCTGGGCAAACTGCCGCAGAAACTTCAAAACTACCAGCCGGAGCGCAGCCAGTTGATTCCCATTCTTCAGATGGTGCAACAGGAGATTGCCTACCTGCCGGCCGATGCATTGGGCATTGTCGCCGACTATCTGGATATTTCTACGGCGGAAGTCTACGGGGTCGCCACCTTCTACAACCAGTTTCGTTTCAATCCGCCCGGGAAATATCCCTTCAAGATTTGCCTGGGTACCGCCTGCCACGTCAAGGGCGGTGAGATTATCCTCGAAAATGTTGAAAGAAAGTTGAACATCAAGGACGGTGAAACGACCGGGGACCGGGAATTTTCCATTGAACGGGTTGCTTGCGTCGGCTGCTGCGCCCTGGCGCCGGTCGCCATGATCGGTGAAACCATTCACGGGAACATGGCCCCCAGTAAAGTGGAAGGTCTTTTCACGCGCATCGAAATCGAAAAAGAGATGGCGGAAAGAGAAAAGCAAAAACATGAGTCCTGACAATACCCAGGCCAGGCAGCAATATGATGTCCTCCGCCAGACGGCGGAAGAAAGGCGCGCGGCTTTTGAACAGTCCCCGGTGCCGAAAATCCATATCGGTATGGCCACCTGCGGAATTGCCTCCGGGGCGCTGGATACGAAAGCGGCGTTTGAAGAAACCCTTACTGAGCGGGGGCTTGCAGCCGAGATTCATACGGTCGGCTGCCACGGCCACTGCTATGCGGAGCCGATAGTCATCATCGATCACCCGGCTTCCGGGTTCCCGCCGGTGTTTTACCATGAAGTCACGCCGGGCAAGGCCAGGATGCTGACCAAACTGTTCATAGAAGAGGGAGACCCGCGGTTCGAGCATGTCTTCGGCGCCACGGTGGAAAACGAGATGATTCCGACCGTGATGGAGTTTTCCCGATTCAACCAGGAAAACCGCCTCGTGATGGAAAAGTGCGGCCGGATTGACCCGGAGAGCATCGACGAGTATATCGCCGTGGGTGGTTATGCGGCCCTGGTCCAGACCCTCGGGCAGGCACCCGGCAAGGTTGTGGACGTCATTAAACGCTCCGGTCTCCGTGGGCGCGGTGGCGCCGGCTTTCCCACCGGGGCCAAATGGGAACTGGCCGCCGCAGTCGAGAGCGATGCCAAAATTGTCATCTGCAATGCCGATGAAGGCGATCCCGGGGCCTACATGGATCGCACCATCCTGGAAAGCAATCCCCACCAGGTATTGGAAGGTCTGGCCATCTGTGCCTACGCAGTAGGTGCCGACCGGGCCATCGTCTATGTGCGGGCCGAATATCCGCTGGCGGTCCGGACCCTGCGAACCGCTTTGGCTCAGGCCCGGGAGCGCGGGCTTTTAGGGGTGGGGATTCTCGGCAGCCCCTTTGATTTCGAGGTCGATATATTTGAAGGCTCGGGCGCCTTTGTGTGTGGCGAGGAAACCGGCTTGGTCCAGTCATTGGAGGGTCACCGGGGGATGCCGGTGCACCGGCCGCCCTATCCGGTGGAACAGGGGCTGTTTGGCCAGCCCACGGTCATCAACAACGTCAAGACCCTGGCCACGATTCCACCGATTGTTGAAAAAGGCGTCGACTGGTTTCGCTCGATCGGGACGGAAAAAAGCCCAGGGACCGCCATCTTTTCAGTGGTGGGGGATGTCGTACATCCCGGTCTGGTGGAGATTCCCATGGGCGTGACCCTGCGGACCCTTATTTTCGACATTTGCGGTGGGATTCCCAACCAGAAGGCCTTCAAAGCCGTGCAGATCGGGGGGCCTTCGGGCGGCTGCCTGCCGGAGGCTCTGCTGGATACACCCATCGATTTCGACTCTTTGACGGCTGCCGGTGCCATGATGGGTTCCGGGGGGATCGTGGTCATGGATGAGGACAGCTGCGTGGTGGACGTTTCACGCTACTTTTTAGATTTCACCCAGAAGGAGTCCTGCGGAAAATGCACCTTCTGCCGGATCGGGACGCGTCATCTACTGGATATTCTGGGGCGGGTTACCAACGGCGAAGGCCGGGATTCCGATGTGGAACAACTGGAACAGCTCAGTGCGGATATCAAAGCCGGCTCCCTGTGCGGGCTGGGCAAGACCGCGGCCAATCCGGTGCTGACCTCACTCCGGTATTTTCCCGAGGACTACCGGGCCCACATCGAAGAAAAACGCTGTCCCGGCATGATGTGTCGGCCGTTGATGACCTATTACATCGATCTGGATACCTGTGCCCGGGGCTGCGACGCCTGTGTCGGGGTCTGTCCCACGGAAGCGATTTTTACCACCAGCACGCGCAAAAAGGGCGTTGACCAGCAGTTGTGCGTCAAGTGCGGTGAGTGTATGGTCGCCTGCCCGCCGGAATACGATGCCGTGCGCAAAGTTTCGCCACCGGCGTTGGCTCCGATCATCGAGCGGCCGAAGAAACCGCCGAAAGAATAGCGCGCGCGTATTTATTCAAGAACCAACGTTGAATATGGACCTGAAAATATCTCAGGGAATGCAATGAAGGTTATCATCACCGTCGATGAAAAACCGCTGGAAGTAGATGTGGGAATGAATTTGCTTCAGGCCTGCCTGGAACGCGGTATCTACATTCCCAATCTATGCCACCTGGAAGGCCGGGCAGCACCCGAGGCGTCGTGCCGGCTTTGCTTTGTCGAAGTGAATGGCAGTGACCAACCCGTGGCCGCCTGTACTGTAAAAGTGACTGATCAGATGATCGTCCGGACGGACACCCCGGCTGTAAGGCGTTTACAAAAGACCGGCCTGCGCCTGCTGCTGTCCGTGCACCATGTGGATTGTAAAAACTGTCCGGCGAACAAAAAATGCGTTTTGCAGGACCTGGCAAAATTCCTGAAAGTCGGTCTGAAACCCAAAACTCTGGAACATCACCTTAAAACACCCGAGATTGACGACTCCCATCCGCATTTAACCTACCACCCCAACCGCTGTGTTCTGTGCGGTAAATGCCTGCATGTCTGCCGGTCAGTCAAGGGAAGTGCCATGCTGGCCTTCGCCCAGAGAGGTTTCGATACGGTGATCAGTTTCTACGGTGGTGCCGGTTCGGCGGAAACGGCCTGTGAGAACTGTGAGGCCTGTATTGAAATCTGCCCCGTGGCCGCCCTCCTACCCAAACAGTCCCCCTAGAACCTATCTCAAAAAAGTCTTCCTGTCTGGCATAGCCGTTAGCGACGCCTGATTGGCCCAAACTTCAGCCTAAGCTGAAGCTATGACTGATAAACTCTGTTAGGAGCCGTGCTTGTCCGGCGTCGCTCGTAGAGCGTAGACGGGATTTTGAACCAAAATCCGTTTTTAGATAGGTTCTAATCTTTATCTCTGTATTTATCCGGCTGGATGTCGTAGCGCCGCATAATCTGCTGCAGGGCCTGTCTTTCCAGGCCGCACGCCTTGGCCGCGTGGGTTACATTCCCCTTGAAGGTTTCGAGCAGTTTCCCAATGAACGTCTGATTGAAGCACTGGAGGGTCTGGTCTTTGGCTTCCTTGTAGGGCAGGCCCTCCATTTCAGCACTCGCTGGCGCTGGTTTCGCGGTTGATCCCTGCAGGTCAATATCGGCCGGAGTGATTTCTTTCCCGGCTGAAAACATGATGCCCTGGATCAGGCAGTTTTCAAGTTCGCGGACATTACCCGGCCAGGTGTGGGTCATCAAATTATCGAGTAGTTGCGGTGAAGGCCGTTTCAACGGCTGGTCGAGTTTGGCACAGTGCCGGGCCAGCAGGTGTGTGGCGATCAGGGGGATATCTTCCTGCCGTTCGCGCAAGGGGGGCAACTCAATCGGGAGGACGTTCAGGCGATAGTACAGGTCTTCTCTAAATTCCCGGCGGGATATCTTGTCCGCCAGATCTTGATTCGTGGAGGCAATGATACGCACGTCCACCTGGACGGATTTGGTGTCTCCGAGGGGTTTGAATTCTTTTTCCTGAATAACCCGCAGCAGCTTGGACTGGATGGTCGGGCTGATGTCGCCGATTTCGTCTAAGAAGATCGTCCCCCGATGCGCCTCCTGAAACAAACCGGCTTTGTTGCTGGTAGCGTGGGTGAAGGCCCCTTTTTTAAATCCGAAAAGTTCGCTTTCCAGGATATTTTCCGGGATGGTTGGGCAATTCACGGCCACGTAAGGCTGCATTTTCCTTTTACTCAACGTATGAATGGCCCGAGCGGTTCCGTCTTTGCCCGTACCGGACTCTCCGGTGATTAGAACCGTCAGATCGGTTCTGGCCACGGTCTGGATGGCATCGTATATTCGCTGCATGGCCGGACTGCGGCCGACCAGGTTTTGAAATGGTTCTGCATCCAGGCATTCGCTGGTGAGACGTATGTTTTCGTTGAGCAGGCGGTTGCGTTCCAGGGCCTTTTCCAACCGGACTACCAGGGTGTCGTGTTCAAAGGGTTTGGTAATGAAGTCGTAGGCCCCACTTTTCATGGCCTTGACGGCCATATCGATGTGACCGAAGGCGGTCATCATAATTACCGTCTGATCCTTTTTGTCACGCCGGATCAACTCCAGCAATTCCAGGCCGTTCATGCCCGGCATCTTGATATCTGCCAGGACAATATCAAAATGGCCGCCGGAGAACTTTTTCAACGCCGACTCACCGGAGGCCGCCGTCTCCACCTTACAACCCAACTCCGGTTCAAGGCTACGTTTTAACAGGGTCAGCATGTCCTGTTCATCGTCCACGACCAGTATTTTGGTTGTCATGTTTACCTCTTGTCAGCCGCCGGTTGATCAGGATGTGGCCGGCAGGGAGACCACAAATTCCGATCCCAGACCGGGTTTACTGGTAACGTTTATGTTGCCGCCATGACTTTTAACGATGCCGTAACTGACGGATAGACCCAGGCCGGTTCCTTCACCGGTAGGTTTCGTGGTGAAAAACGGGTCAAAAATTCGGGGCAGGTCCTGTTTTTCAATACCATAGCCGGTATCCTTGATGCTGACGCAGGTATGCCCGGTATGCGCGTCCAAGCGAGTGGCTACGGTCAATGTCCCGGCTGCCCCTATGGCATGACGCGCGTTCATGACCAGGTTCATGATGACCTGTTTGATTTTTTTCTGGTCCAGAATCAGAGGCGGCAGGCTACGATCATAGTGTCTTTCGATTTCAATCTTCTCTAACCCGCTGTGGGGCTGTACAAAATCAATCACTTCATCGATTACGGTATGGATGTCGATGGTTTCTTTTTTGGGGGGCGACGTACGCGCAAAACTCAACAGATCTTCCACAATCGTCTTGCAGGACCGGGCGTGTTTCTCGATGGTTTTGAAGTCCGGGTAGCGGGCTGAGTCGGGCTTTTCTTCCCTTAGCAGCAGCTGGGTATATCCCAGGATAACGCCCAGTGGATTGTTGATCTCATGGGCGACCCCGGAGGAGAGTTCCCCGATGGATGCGAGTTTGTCAGCCTGGGCCATCTGGGCTTCCATAAGCAGCCTTTCTTCGACATCCTTGACTAAAAAGTGGATCGTATCCCCACTCTCCCCTTTTGCCAGGGTACCTGTGAGCAGCGCTCTTTTGGTCTCCCCGGAAACCGTTTTCAGTTCAATGTCAAAATTGGAAATGAAGCCGGCGGCCTCAAATGCGGATTGAATAACCTGCCACTGTGATTTGTCCTTTAAAAATTCCTGAACCGGTTTTCCGGTAGCCGGTTCTTCAGATCTGTCCAGGCCCAACAGGCTCTGGCCGGCTGGATTCAGATCTTGAATCAGCCCATCCCGGCTGGCCACCAGGATCATGTCCTTGGAGACCTCGAAGATCCGGCGGTATTTAAATTCTGATGTTTTCAACGCCGTTGTGCGCTCGTCGATGATTTGCTCTAAATTCTGATTCAGAAAAAGCAGTTCGCTATGGGCAGATTGAATTTTCTGACGATCCTTGAGAATTTGCTGGTAGATATTCCAGACCCTTTCAAAGAAGAGCGTTATAGCGGCTACCACCACGAACATGACCGTGTTGATGGCGCCACTGATAGGCCGGATAGTGGCCCACAACTCTTGATAGCCTGACAGCATGAAGATGTTTTTGAGGATGTGGCCCGCCGAGCGGGAGATTGCGAAACAGGCCAGACCGATGCAGATCCACAGCATATAAGGCCAGATGAGGTTTTCGCGATCCCGGTCGCGTAGCAAGTTGACGATGCGCAGGCACAGAAACGATAACACGATCATCAGGATCGCACCGACAAAATCGACCAGGAATATGGGCACAAAGGATACGGTCATGACGGTTTCGAAGGTTCCTTTTGTGTGTCCGTTTGATGCAATAGCGATTTCAGGCCCAGAAACAGGCAAATCATGGCCGGGACACACAACAGATGATCGAGTTTCAGGATGTAGTACAACCAGGGCAGCCCGAGACCGCCCCCGGTTGCGCTGATATGCAGATGCCACTGATCGATGCGGTCGACCTGGAGCCAGTGGATCTGTTCATCCAGAAAATGAACCGTCATGGCATTGAGGTTCCAGAGAATCAGAAGGACGGCGGCCAGCTGAATGTACTTCCAGCCCGGCTCGCGGACCAGATTGCGCTGGCGCAGCCAAAATTCCAGAATGCCCATGGAGATGATAAAAAACAGGTGGGCAATCTGGTGCACGTATAAACCTTCCGGTTGACCGTGGGTCTGGGTGGCCAGAGCCGGGCTGGTTGTAAACAGCACAACGAATAGAAACGCAGCTCCCGGCAGGTATTTGAAACGTCGTAGTGGCATTGGGTGTCCTGGCAGATTCGTTACATAAACGCTTTTTCAATCAATTTAGCAGAAAATACGAGCAGAACAAACCCAAAGATAATGCGGATGGTGCGGCCCTTCAGTCGCTGCGCCATTATCCGGGATCCGATCTGTCCTCCGGCAAATGATAAGACCGCCGCGGTGAATGTGAAGCCCCAGTCCATTTCGGCCAGGCTGATATGCGCCAGAAAACCGCTGAAAGATGAGAAAACCACAATGAATATGGAGGTTGCCGCCGCAACCTTCGTGGGAATTTTAAGTACATAAATCAACAGTGGGACGATGAAGACGCCGCCGCCGATCCCAAGCAGGCCGGCCAGCAGGCCGATGGCTATGCCGATCGTCCCTCCCCCCAGGACCTTTCGGGCTGTACTGATCGCAGCCGGTTCCGGCGCGGTCGGTTTCTGGGCAAAAATCATGCGCAAGGCCGCTAAAATGATAACCAGGGCCAGAATGCCGGTGAATATGCGGGTATCGATCTTATGGGTGCCCAGGGCGCCAAGTGGGGCGGCTAGGGAGGAGGATATGATCAGGGGCAGACCGATTTGGGTGTCGACCAGTCTGGAGCGCCAGTAGGTAATGGCCGCGGACAGGGCAGCAATCCCGTTCAATAACAGGGAGGTGGCCACGGCGGTGGCCAGGGGATACCCAAGCAGGACCAATAGCGGCGCATAGATTAAGCCACCGCCCAACCCGATCATGGTCAGGATCAGGGCAGCGAGAAAGATGACGGTGTAGAGAATACCGATGGGCATCAGTTGCCCTTTGTCTCGTCCTGCTCGAACCGGCGCTTGTATTGCCAGGCAATGATGAACCAGAGGATATGGACTGCTATCAGGCAGATCACGAACCAGAAAAAGGCGCTGATATCCACCGGCTTACCGCTCGAATCGATAAACCGGAAAATATAGCTCTGTGCGAATACCTTTTGCAGGCCGGTGGGATTGTATGCCTTGACAATGAAGGCCGCTGTCAGCAGAACCGGCAAGATGGTTACAATAATATTTTTTAAGAAGCCTTCGAAAAAATAGTCGTAGTAGGCTTTGTTCAATTCAGCCTGGTCGATGTTTTTGGCCAGCGCCTTGCCCTTTTCCGGATCATCACTCGCGAGCGCCTGCCGGCGCACTTCGAACCAGTGTTCGTATTTGGCTTTCAGATTCCGGTAACGCTTGGTGTTGTAGTACCGTGACACGATCTTGGTAAAGACCACCAGCAGCAGCGTGATCAGGAAAACAAGACCGGCCGGTCCGAGAAAATGCAATGGTTCCAGCAGCCCGTTGACCAGATTGAAAACAGATTCCAGCGCCCCCAGGATCTTAAACCAGAGGGTGTCTAAAAAAGCATCCATTGCATTTATCCAATTAAAAAGAAAGAGGGGGAAAGCGACGACGCTTTCCCCCTCCCACTAACACAGATTCCAGACTAGATCCAGATTTGGAGCTTGAAGAACCGGAAGAACAGGAAGAACAGCGTGATGGCCAGGACGATCTTCAGGGTTTTCTCACTGAACATCTTCTGGGCCCGGCTGCCCAGCATACCACCGGCAAAACCGCCGATGATAATGGCGATGGCCAGGGTCACGTCCGGCAGGTAGCCAGTCATCAAGTACCCGATGAAGGCGCCGACACTGGAGAAGCAGGTGCCGATCAGCGAGATCGGAACCGCTACGTACATGGGCAGGGCGCCCAGGGTAGTCATGGCCGGTACCAGCAGGAAGCCGCCGCCGATACCAAAGGCGCGGGAAACCACACCGATGGCCAGGCCGAGAATGGCGAACAGCAGGGGGTTGATGGTAAATTCTTCACCCCAGAACTTGAAGCGGTAGTCGGTTAGGCCGGTCTTGACCGCTTCGATGCTGCCCATTTCCACGGAGGTGCCATCAGACTTGGCTTTGGCTACGGCGTCATTGAATTTTTTAACCATGGCTTTGATGTTTTTACGTTTTTCCATGGCCTTGGGAGACAACTCGCGCAGGGTCTGAATACCCATGATGACAACCAGGACGGCCAACCACTCTTTGTAGGCTTTCATGGGCAGGACGGCGGAGACATATTTACCCAGCCAGATGGAACCGATAAAGATACCAACTCCGAAAGAGAGGCCTACCGGCCAGGCAACCCGCCTTTCAACCACCGCGTACCGGTAGAAAGAGCCCAGGGGCGAAAACAGGGTCAACGCCATGTTGGAAGGTTTCAGGACGTTGGCGGCGTTGATGCCCACCGGGCCCATGGTGTTGACCACCAGGACCTGGAAGGCGGCCATGAGCATACCGCCGGCCGCACCGATCATGGAGAAGTACGTGCCGACCAGGATGGCGCCGATCACGATCCACAGGGGGTTCATGTAGCGATACCCCTTGCCCAGCCAGTAACCGTTGCCTTCAACGGTGTAGTCCCCGGCTTTAGTGCCGTTGACATAAACGTCAAAACCGGTATTCGGCGGGGTGTGGCGGAAGCTTTTAAATGAGACGGTGTATTTACCGGTGGCCTTGTCCAGTTTGATGGAGGTGCCTTTGTCCCAGAAATTGCCGCTGGTGGCATGGTCGGTGATGACGCTGCGGGCGAAGATAACCACTTTACCTACCCGGCTGCCCTCTTTTACGATGGTGTTGATACCGTAGCTGCCCTGGTGGGCGTAGCGGAAGAAATTCCATTGGTCAGCAGTCTGGATGGGGCCCAGGGAGGCCTTGGCGGCTGCATCGACCTTATTGAAATCTTTTTCCAGGTAAAACATGGTGGTGGAGTAGATCCCGTTGCCTTTACCCAAGATCACCGAAGGGCCGCCGAACTTCTTCTTGTCGACCTTCCCGAAGGCGCCCGGGTTGTTGGTCAGCATGTAATACAGCGGCGGGATCCTGGTATCCATGGTGAATTTGGCTTTTTTGGCATCTTTTTTCAGACGCTTGGTTTCATGGACGCCGTCCGTATCGTTGGGGGCGAACATGTTCTGCTGGGCAATGGCGATGTACAGATCCTGCCCTGGTGCGATGGCGCCCTCGATAGTGACCACATCGCCGGCTTTATAACTGGTTGCGGAGATATTGGCCGTACCGGCGAGAGCGGGAGCGGCAATCGCAAGCAGCGCTAAAACCGAAACTAAAATAAACGTGCTTTTCTTCATCATTTTCCTCCTGATGATGGTTAATAAAATAGACTACCCTATAAATTGGCTGCTTTAATTCAGTTTGAAATAATTAATCGCCAGCACCCCGCCAAACCAGCTGGCGCCAGTCCCCATGGCCAGCATGATGGCCAGTTGGGGGAGACTGAGAAGATACAGGCCGGTCGTCTGCACGAAAAAGGCATTCAGCACGATAAAGGCCAACAGGGTCATGACCGTTCCGGTGACCATGGCAACCGCCCATTTACGTCGGAATGATTCGCGGGTCTTTTCCAGGACCATAAAGCCGGTCAGGGCGGCGTTGAAGGCGATTATCAATGGTACAAACTTCAAGCTGAAAGCAGGCAGCATGACCATGTTTAAAAAAGCGACCAGAATGACGGTACCCACGGTACCGACCACAATGCTGTGGACTGCTTTACCGTAAGCCGTAGACCAGAGATCAATTATGGATGACAGGTTGAACATAAAACCTCCCGGGTGCTATGAAATTAAAGTGTCAATTACCAAGCAAGCTGTGTGCCACGAACAGATTTGGGGGTATTTGCAGGGTATTTTAGGGGCAGCTTTAGCTATTTGTGTATTATATTCGAATAGATAAATATAACTGTCGGAACGCTTACGTTTTTACTTCTTAAATTTGTCAGGTGGCTTCCGGGTTAAAAAAAGCAGGTCTATCCGCTACGGATGGATTGTTCAGCAACGAATTGTAAGTATTGTCAGCCAGTTGCAGTGGTGCAATAAAAATTATGCGGTGCAGTATAATTTTTGCACCAAATAGCCTGCAGGCCAACCCTGGCGAAAATGTGAAAATCAATAAAAACCTGAAATTAAACAGATTGTTCGCACTATACGCCGCTACCTGGAATACCGGGGCGCCTGTGGATTAGTGGTATGATTATTGCTGTTTGATTTGGATTTGTAAATCAGTCACAATCGTTAGCAATGACGTCATGAAACCCTATTTGATAGACCAATTTTCGGGAGGCAAATAATGAGCAAGTATTTCATGCTGCAGGACCAGCAGAAGTGTATCGGCTGCCACTCTTGTGAAATCCAGTGCAAGTGCAACAAGGGCCTGCCGCCGGAGCCGCGGCTCTGTCAGGTGATAGAGGTCGGCCCCAAGAATATAGATGGCAAACCGCGGGCATCCTATATATTTATGCCTTGCTTTCATTGCGAAAACCCGTGGTGCGTCGCGGCCTGCCCCACCGGTGCCATGCAGCGTCGGGAAAGAGACGGCATCGTCTGGGTCGAACATACCCTGTGCGTGGGGTGTAAAACCTGCATTTCGGCCTGCCCGTGGGGGGCTCCCCAGTGGAACCCCAAACTCGGCAAAGTCGTGAAGTGCGATTATTGCATGGACCGGATCGATGCCGGCCTGAAACCGGCCTGTGTCACCACCTGTACCACCAACTGTCTGAGTTTCGACAACACCGAAAAGCTGCCGGCCATCAAGCGGGTACGTTACGCCCGGGCCATGGCGGCTCTGAAAGGGTCGGCGGCGCTGGATTAAACGTGCGGTCCCCCCGGGGATTTTGACTGATGAAGGGAGTTTTGCATGGTGCGCATAGTGGTTGATGGGCGTAATCACGACGCCCCAGAAGGTGAGCGGCTTTTGCCGGAGTTGCGCAGGCTCGGCTTGAAGATACCGAGCCTCTGTTTTCATCATGCGCTGACCCCCTCGGCCGCGTGCAAGCTTTGTCAGGTCGAGGTCAAACTGCCGGGGAAGCCGCCACGGCCGGCTCTATCTTGCGCCACCAAAATTAAAGCGGGTATGGAAATCAGTTCGGAAAGCGCCATGGTTCACCAGATGCGCAGCAAGGCTCTGGGGGACTTGCTGAAAATGGCGCCTGAGGCGGAAGCGATTCATGCCATCGGCCGTGAATTCGGGCTTTCTACCGGTGTCCGCCCGGACGGGTGCATCCGCTGCCGATTGTGCGTACGGGTCTGCTCGGAAATCATTGGTGCCAAGGCCTTGAAAATTGAAAAACGTGAAAATCAACGCTACGTGGTTCCGACGGAAACCGGCGACTGTATCGGGTGTCTGACCTGCGCGAACATCTGCCCCACCGGTGCCATCCGTTATGAAGACCGTGGCCAGGTTCGCACTATCCTGATCCGTGACGACGTGGTTGCCCGGCATACACTGGAGCACTGTGAAATCTGCGGTCGGCAGTTCGCCACCGCCAAGTTTTTAGAGCATGTAAAAGCCAGTGAGGAGGACCATCCCGATGAGAAAACGGCACACACCCATTGCCCGACCTGTGCCAAACTCTATTACCGCCGGAATTTATATCTGATTTCACCGCGCCTCGGGAGATGAAACACCTTTGACGTCAGGTCAATACCAAGAGACTGACCAGGAGCAAAAAAGCCAACATGTCCAACAAACAGTGCCCGGTAAATGAGACTGTCCTGAAGCTGAGTGAAGCTTTGGAGGCAAGCCGACTGCAGAAACCCCGCAATCGAAGGATTGTTGAGGAGCTCTTGCAACTCATGCGGGATATCGCCACCGGGTCCGCCGGGGACCAGCATATCGGCGCCGTGCAGGCCCTGGCCAGCGAACTGACGGACAGCCCGGATGAAGCGGCCGCAGCTGAAACGGCCCGGTATATCCAATCGGTTTTGGACGCGGATCTGGAAACCCTCAACAGCCACGTAAAGACCCATAACTGCCCAACCGGGCAATGCGAACTGCTGACGCCGGCGCCCTGTCAAATGGCTTGCCCCGCAGGCATCGACGTCCCCACTTACGTTACCCTGATTGGTCTGGGACGGGATGCCGAGGCCATCGAAGTGATTCGCAAGGACAACCCCTTCCCATGGGTGTGCGGTCTTGTCTGTACCCGGCCGTGCGAATTCATGTGTGTAAGAGGCCGGATTGACACCCCGGTTTCCATAAAATTTTTGAAAGCCTTTGCCGCCGAACGGGCGCTCTCGGAGCGCACCTATAAAAATCCCGAGAAGGCTCCGACGAAAAACCGTAAAGTCTGCGTGATCGGGGCCGGCCCCGGCGGGATGAGCGCAGCCTACTACCTGGGACTCAAGGGCTACACGGTGCGGGTTATCGAAGCGCTGCCGCTGGCCGGTGGCATGATCATGGTCGGTATTCCCCGCTACCGCCTACCCCGGGAGGTAATCGACCGGGAGGTGGCCATGATCGAGGACCTTGGGGTGGAGTTCCAATACAACACCCGTTTGGGTCGCGATGTAACCCTGGAACAGCTTAAAAAGGAAGGCTTTGAAGCGTTTTGTTTCGCCATCGGCGCGCACAAGGCATATAAGCTGCGCATTCCGGGCGAAGATGATTTTCCCCAGGTCCTGGATGCCATCAGCCTGCTTAAAGACGTGGCGCTGGGCGACCGGCATATTCCCGGAAAAAGAGCGATTATTATCGGCGGTGGCAATGTGGCCATTGATGCGGCCCGTACTTGCCTCCGGCTGGGCTGTGAAGATGTGACGATCGCCTACCGGCGGACACGGACAGAGATGCCGGCGGATGAAGAAGAAGTGGAGCAAGCGGAAGAAGAAGGTGTGCGGCTCTCTTTTTTGACCGTGCCCGTGGCCATTCAGGGGGAAGACAACCGGGTCGCTGCCCTCCACTGCCAGAAGGCAAAAATGATCAAGCAGCCCAATAGTGACCGCATGTCGCCGCGGCCTTTGGAAGGCAGCGATTATATCCTGCCGGCTGACGTGATTATCAGCGCCATTGGCCAACAGGTGGACGCTGCCGGCATGGAGGAGCTATCCGAACTGGTCTGGACCCGCCGGCAAACGATCGACGTCAACATGGCCAACATGGCCACCTCTGCGGATGGGGTCTTTGCGGTGGGTGACGCAGTCACCGGGCCGGCCACCGTGATTGAAGCGATTGGGGGAGGCAAACGGGCGGCCGATGCCATCGACCGTCACCTTTCCGGCATCCCGCAGCCCCAGATGCCGCCGGTACCGGTACGCCGCGATCGGATCGAATATATCGATGTGCCGGCCAGCACCAAGATGATTTTAAAAAAGCCGGAGATGCCGCTTTTGAATATCGACCGACGGCGGACGACCTATCAGCAGGTTGAACTGGGATACCCGGAAAATGCAGTTCGCGAAGAGGCCCGCCGCTGCCTGCGCTGCGATATCTGCCTGCGCTGTGGGAAGTGTATCGAGGTTTGCCGGGATAAGATGCAAATCGATGCCTTGCACCTGGGTTATTTCGATTTTGATCATCCGGTACAGACTGATTTCAGGCTCACCGAAGCAGAGTGCATCACCTGTGGCGCCTGTGCCGAGAACTGCCCCACCGGTGCCATGCAGATCGAAGAGAAAAACGGCGAACGGCTGCTTTCTCTGTGTGGCACCATTTTGAACCGCCAGAAACTGGTGTATTGCCAGGCGTGCGAAGCTGCTATCGGTCCCCTGAAATACTTGGAATATATCCGGGCCAGGGTTGCCACCCAGGCGCCGGTCCTTGAAGACGGTCCTTTCTGCGAAAAATGTGCGCGTACAGGGCGGCACATGCGGAAACTGCCGGTTGCGAATATATAGACAGGAGTCGACAATGGTTTTCAAACGTGGTCAACGCATAGAAATTTACAAACGGTCCAATGATGAGCAGTGGGAAGACTACATGGACAGTTTCGTTGGCAGCCACGGGATCATCACGGACCCGGATACCACGATCAACGATCCCGATGCCCTGGTGGAAGTCAGCCTGGTGGGTAAGGGCACGCATCGTCTCCCCCAGGAGTGCATGCGCGTTCTGGAAGATTAAACAAACCAGCAGCCCTGTATCACGACCCACTCCCCTGAAAGGCACCCGGCTGGGGAGCTGCTAAAAGGTATACGACAATATTTTCATAGAGTGTGCATATTAGATAGAGGAGAGAAAGATGGCAAAAAGTTCAGTATTCAGTGTTTGTGGCATGTGTACGGTACGCTGTCCCATAAAGGTGGAAGTGGAAAACGGTCAGGTCGCTTTTATCCAGGGGAATCCCCATGTGCCGGCCATGAAAAACGCGGTGTGTCCCCGCGGTGCGGCGGGAACGGCGCTGATCAATGACAACGAACGACCACAGACACCCCTGATCCGCGAAGGCGCCCGCGGCGAAGGCAAATGGCGCAAGGTCACCTGGGACGAGGCGCTGGACTATGTGGCCGGAAAGCTTGAAGCCGTCAAAGAGAAATACGGGGCCAAAGCCATCGCCCTCACGGACCGGGGTGGTCCTTTCCGGGATATCCACCGCGCATTTCTACGCGGGCTGGGAACGCCCAACTACAACAATCACGACTCATCCTGCGCCCGCAATGTCCAACATGCCGCGCTCTCATTGACCGGCATGGGGCGCAAAGCCGTGGCCTATGATCTGAAAAATGCCCGTCACGTGGTGTTGCAATTTAGAAATATCCTTGAAGCGGTCAATGTCCAGGAGGTCAACAATCTCATGGACGCCATGGAAGAGGGTTGCCAGTTGACGGTCATCGATATCCGCGCCAATGTGTCCGCCACCAAGGCCAACCGCTACCTGCAGATTCGACCAGGGGCCGACTACGCCTTCAATCTGGCCGTGATCCACGAGCTGCTCAGCAAGCGCCTCTATGATCAGAAATTCGCAGACCGCTACATAGATGGCCTCCGCGAACTGGAAGCGTTCGTCAAACCCTACACGCCGGAGTGGGCCGAAAAGGAAACCGGTATCGAAGCTTTCCAGCTGCGCCAGTTCGTACAGGACCTGGGCAAGGCGGCGCCGGCCGTTATCTGGCACCCCGGATGGATGGCGGCCCGTTATACCAATTCATTTTATGTCTGCCGCAGTATTTACATCATCAACGCCCTGCTCGGCACCTATGGCGCTAAAGGTGGCCTGCCCTTTGTCAACAAACCGGGTGATGTGGATCGCAAAGGGTTGAAAAAGTTTATGGATCTTTACCCCAAGCCCAAAGAAAAGCGTGCAGATGGTGTGGGCTGGAAATATCCCCAGTTCGAGGAAGGACCAGGCTTGGCCCACCTACTTTACGAGGCTATCGAAACCGAAGACCCCTACCCGGTCAAAGCATACATTGCCTATCGCCATGATCCCTTGATGGGTTATCCGGAGCCCGAACGCCTGCTAAAGAAATGGGAGCAGCTCGATTTATTGGTTTCGGTAACCTTTAGCTGGTCGGATACGGCCTGGAACTCAGATGTGGTGCTGCCGCTATCGCCCTTTTTGGAACGCGAGAGTATTATCGTTACCAAGAACGCCCTCAAACCCCAGTTTTTTGTACGTCGGCGCGCGGTAGACCCCCGTTATGATACCCGGGCTGACTGGGAGATTGTTTCCGGTCTGGCGAAACGTATGGGGCTCGATGAATTGGTCTTTGAGAACGTGGAAGACCTCTGGACATTCCAGTTGGAAGGTACCGGCGTGACCATTGCTGACTTCGACGCCACGGGCATGGTTCCCTTGTCGGATAAACCTGTTTATCGTGATTTTGATGATTACAAGTTTAAGACTGACAGCGGGAAAATCGAAATTATATCCAAGAAACTCGAGGACAATGGCTTGGAATCCATATTGCCATACAAAGCACCGGAAACGCCGCCAGAAGGCAGCTTCCGTCTGACCTTCGGTCGCTGTGCGCTGCATACCCAGGGGCATACCGTCAACAATCCCATGCTTCACGACCAGATGCCGGAAAATGTCCTCTGGATCAATAAGGATGCGGCCGAAAATCTGGGTATCGGTGATGGAGACCGGGTAGATGTAAGCCAGGACGGCTATTCGGAATCCATTGCCGCCAAGGTTACCGAGATGATTCACCCTGAGGCGGTCTTCGTTATCCACGGGTTCGGACACAAGCTGCCAGTGGAAAGTCGGGCCTATGGCAAAGGCCTGGCCGACAACAAGTTCATGAAAGGCGGCCTGGACAAGTGGGATAAAGCCGGTGGTGCCATTGCCTACCAGGAACATTTCGTCAAAGTACGCAAGGCTTCCTGATCGGCTTTCAAGCCAAAGAGGACCCACGAGGGTACCCGTTCACACGTGGCAATATCATCAGCACTTCCATTCGCTGATGCCCTATGCAGGCCAGGCCTGTAATACCTCCTGAAAGGTCCGGACGGTGATATCGTCCGGACCTCTTCCTTTGACCTTGCCCTGGATCCATGGTACAAATCGCTGTCTGAACATGAAAGGAGACTGCTCCCCGCCACCCACTGGCCGCAGGACTCCCTTATCGAAATGAACGTCCGGCGCCGCGCCCACCCATCTTACGGTGACAGCCGTATCCCCGCTTCCAATCTACCCGGTTATAACCTCTTCACTCTCGCTATCGGAGCCGCCATGCACCTGTACAGTCTGCCCCCGTTTTTTACGCTGATAGCATTTTTATCCCTGGCCCTCATTACCATTGTTCGCTGGCGCAACCATTTGGTCAATCGACTGTTTCTCCTGATCTGCATACTGGGTGCCGGTCTCTATGCCGACATATTGTTTATATTCAATACGGATTCCGCCCGGAAAGCGCTGCTGGTAACCCGTATCGATCAGTTTTTCAGTCTCTTTCTGATACCGCTTTATGTGCACTTTTTGCATGCCTATCTAAAGATTGGCGGCCGTAAGTGGCTGCTCGGGATTTTTTACGCTGTTCCGGGCCTTCTGGTATGGTTCGGTTTAACGCCCCTGTTGATTGTATCCATGCATCGGTTCCCATTTGGTTTCTTTGGCCAGGCCGGGACACTTTACCCGGTGGTGGCTATAGCGGCAAGTTGTGCAACAGCCTACGGCGGCTGGATTCTGGGCCGGGAAATGCTGCAAAGCCGGGATCGGGGCCTGCGCCGGCGCTTGAAATACCTGCTGGTTGGATTTGTTTCCATCGCGGTTCTGACTGGTTTGAATTTTCTGCCCCTATACGGCTACCCGCTCTATCCACCTGGGAACTTTTGTTTTGTGCCCCTGCTTATTTTTGCGGTCGGGCTGTTTCGGCACGACCTGCTAAACATGGGCCTGTTGCTCAAACGGGGGGTGGTCTACGCACTGCTCATGGCCGCCTTGACCGGCATATATGCTGTTGTGGTGGTGGCGGTGAATTGGCTGTTGGGCGCGGCCGGGTTTTCTTCGGCCCTGACGGTGAACTTACTCCTGTTCGTGGTGGTCGCTTTTGTATTCGGGCCACTTAAAACAATTATCCACACAGCCGTAGACCGGGCTTTCAGCCGGCGCCGGTATGACTATCGCCAGGTGGTCCAGCAGAACAGCCGCGTGATTGCTACGCTTCTGGATATCCAGGCCATATCCAGGACATTGTTCGAAACCGTTCTCAAAGCCATGGGTGCGGTCCACTGCCAGATATACCTGCAAGATCCTCGGTCGGATAGGAACGAACTTTGGCGAGTGGAAATCCGGTCGGCCGGCGCGGCCGATTATCCGGTACGTTTGATCGCAGCCGATGCGCTGCAAAGGTCTTTCGAACATCAACCGGGACTTTACCGAAAAAATACAAGGTGGTTATCGGGGCCGGCCGCTGATAGCCGCGTGCTGGAGCAAGTCCTGGAACAGTGCCGAGCGGTTCTGGCGGTGCCCCTGCAGTTTAGAGGGGTATTGCGTGGCTTGGTTATGGTTGGTGAAAGAGCTTGCGGCGGGCCATATGTGGACGAAGATTGCGATTTGCTGGAAACCCTGGCGGGGCATGCCGGACTGGCTATCGAAAATGCCCGCGCCTATCAAGCGCTTGCCAGACTGAACCAGGACCTCGAGCAGCGGGTGGCGGACAGAACCCGACGCCTGCAAGCTGCGCTTGATGAAAAAGAGCGGACCCTGGAACAGCTGGTCCGATCCGAGAGCCTGGCCTCCATCGGTCAATTGGTGGCCGGCGTGGCCCATGAGCTGAACAACCCGCTGGCCAGCGTCAAAAGTCTTCTGCAATCGGTCCTGGAGGAACTGGAGCAGGCACCGGCGGTCCTGCCCGGTGAGGTTGAACTGCGGGAAGATTTGCATTTTGCGGACCGGGAGCTGGATCGGGCCACCAGCATCGTAACCAGCCTGTTGGGGCTTTCCCGGCAGACCCAGACCTACTGCGAACCGGTGGATATGAACCAGGTTGTTCGGGCTGCCCTGCGGATTCTGCAGAACACATACAAGGAACTGGATATCGTCATCCGGCCGTCATTGGCTGCCCGATTGCCAACTATACGGGGTAATTATGCCCATCTCGGGCAGGTGGCCCTGAACATCATCTCAAACGCCATCGATGCCCTGCCGGCCCAAAATGGGGCCGTCGACCTGAAAACACGGTATCGGGAGAAAGCCGGGGCGGTCATTTTTGAGTGCCGTGACAATGGTCCCGGGATACCGTTTGACATTCGCGATGACATATTCAAGCCGTTTTTTACCACCAAGCCGGTCGGCAACGGTACCGGTTTGGGATTGTACATCTGCCATGAACTGGTTACTCGGCACGGGGGTACCATCTGCGTTGATAATCCCCAGAACAGAGGCGCCCGGATAAGGGTGATGCTCCCCTTGAATGGTCACATGCGGGATGCCGCGGCTTCTATTGACATTGCGCCGGCCGGGCATTAAGTAAGGTTATTCTTGCGCGCAGCGGATCGCATCGCGTCTACCGCCCAGCCCCATGGGCATTTAAATTGGATGGGGATATCGGTTGGGTTATGACCAAAATTCATTCTCAGGAAAAAGAACAATTCAAGGAATTGTTTGCCCACGCGGATGTGGATAACTTCGAGGACCGCTACCAAATCCTGGAGGTGTTCCTGCAGGCCGAGGACCACCTGACGGCTGCTGATCTCGCCCGGCGGCTTGAAGAGAGCGGCCACCGCTACGACCATGACTTTATCAAGGATACCTTGCAGCTCATGTGCCGGTTTGGTTTTGCGCAGAAGAACCGGTTCGACAACGGCCAGGTTCGGTATGAGCATCGCCACCTCGGAGATCATCACGATCACATGATCTGCATCAAGTGCCGCAAGATAATCGAGTTCAGCAACGCACAGTTGGAAACCTTGCAACTGCAGATTGCTTCCGAACAGGGGTTTCATATGCTCCAACATCGAATGGAGCTTTACGGTATCTGCGATCAATGTTTTGGAAAACGGATGGGGCGCCTGCCCCTCGTAGCGGCCCGCCAGGGAGAACGGTTGACGATCGATGAGATCAGCGGCGGCAGCAGTGCCCGCATGCGGCTGATCACCATGGGGCTGCGGCCGGGGGATGTTCTCGATGTGATCACGAATCTTTCCGACGGCCAGATCGTGGTCGCCCTGGACGGTAAACGCTATGCTTTAGGACGGGGGCTGGCCACAAAAGTTCTCGTAAAGCCATACACCGGGCACCCGCTAGCCGGGGACCCGGACCTGGAAGCAGTCGCGCAGCCGATGAGCAAGATGAAGGAGGGGCAGGTGGGCAGTATCAGCAAGGTAGGCGGCGACAGCCTGCTGCGACGCCGCTTGCTCGAAATGGGCCTGCTCAAAGGGGTGGATGTTTATATAGAGAAGTATGCCCCGCTAAAAGATCCTATTGAACTCATCGTCAAAGGTTACCATGTCTCACTCCGGGTTGAAGAGGCCGATCATATCCTGGTGACCAACGTAAGGTAGCATGAACAAAAATCAGCTTACAATCGCCCTTGCGGGCAATCCCAATTCCGGTAAAACCACCATCTTCAACGTACTGACCGGTACCCGGCAGAAAGTAGGTAACTGGCCCGGGGTGACGGTCGAGAAAAAAGAAGGCCACATCAGCAAAGACGGTTATGACATCCGCATCGTCGACCTGCCCGGCACCTACAGCCTGACCCCGTTTTCCATAGAAGAGATTGTGGCCCGTGATTTTTTACTGGATGAGCGGCCCGATGTGGTGATTGATATTATCGATGCCTCCAACCTGGAACGCAGTCTGTATCTCGCTACCCAGATGCGCGAGTTGGATTGTAAGGTTCTGTTCGTGTTGAATATGGCGGATGTGGCCCAGGCCCGCGGCATCAAAATCGATGCGCAGAAACTTTCCGAACTGTTAAATGTGCCGGTTGTTTTTACCGTAGGCAACAAGCAAAAAGGCCTGGATGAACTGCTCGACCAGGCCATTGCGTTGGCCCACGATGACGCTGCCGGGGTGATTCACCGAAAAGTTCAGTATTCCAAAGATATCGAGGCCGCTATTGGGGAATTGAAGGCGCAGGTAGAAAACGACCTTGACGCCTGGCTGCCGTACGGCTCCCGCTGGACGGCCATCAAGTTGCTGGAAAATGACGATATCCTCAAAAATAGGATCACAGATGGTGTCGGCCCGGCGGGCCAGGCGGTTTTGGATTCGGCCCAAAGACTGCGGCGGCATCTGACCACCCGCTTTGACGATGACCCCGAGCTTGTCATGACCGATGAGCGTTATGGGTTTATCACCGGGATCATTAAAGAGGTTCTCATCATTACCTCGCGGCAACGTGCTGATTATTCTAGAAATATAGACCTGGTGCTGACCAACCGTTTCATCGGTTTTCCGATCTTCATCTTTTTCATCTGGGCCATGTTCCAGCTGACGTTTACCCTCGGCGATTATCCCATGCAGTGGCTGGAAAGCGGTATCTCCGGTTTGCATGGCGTGTTGGCGCAATTATTCCCGGAAAGCCTGCTGAAAGATTTGCTGCTGAACGGAATTCTGGCGGGGGTGGGCAGCGTGATTGTATTTCTGCCGAACATTTTGATCCTGTTTTTCTGCATCGCTCTGTTTGAGGACACCGGCTACATGTCCCGGGCCGCGTTTCTCATGGACCGGGTTATGCACTTGATCGGGTTGCACGGTAAATCCTTCATTCCCATGCTGATGGGTTTCGGTTGCAATGTTCCGGCGATCATGGCGACCCGGACGCTGGAGAGTGAAAAAGACCGCCTTTTGACCATCCTAATTACACCCTTTATGTCTTGCAGTGCCAAATTGCCGGTTTATCTGGTTCTAGCCGGGACTTTTTTTGCGGCCCGGGCGGGGACCGTGATTTTTGCCGTGTATGTGACCGGGATCATCCTGTCGGTGGTGACCGGACGGCTCTTTCGGTCCACCCTGCTCAAAGGGATGGATGCCCCTTTTGTTATGGAATTGCCGCCTTACCGGGTGCCCATGCTGAAAAGCCTGCTGATCCACATGTGGGATCGGAGCAAGCTGTTTTTAAAAAAAATGGGTGGTATCATCTTGGCCGGTTCTGTTATTGTCTGGGCGCTGTCGGCGTTCCCGCGCGATGTGGCCCTATCCAGGGACTATCAGGCCGACATACTACGTGTATCCAAAGCCTACCAGGTGCAAATGAATGCAGCGGCTGCAGTTGACCGGGAACAGATCCAGACTGATCGTGATCAGGCCGTCCGCCAGATCGAGCGGGCCCGAAACGCCGAACAGGTTGCCGGGTCCTACATGGGACAACTTGGTCGTTTGCTCTCCCCGGTTTTTGAGCCGTTGGGAATAGACTGGCGGGGAGGGGTGGCCCTGCTGTCCGGGTTTGTGGCCAAAGAAATTGTGGTCAGTACCCTGGGTGTCCTTTACGCGGTAGACCGGGAGTCGGGCGGGGAGGCCTTGTCCCACGCCTTGAAAACCTCTGGCATGGAGCCTCTGGCGGCCCTGTCCATGATGGTGTTCGTGCTGCTTTACCTGCCATGCCTGGCGACGGTAGCGGCGATCCGGCGGGAAACCGGCTCGACGGGATGGATGGTATTCGGTATTGCGTATAACACCTCGGTCGCTTGGGGAATTGCCTTTGTCGTGTATCAGGGCGGAAAACTATTGGGGTATTAGAGTCGTATGCAATATAAAATCGGGCTGTTGGCCTGTACTTTAACGGTATTTACCCTACTGCTGGCAGCAGAACCAGGCGCGGTCCAGGCCCAGCGCCTGGCAGTTGGGGCCGCCATAGCGAATGTCCGGTCAGGCCCCGGCACACAGTATGACGTGCTGTGGCAGGTGGAAAAATATTACCCGTTCGAAGTGTTGAAAAAGGAAAATAAGTGGTACTATTTCAAGGACTTCGAGGGTGATCGGGGCTGGCTGCACGAATCGCTGGTAAAAAAAATCAAATCAGTGGTCACCACGTGCGGTTCCTGCAATGTCAGGTCCGGCCCCGGCACCAAGTATGAAAAGGTGTTCGGCGTGGAGCGGGGCACACCCTTTAAAGTTCTGGGCAAACTTGGCAATTGGATTCAGATTGAGCATGCGGAAGGCCACCGGGGATGGATATATAAATCCCTGGTATGGTAAGCGTCTTGCTTTTAAACAAAATCAGTGTTTTAAGTGGGTTATTCAGGTCCTGCGAGCAGGGGGAAAGATGATTTACGAAAAAATCGGTCGGCCCGGCCGACGACTCATCGTAGGCATTGGCTCAGCGTTGGTCGATTATCTCGTGCAGGCTGAGGACACCTTCATCAAGCAAGCCGGTGGGGTCAAAGGTGGCATGACCCTGGTGGATAGTGATGCCATTGACCGAGTTGTTTCCATGGCACCTGAGAAACCGGCGGTTGTGCCGGGCGGTAGTGCCTGCAATACGGTTGTCGGTGTGGGCAATCTGGGCGGAGCCGGGCGATTTGTCGGCAAGCGCGGATCGGACACCCTGGGAGACCTCTTGACGGACGGTCTTGCGGATAATGGGGTGGAACCCCTGCTGTTCAAGTCCCCCACACCTACAGGACGCGTGCTTTCGATTATCACTCCCGACGCGCAAAGAACCTTCCTGACGTTTTTAGGCGCCGCTGCGGAAATGTCCGCCGCGGAAGTTCGCGACGATTGCTTTATGAACGCGGCCGTTGTGCATGTGGAAGGGTACCTGCTATACAATCGCGAGTTGATAACGGCTATCCTCGAAGAAGCCCGCCTGGCCGGGGCCTGCATCTCCCTCGATCTGGCCAGTTTTACAGTAGTGGAAGAAAATGCGGATATACTCGCCGATCTGGCGGATCGCCATGTGGATATCCTGATTGCCAATGAAGATGAGGCCCGCGCCTTTACGGGCCTTGAAGATGAGACCCAGGCCGTAAAAGCCTTGGCAGAGAAAGCGAAATTGGCCGTTTTGAAAATCGGGGCCCGGGGCAGCCTGGTAGCCTTTGAGGGCGAGATTGTTCGAATCAATTCGTTGGGAAATGGCACTGCGGTCGACACCACCGGGGCGGGAGACCTCTGGGCAGCCGGTTTTTTACATGGCCTCGTCATGGGCTACGATCTTGAAAAGAGCGGTCGGCTGGGTTCGGCCTGTGGTTATGAAGTGTGCCAGGTAGTAGGCGCGGTCATTCCCCCCGAAGGCTGGGCGCGGATAAAACAAATCACTTGAACCGGTCGGCGAGCGCATTTCCTGTCGCTTGTTGGGGCGCAGGGAAAATCCCGCTTAACAGGCTGTGGTAGCGTTCAAATCAATATAAACAGCAGTTTTGGAGGATAAATGGCCAAAAAGCGCGTAACCAGAAAACAGCTACTAAAGGAACCGGATGAATTTATAACCTTTTCCAATCGAATGATCAGGCTTGGTGTGGCCTATAAGCAGCATTTGATGATTGCCCTCGGCATCTTTTGCGCGGTGGTGCTGGTTTACGTCGGGATGCAGTATGTCTCGGCCCGCTCCCGAGCCAAGGCCTTTAATCTGCTGGAGAACGCAGTCGCCCGGTATGATCGCGAACTTTCGCAAAGTGGACCGGTCAAGGCGCTGGCAGATGTAGAAGCAGATTTCGAGCTGATTTTGAATAAATATAGATCAAATGCAGGCGGAAGACTGGCCCGGCTCACTTATGCCCAGTATCATTTCGCCGCGGGCGGGGCCGAGCGAGCCATTGAGTTATACCTTGCCGCCCTGGCAGATTTTGAAGATGATCTGCTCTATCAGAGCCTGGCCTTGAGCGGGCTGGGTTATGCCTATTCTCTGCAAGGGGATGAGTCCCAAGCCATTTCCTATTTCGAGCAGGTGATTTCCGGTACGGTAGCCGGTCTGAAAAGCGACGCCCTTTTCAATCTGGGGCTCCTTTACGCCCGATTGGGGCAGAGCGGCAAAAGCAAGGCGTCATTTCAACGAATTAAGGAAGAACACCCTGAATCGTTCTATGCTGAGATGGCCGGGGAGAAGGCCAAGCGCTAAACATTATCGGAAACTGTCTCAAAAAAGCCTTCTTGTCGGGCGTAGCTCACAGAGCGAAGACTGATTGGTCCAATCTTCAGCCTGCGCTCAAGCTACGGCAGATAAACTTTGTAGGGCGCTTGAATCAGATCTCGAAATATCGACAATATGCCTCCGGTCTGATTCTCATGGCCGCCTTGCCTGCCCGGCGTCTTTTCCGGCGTAGCTTGGAAGTGAAGACGGAAGCTTTTAGAGCTTAGACGGGACCTTGAACCAAAATTCTTTCTTTGAGGCAGTTTATAGAAACCAAAAATGGCCGACCAGCCTATCTGGTCGACCATTAAGGAGGAAAACAGATGAAGAAATTATCAGGTTGACAAGGGAAACTGCATTAAATGTGCCATTTTCGTTTGCTAATTGTTCATCTTTTTCGTTTTCTATATAATTTCAATAAATATTAGACACTTAAAAATAAAACCCAGCTCAGGCACATCTGGAGCCCTGTCCTGATGCTGCCCCAGGGTGTCTCCTTTTTGTCCCCTCTGGTTCAAATTTATAAACCCTCCAGGATATCCCTCTCTTCAACAGATTGAAAATATACATAAAAATAAAATATAGACAGTGGTTCAGAATCTTGAACCTTTTCCCTGGCCTTGGGCTTCTCCCTGTATAACCGATTGATATTATATGATTAATAGGCGTTTAGGGATTTGAACCGATCCGAATTCCCAGCTTTTTTATTTTTTGATTGAGCCCGCTTTTACCGATTCCCAGCATCTTGGCGGCATGTGATTGGACGTTGTTGGACAGCTTCAAGGCCCTTTCAATCATCCGCTTTTCAACCATAACGAGCGTTTCGACCAGGGTGGCATCAGCCGAAATGCCGCCGAAGTGCAAGATATTATAGACATTCTCTCGAAAACCGCTGGGCAGATCGTCCAGGGTGATGGTGTCTCCTCCGCACAGGATCATGGCTCTTTCAATCAGATTTTCCAGCTCGCGCACATTGCCGGGCCAGGAATAATCAAAGAACAATCTTTCGACATTCGGGTCTATGCCTTGCACCGGTGGCAAGTCGCTGCGCTGCCCGGAATACTTGTTCAAAAAATGATAAACCAGCAGGTGTATATCGCCCTGGCGGTCCTTGAGGGGCGGCAAAGCGATGTTGACCACATTGAGCCGGTAGAAAAGGTCTTCCCGAAAGTGGCCTTGTTCGACCTCTAATTTCAGATTCTTGTTGGTGGCGGCGATGAACCGGATATTGACCGATACCGGTTTTGTCCCGCCCACCCGTTCAAAGACTCTTTCCTGGATGACCCTGAGCAGTTTTACCTGTAGATTCTGGGAGAGCTCTCCGATTTCGTCCAGAAACAGGGTCCCCCCTTCGGATACTTCAAAGCGACCTTTCTTCATACCGGCCGCCCCGGTAAAAGCGCCCTTTTCATGTCCAAAGAGCTCGCTTTCGAGCAGGGTTTCCGCCAGGGCTGAACAATTTACGGCTACAAAAGGCTTGTCCCGCCGCGGACTGTTGAAGTGGATCGATTTTGCAACCAGTTCCTTGCCGGTGCCGCTTTCACCCTCGATGAGCACCGTCGCGTTGGATGGGGCCACTTTGCGGATAATGTCATAGACATTCTGCATGGGCTTGCTTTTACCAATGATGTTGCCGAAACTGTATTGGGATTCAACGGCATCGCGCAGGCGCTGGTTATCTTTGACAACCGTGTAGAGGGATACGGCTTTTTTCACATAGATAATCAACTGGTCGTTATCAAATGGTTTCAGGATGTAATTGTACGCCCCCTTTTGCATTGCCTCAACCGCCTTTTCAACCGTTCCGTGGGCGGTCATCATGATAACGGGTAGTTCCGGATTATTCTGTTTGATCTTTTCAAGCAGGTCAATACCGTCCATGGACGGCATTTTCATATCGGTCAGTACCAGATCGACGTCCGAATTCGCCAGCAGTTCCAGCGCTTCCTCTCCACTGTGGGCCGTCAGCGTTTCAAACCCTTCGTCAGCCAGCACTGCACTGAGAATCAGAGGGTAGTTTTTTTCGTCATCGACTATGAGGATGGTGTCCATCTTTTGGCGACCTTCAAAAACGCATGTTCATTTTCAAAATAGCGATACACAGGCACCCATGACCCGGATTTTTAGGTTGCAGACCGCTGCCGGCCAGTCTCAATTTTTATTGACCGCAGCAGCAGCGGCGCCATTCGTGCGGCCGGGGCGGGTCTTTCTATTTCACCGGCAGGTCAATGGCTACACCGGTCCCGCCTTCCGGGAGATTTTCGATGGTGATGCGACCCCGGTGGGCTTTGACAATGTTTTTTACAATACCAAGTCCCAACCCGGTACCTTTGTCTTTGGTCGTGAAGAAAGGATCCCATATCTTTTCTTTTATATCTTCGGCGATGCCGGGGCCTGTATCCGTTATGGATACCTTTACCACATTATCCCGGCTGTCAACCATGACATGAATGCGGCCACCATCCGACATGGCCTGCATCGCATTGATGAGAATGTTTAAGAAAGCCTGGTAGAGCATGTCGGGATCAGCATCAATTTCCGGTAGCGTCTCGGCAAAGCGCCGTTGAATGGTGTATCCCCCCGTTTGAATCTGAGGTGCGAGAAAGGTGATATTCTTGTCAAGAATCTGATCGACCCGGCAGAGAGATAAATTGGGGGTGCGCGGACGAGCGAAATTTAGAAAATCGGTAATGATCGTATTCAAGCGTCCGGCCTCTTCCATGATGATGCCGGTGAGTGTATTGGCCGGATCGTCCGGTTCCAATTTCTTTTGCATCAATTCAGTCGAACTCAGGATAATGCCCAGCGGATTGCGGATTTCATGGGAGACGGCGGCAACCATCTCTCCGAGTGAAGACAGATGTTCGGCGCGATTCAGCTGTTCCTTGAGACGCAACCGTTCCAGAGCCCGGCGTTCAATAATGGCTTCGCCGTTTTTCACGATCAGGAGTAATACCAAGAACAGGGCGATCATCACGATGGCACTGGTGATAATGACCCTGATCTGAAAATTGAATATTGTTTTATATTCTTGTGTCAAATCCAACTTGATTTCAATTGCGCCCAGGACCGGACCGGACAGGCGGGATACTTGCTTTTCGGCCCGCAGTGGTGATATTGTGATCAGGTGGCTGTCCTTGGGAAAGCCCAGCATGATCTCGAAAAAGTTGCCCCGCTGCACCAGGCGCGAACTGGATTTACCTTCAATCGCTTCCTTATACCCGGAACCACGGATGTCTTTCCGACCGATGACGTTTTTATTGAAGCTGTAAGAAATAGTGCTTTTCATGTCGTAGATGTTCACCATTTCAACTTTAAAGCTGTGCAGGGTGCTTCTGACGACCTGATCCAGGCGGTTGTACTGCTCCGGGTTGCTGAGCTGGATGCGGTTGTATTTCAATACGGCGGGAAGAATGAACTGCAGGAAGATCTGATGATTCAGGTTCTCGATCAGTAGCTTGGCATATTCTTCGCTTTTCTGTAGCTGCATTTTGCGGGCCAGGTGGGTGTCAAAGGCACTCAGGACCAGGGTGCCCACGAATATGACAACCAGACTGGAGAGGGTAAAGTACTTTACCAGCCGGAAGGGTTTTGTTTTTTCGGCTGGGATGATGGCGGTTTCTTCCATGCAGTAGATCCGGCGTGATGGTTTGTTTGACCGTATATGTAAAGGGGCGGACAAAGTCAAGTAAAGCTTTGGAGGCGTTTTGGGGTCTTCCTCGCAGTCAATCGGATTTCTACGGTCCCGGCGCTTTCCAGGGGCTTGGTCGGGAAGCATAAATTGGGGCTGGTGATAAAAGCAGACACTACATATGACGGTATCTCTTTCAATAAACACAATATGAGGTAAGTGGACATAATATATATATAATTAGAGATAATTCTTCTTGACAAGCAGATAAAATTACATTTATATCGGATAAAAGCTATATAACTGTGAAAGTTATTTCCATTGATCGCCCGATTCAGAGGCAAGGCTGATTAAACCTTCAATATACGGCCGGAATAAAGCAAACATGAGCAAACTAAGAGAAATCAGAGAATCTCTCCTCGTAAGCAAAGCCGAACTTGCCAGAAAGGCGAAAGTCTCACCTATCACGATTACAAGGATAGAAAATGGGATGCCTTGCAGGATGGAGACCAAGCGTAAAATCCTGCTTGCACTGGACTTGAAACTTTCAGATAAAAACAAAATCTTCGGGGATGATTAAGAGAATACAATGGTTTTTGGAAAAAGAGCGCATCTAATCGGACTGGATATCGGGTCCCGGTCAATCAAGGCCGGAGAGGTCGTCGATACCAAAAAAGGCCGTACCTTGAAAAGATTTGGTATGGTCGAACTGGCTGACGGCATTATTGAAGAGGGCTCCATTAAAGACCCGGACGCAGCTGCCGCCAGCATCAAGGAGCTGTTCAAGGAGTATAACTTCAGGGACCAGAATGTCGCCATTTCGATCGGGGGCTATTCTGTTATCGTGAAAAAAATCACGGTGCAGACCATGACCGATGACCAGCTGCAGGACACCATTCAGTTCGAAGCTGAGCAGTATATCCCCTTTGACATTAATGACGTAAATCTTGATTTTCAAATTCTGGGGGAGAGCGAAAACAACCCCAACCAGATGAGCGTGCTGCTGGTGGCTGCCAAGAAAGAAATGATCGATGAGTATATCAGCCTGATTCGATTGGCTGGGTTGAATCCTTGTCTTATTGACGTGGACGCCTTTGCCCTGCAGAACATCTTCGAATTCAGCTATGAGCCGGAAGAAGAGATCGTGGCCCTGATAGATATCGGGGCCAGTAAAACATCATTGAATATCCTTAAGGGGACGAATTCAGTATTCATGCGGGATGTTTCCCTGGGATGCGGCCAGATCAATCAAAAGATTGTATCCTTGGTCGATTGCTCCGTAGAAGAAGCGGAACAAATCAAGCAGAGTGATCAATCCGACAGCATTTCCCCCGAGGACCTGCGTGAAATTATCTCATCGGTTGTCGCGGACTGGTGCTCGGAAATTAGACGGGCCCTTGATTTTTTCTATTCAACAGAACCGGATGAGCATATCGACAAGATCGTTTTGAGCGGCGGCGGTGCCAATATTGCTGAATTCAGGAGCTTGCTGGCAGCTGAAACGTCGACGGATGTGGAGATTGTAAATCCGTTCAAGAGTTTTATCGTTGATGAAAGTGGGCTGGATTCTTCTTACCTTGAACTGGTGGCGCCGCAAGCGGCAATTTGCATGGGGCTGTCATTAAGAGAAGTTGACGACAAATGATACGAATTAACCTGCTGCCTTTTCGCGCAGCCCGAAAAAAAGAGAACATCCGCCGGCAGATATCGATCTTTAGCCTGTCAGTTTTCTTGTTGGCCATAGCCCTTTTTTACTATAATTCGGTTTTGGCCAACCAGGTTATCGAGCTGGAGGAGAACGTCAACAATGCCAAGATTGAGCTAAAAAAGCTCCAGGCAAAGGTTAAAGAGGCCAAAGCACTGGAGAAAAAGCTTAAACTCCTGCGCCAGAAACGGCAGGTCATCGAGGATCTCGATGCCAGCCGTGAAGATGCCGTGCGCCTGTTGGATAAAATGACGGAGGTGTTGGTGCCGGGGCGAATGTGGCTCTCCAGTTTCACAGCATCCGGTAGCACCGTTAACCTCAATGGTACCGCGATGGATAACAAGACCGTCGCTGATTTTATGACCAATCTTCAGAAGGTGGAGCAGTTCAGCGATGTAAACCTGGTGGTGACCAGCCGGCAGGAATACAAGCCCGGTGTCATCTTTAAGAGTTTCACCATCAATTTCAACCGGACCCTGATGAAACCTCCGGCAGAGGAAGATAAGGCGCAAAAATAATGAAAAAGGTCAAACTGTCACTGGATGCCCTCGCTCCGTTTTTCGATAAGGTTGAGAAATTATCAACCGTACAGCGGATATTGATCTATGCCGGGACATTTTTGGTTCTGATCGGCGCAGTCGTCTGGTTTCTATACATGCCCAAGTGGGACATGAAAAGCGAGCTCAACACGGAGCTGGAGGACTTGGACAACAAACTGACGATAGCCAGGGCCAAAGCAGCCAAACTGCCGAAACTCAGAGCCCAGATGAAGGCCGAGCAAGCCAAGTTCGCACTGGCCAGCAAGGCCCTGCCTGAGCGCCGGGAGATTCCAAAGCTGTTGACCAGTATTTCGCAATCCGGCGGTGATGCCGGATTAGATTTCCAGCTCTTTCAGCCGGGCGGTGAGGTAAACAAAGAATTCTATGTGGAAATACCGGTTTCGGTCGTGGTTATGGGTGGGTATCATAATACCGCCGAGTTTTTCGACCGCGTGGCGGCCTTGTCGCGAATCGTTACCATAAAAAATATCACCATTACACCGGCTGGTAAGAACCAACTGAACACCAGTTGTTCCGCGGTTACCTATAAATTTGTTGAACAACAGTGATCTCAACCGGATAAATTGGTATATCATGCACAATTCTAAAGTTAAAATCAGTTTTCTGGCCATTGCCACTGTCTTCCTTCTGTGGGGCCTGGTAGGATGCGGTGGGGATGAAGAGACTGCTCCGCCCCAGCCCGAAGTCGTTGCTACCAAAATACAAACAGCGGTACCCAAGCCCGCCAAGGCAGACAAAAAGCCCGCCGCACCACAGGCTCAGGAAGCCCAAAAAGCAGCGGCCGCGCCAGCCGGTGAAAAAGCGGAAACGGATGAAGCCTCCCTCCAGAAGACCATGGCCGGGATAGAAAAGGAGGCCGCCGCCGGTTCAGTGTCCCGTTACCAGGCGCGGCTATATAAACCCGAGGGCAAAATCGATCCCTTTGAAAATCCATTCTTACAAGCGGCCGCCCAGACGGCTGCCCAGCCGCAAGAGGAAGATGTCAATAAGCCCGATCGCATCCGCCAGACCCCTTTGGAAAGAATCGACCTTTCCCAGCTGACCCTGGTGGGCGTCATTCAATTCGCCTCCGGGTATAAGGCCATTGTCGAGGAGCAATCCGGCAAAGGTTATGTGATCAAGCAAGGAACCTACATTGGAACCAATTACGGTCAGGTGTCGGAAATTCAAGCCGACCGTATCGTTATCCAGGAAAAGGTAAAAGATGTACTGGGTAAGTACCAAGACCGCAAGAGCCAACTAAAACTTCAGAAGCCTCTTGGAGAAAACTGATATGGATCACAAAGTACATAAAACAACGAGACTTAAAACGTTAGGCGTCCTGCTTATCACACTGGCTCTGCTGCTCGGTGGATGCGTCACCTACGAGGAAGCCGGTACCGCAAAAGTCGCCGGGCCGGGCAAAGTCTTAAAGAAGATTACCGAGGTCAGATTCGACGAGGACTCTGAAACTGTTTCCGTCTGGATAACCGGCAACCAGGTATTGACCTATACGTCGGTGAAACAGCCGTTTCCTGCGGGCGTCATACTCTACTTCCCGGATACGGCCCTGGAGGGTATCGAACCCAGTCTGATGATGGACAGTGACGTCATTGAATCTGTCCGGGCCACGGAACTGACCGGCAAAGGGCATACCAGCCGGATCGGAATACTGTTAAAAAGCGATAGAGCCTATGATGTCAGCCGTGAGGGGATGGACCTGAAAGTCTCTTTTACGAAGATGGCTGCTGATATGCCGGTCGCTGAAGCGCAAGCCGAAACCCAGATGCAGGCTGCGGTTGAAGAAACCGCGTCCGCGACCGCCGCAGAGATGTGGGCCGCTGCTACGCTGCTGACCGGAATCGATACCGAAGAGGACGAGGATGGGGTTGCCATCAGTATAAATGCGGACGGTGCCATAAAAGATTTTGACGCTTTTACCATTAAAAATCCGGCCCGTATCGTGGTTGATATGTACGGGGTGAACAGTGCCCATGATAAAGAACAGACCATCCTGGTCAACAGCGACAGTGTCCGCCGGGTCCGCCACTATAAGAGCCCGGATAAACTGCGCGTGGTCATTGACACCAAAGATGCCCTTCTGGCAGACTTCACCGCGAATACAATTGAGATGGGGCTTCTCGTGAAAGTGGGAACCGGAGCGGTTGCGAGCATGGAAAGCAGTGCACTGGAAGGCGACCAGGTGCCGCAGGAAGAAGCCGCCGCGACAGTGGTTGCGGCATCTGCGCCGCCCAAACCGGCCGCTTCCGCCCAGAAACCGGCCTGGATCAATCGGATCGATTTCTCCAGCGAGGAAAACGGAAAGTCGACCGTTATTTTGGGAACCACCCGACCCATCACTTACCAGATGGAAAAAGTCGGCGATTTGAAATTGCAGTTGCGGATGTTCCATGCCAATCTGCCCGGATACCGGCAAAGACCACTGATCACGACCCGTTTCGAAAGCGCGGTTGACCGGATCATGCCGGTCCAGACGGCGGCCATGCAGGACACCAGTGTGATCACCTTTGAACTGCGTGAATCGGTTCCCTACTACGTTGAACAGGTAGACGACATCCTGTTCGTGCATTTTGATCCATCCACGGTACCGCCCAAACCGGTGGACGAGGCCGAACTGCCCAGCTGGCAGAAGGTCATAGCGCAAGCCGAACAAGGGGCCCTGGTTGAGCAGCCCGAACCGGCGGTTGCCCCCGGCGAAGCGGCCGTGAAACCGGCTATGGAACCTGTCGAGGAGCCGGAGGCGGCAGCTATTGAGGAGGCGCCTCTCAGAACCGGCGCTACTGGCAAGAAGTATACGGGTGAAAAAATCGCCCTCGACTTTTATGAAACGGATATTAAAAATGTGTTCAGAATTCTCAGGGAAGTCAGCGGAAAAAACTACGCCATTGACAAAGACGTTACCGGCAAAGTAACCCTGACGCTCAGAAAACCGGTCCCCTGGGACCAGGTTCTTGATCTGGTGCTCAGAATGAATTCACTGGGTATGGTCTTTGAAGACGATATCGTGCGGATTGCCACCCTGGCTACTTTGAAAGAAGAAGAGTCCCTGCGTCAGGCGGCCCTGGAAGCAGCCCAGAAATCGCGTGAAGCTGAAAGGGCCTTAGAACCGCTGGTGACGGCCTATATTCCCATTAACTACTCGGATGCCACGGCCGATATACTGCCGCATCTGCAAAATATTATCACGGAGGCACGGGGGTCCGTAAGTGTGCATACGGCTACCAACCAGATCATTATCAAAGATGTCGCCGCCAAAGTGGAAGAGGCGAAAATACTGGTAAGTAAACTGGATGTCGTGACTGCCCAGGTACTTATTGAGGCCCGGGTGGTGGAAGCGACCAATACCTTTCAAAAAGAATTGGGGACCAGTTTTTCGGCCAATGTCGGGCCGGTAACCCAGGTCAGTGGTAATAGTCAGAACTACGCATTTACATCCAATTTTCCCAAGAGTGCCGCCAAATCGCTTTTCGATGTAACCTTTACCAAGGTGGCCGGAACACCTGCTACCCTCAATGCCAAAATCAATGCCCTTGAGACCGAAGGGGAGAGTAAAACCATATCCTCCCCGAAGGTCCTGACCCTTGACAACAAACCGGCTACTATCAAACAAGGCGTCAGTTATCCGATCAACAAATTGGATGCGGATGGTAATTCGACCACCGAATTCAAGGATATCGTATTGGAACTGACCGTAACGCCGCATGTCACCATGGATGGCAGGGTTTCCATGATGATCAAAATTACCAAGAATGATCTGGGGGATCCGGTCGGAAACAACTTTTCTTTCACGGTAAATGAGGCCAATACCGAACTGCTGGTAAATGATGGGGACACCATCGTCATAGGGGGTGTCACCAAGACGCGCGATTCCCAAGGCGAAGAAGGTATTACCGGATTACGAAAAATACCAGGACTGGGATGGCTGTTTGGGAGTAAAACCCGAGATAACTCGAAGAACGAACTATTGATCTTTATTACCCCGAAGATTGTCAAGCTGGACTGAAACCGCTAAGTTTAACCTGCTCACCTGTTTCACCGAAAACGCCGGAAGCTTGCTTCCGGCGTTTTTCTTTGGAAAAATGCCGGCCTCAGAACTGTGGTAGTGAACAAGAAAACCGGTGGGTCGCTTCCAACGGCAGCGTATCAACCGGAAGAATAGGTCCTACCTGCTATTGTAGCTTCAAGGCTGCTCTGGCAGCCTTGTTGGCAATTTCGGAATCAGGGGCAACATCAATAGCCTTGAGATAGGCCATCTTGGCATCTTTGGGAAGGCCGGCCTTTTCATAAGCACGGCCCATATAGTAATAGGTATCCGGGACGCCGGGCGCCCACTTGACCGCTTTGCCAAAACTACCCAGTGCTTCGGCGAATTTGCCGGTAGCGGTGTACGTGCGCCCCAGGCCCCCCAGCGCCTTGATGTAGGTCATATCTTTGGGAAATCCATCATCGTAGTGTTTTAACGCTAATTTGTAATACTTTTCCGCCTGGGCAAAATCTTTTTTGTTGAAATAGGCCCAGCCCAGGTTGAGCAGGGGATATTGCGGCGTGGTATATACGAGATTCTGTGAAAGATCAGCAAGGTAGATGATGGCTTCATCCCATTTCGCCTGGCTTAGAAGGACCGTTGCCAGGTTGTTAATCGCTTCAGCATAATCAGGCTGGAGCTTGATCGCATGTTTAAAGTGCTTTTCGGAAAGATCATACTTGTCCTTCATCATATAAACCAGACCTAAGCCATTTTGGATGAGAGCATCTTCCGGCCGCAATTTTTCAGCCTTAAGCAGTTCCTGCAGAGCCCTGGTGTACTGCCTTTCTATAAAATAGGCTTCGGCGAGTTCGCGGTAGGCAGCCGCCTGTTTTTTCTGTTTCTCCGCAGTAGAGGTGCAGGCGACAGCAAACAACGCAACAATAAGAAAAGGCGCTAACCAACGACATTTTTTATCCATGAATCGATACCTCGTCGATGAACCGGCCATGATCAAATACCAATCGTAACTGAGCGGTCGTCTGGGTCATCCCGCATCCCCCGGGAGGACAATAATCCGAACGTTGCGTTCATTTAACATGTTTACGAGGGCCCTGTCTATAGATGTAAAAGTCAGGAGCATGCGGAGACTGTCGGGTCGTTCTTCGGTCAGATAGCCCTGGACGACGAATTCGGTGTTGTACTGCGCCGACCTTTTGGCTGCCAGAAAGGCCGGATTGCGAAACCATTCCGGCCCCAGGGCCCCGGCCAGTTTGGCGGTAATTTTGCGAGGCGTGTCCGTGTGGTTGATCTGAATAATGTTGAAACCAGATTTTTGGATGGTCAAAAATGCATCCCCAAAAAGATCGCCGTAATCTATAAAAACCGGATCGCCTTCCGGGGTTGTCACCAAGTTTGACAGGGCCTTGATCTCCGTGCCGGCATACGGAAACGTGATGGTGACATTCTCAGTATATGCAAATCGCATGGCGCGCATCAGATCACTCACGAACGTACGGCGGCCGGATGCCCGGACGGTTTTTACCGGGTTTTGCCGGGGCACCGGAATGGGGCGCACCGGGCCGGCGAATGAAGAAGATTGCGAACCGCGGAAGACTTCTTTGAGCCGGATGCCATGCTGCTCGAGAAAGCGCACAATCCCCGTTGGGGTCCGCTCGTCGGGGTGTTCAATAAAGGAAATGCAAATGTTGCGGACCGGGTTCATTTCGGTCCCGGCCCCTTTAACAATCCACTTGGCCCGGATCGTGACCCCGGCACCGCCGGCGGAAAAGGAAAGGCTCGGTGTCGGGTCTGATTTATGGACCGCCGACAGGACCTTATTCAGAATGTCTTCCACCGGAGCACCATCGGGAATGTTCACTTGAGTGAAGGTTTTCCATTTTGAACGGACGGTATCCAGGTCCCGGGGGGACAATTGTTGCTTGCCGGAGAGCATGACCCGGTTGCCGTCCGACATCTCCAGAACGGGGTTGCGGGCCAGATTCAGTTCGAGATCTTCCTGATCGGCGCGCGGGAAATAGTACTTGCCGTTGTCCAGCAACTTTGCATCCAGGATAGCTGCCGCTTCAGCCAGGGGCGGAATCATTGGTTTGGCCGGGCGCCGGGGACCGGAGCCGGCCGTCTTTTTCTCCGGGTCGGCTGATGCCTGCGGATAAGGCGATTCACTGGGTTTAGCCGCCAGGGGACTCGTGGCCGTGGCCAGCGGCTGGAGACTACGGGGTAAAAAGATGGTCTGGTCTGTAAATATGAGGTCGATATCCTTAACGTGCGGATTAAGCTGCTTAAAAAGCGCAACGGCTTCCTTGTAGGGTTCCGAACCGTAGCGGCCGAATTGCCCGGCCAGCAGTTTGGAGACGGTATCACCTCTACGGACTCTATAGCTGTTGGCCGGCGGCGGGGCCTGGCCGCTGCTACGGGAAAGATCCACGAACGGGATGGTCACGATGCCGGCGGTTTTTTCAGGTACCGGATTTTCCCGCAGGCGCCGCAAAGGGATGTAAATCTGCTGACCGGGACGGATACGATCGATATTTTTTATGTGGGGATTGATGCGTTTGAATATCTGTAAAAAATGGGTAAAGTCTTTCCGGGCAATCTCGCCGCGGAGCTTGAATATTTTGAGGACCCAGTCGTTTGGTTCTACGGTGTAGGGTGCACAGAGGATGTCCCAGCCCATGTCCTCCTTGATGACATAGTTTTTATAAAGGAAGGATCCCTGGACCTGAACCGGTAACAAGCCGGCCAGACCCACCAGTATCAGGGCCAGTAAGCCTGATACTAAATAGCGGCTGCGAAATTTGGAGTAGTACATTGGGGCCATGATGTTATGGTTGCCCTTTTTATGGGGCCGGTCAGGGCCGGCGTTTGGCCAGACCGATACGGTCGGCAATGTTTTCAGCGGTTTTCTTTACAAACAGGGCCAGTTCCTCGCCGGCGAGAGGCTGCTGATGAGAGGGAAAGCGGGGCACTTCCGCAGGTCGAATCAGCACCGGCTTGTTCACCAGTTCCGGTTTGGGCGATACCCTGTATTCCGGCGGCAGCGTGCCTTCAAAGTACATATCCTGGAATCCTGAAAATTTTAAAGCATGGGCGGTGGAATCCAAGATGGCCGTCTCGTTCGAATCCAAGACCTGGTTTTGTACGGCCCGGGCCAGCCCGGCCAGGCATTCGCCCCCATGCGTACAGGCAATATGACCATTGCGATTGGCGGTCAGCTCCCAATCCATGATCTCCTGTTCGGTCACCTCGACAAAGAAAACGCGTGGCTCACCAGCCAGTTGGTTATAGAGCTCGACCAGATGAATGACCCGGGGCATGGATACCGGGTTGCCGATCATGGCCGCCTGGGCCACGCTGGGCTGTGCCGCCATGGGCACGAACTGACGACTTTGAGTATCAGGTTCCCGAAAATAGGTGAAAACCGGATTGGCGTGTTCAGATTGGACCCCGATGACTTTGGGCAGGGCATCAATGATACCGGCATTGAAGAATTTGATGAACCCGCTCATGACAGCCGTGATATTACCGGCGTTACCGATCGGGACGATCACAGCCTTGTTGGCCACATTATATTCAAATTCCTGGGCAATTTCATATGAATACGATTCTTGCCCCAGGATGCGCCAGGCGTTTTTCGAGTTCAAGAGCGCTACGTTGTATCTGTCGGAGAGATGCTCAACCACCTTCATACAGTCATCGAAAACACCAGGAATTTCGAAAACCGCTGCACCGCTGCCCAGCGGCTGGGACAGTTGCTGGGGGGTCACCTTTTTATGCGGTAATAGGACCGCTGATTTTATGCGGGGTGCGAGGTAAGCTGCGTAAAGGGCCGCTGCGGCAGACGTGTCGCCGGTGGATGCGCAGATCGCCAGCACATCAGACACGAGATCATTCTTGATCAGGTAGTTTATGTAGCTCAACGCGCTGGCCATGCCGCGATCTTTAAAGGAGGCGCTGGGGTTTTGTCCGTCATTTTTATAATAAAAGCGAATGCCGGCCATTTCCTGCAACACCGCATTGGCCTCTACCACCGGAGTGTGCCCCTCCCCCAGATACACAACGGCGTCCAGCGGCAGACTGGGACCGATAAACTCATGGTACCGATAAATCCCTTTCAGAGCCGGGATCGTCAACATTTTGCGGTAATCGAAAATTCGATGCCAGACGTCCGCCGGAGTCTTCCGGTGGTCGGCTTCGTTTTGGTTATAGATAAGCAGGACGCTGCCGCAATCGGGGCAGGTGTATAGGAGCCTCTCGATACCAGCGGTCAAATCGCAGCCCAGGCAGCGGTAAATCAGATGCCCACCGGGTGCCGGTACGATGCGGTCTCTGATATCGTCCGGGATACGGCTGGGCTTCATGGCGTCAACCTTTCCTGTCCCTGCATGTATGGTCTCAATGCTTCCGGGACAATGACCGCCCCGTCCGCCTGCTGGTTGTTTTCCAGGATGGCAGCCACGGTGCGTCCCACGGCAAGCCCGCTACCGTTTAAAGTGTGGACCAAACGCGAGCCTTTCTGTCCTTTGGTTTTGAAGCGAATGCCGGCGCGCCTCGCCTGGAAGTCCTCAAAATTACTGCAAGATGAGATCTCCCTATAGACATTCTGGGAAGGCATCCAGACTTCAAGGTCATAGGTTTTTGCGGCGGAAAAACCCAGATCGCCGGTGCACAGGGTGATGACCTGATAGGGCAGTTCAAGCAGTTCAAGCACACGCTCGGCGCAAGCCGTCAAGGTCTCGAGTTCAGCGTAAGAGGATTCCGGTGTCGTGAAATTGACCAGCTCCACCTTGTTGAACTGATGCTGCCGGATCAGGCCGCGGGTGTCTTTGCCATAGGACCCCGCCTCGGAGCGAAAACACGGTGTATAAGCCGTATAGCGGATCGGCAGCTGGGTATCCGCGATGGTTTCACCTTGGAAAATATTCGTCACCGGAACTTCGGCCGTTGGAATAAGGTAATAGTCCCAACCGTCAAGTTTGAAAAGATCTTCTTCAAATTTAGGTAGTTGGCCGGTGCCTGTCATCGTTGCGCGATTGACCATGAAAGGCGGCAGGATTTCGGTGTAGCCATGCTGCGTGGTATGCAGGTCCAGCATGAAACTGATCAGGGCCCTTTCCAGCCGGGCCCCGGCGCCCAGATAGAGCGGAAAACGTGCGCCGGTAATCTTGGCGGCCCGGTCGAAATCGAAGATATTCAGGCGGGTACCGATGTCCCAGTGGGGCAGCGGATCAAAATCAAATTCCGGCGGTGTACCGATTTTTCGTTCCACCGGATTATCATTCTCGTCTTTGCCCTCCGGCACGGTATTGTGCGGGATATTGGGCATGCCCATTAAAATGGACTGGACGATCTCTTCGCTGGCGGCCAGTTGTTTATCGAGATCCTTGATCTGGGCGGAAACGGTGCGCATCTCGGCCACAATATCATCGGCGTTTTCACCGGCCTTTTTCATCTGGGCAATTTGCTCGGAAACGACGTTGCGCCTGTGGCGCAGGTTTTCGGCCTCTTGCAGGCAATCCCTTCTTTTCCGATCTGCGTCTCGAAATGCTTCCAAATTAGCGCTCTCTCCCCGAGCCGCAAGGGCGTTTGCAACGTCCGTTAAATTTTGCCTTACAAACTTGATTTCGAGCATAATAATCCTTATATTGTATATTTAGTACTTGCATCAGCCGGTGGCTCATGGTCGTCAAAAACACGCTTAAATCGCTCTGAAAGAGGTCATCGACCCGCTGGCGTTGCGGCTGATTTCATTGCAAGTCTGTAGTATGGACTGTTCATTTAGTCAATGATTAATGCAAGTTGACTTTGTTTGGCTAACTACACTTATCTGGCCTGGGAGATCTGTATGGAGGAGATTCGGGAAGCAAAGAGCGAGATGCGCAGAAATATGGTGGAGACCGTCGAAAAACTACCGGAGCAAGAAATTGCACAGAAGAGTGCTGCAATTGAAAATAGGCTTTTTGAGTTCGCCAATTTTTTAGAAGCGACCATTGTGTTGCTATATATCGATACCCCAGGGGAAGTCGCTACCGATAAGATTATAAAAAAATGCTATGATTTCGGAAAGATGGTAATCCTGCCGGTTTTCAACTCCGAGACAGGTGCCGCTATCTTGATGAAAGTGGACAATGCCGAGACCGACCTGATGTCGGGTCCGCGCGGCATCCGCGAACCAGACCCGAAAAAGTGTAAGGTCGTGCCTATCGAGTGTATTGACATCGCCATCATACCGGGGATTGCTTTCGACGAAAAGGGCTGTCGCCTGGGGACCGGCGAGGGCTACTATGATCGGCTTATTCCGGATCTGCCCGTGACCACCCGCAAAGTAGCGCTGACCATGGAGGCCCAGATGGCGCCTCAGGTCCCCATGGAATCCCACGATAAACATGTAGATATTATCATCACGGACGAGCGGATCATTTACAAGATATGATTTGACCGGGATTCAGGCAATAAATACCCAGCGGCCGCACGCGTGCGGCCGCTTTTTTATTCAGTCATATAAACCCAGGTCTCCAATCCAGGCTATTAGCCCTTAGCCGTTAGCTTTTGGCTGCAAAGCATACTGATCGCCAATCGCTAAAAGCTAACTGCTAAAAGCTATTTCCGTAACCTTCCTAAAGCCTCTTCGAGCCGGGATTCTTTATATGGGGCTATTCTTCTTTTTCGATAAGATGCTTCTCGATGACCTGCATCGCGTTCATGAATTCCAGGCGGGTATCGGCCGCAAAAGGGTTGAACCGGTGCATGTCTTCAAAAAGTTGCCAGGTATCGTTTTCCACCACCTCCAGGATATGCAGCAAGCGCTTGTAACCCTCTGTGTCGATCATGAGGTCTTCCGCTCCAAAACTGGATAATGACCGGCCGATAAAATGGGTCAGGGCCAGACTGACGGCAATCTGGCGATCGTGATCCTCCGGCGTGGATTCGATCACCACCAGGCCCAGGGACTCCAGCCGGGCGACAATCCGCTGGTATCTCTCCCGGTCAATCCTTTCGGGGCAGAGAACGATCTTGTGGCCTTGTAGAGAGTCCTGCGCACTGTCCGGCCCGAACATAGGGTGGGTTGCAAGCAGTGAAACCGTCGCGGGCAGTTTTGCCCGCATCCATTTGACGGGCAGGGTTTTAACCGAACATACGTCAACCACCAGGGCCGCAGGGTGGGTGAGCAGCGGGGCAATTTTCTCCAGGGTCGCGGGCATGGCCGAGATAGGCATGCAGAGCAGCACAATCTCCTGGCTGCAGGTCTCGGCCAGCGTTACCGGTTCCGCCCCGGCGGCCTGGATCAATTCGCCTTTGCCGCCGGAGTCGTAGGCCACCATCTGGCAAGTGCCGGAAAGGTGCTCGATGGTCAGCCGTCCAAATCGCCCGAATCCAATCAGTCCAATCATAGTAATTTCCCGATACGTTCAAAACCGGTCGCCAGGTCTCCATCCGATACCGCAAAGGCGATCCGCAGGTGATGTTCCACACCGAAAGCTTCACCCGGCATGACCGCCACTTTGGCTTCGGTCAGCAGGTTGATGGCAAAATCGGTGGCGGTTTGTCCGTTCTGCAACGTCCTGCTGATATCAGGGAACAGATAAAATGCACCGGCGGGTTTGATGCAGTCAAACCAATTGCCGGCCAGTTGGTAGGCCGTGTCCCGTTTTTTTTGGAAGTCGGCCAACATCTGCCGGTCAGGGCCCCGTCCATATTGCAGGGCGGCCAGGGCACCATGTTGGGCAAAGGTGCAGACGTTTCCGGCCAGGTGGCTTTGCAGGTTCGTCAGGGCCTGGATGACGACCTGGGGACCGATTGCATATCCGATGCGGAACCCGGTCATGTTGAAACTTTTCGAGAAACTGCCGGTGACAATGAGGCGGTCAGCCAGGTTTGCAAAGCGGGTCAGGCTGTTGAACGGTATGTTATCGTATAGAAAGTGTCCGTAGGCCTCATCGCTGACCACAAAGAGATTTCTCTCCTGCGCCAGAGTGGCGACTTGCTCCAAGTCTTCTTGCGGATAGACGGCTCCCGTCGGGTTATTGGGTGAATTAATTAAAATTGCCCGGCAGCGTGGACCAACGGCAGCTTCCAGGGCCGCCAGATCCAGCTGGTGATTCACGGTGGGTACCATAACTGGGAGGCCGCCGGCCAGCTTTACCTGCTCCGGAAAACTTACCCAGCACGGTAGTGGCATAACGACTTCATCTCCCGGGTTGCAGATTACCTGGAAGATGCTGAAGAGGGCCTGTTTGGAACCATTGGTAACAATGACGTTGTCCGCCTGGTGGTAAGGGAGGTGGGCGGCCAGTGCCGTCCGAAGCGATTCCAGTCCGGGGACAGCAGAATAGCGGGTATGGCCGGCCGCCAGAGCCTCCTGCGTGGCGTTTATAATCTCAGGGGCAACCGGATTGTGCGGCTCCCCGATGGCCAGATCGATGACCTTGTCTCCGGCGGCGCGCATCCTGGCCACCAGGTTTGCAAAATGGGTGGTCCGAGACGGTTCAATATTGCCGATACGGGCGGAAACCTCCATTATTCTCTCGCTTTCTGCCGCAGGGCCAAGTCGGCCAGCACAAGGGCGGCCATACTCTCTACAATGGGAACGGCCCGCGGCAGAACGCAGGGATCATGACGACCGCGGGCTTCCAGGGTGACCGGGTTGCCGTCAAAATCGACCGTATCCTGCGGTTTACCGATTGTGGCCACCGGCTTGAAGGCGACCTTGAAGATGATGGGCTCACCATTGGAGATCCCGCCCTGGACACCGCCGCTATGGTTCGTGACGGTCCCCAGCCCGGTGGATTTTATGATAAAGGGATCATTGTGACGACTGCCCCGCATGCGGGTACCGACAAACCCGGATCCGATTTCAAACCCTTTAGTAGCGGGAATTGACAACATGGCCCCCGCCAGGACCGCCTCCATCTTTTCGAAAACCGGTTCACCCCATCCGGCCGGAACGTGGCGGCAGACACAGCCGATAGTGCCTCCCAATGAGTCACCGTCCTCCTTGGCAGCGATAATTTCCGCTTCGATCCGGGTGGCGGTGTCAAGGTCTGGGCACCTTACAGGTGAAGCGTCGACCGCTGCACGTTGTATTTCCAGGGAATCCACTGAGTGGAGTTCATGGTCACCCACACTGGCGACCCAGGCGACGATTTCAACTCCGAAAATGGTGTGTAAAACTTTTTCCGCTACCGCCCCGGCCGCTACCCGGGCAGCGGTTTCACGGGCGCTGGAGCGACCGCCGCCGCTGCTGGCCCGGATGCCGTACTTTTGCTGGTAGGTGTAATCCGCGTGGGAAGGGCGCGGGATGTTCCCCATGTGGCCGTAGTCCTTGGGATATTGGTCGCTGTTGGGGATAAACAGCCCGATGGGGGTCCCCAGGGTCAAGCCGTTTTCTACCCCGGACAGGATGGAGACGGTATCCGACTCCTTACGCGGGGTGGTCAGGTGGCTCTGCCCCGGACGGCGCCGGTCGAGCTGTGTTTGAATGTCAGTTTCACTCAGGGGCAGGCTGGGAGGACAGCCGTCGATGACCGCCCCGATTCCTTGGCCATGCGACTCCCCGAACGTCGTTACTTTGAAGAGCGATCCTATGGTACTTGACATGGTACGTTCCTCCCGCTGCACCCGCGCGGCTTTGTGCATGGGTGCTAAAGCAGTTTAAGAATAGTCGCCGCGATGTCATCCGGTCCGGTATCATCAGTCGCTACTGTAAAATCGGCCGCCCGGCGGTACAGGTGGCGCCTGGCCTCCAGGGAGGTGACGATTTCCTCGTCAGAGGTCTGCCCGGTGAGAGCCGGTCGGGAAGCGGCGGTGGCCGGATCCTGGACCAGGCGCCCCAGAATCGTATCTGGGCGGGCGGTCAGCCAGATGATGGTTCCGCTGTCTTGCATATAGTCGATATTCGCTGGGTTCAATACAATGCCGCCACCGGTGGCCGCCACAATTGACGTTTGCCGGGCCAGTTGCTGTAGGCACTCGGTTTCCAGCGCCCGGAAATAAGGCCAGTCACGGTCGGCTACGATCCGGGCAATGCTGCGTTCTTCAGCAGCGGTTATTATGGTGTCGGTATCAAAAAATTTCCAGTCCAGGCGCAGCGCCAGGGCGCGTCCCACCGCGGTTTTGCCGGTGCAGCGGTACCCAACCAGGTAGATGTTGGTGTCTTTAGTGGGCATATAGAGATTCCAGGACTTTCCAGAAGCCGGGAAAAGATTTTTCCACACAGCCCGGATTTTGGATCACCGTACCGGGTGCCTTGAGGCCGGCCACAGCAAAACTCATGGCAATCCGGTGGTCCTCATAGGTCTCAATTTCGGCTCCGCGCGGACGCCCCCCGATAACCACCAGATCGGCATCACCGCAGCGGGCCTCGATTCCCATCTTGGAAAGTTCAGTGGCCATGGCCAGCAGGCGGTCACTCTCTTTGCCATGCAGGTGAGCAACGTTGTGGATCACGGTTTTACCGCGGGCAAAGGCGGCCACCACCGCCAGGGTCGGCACCATGTCCGGCATGTCGCCCATATCCACGGTAATGCCGCGCAGGTCGCCGCCGGTTAACGTGACACCGTCCTTGTCATGGGCCACAGTGCAACCCATCTTTTCCAGGACCGGCACGAGGCGCAGATCACCCTGCCTGCTATTCCGGCTGATCGCCTTAACCTTAACTGTGGCCCCGGTAACGGCGGCGGCGCCCCAAAAATAACTGGCCTGGGAACAATCGGGTTCGACAACGTAAGTGCCGGCCTGGTAGGGCTGATCGCCCGCGATGGTAAATCGGCGGTAGCCATCCCGCAAAACCGTAATCCCGAATTGCTGCATAATGTCGACCGTCATGTCGATATACGGTTTCGATACCGGATCTCCCACGACAGTGATATCCAGCCCCTGTGCCGTGCAGGGAGCCAGCAGTAAAAGAGAGGACAGGTATTGGCTGCTTTCGCGGCAGACAATTTCCAGGCGCCGGCCGGTGATGGTGCCGCCTTCGACTTCCAGCGGGGGGCAGCCGTTATGATGATCGCAGCGGGTAGCAACCCCTACCTGGGCCAATCCTTCCAAAAGGTCGGCGATGGGCCGCTGCCCCATACGTTCGGTACCGGTCAGCCGATAGCGGCCGGTTCCCAGGGCTGCAATCCCGGTGAGCAGGCGGATCGAGGTCCCCGAGTTGCCCAGGTATAAGGGGTCTGCGCAGGGGGCCGGTCGACCATTGAAACCGTCGATCACGATGGTGGCAGATCGTTCTACCCGGGCTCCCATCTGTTCAAGAGCCTGCAAGGTCAAACGGGTGTCTTCGCTGTCTAGCGCATTTAAAACCGTGCTGGTACCGTTTGCCAGGGCGGCTGCGATAAAGATCCGATGGGTGTAGCTCTTTGATCCGGGCACCGCGACGCTCAAGTTCCGGATGGGTTCTGCGCGGACTGCATACATTGTTTATTTGGACTCCTGAAGATTCTCAATAACCGCCTGGCGCATTATGTCCACAGGGGCTTTACGGCCGGTCCACCACTCAAACTGCCGGGCGCCCTGGTTGACGAACATGGTCAAACCGTCGATGGTCCGGCAGCCGGCACGGGCAGCTGTTTTTAGCCATGTGGTTTCCAGGGGATTGTAAACAATATCCATGACCACCATACCGGGGTAGAGGATGCCGCCGGGAATCGGTACAGCGTCAACCACAGGATGCATGCCGACCGGCGTGGTATTGATCAGGATGTCAAAGCTGTCGGTGGATATGTCCGCCAGGGGCAGAAAGTCTACCTCCAGATCAGTGGCCAGGTCGGACCCGCTCTGCAGGCTGCGGTTGGTAAGGGTGACGCGAGCACCGGCTGTTTGAACCCCGTATCCAATGGCCCGGGCCGCACCCCCGGCGCCGATGATCAAAACCTTTTTAGTGGCCAATTCGGTTTTAGCGCGCAGGGCATCAAGGGCTCCGGTAACGTCTGAGTTTTTGCCGATCAGCCGGCCATTGTCATTGATAACGGTATTGACCGCCCCGATTTTTGCCGCGACCGGATCGATATCGTCGAGGTAGCGCATAACCCGTGATTTATGCGGTAGGGTAATGCTGGCTCCTTTTATGCCGAGGGCCCGCAGACCATGGATAGCGGTTTCAATATCCATCACCCGGAAAGCAAGGTAGACGGCATTCATGCCATAGTGGGCCAACCCGCAGTTGTGCATGACCGGGCTCAAGCTGTGAGCGACAGGATCGCCCATGACGCAGTACAAGGCGGTGTCGGTATCGGCAGATTGGTTAATCATCATGAACGTTTTCGATATTTCGGCGGTTGGTATTTTGCAAATAACAGGACGCCCTAATAATATCTGCAAATACGCGGGAAAGGAGATCATTGTCAATCGGCCCGTTATTGGCGGCCTGCAGTCGATCGATGATATGTTTTTCTCTTTCCATATCTTTGACCGGATTTCCGGCCACCTGCTTGATGGAACCGATCCGGGCGGCCAGTTTCAGGCGATCATTGATCAGGGCCAGCAGGCGGTCGTCAATGGCGTCAATGGCATTGCGCAGATCTCCGATTCGGGCGGCCAGCTGCGGCGACTGATTCTCTCGGCGACCGGCGATCATGATACGTTCCCTTTCAATTTGGCATGGGCGCTCCGGAGGAGTTCTGCGGTCGTTTCCCAGGATATACATTCATCGGTGATGGACACCCCGTACTTCAACGATTCGGGGTTCGAAGAATATTTCTGGTTGCCCTCGAAGATATTGCTTTCCAGCATCAATCCTACCAGGGATCTGTTCCCGGCCAGGCGTTGATCGATGATGCTGCGCCAGACGATTGCCTGACCCTGGTATTTTTTCATGGAGTTGGCATGTGAGCAATCCACCACCAGGGCTTCCGGCAGATCTTTTTCGATCAGGTTCAGCCGGGCTTCCTCGACGCTGATGGGGTCGTAGTTGGGGCGCTTGCCGCCCCGGACGACCAGATGGCCCCATTCGTTGCCGGCGGTTTGGATGATGCAGGTGCGGCCATCATGGTCAATGCCCAGAAAACTCTGGCGTTGACGCGAGGCGACCATGGCGTTGATGGCCGCCGGCAGGCTGCCGTCAGTGCCGTTTTTAAATCCGACCGGCATGGAAAGACCGCTGGCCATTTCGCGGTGAGTCTGGGATTCGGTGGTGCGGGCGCCGATGCAGGCCCAGCTCACCAGGTCCGCCACATACTGGGGGGTTATGGTTTCGAGCATTTCGGTAGCGGTCGGCAAACCCATTTCACCGATTTCCAACAGGATTTTGCGCGCTTCGCGCAGGCCGCAACCCATATCACAGGTGCCGTCGAGGTGGGGGTCGTTGATCAGTCCTTTCCAGCCGACCGTCGTGCGGGGCTTCTCGAAATATACCCGCATGATGACCACCAGCGTTTCCGCTACCTCCCGGCTCAATTCGGCCAGCCGGCCGGCGTAATCGAAAGCCGCCTTTTTATCGTGTATGGAACAGGGGCCGACGATGGCCATCATCCGGCGGTCCCGGCCGGCTAAAATATTCTGGATGGATTCTCGGCCGGTGATCACCGTGCGGTTCACGGTTTCCGTTATCGGGAGCTCCTTGTTCAGGGCTGCCGGCGTCATCAGGGGCTGGTAGCCCTCAACACGCAAGTCCTCAGTTGACTTCATTGCCCTTCCTTTCAGCCAAAAGTCTCCGGTCAGCTTGTCATGCCGGCGGTCAAAAACAGAAAAGCCGCGGGCATTCGATCTGCCCGCGGCTTTTTGCTTGTTTGAAATTAACTATCAGCGCACCCTAGGCAGACCGGTACCAAAGAAATAATACCTAAAATAGAAATAGATGCGTCTGCCGGTCCAAAATGCGTTCATGATAGTCCTTGTTTGCCTTAAGTCTGCCCTGCCATACCCCGGGCGGGTAGCCTTGTCAAGCGTTTTCTGGTTGCTTAGCGGTACTCTATAACGCCTTGCGGTGTCCCCGGGGTTCATGGCGTTGATTGTGGCGAGCAGGTCGCCCCGGCTTTGCGGGCCGGGGCGACGGCAGGCAATGTATTTAGATATCGTAGTAGAGAAAGAACTCGTGGGGGTGGGGGCGCAGCTTGACAGGATTCACTTCGTTTTCCATTTTATAGTCGATCCACATATCGATAACATCCTTGGTGAAGACATCGCCTTTGAGCAGGAATTCGTGGTCTTCCGCCAGGGCATTCAGGGCTTCATCGAGCGAACCCGGAGCGGACTCAATTTCAGCCAGCTCTTCCGGCGGCAGATCATAGATGTTCTTGTCGAGCGGATCACCGGGGTCGATCTTATTTTCGATGCCGTCAATGACCGCCATGAGCATCGCCGAGAAGGCCATGTAACCGTTGCTGGACGGATCCGGCGTCCGGAACTCTATGCGTTTGGCCTTGGGGGAAGATGAGTACATGGGAATTCTGACGGCCGCGCTGCGGTTACGGCTGGAGTAGGCCAGGTTGACCGGCGCCTCGAACCCGGGCACCAGGCGTTTGTAAGAGTTGGTGGTCGGGTTGGTGATGGCGCACAGGGCCTTGCAGTGCTTGAGGATGCCGCCGATGGCGTATAGGGCTTCCTGGGATACCCCGGCATATTTGTCGCCGGCGAAGAGCGGCGCGTCGTCTTTCCAGATACTGATGTGGGTGTGCATGCCTGTCCCGTTGTCTTCGAACAGCGGCTTGGGCATAAACGTGACCGTGTGGCCATACTGGTTGGCCACATTTTTCAGCACGTATTTGAACCAGACCAACTGGTCGCCCATCTGCAATAGCGGTTTGAAGCGCATGTCGATCTCAGCCTGGCCGGCGGTGGCCACTTCGTGATGCTGGCATTCCACATCGATGCCCAGGTTTTGGAGGGTGAGGAGCATCTCGGTCCTGAGATCCTGGAATTTATCCGTCGGCGGTACCGGGAAATAGCCTTCCTTGTGACGCGGTTTGTAGGCCAGGTTGGGGCCCTCGTCGCGGCCGGTGTTCCAGGTGCCTTCCACCGAGTCCAGTTCATAAAAGGCACCATTGGCGGCGGAATCAAAACGGACATCGTCAAAGATAAAAAATTCGGCCTCGGGGCCAAAGAAGGCCACGTCACCGATGCCGGTGCTCTTCAGGTAGGCTTCCGCCTTCTGGGCGATATGTCGCGGATCCCGGGTATAGGATTCGCGCGTCAGGGGATCCACGATATTGCCGATCAGCACCAGGGTGGGTTCCTTGAAAAAGGGGTCCATCTTGGCCGTGGTCGCATCGGGAACCACCAGCATGTCACTGGCGTTAATCGGCTGCCAGCCGCGGATACTGGATCCATCGAAACCGAAGCCGTCGTCGAAACTGGAAACTTCCAGTTCACTGACCGGGACAGAAAAATGCTGCCAGATACCCGGGAAATCCATAAAGCGGATGTCCACGACCTTGGCACCCTGTTCTTTTGCAATTGCCAATACTTTTTCCGGAGTCATAACACTTACCTCTCTTTTGCTATAGTTAATCGGGTTATGGTAATAAGCACCTAGATTGCATCGATACCTTCTTCGCCGGTACGCACGCGGATGGCCTGCTCTACCGGGGTTACAAAAATCTTCCCGTCACCCAGCTTGCCGGTGTTGGCGGCCGCACAGATAGCCTTGGCGACCTCGTCCACCCTTTCGGCACCGATGACAATTTCAATTTTTACCTTGGGGATGAAATCCACCACATATTCCGCACCCCGGTAAATTTCTTTGTGTCCTTTTTGCCGGCCATAGCCTTTTACTTCGGATATCGTCATACCCTGGATGCCGATATCGTTGAGCGCCTCTTTGACATCATCAAGCTTGAAAGGTTTGATGATCGCTTCAATTTTTTTCATTTTCTCCTCCTGATTGTGCTTCTGCGTTCTGTTCCTGACGGCAGGAATATCGATTTTCTATCTCGGTCAGCACCAGGCTGATCTGTTGCTTGAGGTTTTCTACCTGGTCCGGGTCATCCACTTTCTGCCCCTCGATATCCCTGACATAAAAAATATCCGCCACCTGGTCGACCTGCGTGGCGATCTTGGCGACCCAGACGTCCAGGCCGCACTTGAAAAGCGTGTCGGTAATGGTAAAAAGCAGACCGGGTGCGTCGTAGGTAAAAATCTCGATGATGGTGAAGAAGTTGGACGCCTCGTTGTCGACATTGATCTTTGTGGGGCGACCGGTGACCGGACCGTTGGTATTGATCCGCGGGACAGCCCGGGCCGCGATGGCAGCATCCAGCTCGAATTCACCGGCCAGGGCCTTTTCCAGGACCGCGGCCGCTTTTTGCCAGGTTTCCTCTTCAAATAGTGGATCCGGCGGCGGCTGCACCTTGAAGATATCCAGAGCGATATTGTTTTTCCAGGTGAAGACTTGAACATCAAGAATGTTGATGCCGTGCAGGGTAAAGACCCCGGCTATTTTAGAAAAGAGTCCCGGCCGATCCGGGGCACAGATCGTGACAGTGCGGGTGGTGCCGTCTTCGGACTCTTCGATCTGCCAGACAAACGGTTGCACGCCAAGCTGAGTATAAATGCCCACATGTGCGTGCATGGCCTCCGGATCCGCATAGAGCAGATAACGCGGCGACATGAAGTTGAAAAGCTTTTCAATTTCCGCCCTTTGATCGGATGCGGTGGATTCAAGCAAAGCGGTTTTTTTCGTTTCAACAGACCGGATGGCCTCCTGGCTGGCCAGCTCTCCGCCTTTTAGAATGTGCAGTACCCGGAAAAACAGGGCGCGCAGCAGGGCGGCGGTCCAGTCGTTCCAGGCGTTGGGGCCCGTGGCGATTGAGTCCGCCACCGATAGCAGGTAAAGCATTTTTAAACGCAGGACGTCTTTGATCTTGCGGGCACAGGCAATGGCCGTGCCTTCATCGTTCAGGTCACGGCGGGTTGCCGTTTTTACGAGCAGCAAGTGCTCACGCACTAGAAAGGTTACCGTCTCAATATCCTTGGGCCGGTAGCCGAAGCGGGTCAAGATGGATGCGGCGATTTCAGCTCCCTTGTGGGAATGACCTTTGCCCGGCTGGCCTTTGCCGATGTCATGCAGAAGCGCGGCCCACATCAGCATCTTGCGATGTTTCATTTCCTTGTAGAGCGAAACACAAAGGGGGTCATTAACCGGACTGTTGTTCGAACCGAATGCTTTAAGCGTCTGAACAGCCTCCAGTGAATGTTTGTCCACCGGGTAGGTATGGTATTCATCATACTGAATCCGGTTTGCGATCGTCTGTAGCTCGGGTAGCAGTGCGGTGAGCAGGCCGGTGGTCATCATTTCATTGAGGACGTCGAACTGCGGTACCGCTGTTGTCAGGATTTTCTCGAATGATTTTAGAGCCTGGCCGGACTCAAAGAAGCGGTCGTCGACCAGGTGGAGAAAATCCTTGACCAGGCGCCGGGCCTCAATGCCAAGGGGGATTTTCAGCCGCGCGCTTTCGGCGAAGATTTCTATAATCAGTTCGGGGTTGCGCAGAATAGTTTCCGGTGAAGTGAACGCCAGTGTGTTGTTCTTGGCTACAGCCAACCCATTTACCGCGGTTGATTTAACTGGCCGGCGTCGTTTGCGGCGTCCGGAGCTGCCGCCCAATTCGTGCAGAAACATCTGGTGTTGCTGTTTCACCCGCTCCATGTGTCCATGGAGCTCTCCGAGAAACAGCTCCACGGGCTGCTGGCCTTGGTCCGGCTGGTAGGCCAGTTCAGCGGCCAATTTTTCCTGGTGGCTGAAATAGAGCTGGTCACATTTGCGGCCGGTCAGAAGGTGCAGGCGGTTGCGAATATTCCAGATAAACGTCAGTGAATCGTGAAATTCACCGAATTCGGTGTGTGACAGATAACCATAATATTCCAGATCCCGGACCTGTTGAATCCCCGATTTAATTTTGGCGATCCACAGCATGGTGTGATAATCCCGCAACCCGCCCAAACCCTCCTTGAGGTTGGGCTGTAGCAGGCCGGCCGAGTCGCCGAAACGGGCATGGCGGGCTTCGTTGGTTTCAATCAACCAGTCGACAATGCGTCGGGAGTGCTGTTTCAGTACGGTATTACGTAATTTTTCCAATAACTTGGTATAAAGCGGCGAGATGCCGCAGATAAACCGGGCGTCCAGTAAGGATGTCAATACTTCGTAATCCTGGGAGGCGAGCTTCAGGCACTCTTTGAGCGACCGGGTGGCATGGCCGACATCCAAACCGATATCCCACAGGGGGTAAACCACCTCGCGGATCAGTTCTTCAGCTTCCGGGGGGACCCGTTTTTCAAAAAGAAACAGCAGGTCCACATCCGAATGGATGCACTGTTCCTGGCGTCCGTAACCGCCCAGCGCAATGATGGTGTAGGGGTTTTTCAGAATTCCAATGCGCGGACCTATCACACTGGCGGCAAACCTTTCGCGGAAATAATTGTCCAGCAGGCGTGCATTTTCTACCAGATAATCCGATTCGTCATTGCGCAGAAAACGAGCCGTCAACTGTTTACGATCGTCCAACAGTTCAAGCGAAGTCTGGGAATCATTACTTTTCATTTGGGTTAAATGCACGTTCCGGCCCCATCATAATGTTTATCTTCATGAGTAATTCGCAACAGACGTGCCAACATGAGAAAATAAAATATATCAATAATTTTCAGGCAATTATATTTTTTAATATATCGCCCCCGTAAAGATTCAGATTACAAAAATGTAATAAATATGCTAAAATTTTTACATTTTTGTTCGTACTTATTTCTTAAGAGTTGAAGGCAGCAGGTCGGACGGGGGCTCTTGGGGCCGGGACGGTGCTCTTCTTTTCATCTGCACTGCGAACTGATGCGGTTACGGTTGTCCTGACGGCCCTTCTGCTCCTCTCTTTGTAGGTCTATTTCGCCGCTGCGTCAAGGTCTCGCAGGCCCGGTGCATCTTTTTCAGGTCTTGATTGATACGATTTTCATTTTCCACCAGGGCCAGACGCATATAACCGTTTCTTCCTTTGCCTTCCCGGTGACAAATCAAAAACCCGGGATTTGCGGCCCGGGGCAAAAACCGCAGGGACCCTTTGTGAAGTCCCTGGTGGTTGCATAGCTGTTTGACTCTACCGAGCGTTGGCCGTCAGCGAACTGCACCCGCCGCGGCCGTCGTCTGGAAATAGTGACGGGCAGGAAATTGACAGGCAGACTTTTTTGAGACTGCTTCTAATCGTACTCGCCAACGGGATCTAAATCGATATCGAGGACCAGCCTGGCAATCCGAAAGGCAGACGCCTGGCGATGGCGAACCCGATTTCGATAACAATCTTGAAATAGGCGCGCCGCGCTGCGGTGGGGTTATTTTTTAGGCCTGATCGAAATGATCGTCACATCCTCGGCCGGTTTCCCCCGGGCGGCCACCGGGACCTGCCCGATTTTGTCAACCACCTCCATACCGCTCGTAACCCGGCCGAAAACCGTGTGTTTTCCAGCCAGCCAGGGCGTATCCACAAGGTTTATAAAGAACTGGGAACCATTGGTGTTCGGCCCGGCATTGGCCATTGCCAGGGACCCTCTCACCGGCTGATGCCCTGAACCCTGGGCGCTGTAGCGATATCCCATGTTTTCATAGGCTTGCTTGAGGGTAAGTCCGGCCAGCGCATTGTCTACTTCCCCCTTGCGCTTATCCAGGTCTTCGCGGGAGTTGATGCCCATTTTGCGAAATAACGGCGCCAGCAGCATGGTCTGAAAATCACGCTGACTGCGGATACCGAGGTAAGGGTGGGGGCCGCGTTGCAGGTCCATGGCCTTGACTTTATCCAATCCCAGGGCGTCGGCATTTATTTCATCCTCAAAACGGTAGCCGGGGTCCCCGGTGCCGTTGCCCAGCGGGCAGCCGCCCTGAATCATGAATTCTTTTATGACCCGATGGAATACCAGTCCGTCGTAGAATGGCCGCTGAACTTTTTTCTGGGTGGCCGGATCGGTGAAAGCCTTGTTGCCGGCAGCCAACTCGACGAAGTTGCGGACCGTTGTCGGTGCCTGGGTAGCAAACAGTTCTATCTCTATATCTCCTTGGTTTGTTTTGATGATGTATATCGGGTTTTCGCCGGCCTTTCCGCTCGAACCGAAGGCCGGCGGGCCAAGCATCACGGCCAGGGTTAGGGTTGCCAAGCATAGCAGGTTCTTCATATGAGGGGTATCCTTTCTCGCCCGGTGGCGTTTAGGGTGGCATATCACCGCACAACCAGGGAATATATCCATTTAAGCGGTCGGGCCTGCGAGGGCTTGACGGAGGTCATTTTTCAGGTTGGGAATTTGTCTCCGGGACCGCCGGAGTTGGAACCTATAGCATAGCTGGTGAATTTAAGCCCCTGTTTTTTTATTTCGTGGGCCCACCCGGACCGCTGATGACGGCGTCTGTGGGGCGTAAATGATGGATTGCCCCGTCAACTTCGGCGGCCATGGACCCGTTGACAACCATGTAGATTGCGGTGGCCTGTTTGTGAAAATGGCACTTTTGGTCGGTCCCCTCATTGAAGAACGCCCTTACAGTCCCCGGGAACTCCGGAGCCGGACACGGCCACCGGGTGTTGCGCGATGGTTCCCAACACGAATCGCGTGCCGGTATTTCGACATGGTTCTAAACATGAGTACAGCCTGTTTGCGAGCACCCCGGCCGCCCGATTGCATTTCCGGATTCGTTTTGGATTTTGGCTATCCGCACGAATAGTTCAGTGGTCACATTCTAAGGGGCTTTTTGAGATTTGATTGCCGCTTTGTCCTGTGGAAAAAGTGCAACCTTTCGTAAGTAGGCGTCAATTGCCTGCCAGAATTGCCGACTATCGGTCGGTAGGTTGTTATGACCGCTTTGGAAGGACACCAGATTGCCATCCGGCGCCGCTGCAGCCAGGGTCTGCCCGTGTCGATACGGGATAATCTCGTCCCGGGTGCCGTGAATGATCAGCACGGGCCGGCTGTAGGCGCGGATCACGGCCAGGTTGTCAAACGGGTCTTTGACCAAAAATGCCGGTACCAGATACCGTGGCGCGAATGCGGTTACGCTTGTAAAGGCCGAGACGAGAATCAGTCCGCGGATGGGACGCCGAGCGGCCAACTGGCACGCGGCACCACCCCCGAGGCTGCGTCCCAGCAGGATCACCCGGTCGGCATCCACATCCGGCCGGGCGGTTATCACGTCATAGGCTTTCAGCATGGTAGTGGTGATCGTCTGCTGGGAGGGAGAGCCTTTTGATCGGCCGTATCCGGGGAATTCCACCATTAACAGCGAGACGCCCCGATCGGCAAAAGGCCGAAACTCATCCGGTAGAAAGTCGATGGATTCGGCATTGCCGTGAGTAATGATGACGACCGGCGCCGGTCG
>Ga0056121_1000035_pt1 | contig 74948 bp, 56 predicted proteins | sample WorMetHEROISLAND_FD_83872 | JGI IMG/M metagenome (GOLD analysis project Ga0056121, IMG submission 83872) | Marine gutless worms symbiont microbial communities from Max Planck institute for Marine Microbiology, Germany - Olavius sp. 1 HERON ISLAND ...
CGCCCTCACGTCAAAATCCGTCAGTCGCAAGGCGGAAGTCGAGAGCGCGCAAAACCTTTTTGAAACCCTCTCACGGCAAAACCCGCAAGTCGTAAGTCGTCAGCACGTCTGGTTTCGAGGATTATCCCATCTCACGACCTCACGCCTATCGCACTCACGGCTTTTGGGGCCCTAACGCTCTCACGCTCTCACGCCCTAACGGATTTTATAACGCCCTCACGCCTATCGCTCTCACGGCTTTTGGGGCCCTAACGTCCTCACGGCTTTTGGGGCTCTAACACCTCAAGCCCCTTCCCCCAAGGCCTCGACCACAAATGTTTCATCCGGATAATATTTCCAGATGGTCTTCCGAATCTTGGCCTTCATCCGTTTCTGGCGCCGACCGGTCTCAAGACTCAAGGCTTCCTGGTACAGCCACACTGCTCGTGACCAGCTTTCGGCCCATTGCGGGTTAGCAGGGCTGAGGGTTTTTGATCGGAACACCCAGTAATTGGCGATCACCCGCAAACGATCCGGTCTATCTTTACCAACAGCCCAGGCCGCCCGTTCCATGGCCAGGTCCGCGGCCGGCAGCCACGTTTGGCGGTAATCCTCCGCATGCTGCATCGCGGCATAGGCGTTCCCGCACTGGATATAAAACCGGACGTTAAACGGGTTGCGCCTCACCGCCGCTTCGAAATCCATAATCATAGCCCGCTGGGTTTTATCGCGATCGGCGGGCGTCATCTCATTGTATGCGGCCCGGCGCTCTTTTTTCAGCCACATACCACGCTTAAACCAATACATGGCGTTGTCATTGTCCCAGGCGATGGCGGCATCGATCTTTTCGACAGGGGGATCCTGATCACGATTCAGGGTTGAATTTTTGACGGTATTGCAATGGGTTTCCGCCAGAAAGTGCCGGCCGGAGACAACCACGCACCACACCAACAATGCTATGATGCCAACAAGGCAGACACCGCCAGTGCCGACTAATGGCCGAGCTCGATACCGGCCAGGAACGGTTTCCCGGCCATGTCGCTGTTTGAGTGCAACAGCACTGCTGCCCATGGCCAGAACGGCCCCCAGTACAAGTGCATTTGCCGGCATATGAAGGTTGAAGTCCGAAGAGGAATGCATAGCAATAGCTGCCAGGGCAGCCAGGCTCCCGGCGCCCATCCCAACTGCAAATCTGTCACGCCGCCGCTTCCAATTTCTCAGGTATATCCACAACAACCAGCCAGATCCGGCTAAAAAAAGAGCTATGCCTGCTAGGCCGCCCTCGGCCAGCAACTGGGCCCAGTCATTATGGGCATAACGGAGATGCCTGTTTTTGTCTTGGGGTGCCTGATACTTGGGAAAGGCATGCAAGAAATTTCCCAGGCCAATACCGCTGACCGGGTAGTCCGTCGCCAGCGCCAGGGTCTGTTGCGTATACCGCTGCCGACTCTCATAAGAGGCTTCAAGTTTATTGAACCTTTCCAGCGGCCGCTCCGCACCAATATGAATGGCATACCCGGCCGTCAACAGAAACAGAACCAAAGCAATCAGGCCGGTTTTACGGCTTCCTTTGCGAAGTGACAACAGCAGGCCCATGACAATCATTCCAGCGGTTATGCCCAGCATCCCCCCCCGCGAAGCTGAGAAAATCGCCCCGATGCCCATTAAAACGCCGGCAAAAATGATCGCGACCCGCTTGCTGAAACGCTGCTCGAGGGAGAGGATCTCGACCAGCCGGACCCGCAGGTTTCTTTTCGGAAACGCCTCAGATCTCTTTTTAAGTTTTGAAAATCCGGCTGTAAATCCGATCGCCACCGGAATTAGCATCTCCATAAGGCCGGCAAAGTGATTACGGTTGATATAGGTCCCATTTGCGCTTTGCCACGATTTCATCGATTTTCTATACCACCAGATCTGGTTGGACCCCGAATAGGTCTGGACAAGGCCGTAAATGACCTCGAAGCATCCCAGTGCCAGCAGGCAGTAGGTCAGGAGGGTCAGCCTCTTTTTTGAATTGAGAGTCACGCTCAGACCGAAAAAGAGCATCCCATATGCCACCCACCGGATGAGGGACTGACGGACAGGATAGGTGTAGGGAGCCAGTGTGATCCAGTTCTCGACCGTTGCGCCGCCAATAGCTGCTGACGCCGGCAATGACTTTTCGGCCGCCACCCAGGCCTCCGGTGACATCCATTTGACAAATGCTTCCGGCAAGGGTACCATCTGAAACACCATCCAGCCGAACATGAGGATAAAGAGCGGCGTCATCTCTGACCGGAGCATCACGAACTCAAGTCGTCCGGTATGCATATCCCGCCTTATGCCGTTCATGACCACCAGGAGCGTGGCCGCAAAAATCAGCATGAACACCAGCGTGTAAGCGTAGGTGTGGACTGACGCGAACAAGAGCGGTGCGAGGATGATGGCGATCAGGTAGAGTATGAAGGCTATTCTATCCACAGACTTGCCCTGTTAAATAAGATTTGAGCCTTTTATGTAGAAACATTTTTCCATGGTAAGTTTTAAGATACTTTTCTCTCTTCAGCGCATCAGTTTGGCTTAAACATGCTTCATAATAAATTAATTCCAACGGTCGACGATTTTTAGTTGAATCAACTTGCCCCTTACAGTGTTGCTCAAATCTTAGCTTGAGGTCCTTAGTGTATCCAGTATAGAAATTTCCGTCTTTTTCACTCCGTAACACGTAAGTATAGTACATTGATCCTCAAGCTATTTAACAGGGTGAACACGGACACACACGGACGAAAACAGACAAAAGCTAAAATTCATTTTTGACACGGATTACATGGATTACACGGATTAAGATCTATCTTCAATCCATGGTTGAATTGCAGATACCATCATTCGCTTAGCGAAAGGGGAACGCTTATGTTTCAACAAAACGTTTCCCATATTCTCTATCTCTGTGATTATGGTAACCGACGAGAGTAATTTTGCCGGAGGCAATGGAAACGTAGTCGCGGCCACCAGGACGCGATTACAGCTTTAAAATCCGTGTAATCCGTGAGATCCGTGTCAAATAGTATTCCTGGTCTGCTTGAATTTAGCTAACAGCCTTCAGCCTAAAAGCCTCAGGGGTTTGTAATCACAAACCCTTTCGTCTCAAACGGCCCAAATTTCACTCGTAGCGTACCATCAACTACGGGTATTTCTTCCTTTTCGAAAACCGCCTGCCACAGGCCTTGACTGACCCCCGGGACCTTGAACTCAGCTTCAGTTTTATTGCCAATGACATTGGTAGCCAAAAGCATGAGTTGGTCACCTTTTCTTTTCAAGCAGCAATGAACGGCAGGTTTTCCTTTGGCATCCACTCTGTTCGCAGTTACCATCTGGACGGTCGCATTTTCAGACAGGTTATATTCCAACAGCCATGGCGATACTTTATTTAATCGATCCGTCACCCACTTCAGCTTTGCTCGTCCTTCTGCGGTCTTGCCGATTTCTTTGAAAGTAAAATAGAAGATCGCCCGACTTCCATGAATCAATGATAAGAACGTCATGCAGTCCATTTCCTGCCGGGTCGGCGCCCGCGGCCAGCCATGCTTTGCTCTTTCCGGGCCGCCAAAGGCCTGGATAACGGACGCAAGCCGGCGGCGGCCGACGTCTTCAGCTGCCCTGTCCATCGAATCGCTCAACCAGGTCATGGGCATGTGGGGGACCGGGTATTGGTCCAGCATCATGAAATCGGCAGCATTTGTATATTTTCGGGCAACCTGAGGTCTTACCACTGCCATAGCGGTCGGAGTATCGGGATACCATGAATTGATAAGCGCCTGAATATCTTCAGCGGTATGCACGGGAAAGGAGTGGATGCCGGGTTCATCATTGACATAAAATGATAGTCTGGCCGGATCTACAAAGTCGGCAATCTTTTCAAGATACAATATCAATCGATCCGGATCACGGGGTACTGAAATCATGTAATACAGCCCGAGATCATGGCACTTTTGCACCAGTTGTCTTAGCTGTTCCGGGTGTCCTCTGATTATAGCGGTATTCAGTCCCGCTGGTTTGAACGCTTTCAAATTATCATGCTTGGCACCGTAAGCACCTATTGGAAAAAGATCGCCTGGTAAGACTGGTTGTAGGTCGTTCCTTTTTTTTACTGGTGGTGGATGATATTCCTTCAGAGAGGGTTTAGCCAGCCAGAAGGAATAACCAAAGCTATTGTTGATAAATCGAAAATGGTTGTCTATGATCGTTTCAGGGCAGGTTACCAGTACATCAATTGGCTGAAAGGTTTTTGACTGCCAATGTGTGTTCAGTAAAAATGGCTGCCCCCATATCATTATCTCAGGATACAGACCATTTCTTCGAACCGGCCGGTAAAAAGTTCCTTTGAACTGATATGTTTCCCTCGGCTTGCAACCGGGTAGACGACTTGACCACTCGCCGGCCCGATCGTTACCGGCCAGAATCCCGATGCTTTTAAAAGATTGCCTATCCCGACTCAGCCCAGAGCGCAGAGGGAGCTTCTCAGACGGCACAACCATATATCTACTGGCCTTGCCTTTTGCGACAACCGCTCGTTTCATCTGCCAGCCCGTCGGGCGGACCTTGCCTTCAGAGGCGTCAAATTCTGAATTGGCAATCAAATTGTTGGCCGGCTTAAAGGTCTTGAACTCGCGCCACATGGTCCCCTGGATGGCAGTGTGTTTGAAGACTATAATCCCGTCTGCCCCGGCCTCGGCGACCGCTTCAAAAGTTTTGCCGTAATTCGTCCTGTTCACCTGCATAGATTGTATAATGGGCAAAACGCGGCAGCGGGCAGTCGACTGGAAATATCGCGTGATATTGCCCACCCAGGCCGGCTCTTTTCCTACCATCTTATGATAGACCATGGGTGAAACCACATCCACCCAATAGGATAATTGCCCAACATCCTGGGCCAGCTTGAAGCTGATCGCGTTGTTGCGCTCCCCCTTTTTCCAAGGAACGGCAAAGATCCCCAGCAACAGGTCCCTGTGCTTAACGGAATCGAAAATCTTGCGGGCTTCTTCAACAAAAGATTGGATGTTGGATTTCTTCCACTGCATCCAGCCTAATGCATGATTTTGGGCTATTATCCTACTAGCCGCCAGCGGAGATATTCCTTGGTGATAAGTGAAATTCGCGCTGTTTGCTGATTCTGCAAACTTCCTAAGGCACCGGGCACAATAACATGTATCCGGAATAATTGGATCAGGCTTCTCCCACTGTCCCGGATAGCGGATAAAATCGAGCCAAATCCCATCAATCTTTTCCGACCCACCATATCCATGTAACAATTTCTCAATGTACGCCAATCGCTCCCGACGCAATTGTTCATGGGTGGGACACACCCCACCATATCCCTTATACCCGGGCTCCGATCCCAATAGGGTCCCATCAGCTTTGACCGGTCTCGAGTCCGGGTATTTTTTCCAGGCGCCCTTCCCACCAAAAATATTGGCGCTGACAAAAACTTTGAGCCCCTTTTCTTTGAAGGCTGCAATCGTTTCCCGGTCTGGAGCTACAAACACAGCATTTACATCCACCGATTTTAAAATATCCGGATTGGCTTTGTCCGATGAAATCGATGGTACACCATAGACTCCTTTTATGACCTCTGCATTACCGGAGGCAGCGAGAGCTATGATGAAAATGACGTGGATGAAAACTCTAAGGGTTAGGAGTTTGATATGATCTCACCAAATTGACATACTGGATTTAAACCGATAGGTAGGTGGCTATTTCGAAAGGGGCTAAGAATGGTTGCCGGACGGTAATCTTGAGTGCCTAAGGCGTTAGGCGCTTTTTCTTTAGGGTACAAAAATTTGTAAGGCGCAAATCCTTAACGCTCTAAAGCCCTCACGCCTATCGCCCTCGCGCTCTGACGCACTAACGGTTTTTAAACTTACCCACTTCTTGCGCCTTTAAATGCAATATTATAAAAAGATTTACAGAAATACACTATTTGGGTTCTAATACTATTTCTTAGATAGGACTCGATATATTTCCGCTCAGACTCGCATATCTCATCAAATGTCTCTGGTAAATCTGCATAAAAGGGTGGGATGAGCCCTGGAACAACCTGTTTTCTCAATTTTTTTAAATCATCTGGGTATAGATCAAAATATTGGTAACTTAAAGGCCGCACCCCAACTATATTCAGCTCCCCCTTTGCCCAATTAAAAAGCATAGGAAGCTCATCAATCCATGTTCTCCGCATAAACCGACCTATTGTTGTAACACGAAAATCATCATTAAATTTCCCCCCCGGACTCAGCTTGTTTTGCTCGTAAATATATTCCTGAAGGTATTCGGAATAAGGGTGCATGGTCCTGAACTTGTACACTGTCAAGTAATCACCATTTTGCCCTACCCTGTTGAGCTTTACCATAGGCCCATATGATGGACTTTTATCAACAGAGGGGGTCTTAACCTTCTGGGCGATAAAATATAGATCATCTTTGATGGTTTTTTCCGCGATAATTTTAAACCCACAGAAATAAAGCCGACCCAGCGTCTCTGCGCGGGAAATTGCCCTATTTTCACCTTTGGTAATTGCAAAATAGGCCTTCTGTGTAACGGATAGTTTGGGAATCACACGTCTAATAAAGAAATTAATAGAATAGAATGGATACGAAAAGATTCTTGGAAATTTTTTAAAGAACGTTTTCTTATATAAAGAAATAGTATTCACTCTCCCCACGAAATAGCCACCTGGAAGAATCATTCTATGGGCCTCTAAAAAAAATCTGTTTACCCAGCGGATATGGTTGACTCTTTCCAAATTTATAAGCAGTCGAATATAGGTAGGATTTGTCGATCTCTGAGGATATAATTTTTTCTTGTGTATGATAACCGATTCAATACGAAGGATACTATGCAGGTCGAGCATCTGAGCAAGTAAATTAAATACCTGCGGAGAATCAAATAGCACCTCTCGCAATTTGTCTATTACTGGTCTTGTAAGGCGGGAACGCAACTCCTCAATATCTATATTAAGCGGCAATCTTTCCTGCATAAATACTGATTTTACTTCCTCAATCGATTCAATATCACCACCGTTTTTTTCGTTACTGCTAAGTACAAAATATATATAGTATCGGATAGATTCAGCGAGGATCAGGACAATAAAAAATCCAAATATCTGAAGCCGTGAATAGTAGAAAAGCCTGAACGCGAAAACAAGCACGGCCATGGTCGCTGCCATAAATACAACAGCCTTTGTCCATTGTGCCATCGCATAATAATAATTTCGATAACCAGAATAAAATTTTCTCGTTATTATCGCTGTCACAAACCACAGTGCATATATGAGAAGAAGCAGTTTTTCATACTCAGGTGAAAGAACAAACGTGCCCCTTTTCAAATAATTCACGATGAAGAATATAAACGTGACCAGGAGAAAATCACTAACAGATAAAACGAATAAGTGCTTTGGCTTTGGCTTTGGCTTTGGCTTTGGCTTTGGCTTAGAAGAATCCGTAACTGCATAATCAGTTTTTACCTTATTAATCACCACATAAAAAAACGAAAATAATAATACCTCTCCAACAAAAAAAAGACCGCATGTCCCGAAAACATGCAGCCTTGAAAATCCTCGCAGCCCCATCAATACAACCATGAGAGCCACACAATACGTTATGTAAATTGTTGACCTTGAGAGAAGAAGTAGCAACGATCGATAACTTCTATAAAAGTCAAATCGGAACTTATTTGTGAATAATGAAACGGCCAACCAAATAATAGACAACGCAATCAGTAATTTAACATACAACAAAGAAGGTTCAAAAGTCCCCCTTTTCAAATAATTCATCCCAAAAAATGAAAAATTGAGTATAGAAAAGTCTAAAACTAAGAGAAGAAGAGGGGAAATATAAAGTTTCTTAGACATGTCCTTCAAAAAATATGCCCCGGTATTCTAAGTTTTTACTTTTCAACATTCTTAAGTTCCGCCTGCGTTCCACTTTCCATTATTGTAAAATCTGTGCCTGCCTAGTGGAATCGGAAAGTCATTCCACCAGGGCCTGCCCTGCCTACCCCGTCTGCCTGCCCAGTTAAATTTTCACCAGGAACAAGCGAAGTTCACCCCATAGGTTTGGGACATCGGACTGGTGCGTATTTAACCGGGGCCCTTCGCCTTTTCCTATCCCCCATCGTCATAAATGAAAAACGAATCAAGACAATCGAATAAAAAAAAGTGCCCCAAGAACATCCCCAATATCGTGCAGACTAAACGTCCTTGCAGGGATATAGAACTGAACAAACTCCAGCATAATCCCGAGTATAAAAACCGAAGCTGCCATGGCATAAAAAAGAACCCGAGCCATGCTTTTTCGGAATACCACCCAGCAAAGAATCGCGTTATTTTTAAAACCGGTTTTATATGACCCCACACCGCCGCCTTCTGCCCGATACCAAAACCCATATCCCCCGACCCGCCAAACGCAGCTATGCAAGCCTACTTCATCCCCAATAACCCAACAACCCAAGCCTGACCCCGGCTTTTCATCACCCCCACCAGGGCACAGCCCATCACCACCCCCACCGCATTGCCCAGGGCGTCATTCACATTCCAAGCCCGGTAGGGCAGCAGGTATTGAATCCCCTCCAACCCCACAGCCAGGGCCAGGCCCGTCAGTATTATCAGCCACAGGGGGTGGCGTGTAAAGCTCAACCGCCACAGCACCACCAGCGGCGCAAACACCACCGCATGAACCAGATAATCCAGCCGTAGTTGAAACAAAGAGGTATCCATCAGGGTGGTATTCAAACCACCCAGGGGCACCACCACTATCATCACCAGAAACGCCAGATACATGAACAACAAAACCCGATAATTCATCAACAGCCCTTCATATTCTGTGTTGACGGGGCCAGCCCCACCCCCGCCTCAATAAGCCAACAAGCCAAGCCTGACACCAACCCTTTTCACCCCGTTCTTGACATTCTGCCATACTAGTTCCTTCACCCAGGGCAGGGCCCGGTCCTCCCACCGCTGGGGATGCGTATTGATCATCACCTGCTCCGGCAGCCGCCCCTCCCGGGCCAGGGCCATCAAATGCTCGGTGCTGTTCACCCGGCTATCAAACCCGGAATCCACCCGGTCCCGGATGCTGGCCCCGGCATGGTTCCACCTCCGCCTGGTATCGGTCAGGTAAAACACCCGGGTAAAATCCACATCCAGGTAAGGTTCGCCCACAATGCATAGGGCCTTGTAATCATGGGTCTGCCACAGGTCCAGGTTATTGATGCGGGACAGGGGGCTGCCGTGCATGCAGATGGTGGTCACGGGCGCCAGGTCCCGCAACTTTGCCAGGTTGGCCTGAAAATCCTCCCAGGCCCGGCCGGGATAGCCCCTGCAGGCAGTCAGGTTCTCATAATGATACCCGATCTCATGACCCAGGCCGGAGATCTTTTGGATAACCGCCTCATCCCAGCTTTCCGGCACGGCCCGGAAATAGTAGGATGCCGGGATACCCAGTTCATGCGATGCCCGGGCGATTTTCAGGGCATTGCCGGGGAGCCGGTCCAAGTCGCGGCGCAGGATGATGACTTTCTGCACGAAAATTGACTTTTTTGAAGTATCCGGTCATAGCGATACTAATGACAAAAGGTCAAACCTGACATCACGTTTTGAAAACAGGATGATCAAACAAGTCCTTCAAAACCTTTGCCGGCACCCCGCCCACCAGGCATCTCGCCGGCACATCCTTTGTGACCACCGAACCGGTTGCAATGACCGCCTCATCTCCGATGGTCACACCTGGGGCAATCACCACGTTGGGCATCACCCACACGCCTTTTCCGATCCGGGTCTGCATAATCTGCCGGGGGTAAATGTGTTTGAGCCGCGTTTCAGAAGGAATATTGGCATGGGCCGTGATGGTGGCTCTGTCGCCGATGGAAGTGTGATCGCCGATGAAAATCTGGTCGGTGAAGACCCGGTCAAACATCACCTCATGGCCGATATAGACCTCTTTGCCAATATTCACCCCGCGCCAGCGGTGGATATTGGTTCGCCAGGATTTGACAAAACAAAAAAACGCGGCTTTATCCAACACAAACCGCCACACAAAAAGAAATCCATACCTGATTTTTCCCATCCGGGTATTCAGGCCATAAAATTCCAGCACCTCATTGGCCGGCATCTTGCCACCTCATCTGCTCATACACCTGTTGACAGGTCTTAAATTCAAATCCCCTGTCCTTGAAAAACGCCAGTTCCCGTTCAAATATGGGAAGGGCCGCAGCGCCTAAATTCCGCACTTTCAGTTTATGCCGGATCACATCCCCCAGCAGGTAGGTCAAAAAATTGCTCCCCCGCCGCTCGATCTTTCCCCCTTCCTGATCTTCATCAATAAACTCATTGGGATGAGTCAAAAAGTTGAAAGGTCTTTGTGTCAAGAACGTTTCCATATAAAGAACCCCTCGAAACACCCGGTTCAATCCGGGCGCAACCCGCATAAACGTGCCGATATAAGGAAATCCCAATGCTGTGATCGGTATTTCCAGAATATCGGACCGTCCTCTTTTGAACACATTGTCCTGCCGCACAAAATAGGGCTTACGGGGTGTCATAAGCCAGTTTAGCTTTTTCACGCCCCCGAAAGACAAAAACATATCCAACCGCTGGGAGGAAACCGAACTGTCCACACAATATCCGGCCATAGCAAGGGACCGAGGCAGATGATAATCCACCCGGGCCGCCGGCGCCCGAAATGATGTCACTGCCTGCCCGCTGATATCTTCGAGAATTTTTTTTGATTCTTTTAAATGCACCACCTGCGTATCAAAAGAAAGCCTGTCAAATGCGTGGTCCACGGTATGAACCAAACCATGGGATCCGATCTCATGCCCTTGTTCACAAGCCATTTTTACCAACTCCGGTTTCAACCGTGCTACGTAACCGGTGAAAAAAAAGGTAGCGCGAACATGATATTTTGCATACAAATCCAGCAGTCGGGGCATACCCTGAGAAACCAGATAATCCACTGTCTTGTCCCGGAGCTTGTGATTAAGGATTGATGTGGTTTCTACATCGTTGGTGATGAGCACCTTTTTCATTTTAAAAATTTCAGGGGTTCTTCTACGTTCATCAAATCGTAAAATGTCTTTTAAGGGTCTCTCTCAGGTGTAAGCATCCCGAAAAAACACACGGTCGAGTACTTTTTTAACTTTTACAGCTCGGTTGGCCCGTCAATTTGCTCCTTAGCCCCTTGTCTGCAGGCCCTTCACTGTTGATTTTTCACGGTTGTTTCTTATATAAAGCTCAATATAACCTTGGAATTGCATTAACAACCTTAATAACATCCTTAAAATCAAAACCAAGAGTGTCCAGATACCACCTAATATTCTTATACCGTGGACGATTTTCATCTTCAACTAAAGTTAGTGCATCTTCTCGGCTTATTTGACCCTCCCGAATTTGATTACTACGAAAAGTATCGTGTTCAGTAAAGCCTGCAATAAGGTAATAGAGGTAATTGTAAAAGCCGGCAGTTCCGTCACCTATACGCCAGGTGGCTTTGGTATCGGGTGCGCGTTCCCAGTCATATTGTGCCAGAGTCATGTCAATAAGATTTTCATCCCATCTCCAGTAATCGAAAATATGATAATAATCTTTTTTTTCTGTAAAGCTTCGATAATATTCACCAGAAATTGTATCCCAAAGAGACCGATTGAAATAACCTAGACTTTTTAACATGGCCTTTAATCTCAACTTTTGGTAATTTAATTGTTTTGAAATTCCATGCATATACACACGTTTTTCTTCAAAATCGGGTTTTACACCTAAAAAACCTGCTTTGAAATGAGTAACCTCAAGAGGGTTTACCCCCCACAAGTTTAAATTAATACCAGTTTGCTTTTTAACCGTTTCCACATGACGGAAAAAATGTTTGTCACCCGCGGTCAAAATGCTAATCATGCCAAGGTGAGGATTCCGAAGCCATGCTTTTAGATTCATAGCTATATTTCGTCTTTTCTTTGATATATCAGCCGAATAGATTATATTCTCGACTCCCAACTCAGCACACATACGGCTGATATTTCTTCGACCAAGATCTGTCACCATGCCCCAGTCATAGGTATAAGCAATAGGTCTCATTTTTAGCTTTTTAACAATTAGGTGCAAGCCGAAACAACTATCTCTACCACCTGAAAAAGGGACGATACAGTCAGGACCATTTTTTCGACGGTAAGGGTCGACCAAATTAAATAATTCTTCTTTCGGTTTTGGAATGTTGCGCATCTTATAGTTTTTGCAATAATTGCATACGCCCTCCGAATCAAACGAAATGAAAGGCATGGTTTCAGGAAGTAGACATTTTGAGCAACGCTTAAGATTATGCTTGGGATAAAGCAACATGTCCTCTTCTTCGGAGATGTTCTTAAAGGTCGGAATCAGATTTTCAGTACGCCGGTTATCGTCATTGATATAGAATTCAGAAGTTTTTGGAATATCGATAGTATGGCTTTTTTTCCATACCTGTTGAATTTCTGAACAATTCAACATTTCAATCGGATATCGTTCCGATGAAAAATATATGTCGCTACCAATTTTGCCAATGTAAAGGCTGCCATTATTTGAGAAAAGTAATACTTTACCAGCAGAAGGTACCATAAGAGCACATGATATTGTGCCCTTGCAAAAGGATAATACTTTTTCAGGGAGAAGTGCCAAATCTTCTCCTTCTGCTATGTGTTTGACGGCTACGCCTATGATTGTTTCAGAGTCAATCTGATAATACCGATTCAAATTTAAAATGCGCCAGACTTCTTCATCATTCACAATTATACCGTTATGTATCACGCAAAGACCATCTCTTACTACAGGCTGGTTATCAGAGAGTCTGTTTGTTATCAAACGGCTATGTCCCATTACTGTATTTGTTCGAAGTTTTATTTGATTTTTTAATAGTTTTTTAATATCGAAATCTGCCCTTTTTATGGAATATCCCCCACTTTCGAAATAGACCAGCCCACTTGAATCTCGTCCTCTCTGTCGTGCATGACAGGCAAGCGTATACAGGTGTTTATTATTAATGTTTTGATTTGAAATTATTCCGAAAATTCCACACATAGCAATAACTTTCTAATAATTTGACTGTTGCTAAATAGTAAATCTATACTTCAAAAATCATTTTCCCCAATAATCAATTTTATTCCTTTTTCAAATTCATATTTCATTTAAAACCAAGCTGTATATATGGGTTATCAAAATATTGGTTTGTACTTTCCGGATGATTTTCTAACAACCAGGTAAGAAATGCTGAAACGTCAATCGTGTCATTTAGTAGGGTTTTACGTCTTTTCTCATATATCTTTTTTAAATTTTGTGTTACCAGCAACTCTTTTAATTGTCTCAACATTTCAGAACGTTGGTGAGTTCTGAAGCAATGTATTAATTTATATTTTTGCTCAAGTTCTAACATTTGCTCAATTTCATAGAAATAATCATCAAATTCAATTGATGGTGTTCCTAAAACAGCAGCTTCAGTTGACATAGTAGTACTGTCACCGATAAACAATCTTGCAAATGCAATGTAATGAGAAATGTCGGTTTTTCGAATATTTAGTTTATATTTATCAAGAGCATGAGGTAGTGACCGCTCGGTTGAAATCAATATCTTACCAAACGGCAACAATATTTTTTCAAGTTCAAAGAGTAAATCATCGGTAATTCCAGTTTTATTTAAGTCATGTATTGCGCCGAAACCTGTACACCGTATTATAAAAAAAGGTATACCATTTTGAAGTTCTTTATCTAAAACATTATTATCCGGCATAAAATGGTTAGGATGAAGGTGAGCCAAGGCCTTATAACCCCGATAGGCGATTTTCTTTTTTTTAAATTTTCCGATATCCGTGATTTCTGGTGCAACAATAAAGTGTGCCGGTATGAACATGCTTATTTGTGCAGGAACAGCAGCCAACACATCGTCTGTTGGATAAAACGAAGGGATATTCCTTAGTCGGCCAAGGTACATCAAGGCATCACCGATAAATACATCATATCTCTTCCTGCGTGCATATTGCCACAATCTGTAAACGCATAGAAAAAAACTTATTCCGGCGCCCATATATACATGCAACCCATCAATTTTACGACTTTTTGGAAATAGATTTGTATATTCCCAGCCTTCCTCTTTTAAAAGTTCTTCTAAAACATCTTTAGTGTTAATAACAATATCAACAATGTGCCCTTTCGATTTAAGTTCTCTGATTTGAACCTTGTGAAAATGAAATTTTGCTGGGTGTACTAAGTAAAAAAGAAATCTTTTAGTTATCATCTGTGAAGTCCTTTTAGTTCTTTGCATCTACTTGAATCAATTTATTGAAAAAGGTATATTTTTTATAGACAAGTCGAGACTTTTGCATAACATCATCAATTTTGCTCACCGGTGTAGCGATCTTGGTTACTACGTCAATTATTATTCTCAATATTTTCCTTGCTTCTAAACATAATGAGAAGAGTATAATTGTTTTTCAATAAAATATATATTCGTTTAGCTCCGTCATAAGCTGGCATCATGGCATATAAAAGACCGGCCACCATTTAGGGCGAGATGCTACCAGCGCTGCAGGATATTTTGTAAATGCCAAGATGATGCACGTATTATTGTTTTTATTATGTATTTTGAATAACGACAAAACAAGCCATAATATCCTATTAAAAAAAATGCATGTCTTCTGTAGAAACGAATATTTTCCTTAAAATTCATTTGAGACTTGCTATCTTGGAATGATTTAATTAGGGCTCTAAAGTTATGAGCATTGTAACCAGTTTGAAGCGTATCATTCCATATTTTTAAATTTGGGAAAGCGATTAATCTTACCCCGTTATTCTTTGCTCGCAAAAAAAAATCGAAATCCCCTTTGTATTGGGGAAATTTTTCAGCATCAAATAAGCCAACTTTCTTAAAAACAGATTTAGGTATTAACACTCCCATACCACCGGACCAATCGACCTCTATTATTTTGTTCAGATCATATTTTCTTTTATATTTTTCATTGATCACATAGCCAGTACCAAATAAAGAATTAAATTTACCACCCATAGAAAAAACTTTTTGAGGATTTGACAGATCGTAAACCTTGGAGACAATTATCGTATCAGAGTTAACTTGCTCCAAAATTTCTATGATATTTTGAATGTAATCTTCTTTTATCTGATTGTCGTTATTAAATAGCAAAAAATGAGTGGCTCCAAGATTCTTTGAAGCATACTCTATCCCCAAATTAATACTTCCTGACCACCATTGATTCCCATCTCCATGAACTATGTATACAGAAGGATAATTTAATGTAATCCATTCGGCTGAACCATCTTTTGAGCCATCATCTATAATTATGACTTCGATTTGATAATTGTTGCCTGACAGGGTAGCAATGCTTTCATACAGTGTCTTCAAACATTTTTGAGTATATGAAATGCCATTATAGATTGGGATTAATATAGCGATTTTTGTGCTTGATTTATTCAAAATCAAATCACCCAAAATAACTATTTAAAAATTCATTCATTAATCTAATGTTGACACCACTATTATATAAATTTTCGATCGCATGGATTCCTTTCTGCCCCAGAGACTCACGTAGTGAAGCATCCATTAATAGCTCAATTTTCGATGCAATCTCTTCAGGAGATCTGTCATAAAACACGATCCCACTCTTAGATTCATCAAGCAACCGGATTACGCTTTTTCTTGCACTACTTAAAATCGGCAAACCAACTGCCATATACTCAAAAAGTTTTCCTGGAACAGTAACATTTGTATGACTATTTATACAATACGATGCTAAGCCCACATCGTACAGGGATAGTGTTTCCATTAGCATTTCAGGAGGAACAAGGTCCAAAAAATTGACTTCATTGCTTATGCCCAAGTCTGAAGCCATTGTTTTTAAATTATTCATGAAATGGCCACTACCAATTATATCGAGGCGAACCTTTTTGTTTGTGGCTTTTAAGAGCTTTATGGCCGGAAGAACGTCCTGCAATCCCCTAGAAAAACTTACATTGCCGGCAAAAACAATTTGTAATACACCTGAATTATTGTAGCTTTGTTTTTTGAACTTTTTTGCACTTTGTAGGTTAAACGAATCTGGATAATTGGGAAGCGTGGTGACATATTGCGCATCAATCCCATATTTTTTAATAACCCACTGCTTTAATTCATTTGAAACAGTAAAGATATGTGCTAATTGTCTAAAATAAATGGCTTCATGAATTTCCACAAGCTTGACATAAGGAAACGCCATTATTCTCTTTAAACCAAATGAATTTGCTAAAATCATATCGGGTCGGTTTTCTCGTAGATCCAGAAAAACAGGGATATTAAGTTCATGACCAATTTTTAAAGCTGTATTGGCAAGAAGACTTTCCCTTACAAATATAAAATCCCAATCTTTTTTGATTGATTTTCTTTTTATCACACTTTCCCAAAAATTCCATAAAGGAAACACCTTAAAATATATGTTTTTGTATGAACTGCTATTATTGTTTACATTATAGATTGTGGTGCCAGGTGGACAAATACAACCATTCTTCGAGGAGTCCACATAAAGATCTATTTCTACCTCGCAATTTGTGAGTATAGAAATTAACTGGATTAGTGCACGACCTGGATACGTATGATTCGATATAATTAATGCTTTCATAAAATTGTTTAAGGGGCTATCCATTTCGTTGGTCTAAGTCGGATTCGAATCAGTGCCAGTATTCCCATGAACGATCTCTTTGTACGAAAAGGGACCAGTAGCAACAAAAAGGAAGCAATCATGTCGGATTTCACAGTCAAAGAATATTACCCAAAATTTGAAATTGAATTTGACCAGCGATTTAGTCGCGTTGAGGCCGGTTACGAATATCTCGAAAATATCAAGTGGCCAAACGTGTATCCACCGGTTTAATTCCCTGCCAGATTCATCGCTCTAATTCCCCTCCAATCTCATCGGTCTAATTCTGCCATTTGATACCATTCATCTAATTTCGTCTTTAAAATATGAGCGCATTGAGCAGTGGCGTAATCGTCCTATTGAGGACAGGTTCCCGTATGTCTATCTCGACGGTATTGTCTTAAAACGCACCTGGGCTGAGCAGGTTCGTAATATATCGGTCCTTGTAGCTATAGGTGTTGATGCCGAAGGATACCGGCAGGTCCTGGGCGTTAGAGAAGGCACCAAAGAAGACAAAGTCGGTTGAAGCGAGTTCCTCAGGCATTTGAAAAAGCGCGGTCTCAAGGGCGTTGAATTGGTAATCAGTGACGCCTGTATTGGTTTGGTTGGATCAATCGGCGATTTTTTTCATGAGGCCAAATGGCAGCGTTGTATTGTACATTTTTACGGTAACGTGTTCAGCGTTGTTCCCCGATGCCGGGTCAAGAACGTAGCCATGATGCTAAAAGCCATCCACGCCTCCGATGACCGAGAGGCTGCTGACGAAAAGGCCCGGGCTGTCATTAAGAAGCTGAAGAAACAGAAGTTATCAAAGGCTGCCAGGAAGCTGGAAGATAGCATCCATGAGACCTTGGAATATTACGATTTTCCAAGTGAGCATTGGCGCCGAATCCGTACTAACAATTCTCTTTAGCGCATCCTGCGGGAGGTAAGGCGCCGAACACTTGTTGTTGGTGCATTCCCCGATGGCAACTCCGCTTTAATGCTCGTTGCAGCTCGCCTGCGCCACATAGCTGGGACTCGCTGGGGAACTCGGTAGCATTTTAATATGAATCTATTAACCGAATTGAAAAAAGAAGAACTCGCAGCTTAACCGATTGGCCACCGAATCAAAAGTGCGAAAGATTATTGACAATACCGCATGAGATCCAGGTCCTCGTGTTTCATAGACTTTGGTTTATAGTAATACGATGAACGGCTTACACTCAAAAGTTCACATTGACGTCTTATGCTCGGCTGCTTGCAAAAAGGATCGAGCAGCAAGGTACGCTGCTTTTTGGTCAGGAGACGAGCTTGCTTGATAAAAAATCGTTTTCAATCTTGAGTTTGCCGATCTGAGGGTACAACTCGTTGGTCTCGGCTTGAGCCTGCTTGCTGTGCTTCTGGTTCTTGTCGAAAATGTCGGCAACGCCGTCGAGCATCTGCCGTTTCTAGTCTGAAACAATGTTGGGATAGACACCAAATCGGCTGGCAATCTGGGCGATGGTTTCATCGTTTTGAATCGCGGCCAGGGCAACTTTAGCTTTAATCTGTGGACTGTGCTTCTTTCTGGTTTTTCCCATGGTCATTTCCTCCTTCAGGAGAGTCTGACATACAACTTAGCGCACTGTCCAGTTTTTGAGGTCCACCGCCGAGATTCAGTTTAACCTTTACCCTATCTCAGGATATTTCTCATTAGGCTTAAATCGTAAACCGCATCAAAATTTCCAACCTAAATCTGAGATAGTGTGTAAAACGATGCAGATCTTCTAATAGCTCTTTCTATAAGTTCAACATACGCCTCTTTATAACCAGGAAAATCATATTTGCAAAAAACGTTTTGATGAAAATTAACAACCATAATTGCGCCAGTAGATTCACATTGATCAAGGAGTCCCTCATACTTATCCCATTTGTCAGGTTTGGCCATAAAACATGTATCCATAATCGTTAAAGGTATTACTTTAAAATCATTATCCAACGGTTTAAATGGGAGATAGCGATTATCCCTATAACCAATATCATTTGTAAATCCCAATGATGAATCATATTTGAAACCAACCTTTTTTTGGATTGACCAGGTACAATCGTTTAGATTCAAATAATGTTGTCTGATTCCAACAATAGAATGACCAACAATATTTTCTAAGATACGCTTTTCCTTAGCAAGCAAAGCATAATTTTTAAATGAATTGTAAGATCCATGTACTCCAATTTCCCATCCGTTTTCATCCAGATATTGAATCACTTTCATTATTTCTGGATCAAAAATATTGTATCTTCCCATAGATAGTTTATAAGAATTTAATGAAAATGGATTTAATTTAATTGATTCATTCAAAAAGAAAAAAGTAGATCGAATTCCAAAGCTTTCTTCTATTTCTATAATTTGATCAAAGGTCCAATAAGGTTTCTTTTTAATGATGGATTTTAACTGGTTTAAAATTCCTTGCTTGTTCATATTTTTTAAATGAACAAAACTTTTTGTAAAATATTGATGTGTCTTATACACTCTATCAATATCATGCGACAAAGCTACTTTAAGCATAGAATTATCCATTCAATATATTTTAACTAATCGAATACCATGAATACGGAGTAGGTTTACCAAAGCATTTACTTCCTTTGATTGAAAAGATGTCATTTCCCTTGATGATAAATCAAACCAATAATAATCTTTGGTTTTAAAACCACTAAAATTATCCAAATTTTTAAAAACAATTAAGGTTTTTTTGGGAAATATTTTTAAAGTGTCTGGATGCATTTTTTTTCCATCCAAAATATATAAAAATTTTTGTCCAGTTTTGTATTTCAGCATGGATTCATTTTTATCAAGCAAGATATAATTGGGATAGTTTATGAAAATTTCATTCATGATTTGTATAAAATTCTTGGCGTTTTTAAGTTCAGTGCTTTTTTTCAAAAATTTTGCTGGATTTCCAGCAATCAAACTACTATCGTCAACATTTTTAGTAACAACTGACCCAGCGCCGATTATTACATTTTTTCCTATTTTAATTCCTGGGAGTATAATAATATTAGTAGATACCCAAGTGCCATTACCGATACTGACAGGTGCATATGTTATTGGGTAGCCTTCATCTGCAGGTGGAAAATAGCCGTGTGTCCAGATAGCTGATTTTTCACCTACACCAACATCCTCGCCTATTAAAACACTTTTAGATATATCAATACGTACTTTTTTACCAATATATGAATTATTCCCCAAAAAAAAGCTGTCGTCTCCTGTAATGTAACATTCTTCTGAAATTATGCAATTATGCCCTATAGTAATATTATCAGCCTTCATTTTCACGCGGCTTTTGATCACACAATCATTGCCAATAACAATCTTATTTCTAGCAACAATCCTAGAAGAAAAACTAACATATGTATTTTTCCCAATCTTGGCATTATTGATTTTAAGGAATATCTTCATCAAAATAGAGCCTAATATCCCCAATTTAATATTTAAAAAAATGAAAAGTCTTATTAACTTCATAGTACACTAATGCCCTTCACAATTAAAAATTTTGATGACAAAACTCATCTTCAGGCTGGCCATAGATGCAAACATCAATTATTCTTTTAGCAGATCGTCCATCACCATAAGGATTTGGCCAGTCAAAATCTGCCTCTGCAATAGTTCCCTCTAAAGCAGCCAGTAGTCTTTTATAACTGGTGCCAACTATTTTATTGGCACCAACATTTACTGTTTCAGGACGTTCAGTATTTTCTCGGATTGTTAGACAAGGCACATTCAGAATGCAGCTCTCCTCTTGCAATCCCCCACTGTCAGTAATGATAATTTTTGCATTTTTCACCAACTGAAGCATCGGTGGATATCGCAAGGGGTCAATGATATCAAGAAGTTTAATATCATTTAATATATTAAACAGATTAAATCTGTTTGCCCTTTCGCGGGTTCTCGGATGCATGGGAAAAATTATTTGAATGTTATATTTATCTGAAATTTGTTTAATTGCCGTGAATATATTTTTTAAAATCTCTGGGTTATCCACATTTTCTTCACGATGGGTTGTTAAAACGATGTATTCTTTTTCTTTTAATTTGCTTTCTACATCGCTGTTTGATGAGACAATACACTTAGAATATTTCAATGTAGAGTCTACTATTGTGTTTCCCACAACAAATACATCGCCCTTAACATCTTCTTTTATTAAATAATCCTTTGATAACTGAGTAGGCGCAAACAAATAATCGGAAATATGATCAATCATCACCCTGTTATGTTCTTCCGGCATCCTCCAGTCGAAACTTCTAAGACCAGCTTCTACATGGCCAACTTTTACATGGATTTTTCTTGCGGCCAATGCGCCAGCAAAATTCGTGTTTGCATCACCACAAACCAATAATGTATCTATCTTTTCCTGTATAAGTACATCTTCAATGGCAACAAGCATATAAGCGGTTTGCCGTGCATGAGATATGGCATCTGGGGGGCGTTCAATGGTATAATGAATAGTATTTAAACCGACATCAGACAAGATCTGGGCGCTCATATTGTCAGAATAATGTTGTCCGGTGTGTATGACCATATAATCAAGGGATCGTTTTTCTAATTCATGAATAAGGGGGGCCATTTTGATAATGCCGGGTCTTGTACCTATTAATACTGCAATTTTATTCATACATTTTCTCCCTAAACTGCGGTAACCCTCTGCCTTGCCCCCGTCACTACCAGCAAAACCTGGACTATGACAATCTTGGCGAACAGATACCGAATTAAACTCAAACGTGTAATTAAAATAACGAAATTACCTCTTCACCCCTATTAAAACAACATCCTTTCTGATATTGTTTTTGTACTATTTTAGAACTTTTTTGGAGGAATTTTAGGGGATCTGCAGTGAGCTCAAATAGAATGGACATCCTGTTTCCCTAAGGATATGGGGTTGTTTGCGACAAAAATTACCTATCAAAGAAGGCTTGCGATGTCCGGATTCAGTATAACAGCATACTTCCCCTTTCGTCGCAATCAAAATTATCGCTCAGCAGGTCAGCGGTGCAAAGCCTCTTGAGCGGGTTTGTCGCAGGTCATCCCTGCTCGGCTGGGCTATGTACCTGACTTGAATAATACCTATCGAATATGAAACAGTAGATGATGCCATAATAAAACAGTGAGAACTGCACGAAAGTGAACTGGGACCAAATGTAAACCAAAAAGCCGAATAACGAGCCGTAAAATCCAGTTTGTTTTGCGTTTATTGCAAGGTGTTTCACCATCAAATAGAGTCCAGAAAAAAACAGGAAGCTTCCTACAATACCATAGCTTACCAAATGCGAAAGATATCCAACGTGGATTTCGTAACTACTAAAACCTAATATCATATCTCGCAACATCGGAATGTGCTCGCGGGTTAGGCGAATACCTTCGCCGAACACGGGATTGTCTGGAAAATATTCTAAGAATGCTAATAGGGCCACGTATCGGGTTGTTTCTGTGATCGAACCCTCCTTGAATAAACGCTCCTTATAAAAACTGCCAAAATCGTATCCAATAATCTCTAAAATCCCAATCAGGACAACAATAGTGGCAAACAGATAGAAGGTCCGCTTAAATAGATTCCTACCCCTGTAAAAGAACAGTTGTCCAAGCACCAGGAAATATCCAATCATAATATATCTCGCGTTGCTCAGCACTGCCACAATCCCTGCCAGACATACATACAAAAGGACGGAGTGTCTTTTAAGAATTTGATATGAAAGTAATAGAGAAAATAGCGGTAAAAAGGTCAGACCGATAGAATTGCCCTCTTCATAAACAAAAAATGACGGACGACGCTCCGTATAAATGGTTCCTATACGATGAAACGAACCAGCTCCTTCCGGAACAAGAAAGCCTGGTACAAACACCTGAACTATGGAAACAGTTACCGCAATAATACATGTTATTTTGAAAATCTTAACCGTATAACCGATATATTCTTCTCCAAAGTCCGTATTCATAACTATCAGTGCTACAAGCAAAAATTGGAGTGCCTTAAGATGAAAAAGTGTAATAATACCATATTGCGCAAAAGCCCCATTAAAAAATGTCCAAATGAACCGGTAAATCACATAGAAAAACAAGACAATTACGAAGCTGGGGACAGAGATCCTCCCCTGCTTTGAGAAACGATAGCCCAAATAAATCACTGCCCAGAAAATAAACAAGCCTCTGAAGTAGAATAGTCCAGATTCGGGAAGCGACAGGACTTCCAGACAAATAAATGACACGACCGAAACAAAAAGCAGCGAAAAGAGAAAAAATTTATTGAGCTTTTCTATCATCCCCTACACAATCCAGCACAACGTTAAATACAAAACAGAAGGAAAATGAAATAGACATAATAATGGTATTACCGGCTGCTATTATAAAACCTCTTTCTCTCTTACCAAAAAAAAATCAATTTGAAATAGTTGGGATGTCTCAGGGTTCCGAAAGCCTGGTCTTATAGAAAAAATAACAAACCCTTTTTCGCTAAGATGGCCTATCATTTCAGGCAAAAGTGGCTGATTTTCATAAAGACACACAGTTGACAGTTCCAGTTGAAGGGCACGGACGTTGGATAGGTTCTCTTTTACGCCATTTAATACTCTATCTTCATACCCTTGAGCATCTATTTTTAAAACGAATTTTGTGTTTGTGGGTATGACATCACCCATGAAGCTGTCCAGCGTTCTTACATCCACATCCTCACTTCCAACATATTTTGAATCAGAAGCGCATTGAGTGTGGATGGGCATCATTTCAAGTAATGAACTGCTAACAAAATTTTCAGATATGAAAATCTGCTCCCTGCCATTTTTTGCACCAATAGCTGCCCTTGGAGCAACCGACCATTTCGGATCAATTGAACTATTCTTAGCCAAGGATGCGTAGGCTTCAGAAAGTGGTTCGAAGGAAATTATGTGTCCTTGATAACCAAATTCGCGTAATTTCATTGCATACTGCCCTGTGTTAGCCCCAACATCAAGCACGAGATCAATCCCTTCTTTCTTGAGCCAGTTTGCGATGGAAAGGTCAAATCTGAAGATTGTTTCATACCTTAGAACGCCATAGCCTAACATCTTGTATATTTGGGGCAGCTTTCGCTTGAACCATTTCTTGTTCATCGGATCCTCATCATATCCAAGGTTTCTGTATCGCTTAAAGTTCACAGTAAATAGCCCCGCCTTAAAAGTCTGTGCTTTCAAAACAGTTGTAACTGCTGAGGTGAGGTGTGCTCGTGTTGCTTATGGTACTGAATGTATTTCTTCATGAAATCCTTGCTGACCTAATCGCCCACGGTTCTTGCTGAGAATGCATCTTCCCAGAATTCTCAGTCCCAAGGCTCTCTTTTTACCTTTGAGTGACATAAAATCAATCCTTGGCCGACCCTGCCTATCAATCGATCGACAACCTGGTCAATTGAATGTCGAGGTGGAAATCCTAGCAAGATGTGATCGTGGTCTTCAGCTATTTCCATCTTTTCTATCTCAAACCGAATAAATGGATCAGATTCTACTAGGTAGTATTGGACGTAATAGGAAAATACCGAAGGTCAGATATGTAGCCTGCCCAGTGGAATTCCCTCTAAAACGCTTTGCGTATTCCACCGTGTGAAAACAGTATTTTAGATTCAGCCACCTCAATGACAATGTTTATCCCGTTAGATATTTGTAAAGCATTTTTCTTATGATCTGTTTCTCACTAATTCTATATTTATTTGTATTTAGCATCTCATATTCAACAATATCTAACTAGGACAAGAACCAGCCAGGTTCCAGCAGTTAGCGAAAATAAAGCTCGACTGCTGTTTCCGACAGGCAGTATACAAAATATCAAAGAGGTTGAAGACCCTCAAACTGGTCACTGAACAACTTAGTATACTTGCATCCGAAAGATAAAACAGGGATGCAGGTTAAAATATGGCGTTTCATTAAATTTTTCGCAGTAACAAATCATTGGCAAAACTAAACCTCCAAATTAAAATTTACGGAGAGTCTGAAATGATTTTGTAAAAATATTGAAAGCACCTGAGTCTTCCAAAAAATAATCAGATTTTCAAACCTCTATAAACCATTCATTTTATGTCACAAAAGCCTATGCTCTCTATTTAAAAATGCTTTCAAATTTCGAAACATTTTATAGTATCGGCCACTTTTGTGATATCGTCGTCGCCTAATTCGAAGAATAAAGGCAGCCGCACTAAGCAATCTGTATACATCTCTGCCATCGGTAAATGCGGTACAGGCCCCATTTTTTTTGAAAGGGCGATTTGTGTAGACAGAGATAATGGAACACGGCATGAATATTGTTATTCCATAAATATTCTAAAAAGCGTTTTCTATCGGACAAATTCCCAAACACAAGGAAAAAAAGATGGCCATTATTCGTTGCATATTCAGGCAGATGTGACATTCCAATCCCGTGTTTTTTTGCCCAATCCTCTAATAAGGTATTATATCTATTCCAAATATGTATACGCCTGTTCTGAATTTCTTCGATATGTTCTATCTGTGCCCAAAGGTAGGCCGAAATTATTTCAGATGGCAAGAACGATGAACCAATATCAACCCAACTATATTTATTGACATCTCCTCTAAAAAATTCTGCTCTGTTGGTCCCCTTTTCCCATATAATTTCGGCTCGATGTGAAAAACGATCATCGTTTATCGCTAACATCCCTCCTTCTCCTGCATTAATATTTTTAGTTTCATGAAAGGAGAAAGCAGCAAGGTGCCCGATACTACCTAAAGGCCTGCATTTGTAATGGCTCTCTATTGCCTGAGCTGCATCCTCGATCACTATTAGTTTGTGTTTTTCAGCTAATGCCATTATTTTATCCATATCACATGCAACCCCGGCATAGTGGACTGGAACAATTGCCTTAGTCTTTCTTGTAATCAAACTTTCTACAGCATCTTCGTCTATTCCAGGATGATCACTCCGACTATCGGCAAAAACGATCGTCGCTCCTTGTCGGACAAAAGCAAGGGCTGTTGAAACAAAAGTATAGGATGGAATTATAATCTCATCACCAGGTTTAATATCCGACAATATGGCACACATTTCGAGCGCATCAGTGCACGATGTTGTTAATAAGGCCTTTTTGATATTATACCTTTTTTCATAAAACTGCTGGCATTTTTGGGTAAACATTCCGTTCCCGGAGATCTTACCCGAATAAACGGCATGATACATATAATGCATTTCTTTGCCGCTAAGGTAGGGTTTATTAAAAGGAATCACGAGCCCCCCTATTCCTATAATGATAAATATATCTTAATTCATCTAACTTGCTAAATCCTATGCTTAAATAGAAATTAAATGCTCGCCAATTATTAAGTGAGAAAACAACTCGGCACTGTGATATCCCATAATTTGAAGACCAATACTTAAAAGCTTCCCTAAAAAGCTTCTTTCCTATGCCAAAATTATTAATATTTTTTTTTATTCCAATCATGGAGCAATAACCAATCTTTTCTTTTAAATCTGATTTAACTATATGAATACCACCCACAGCACCTTCATGTTTATATATTATTATCCCATCGCAAAAAGATTTATTTAATGCATTATCAACCCATTTCCTATAAAGCGCTTTCGCATTCTCAGGACCTATCATAGGTTCTTTATAAAATCTCGATACCGTTGCGACTTGTTCAGCGATTTTATAACACTCTTTTCGCTCTTCATCTGATAAGGACCTTCTAATATCGCCTATCTCCCCAAAACAGTAACTATCACTGCAGAACTGCATTGACATAGTAAACATCACATCAACTAATTCAATTTCACTTTTTAAAGTTGTTTTATAGGAAAGCATTTTTTGAGGGGAAACTATATAGACCAAATCATAATCTTTCTCTGCTTCTCTAAAAAATTCATAATAATCTACCTGCTCTGGACTCTGAATTATCGATCTTCCGATTCTTAAATGAAAAAACCCACTGTCCCAGGGTAACGCTTCTATTAAAGGCATGCTAACCATAATTCCCTTATTCTAAGACTGTCACTTTCTAAAGTGCATTTTGTAATTCGGTATAGTTTCATCATTTTTCATGAGTATATTCATGAATTCTCGAAGGTGAACAGTAGAACTCGATAGTCTTAAACCCGTTTCCCTACAATTTTCAGAGATTCTTTTAAGGCCTAATTCGTCAAGGCAGAGGATTGTTTTAATGGCTTCAGCGAAATTTTCCTCGTTTTTCATCTTTACATGATATCCAGTTTTTCCGTTAATCACCAAATCTAAGGCCACACCAGTTTCAAATGCGACGACTGGCGTTCCACACATCACTGATTGGTTTATCATCATCGGCCCGGAGTCTTCAATTGACGGACATACAAAGACATCGGAAGCCTGAAATGCCTTCACCAGATTAGAATGATCTAAGACACCCAGAAACGAAGATGGGAAAGGCAATTTATTTAATAAAGCACCGATATTTTTACCAGCAATCAAAAGATGTATGTTACTTGGGTAATCAAGCTTCATTTTTAGTAAATTAAGAGCACACAGCAACTCACGGGCTCCCTTGCGTCTCAAACTGATATTAGTCGCACCAAAAAATATGACCCTTTTGGCCCCAGGTATTCCAAAGTTTTTTCTCGCCTCCAACTTGTTTCCTGGCTTGAAAGTTTCTGAATCTATACCCAGTAAAACCTTTTCCTTTCTAACATCCCCGTACAAGCTGCTTTGAAGCAATTTCCTGTATTGACATTCAGTAGCAGCTATAACGGTTAAATTCGTTTTTTTGATATATTCCCTTTTTAACTCCCAGTTCCTTCTAGACTGATCATTTTCTGTGGAAGAATACATAGCAGGGCAATTACCACATTTATGGACATAACCTTTGCACTCCCAATTATAGTGGCACCCTCCTGTCATATGTGCCATATCCATCATGTAAGAGAAAATGGGAGCTCCCGTTAATGCGTTGAACTCATAAAGATTTTTGAAAGATAAGGCTTTGTTCATAAATAGGACTATAATAGCATCCGGTCGAAAGGGGACTCGTTTGATAAGATTTTGTGTATTATATAGGGTTTTCGTTTGCATGAATTCAAGTACTTGATAATCAGGGTCAGTGATTTTTGGGTCTCGGGGTAAAATTCGTAATTTAATGGCGGCACTTCTGGCTTTCGAAGAAAAACGCCTAATATAGCTTTTTACATAGTTCTCAAAGGGGATGATGTTTTTGTCTTTGTATCTATCCCAAGTTTTTACAAGAATTTTCACTTTATTAGCATTTGTGTCATTCAGAGCATTGTAGATATCCAAAGCGACAACTCCAGCATTATTTCTGCATGGATTAACTGACGTTACAATCAAGATATTCATAAATTATCTATTCCAAATCCCTTTGGCTTTTTTGTTTACAATTTTTCTGTACTGGATAGGGTACAACCAAAAACTCACTAAAAGAACAGCTATATTAGCGATGAGCACCCCTTCGATTCCAAATCGCTTTCCTAAAAAAACAGCAAGTGGAACATTGCCAAGTGCTGATAAAATTGCAACGATCACTTGTATACGAATCTTCCCCACACCATTCAAAAACTGACCAAATATCATATTCCATGCATTCAACAACACCCAGCATACCACTAACGCGGACATGGTATATGGAATTTGAATCTCAGGGCCAACCCATATAGCATAAGCCCATTTGGAGCACACAAGCAATAATACTCCTGAAAAGAACAACAATATCCATAACTTCAGTAAATTTCGAATAATGTTCTTTATCCATCTAATCTCCTTTTTGGCCCAAGCCTCAGTGAAAGCGCTCCAGAACGGGCTCATGATAATGGAAAAAACCATGATCAACACGTTAAAATACCTGAAAGCTATAGCGTAGGGTGTGACCTTTTCTGGTCCAAAAAGATGTGCAATTATGATGTTGTTCGTCTGGTAAAGTAAAATCGCAGCAATTTGGATTACAAAGAATTGAAGGCCAAGTTCCAACAGATCCTTGACCTTTCTTGGGTCAAAAAGTTTGATTGAAGGACGGAGTGCCATATATTTACCAGAAAAAAAATAAAAGCTCGCAAAAATAAGTACTGCAACTGGTGTTCCGCTAATAACCAGAGCAAGGTAAAGAAGAGATCCTTTAGTAGTTAATGTTAATATGTATATTAATATCAAGGATACTATACGGGCAATAAACTCAAATAGCGATGCTTTAGCCGGCCGTTGATCAGCAATCAGGATTGTCTCAATAAGTTTGAAGACAAATTTTAGACTGAAAAACGTGAAAACAACAAGTGCGACAACAGCCAATTCGTCTCTTAATGTAATTGCATTACCCGCATTCAGTACCTTCACCCAATTCATGAAAGGATTTAATATGTAGAATAGTGATAGAATAGCTCCAATGATAAAGATTAACGTAATATATGTGGTACTCACGTATACTCTTGCTTTCTCGAAATCGTCTTTAGCAAATGACTCGGCTAATCTGTTTCGGAGACCATTGCCCAAACCTATATCGAAAAAACTAAACCAGCCTATAATTGAAGTCAGAGTAATCCATATTCCATATCGTGTTGGGTCAAGATAGTGTATTGTCAACGGCACGAGCACCAAACCAACAGCAATATTTATCACTTTAATGACGAAGGATGCTGCTATATTTCTTTTTGCCCTAAGCGTTCTCTCGTGCCCTTGAGAAAAAATGCGCTGTATGGTTGTGTTTGCAAAAGAGGTCATTATTTAAGGTTCATCCGACTAATGAGTATTTGGGCAAATGATATGGTCATGATTTTGCGCATAAAGAATTCTTGATCTTTGAAGCCATAGGCCTACCTTTTCATCGTCATGATTTTGTTATAGGTGGCTTCCAAAGAACCTGTTAAGATCGAGTAATCATAGTACGCAAGTTTCGTTCATTTGGATGGTTAGAGTTTTATCAAAATTTCGCAACATGGTAATGCCGGAGGAACCGGCACGTTACACTCAATCAACAAGGAACTTGTAGGTTTGAATATTGGTAAGGCAAATCGGGGGACGTTCTTAAGTAAATAAGTCGCCAAAATTCCGAGATGAAATTATATCAGTTAATTGTTATTGGAGATTGTTCTATCTGTCGCAAGGCGTTTCTTCCGCAAGGTATTAGTCGTAAGGCGGCAGGCGTAAGGCGCTTAGAACCCGTAAGTAGAAAGGCGTAAGTCGTTAGTGCGTTAAACCATTCAACCCTAACCCACATCGACCTCACAGATATTAAAGGTCTATCGCCCTCCCGCCTGACTCTCTCACACCCTCTCGGCTTTTAAAAGTTTAACGCTCTCCCGCCATCACGGATTTAATAACGCTATTTTAAATCAGGATGTCCCGGTAATTCCGAGTTTCTTTAACACTGTCTGAATAAACTCGACCAGATCCTGTGATCTGTCCCGGGCAGTTCGGAATACTCTTCCGACATCTATTTTTTCGTATTCGTGTGCGATAAAGTTTCTGAACCAAATGGCCTGGATCATCTTTTCGCTCAATGCTTTTTCAATAATCCCGTTGTCCTCTAGTTAATAGAACATCTCGCTTGTGCTGCCGGGCACTCCATAGCCCTCCTCACTTACGATATGCGCGGCAATATCAATGCATATCTGGATTGCCTGAAGAAGGTTGAATATGGTGATTTCTTGGCGCTCCAATTCCGCCCGAAATGTATCTAAATCCGTGTCACTTTTTACTCGGACACGGGCAAGATATTTTTCGAACCTGCCAGCATTTAAAAGGATCAGGTCTTTGTCAACCATTTGGCCCCCTGTTCATTATTTTCGCAACCATGCCTTTTTGCATTATCGGCCGATAGAACCCGAATTCAGCAATTCGAGAAAACATTATCATTTTAAGGCGAGCCAATAAGCGGGCATCCCGAACCAGCAGACATTTCCCCTTGATAAACACCTGTTTCAGGAGTTTTTCTGCTGCGGTATTCATTATAACCAGGTGGACATCACGACGCAGAATTCTGGCAAGATCCGGCAGATAGCCATCTACCCTTTTATGGTATTGATCCCGCCTCAAAGGCTTAAAAGTGATTCCAATGTCAATATCGCTAAATGGTCTTTCCTTACCATGCGCATATGAACCAAAAAGATAAACTGCTACCACATCGCTTTTATCTTGGAAATAATCGGCTATTTTTTGATCGATTGAGTTTTTCAATTTAAAAGTTCTTCCGCAATTTTAAATATGGAAAAAAGTATTCCAATTTTCGAGAGTAATGCCGGTAGCGGAACAATTACAGGCATAATGTAAATTCATATTTTAAATTCACAACATTATCAAAATTTAAAATCCCCTTCGAGTATTTTAAAATTGTTTCTGTTGCGATAAAAAGCGAGGGCACGCTTCTTGACACGGATTACGTGGATTGCGCCTATGCGGCTTGGGAACATTCCCACGGATTTAGGGTCTATTTTCAATTTATTGATTTAGAATTCCAGAAAGAATTTTTAGTTGACGGAGGCAATGGTGGCGTATTCGCGATCCCCAGAGCGCTAATACCGGTTTCAAATCCTTGAAATCTGTACAATCCGTGTCCTAAAACAGGTTTATAGGTTTAGGCCTCATTAATCCCGTTATCAGCACGCTTGTACTCTCTGTGGCAGGCACCGCAATTTAAATTTTCCGGCAAGGTTTCGCCGCATTTACAAGCATGTCCAATTTGTTTTGCAGGGTTGCCCGTGACTAAGGCGTGGTCGGGAACGTCTTTTGTAACAACCGCGCCCGCACCAATAAAAGCATAGCTCCCTATGGTGATGCCGCAGACAATGGTGCAGTTGGCTCCCAGGGTAGCTCCTTTTTTTACAAGAGTTGGCCTCTTCTGGTCTATTTTGCGAATTTCAGCTCTTGGGTTGTAGACATTCGTGAAAACCATTGAGGGGCCGCAAAAGACGCCGTCTTCAAGTGTAACACCCGGGTAGACAGATACATTATTTTGGATTTTACATTGATTGCCTATTTTTACATCAGGTCCGATGACGACGTTTTGGCCAATGTTGCAGTTTTCGCCGATGACCGAGCCGGACATGATGTGGCAAAAGTGCCAGATTTTTGTACCGGGGCCTATCTGGCAGTTGTCGTCTATGTAGGATGATTCGTGTACGAAATATTCCAAGGAAACCTCCGAATTTTTAGACACGGATTACGCGGATTACACTGATTTATAGGCTATTTCCAATTTCTGGAGAAATTGAAAATTATTCCATTCGCTGTGCGAAAATAGTACTTCTATGAATTATCTAGAACTTTTCTGCGGATTTCAACGCTTTTACCGAAGTTAATTAAGAGTCCTACTTCTATACCGGTGGCCTTTAGATAATGAACTAACTGAGCTTCATGGGCGGCATGTAGGTCTTTCAGTGCTTTTAACTCCAAGATTACCTTATCATCTGCTATTAAGTCAGCTTTATACTCGCCTATCAGTTTATCGCCATAGTAAACATTAATTGGCTTTTCTATTTCATGACTGATGCCATTTCTATTTAACTCAACTGACAGTGCATTCTGGTAAATGTTTTCTAAGAACCCGAAACCCAAGGTGTTGTGTACTTTGTAGGCGGCTTCGATAATTTGGCCTGTTAGTTCTTCGTATTTCATAATAGGAACTTTTAAGACATAGGTTTAAGATCAAGAGCTAGGTTTTCGACACGGATTTGCGCCTATGCGGCTTGAGTACCGTTCCACTGGCTACACGGATTAAAATCGATTTTCAATTTCGTTAGTATTCATACTTTCTTGTATATTTCATATAAAAACTCTTAGGTACAAGGTTGAGTTTGTACATTATCCAAAATAGCCATCGCATATTTTCAAACGACTGCTTATAAGTTTTGTAATCACGATAGCTTCTGGGAGGGAGCTGCATCACCTGCTCGAATTGCTCATCAGTAAAACCGAGTCTTTTTTTGATTTCAACCAAAATTCCTTCATCAAAAATATGAGGCTTTTGAATTTCCTCAATTGCTTCTTCTCTTGTTTTCTGTCCAGCCCTCACCATAGCCGATAACTCCGGATATCGAAGATCGATACTGAATTTTCTGGGAAGATAATAGTTGTTTGCAAAATAGGATGTTCGGTTCTCCATATGGTGTCCCCCGTACCACTGCCATCCAAATTTAGTCTCAAGAAGCTTCATAGCTTTTTCTTTATTATAATCAATGTAATACAAAGGTCTGAGCTTTTTGATTCCATTGAAGACAGTCCACTTCAACCAGGGCAGGATCCAGAGGTTGGGAAATGTTTCAAGCTTATGGGTTCCAAACTTTTCTTGAACGGATTTTATATATTGAGCGTCCATGTAGACCCATCCATGCGGAGTTATCCCTTCCGTTCTAAAAGAATGTCCTTCGAATATATATTTCACACCGTATTTTCTTGCAGCAAGATAATGCGTCGTCGCCAGACCTATATCTGCCACAATATCAGATTCAGGAACCGAAGCCTTAAGAAACGATTTGAAAATATCATTGTATTCATTATTCTTAACGACATGAGTAAATAGATCTACGTCCAACTTCTTTAAGACATTCTGGATGTTTTCCACTGCTATTCTTGAATTCCAGGTGTTATCGAAATGAGCCGCTAGCGGACGCAATCCCAGCTCTTTGGCCAAATATACCAAATAGGATGAATCGGCGCCGCCGCTTACACCAATGATGACATCATATTTGCAATTTCGTCCCTTTTGCCTTATTTTTTCTGCTAATAACTCAAGCTTCTTTTGACCTTCTTCTCCAGTGGGGTACTCCTTTTCTAAATTTTCATGTTGCCTGCAATAGTTGCAAACCCCTTCTAAGTCAAACGATATATAGGGTATGCTTTCATCATATATACATCGAGTGCATATGGTTTTTTCATTCATCATATCACCTTGGTGTTAAGTGCCTAATTTGCAACGATGCCTGACGCTCATAGACTTCATCTTAGAATCCTAAGGTTTCTTGCATACTAATGAGGATACAATAGATGCCAAGTATTTATTTTATTTGATAAACGAATCATTTCCGTCAAAAGTTATTTTTCACTCAAAAATATCAAACCAGGTCATTATTGATTGCCGGTCCGGAAAAACGCCTGATAAATCATTCGCAATCTTTTCCCCAAATGAATTCGACATTATAATCATCCGGTCCGTTGGTCTATCTAACAATTGCTGGCGAGATTCAACCGGAATGGGGAACCCAGCGAAGTAAGTTCCGTGAAGATTTGGGTTGTCGTCAAAAAATCGAATCGTATCTATAGGAGCATTTATTAATTTTAAAGCGTTAATTGCTCTACCAGGGACATAGATAGCCACAGTCTCATTATTCATCCGAGCCTCTGAAACATAATCGAGAATTCTTTTGTTAACTATTGATGCCCTTCTCATAAAATTTTTCGCCATTCGGATTGAAAATAACACATCTCCTGTCCCCACTTCTCCTATTGATGAATCTGGTCTGGCCGATGCATATAGAACCTTACTGAAACTCGAGCATTTTACTTCAACGTTTCCATATTTTGCTGTTAAAAGTGACCTCTGCAATGTATCTTTAGTGTAGTAGCTAAAATGCTCATGAAAAAGAAAAGAAACATCGCCATGAACCATGTAAGGTTCTTCATCTTCAACAGCAATAATTACAAGTCCGTTAGCAGACAAATAATCTTTTATCTCGACAAGAAAACTCATCGGATTCTTCAAATGTTCTAGTACACAATATAATATAATAATATCAAATTGTTCATTTATGGAATCCGAAGGAAAATAATCCCGAATTATTGGTACGTTAAATTTTTTTGAACCTACCTGACCGTGTTTTCCAGGTTCGACGCCCAAAACTTCGGCTCCCATCATTTGTAAAAGATGCAATAAATAACCAACACCGCACCCGATTTCCAAAACCCTTTTTTCTTTCAGCTCCGTTTCGGTAAATATTGATTTCAAGTATTCTATAAAATCTTCAGCGTACTCCTTACCGATACCTTCATTATCCATCATACCTGAAATTATGGAGCCTTCCGAATATATCTTTTTTAACAAATCACTAAATCCAGGGGGTTCCCTCTGCATTAGAGTACCAGTGTTTCTATCAATGTATAGTCTGAAAGGAAGAAAATCGGGAATATTTTTACCGTTTGTTGGTCTAGACAACGGTTTATAATAGAAAGGAAGTTCTCCTACCTTCCAGTCAAAGTATAACGCATCTTTTGCCATACATCATTATCCTTTATTTATTTTGCTCATTTAATCGTTTAGGTGTTCGAATTTTTTAACCTAAAATTATCTTTCCGAATTTCACTTTCTATCCAACAGGATCGAAATAGGTATTAAGCCATCGTTTTTTCTCTGTTAATCAATTGTTAGAACCGCCTATTGACGCGCAACTTTCATTGCTCGATCCGGATCTATCAATCTTTCCGCTAGACCTCGCATGATGACTCCGCTTCTAAATCTAAAATTCTTTTCTATTCTTTCTCCTAAAATGTGCTTTCGCAACAGCAAATCAGGTTCATTAAAGCCCACCATAGCACGGAAAGAGGTGGTTCCTGAAAATCGAGGGTTAATCTCGAATACATGGACTTCATCATTCACGAGACGGCACTGAATGTTGATCGTGCTTCTACATCCTATGGCAAGGGCAAGTTCTTCACAAGTTTTCGAGACTTCCGGAAATTTACCTATTTCGCCTTGCGTTATGCCAGTACTGATTGCTAAAACTGAGCCAAGCTCTTGATTTCCAGACCTATTTATAACCTTGACTTTATTGCTCAATCCGGAAAGAATGTCGCGTTTTACTGCGATGGAATTTATCAACTTTCCATCCATTGAAATTAACACGCCTACGGTAAATTCTGCATTTACCCCTCCAATATACTCTTGCACAATAAGCTTGTCATGATCCCTATAAAGATATTTTAATAAGCTCACAAGTTCTTCTTCATTTTGAGTGATAAATACATCTTTAGACCCGCTGGATCCTGCCTTGGGTTTAACTACAACTGGAAAGAAATCAATTCTTTTTGCATCCTTAATTGATTCTACTATAACTGTTTTAGGAAATGGATACCCCTTTTCCGATAAAAATTGCACCGTTTTTGATTTGTTAAGTCCGATATCGATCACAATTTCCGGATTTATGGGTAAAAATATGTTTTCACCCTCTGAGAAGAGCTTCCTTACTCGACTAATGATACTCAATTCGGGTTCTGAACCTGGGAATATAGCCTGTACTTTTTCTGCTCTACATAAGGCAAGTAGTTTATCAATGTAACTAGGATCTGAAGCGGGTGGTAGTAAATATGGGGCATCAACTTCCATCAGACCTTTACTATAAGGTGTTATATCAGTCCCCACGATTCTATAATTTATTTCCGATAACCGGAGTGCTTTAATGATCTGCTCTCCAACACCACCTCCCGCCACACCGGTTACCATGACAGTCAGTTTCTTTCTCATACTAAATTACCCTTGAATTTCACCAAAAACCATTTCCTTGGTCGCTTCTCGAAGCAAACACTCCCTTACGGCATCATGTATCGACTCCCCGAGATGTTCAACCAAGGCGAATGCATCAAAAGGCACACGGTAAATTCGACATTCTCCGCTCTGGGAGTCATAAATTGCGCAACTAGCCAAGTTTCCCTGGTCTCTTGGTAAACCGCATGAACCAACATTTATTAACAATATGTTCTCTTGATTGGATACAAAAGGCCTGTGAGTGTGCCCCATAAAAATTGCATCGAAGGGAAGCAAGGAAAATTTTGCCAGATTGGTATCCGGGAAAACATATCCCGTAAGGGGTCTCCAGGGACTTCCATGCACAAATAGAACTGTCTTATTCTCTATTTCGACTACCAAATAAGGAAGACGCCCTTTTAATTCCTGGATGTATTTGGAGGATATACATTTTTTACTGGCGTTTATCTGGTATACTCTGTCTCGCTGTTCATCAATCTCGATGAGTCCTAAAAGCATCGCGTCATGATTGCCAAGTAAGCAGTTGGCGCCTGCGGAACGCAGCATATCCATTGCTCTTCTTGGGTCAGGAAGATAGCCAACGGCATCACCGAGAAAAAAGATTTTAGCCACTCCAGCATTAGAAAATAATTTGAGACATGCGTCGAGACCTATATCATTTCCATGAACGTCCGATATAACACCTATCAACATTCCTCATTCTCCAATTCACGTATCCACTGACGTATGCCATCTTCTAATTTAACCAACGGGCGCCATCCCAGAATGGTTCTAGCCTTTTCAATATCAAACACTCCTCGATAATCTTCATTTGTATCAATTTTACCAGATGGAAGAACTTTACTTAACGATCCCTTAACATTCTTTAACACTATTTGAGCCAAATCATACATCGACACTGATTCCCCACTTGCCATATTGAAAGTTCCACGTATCTTCTCAGCTAAAGCAGCCTTAATTATCGCGTTAGCGGCATCTTTCGCGGCGATGAAATCTTGTCGCCTACGCCCACTACCGTGATAATATAGGTTTTTACCTTCCATGGCTCTTTTTATAAATATTGACAACACTGTATTAGTCCTCTGCGATCTGGCATAAGGCGAAGAGCATCTTAAAATGGCGTAGTTCCTCAGTGATTCTTGAATCTTAATTTCTGTTTCATATTTTTCTTTAAGGTATGGTCCGCGTGGAGCTGGCACTGACTCTTCGCTCCAAGGCCAGCCGTGGATTCCGTATATTGACGAACTGGAAATGTAGACAAGCCTTATTTTATTTAAACGGCAATAACGAACAACCTGTTCATCGATTTGTCGATTTATTTCAGCAATCTGAAGTACTTTTTCCCCTTTAAAATGTTTAGGCAGCAGTGCCGCGCAGTGAATAACCACATTTGCGCCAATAGCTTGTATCACTTCCCGAGCTTCGGGGGCGCTCAAGTCAGTCGTCTGGAAGTCCCATGGTAAGTCATCTCTTGGTGGTTTATTCCTGTAAATTGCTGTAACTTCATGGCCAGCATTAAGGAACGCTTCAACAGCGTGGCTTCCCAACAGACCGCCCGCACCAGTTACAAGAATTTTTTTCTTTTCTCTACCTATTATCGTTTGAGACTCCGCATCCTATCAAGAATTGATCTAATCATTTTCAATTCTATTGTTCAATATTGCAACCTGCTTTTATACCGAGTACCTATCGCAACGCCTTTATAAGTTCATCTCTTGTCGGAAAATTTATTAGCACACCAAGGCCTTTGCCTTGATATACTACCATGCTCCCGGCTGCGACGGCAGATGCTCCAGCATTTGTCACTGCTTTGCCAAAATGGGTTGTATTACCAGCTCCTCCAAGGGCTATAACCGGAATATCTACAGCGCTGCAAACGAGTTCTAGAAGTTTTAGGTCATAGCCGTTCCACTGCCCGTCTCTATCGATAGAGTTTAAGAGAATTTCTCCAGCGCCCATTTTCTCCATTTCACGTGCGAAAGTCACAGGGTCACTCTTAGTTGCTCGTTGTCCACCATGGGTTCTTATGATATATTTCCCTGAAAATGTTTTTTTCACGTCAATTGAAACTACAATACTTTGGCTTCCAAAATATCGGGAAGCTTCGCGGATGAAAGTAGGATTTTCGTGGGCATAACTGTTTATGGAAATTTTCTCGACACCCATCCCGAATATTTTCTTCATATCATCAATGTGCCTTACTCCGCCGCCAAAGCATAGCGGCATAAAACACTCGCTGGTTACTTCAGAAATTAGCTGAAATGGGGGTACTCTCTTCTCAACCGTTGCTTTAATATCGAGCAATATTAATTCATCCACTTCCTTTTCATTGTAAATTTTTATTGCGTTAATCGGGTCTCCTACATAAGAAGGGTTTTTAAACTTTACAGTTTTTACTAATCCCTCGTTCTCTATTAAAAGACAGGGCATTACCCTTGGAAGTAGCATTTATGTTAGCTCCACGAAATTTTTCAATACCTGCATACCGAATTTATGACTTTTTTCTGGATGAAATTGGACTCCGTAAAGGTTTTCTTTTTCAAGAGCTGATACAAAATCGTAACCATAGTTAGTAGTGCATAATATATTCTCTTTGTTATTGGGCATAACATGATAGGAATGAACGAAATAGAATCTGGGTTCCTCAACTATATTTCGAAACAATATGGTCTCTTTTTTAATATTTACCTGATTCCATCGCATATGTGGTATTTTAAATTTTTCTTTTTTGTTAACGAAATCAAACTTTACCACATCTCCGCTTATCCAACCGAAGCCTTTCCTTCTTCCCTCTTCGCTTCTATTTGTTAATAGTTGCATACCAAGACAAATACCCAACAATGGTATCTTTTCATTAATGATTCGCTCGTTCATAACTGGAAGTAAATCCATACTATGAATACGCTCTATAGCACTATCATATGCCCCAACTCCCGACAGAATAAGCTTATCAGCATTTAAGATGTCCTTAACCTTAGAAGTTATTTTTGCCTTGATGCCGATATGCCGGAGCATGTTTTTAATGGAGCCAAGATTCCCAAGGCCATAATCAATGATGACAACATTCTGGTCGATGATATTTTACCCTCCTCTTTTACGCTTCAATTTTGCGGGGGACCCTGATGCCACGCAGAAAAAAAAATGTCTCTTGTAACAACTGATCCAATGCCAATTATAGATCCTTTCTCAACAATAACACCCGATAGAATATTTGAAACAATACCTATGCCTGCCAGTCTCCACTATCGCACTTCTTAGTTCAACATATTGAATTTTCAGGGTATATTTGCCTCGTAATTTTCATTAACAGACGTCAATATCTGGACCGTAGACCCAATGCCTAAAATATTACCAATGGCAATCCCGCCTGCACCGTGAAAACAGCAATTTTGCCCAATCCATGTATTGCTGCCAATTATTATTACATTTTTATTATGTCCGTTGAGAATGGTACGATGCACCATCTACACATTGTCTCCTATGGTTATGTTTTCAGGGTAAAATGAAAGAACCCTGTTTACAAAAACAACGTCTTTGGCTAACGATTTTATAGCCTCCTTTCTAAACTCAACAGAGCACGAGACAAATTTTTTCCTTTTCCTATTCATAGTCGGAGCTAACAATATAATATTCATCCATCAGTATTTTATTTAGAATTAATTTTGACTTAGCCATTCAGCTGTCTTAATTATACCCTCGTCAAGATTAATTTTAGATTTATACCCTAAAAGACGGTAAGCTTTTTCTACAGAAGGAATCCGCAGCTCAATCTCCGCTGAAAGTGCCGGCTTGAAAAGAATCTTAGAATCTGAATTCAATACCCGACAAACGGTTTGCGCAAGTCCATAAGTGGTAACAACAGCTCTTGAATTGCCTATATTGAAGGATTCACCAATCGCTTTTGCATTTTCGATGCAAGCCAATAAACCGTTAACAAAATCATCTATGTAGCACCAAGCACGTATCTGGTTTCCATCTCCATGTATATGTATATCCTCATTTCTTAGCGCCCTTCGAATGAAGACCTGTATTGCACCCTCTCCAGTCTGCCCCGGACCATATACATTGAAGGGTCGCACTGATACTGTTGGCAGATTGAATTCCCTATGATAAGCAGACGTCAAGTGTTCCCCGGCTAGCTTGCTCACCGCATAAGTCCACCTGGCCTCCCCGGCACTTCCGGCCACAGTTTCAGCATCTTCAGTTGGTTTAAACGCCATGCTTCCAAACACCTCGGATGTTGAAAAATCGACTACTCGACCTTTGATATCATTAATTTTTGCTGCTTCTAATACATTCGCTGTCCCGATCATATTGACTCGCATGGTCTTCGTTGGGCTTTTGACCACTGTATCGATACCGGCGATGGCCGCCGCGTGAACAACGATATGGGCACCCTTCATGCTTTTCCGGACTTTTTCATAGTCCAGAACATCTCCTTTAATCACCTTCAGGTTTCGATCATTAAAATATTCACTGTTAGAAAGGGTATCTCTATGAAAATTGTCGTAAACTACAACCCTATTGTCCCTGATAAGTTTAGAAATAATCCAATTCGAAATGAATCCTGCACCACCAGTTATAAATATTACTTTATCTTTAATCATTCTAAAAACCTCTGAAAATAAAGTTCTCTAGAGTTAGGGTATCCCATCCATCCAACATAAAAAACTCAACTTCCCCTTCTGGACAAAATAACTTCTATCAATTTATTCACAATGTAGACTTGATCTTGCCGAGTCAACTCATGATAAAGCGGGAGGGTAAGGCATTTGTCAAAAGCATTTTTGCTGCCGACCAAAGCTCCTTCAATACGGCACCAAGGGCTCGGTTTAAATGCGGTATGCATATGAAGAGCATATGTGCCAATTTGAACCTCAATATCATTTTCTCGCATGCGTCGCATCACTAAGTCGCGATTTTCTATGTATATACAGAAAGACTGACGAGAGTGCTTCCCATGATCAGTGGTCAAAGGGATTTTTACTTCTTTATAGTCCTTTAGAAGATCTAAATAATTTTGGGATAGCTCTAAACGTCGTTTTAAAAGCTTCTCTATGTTCTGTATCTGAACAAGGCCCATTGCCGCTAAAATATTACTCAATTTATAATTAGTGCCGATCCGTTCAAATTGAACCCCCTCTCTTGAATGTGAATTTCCCATGCCGAAATGTTTATAAGACTCTATCCATTCTGCCCATTCTTTATTGTCAGTCGTGATCATCCCGCCTTCGCCGGTGGTGATAAATTTTCGCGGATGAAGGCTAAAGACAGAAATATCCGCCTGGTTTCCGACTTTTACCCCCTTGTATTCAGCACCTATAGAACAGGCCGCATCTTCGATGATATAGAGACTATATCGGCTTTTAATATCATTAAGACGATCATAGTTAAGGGGGTTTCCAAAAATTGATACGGGAATAACTGCCTTTGTTCTATCGGAAATTGCAGATTCAAGCGCATCGTAATCTATCAGCATTGTCTCCGGGTCAATGTCTACAATTACACAGGTACCTCCAACAATAGCGACCACATTGGCTGTCGCCGGATAGGTATAATCAGGGATTATTACTTCATCTCCCGGTCCAACCCCCAAGGCGCGCAGAGCAACTTCCAATCCTGTTGTACACGAGGTGACGGCTATGGCATATCGGCAGTCAACATATTCCTTAAACTTTACCTCGAATTCCTTAGTAACAGGACCTTCAGTGAGATACCCGCTTTCAAGAACCTTGCAAACTTTTTGTTTAATTTCCTCAGTAATATAAGGTTTTATTAACGGGATCTTTTTCAATTTAGACACCTTTATAACTTTGCTTCCATTATTCTTCTCTAATTAACGAACGTTGCGCCGTTTTAGCTACGTATTAAAGATAACCATTTAATCACTTTCCAGACCATCAAAGAATATTTTTATAAAGCTATCTAATACTATTTCTTCAAAGTCTGCCTTCAACGGCAATGCAATTATCCAAAGCATTTGCGGAATAGGTTAACCGTGACTGGTGTGTAATGCTACCTTTAAGTTACCGCGCTTATTCCATGAAACCTAATTACACCGCTTTTGCCGAAGGCAATGGAAGATTGAGCGCGGCCACCAGGGCGCGTTCACAGGTTTTGGATCCGTGTAATCCGTGTCTAAAGAATATTCTTCAAAAATGGATGATAATTATCCGGGTTCTTAATTGGATTGGATTCTCGGATGGCATGCACGAGTTCTATTGATGGGCGTGCATCTTCAATGCCGTAGCCGCCGCCGGAGAGGATGTCTTTGTAGACCATTGTGTGCAAGTCGGTGAAGCCCCCGGAGAACTCGACCTCCTCTCCATCTACGGTGATGGATCGATAAGTCGTCCTGCCATCTTTCTTGGCGCCTGCTGGGAGGTCGTGCCGATCCGCCGAAAGATACCAGCGGACATTGGCACGTTCTAGCTCGAGAAAACCAGCCATCTTCTCAGCCTTTGCCAAGTGTACCTCCTGGTGCTGGACCCCACCGAAAATCCACATGAGCATATCAAAAAAATGTACACCGATATTGGTTGCAATCCCCCCGGACTTAAGCACATCACCTTTCCAGGAATAGAAATACCACTTTCCGCGGGAAGTGATGTAGGTCAAATCTATTTCTGCTTTACCTTCAGTCTTCCATCCTTGGGTCTTCTGCCTGAGCTCTTTTATCGAGGGATGAACGCGCAATTGGAGGACATTGAAGATTCTTTTCCCGATCTCTCGCTCGATTTCTGAGAGGGCATCCAGGTTCCACGGTTTTAATACAAGGGGTTTTTCACAGATGGCATCAGCGCCGATTCGCAGTGCAAATCGGATGTGGGCATCATGCAGGTAATTGGGGGAACAGATGCTCACAAAGTGGATCTTTTTTTCGTCGCCTGCCCTTCTGAGCTTTTCAATGTAGCGGTCGAAGCGTTCAAACTCTGTAAAAAAGGCCACATCGAATGAGTAGCTGTCGAGGATGCCGACCGAGTCGGATATATCCACGGCGGCGATAAGATTGTTACCGGTATCTTTGATGGCCGTCATGTGCTTGGGGGCGACGTAGCCACCGGCGCCTATGAGAGCGAAGTTTTTGTTTTCAGCGATTTCTTTGGGCACTGTGCACGTCTCCTATGCGTAACTGCAAGAATTTTTTTTCACGGATTTCACGGATTACACGGATTTAAGTTCTATTTTCAATTTCTGGTGAAATTGTAAATGTTTCCATTCGCTTCGCGAAATAAGTAAGCCTCTGTTTCAAGTATACTATTATCATTTCCCTCTATCTCAGAGTAAGCAAGATACTGCGAGACCTATTTTGCCGGAGGCAATGGATACGTATTCGCGATCCCCAGAGCGCGAACACAGGTTTAAAAATCCGCGTAATCTGTGTAATCCGTGTCTAATTTTTTCTTTTAGATTTTGTAGTATTCCCGGTACCACTCGATGAATTTGCCAATACCGACTTCCAAGGGGGTGTCCGGTTTGAAACCCACATCCCGAGCAAGATCTTCTACATCAGCACAGGTGGCCGGTACATCACCGGGCTGAAGGTCCATGAATTCTTTTATCGCTTCCTTACCCAGGGCCTTTTCTATGGCTCTAATAAAATCCAAAAGACCAACCGGGTTATTGTTGCCGATATTGTAGACTCTATAAGGTACATAGGATGTACCCGGGTCAGGTTTATCCCCCGACCATTCGGTATTGGGCAATGCCGGCCTTTCAATGACATTCACAACTGCCTCTACCACGTCGTTAATATAGGTAAAATCACGCTGCATGTTTCCGTGGTTGAATACCTGGATGGGTTTGCCGGCAGCAATGGCATCGGTAAACAAAAAATACGCCATGTCTGGTCGCCCCCAAGGACCGTAAACCGTAAAGAACCTCAAACCCGTGCAAGGTAGACCATACAGATGACAATAGGCGTGGGCCATGAGTTCATTGGATTTCTTCGAGGCCGCATAGAGCGAAACCGGGTGGTCTACATTATCGTGCACGGAAAAGGGCATTCTGGTGTTGGCGCCATACACCGAACTTGAGGAGGCAAACACCAGGTGTTTAACACCACTATGGCGGCACCCTTCCAGGACATTCCCGAATCCTACAATATTAGAATCTAGATAGGACTGAGGATTCAGTATGGAGTAGCGTACGCCGGCCTGGGCGGCGAGATTGACAACGGCGTCAAAAGCGTTGTCACTGAACAAGTCGCCCATAGCATCTCTATCCGCCAGATCCAATTTAACAAACGAGAAGTTCTTTTTAGACTGCAGCGGCGCAAGACGATCTTTTTTCAGAGTGACATCGTAATAGTCGTTCAGGTTGTCTACCCCCGTAACCGCATACCCCTGGCCCAAGAGACGCAGGCTGAGGTGATAGCCGATAAAGCCGGCTGCGCCGGTAACGAGGATGTTTTTGTATTTCATTTTGGTTTACTTTAGCTATTAGCCTTTAGCTTTAAGCTTTTAGTATGCAAAATCAAACCTAATCGTTCTGACACCGGACTCCGAACACCTGACTCCGGCTTTCCTTCTGTCTTCAGTCTTCCGACTTCAGTCTTTCTTTATACCACTCGTATGTCCGCGCCAGGCCTGCCGAGAGAGAAGTTGTTGCCTTAAAGCCGAGTTTTTCCTCTGCCAATCGGGTATCGGCCACTGAGGTGCGGATGTCGCCATCCCGAACTGACATGTATTCCGGATTCGATTCGATGTTTGTCAGCCTGCGGACCTCTTTCCAGAGCTGGTTGATGGTAGTCTGGCAACCAGTACCGATGTTAAAGACCCTTCCGGATATCTCGCTCTGTCGGGCCGCGAGCAAATTCGCGACTACCACTTCATCAACAAAAATAAAATCTCGGGCCTGTCTGCCGTCGCCATAGATACTGGGGCGCTCACCCTGGATTGCCCGCTCCAGAAAAATGGAAATGACGCCTGAATAGGGTGACGACGGATCCTGACGAGGTCCATACACATTGAAATATCTTAAGCAGACGGCTTCAAGGCCATACATCCGGCTGTAATCGGCGGCGTGCTTTTCACCGGCCAGTTTGTGGGCCGCGTAAGGGCTCAGCGGACTTGCGGGAATGGTCTCCTTGACAGGCATTTCAGCAGGATCGCCGTATACCGCACAGGAGCTGGACAGGACAACCCGCCGGACACTGCTTTGCCGCGCAGTCTCAAGAACCTCGAGCGTGCCCCTGTCATTGACTGCTGCACTTTCAACCGGATTCTCGACAGAGCGCGGAACCGACACCAGCGCCGCCAGGTGGAATATCACTTCGCAATCGGTAGTTGCCCGGGCCAGAACCGCCTCATCACGGATATCGCCCTCTATAAAGTTTATATCTCCCCGGCAATTGGCCAGGTTCTCACGGTGCCCTGATGAAAGGTTGTCCAGGACGGTTACCCGGCAATCGGCCGCCACCAATGCGTCTACCAGGTGAGAACCGATGAAACCGGCCCCACCGGTTACCAGGGCAGAGTTAAAGGTTAATTTGTTGATAAGATAAACCTGTCGGAGTTAGAAGGACACAGGATACTAAGGTGTAAGGTGTAAGGTACAAGGTGTAAGGTGTAAGGCGAAAACCGCATCTCGCGCCATCTGTCAAAGGAATAGGATCTTGGATAATAGCTTGTTTGATTCGGATTCTGCCTTGTCTTCTACCCTCTACCTTATACCTTATACCTAAATTCAAAAATGCACTTTTTTCGGCTTTCCAATTGGAAACACATTAAAGCCAATCTCAAAAAGCTTATCGTGATCGGTAATATTACGTCCGTCGAAGATGAAGGCCGGCTGCTGCATGGAGTTGAATATTTTCTCGTAGTCCAGACTGCGGTAAAGCGCCCATTCAGTCATTATGGCGATGGCATGGCAGTCCCTGGCGGCCGCATAGGGGTCTTCCACAAATTGAATGTCGCCCTTGATGTTTCGGGTATCCAGTCGGGCGTTGTCCAGTGCTTTCGGATCGCTGATCACGACCTGGGCATTCTCTTCTACCAGCCGGCCGGCAACCGTCAGGGCCGGCGTTTCCCGGGTATCCCCGGTATCGGCCTTGAATGCAAAACCGAACAGGCAGATCTTCTTCCCGGCCAGGGTATTGAACATGGCGGTCAACATGTTCAGAACAAAACGCTCTTTTTGATGCTCGTTTATACGAATTACCCCTTCCCAGTAATCCGCCTCCTGCTCCAGACCATAGTGCCGGCAGAGATATACCAGGTTCAGGATATCCTTTTTAAAACAAGACCCGCCGAACCCAACGCTGGCATTCAGAAACCGGGACCCGATTCGCGTGTCCATTCCCACGGCTTTGGCAACCTCGCTGACATCGGCCTCGGTTTTCTCGCACAGGCTTGAGATGGCGTTGATGGATGAGATGCGCTGGGCCAGAAAGGCATTGGCGACCAGCTTGGAAAGCTCGCTGCTCCAAATGTTTGAGGTAACAATACGATCTGCAGCCACCCAGTTGGCATATATCGCCACAAGTTGGTCGCGGGCCTTGAGGCCGCTCTCAGTCTGTTGCGAGCCAATCAATACCCGGTCGGGATTTTCCAGATCTTTGATGGCCGTGCCCTCGGCCAGAAACTCCGGGTTGGATAGCACCTCGAACTGGACCCCGTTTTTACCAGAGTTCAGAATGCGTTCCATGGCTTGGGCGGTTTTGACCGGCAGGGTGCTTTTTTCAACGATAATCTTGGATGACTCAGCACAATCCAAAATTTGCCGGGCGGTCTTTTCCCAGTATTGAAGATCGGCCGCCATACCGGCCCCCACACCGTAAGTTTTTGTGGGCGTATTTACGCTTACAAAAATGATATCGGCAGCTTTAATGCCGGCCTCGATATCCGTGGTAAAGAACAGATTGCGCCCCCTGGCCTTTTTGACAATCTCATCAAGGCCCGGTTCATAGATGGGAAGCGTGTCTGAATTCCATTTGGTAATCTTCTCCGGAAGAATATCTACCACGTTCACACGGTACTGGGGGCATTTGCAGGCAATCATAGCCATGGTCGGCCCACCGACATAACCGGCGCCAATGCAGAGGATCTCTTTTTTGAACTTCATTTTAACACTCCGATTATAAAAAGAGCGGGTAAATTTTTGACACGGATTGCACGGATTACACGGATTTAAAACCTTTCTTCAATCCATGGTTGTATTGAAGATACCATCATTCGCTACGCGAAGGTGTTTCAACTAAGTTCCAATGTAACTCTTCCTTAAATCTACCGAATAGAATCTACAGGACCTCGTCGTTGTCATTTGCCGAAGGCAATGGAAGTGTCAGCGCGGCCTCCAGGACGCGATCACGGTTTTTAATCCGTGTCATCCGTGCCATCCGTGTCTAAATAATGGTTTTTACGGTAGCCTCTAATCGAGTTCGAACTTCGTTCGCCAATCCTCATGCTCCTGCCAGTCAGGTTGCTCCTCTTTGCGGAACAGATAGTCTCCCATAACCAATACATCCATCTCGGTTCGCATGAAGCACTGGTAGGCATCTTCCGGCGTACATACGATGGGTTCACCGCGGACATTAAAACTGGTGTTGACCACCAAACCTGTACCGGTCTTTTCCTTGAAGGTGTTGATCAGCTGCCAGTAGCGCAAATTGGTGTCCTTGCTGACTGACTGGATACGGGCTGAATAGTCCACATGGGTGATGGCTGGGATGTCGGAGCGCAGATGGTAGAGCCGGTCGTACATCTCCAGTTCGTTGTAGTTAACGGGCAGAGGATGGCAGCGGCTGCCGTTTACCTGGGCTACCAGCAGCATATACGGTGAAGGGCGATCCAATTCGAAAGCGCTGTCGATTTCCTCTTCCATAACAGAGGGTGCGAAGGGCCGGAACCCTTCACGGTATTTGATCTTCAAATTGAGCTTTTTCTGCATCTCGGGATTGCGGGGATCGCCAATGATGCTGCGATTTCCCAGGGCGCGGGGCCCATACTCCATGCGGCCTTGGAACCAGCCGATCACCTTCCCATCCAGGATCAGATCGGTCGCCTCGTGACAGAGTTTTTCGTAATCCGTATAGTGATGATATGGAGCCTGATATTTCAGGTTGATTGCCAGATAGTCCCGAGTTTTAAATCGAGGCCCCAGGTAGGCGCCCCGCATTTTATCCGGCAATTCCGGATCGACAGTTCTTGGGGCATTTTTCCAAATGTGCAAGGCAGCATAGGCTGCCCCCAATGCACCGCCCGCATCCCCGGCTGCCGGCTGAATCCAGACATTCTTAAATGTACCCTTCCGGATAAGCTTGCCGTTGGCCACACAGTTGAGCGCCACACCGCCGGCCATGACCAAGTTGTCGCAACCGGTCAGCTCTTTTGCAGTGGTTGCCAGTCTGAAAACAACCTCTTCGGCTACCTGCTGAATAGCAAGGGCCATATCCATGTAAGGCTGGGTCAGATCGCTTTCCGCCTCCCGCTTGACCAGGCCGAACAATCTTTCCCATTCTGTGCGGCCGCACATGGTCAGACCGACAGGATAGTTGAAGTGGGACATGTTCATCAGGTAGGAACCGTCCTCTTTCAGGTCTATCAGCTCGTTTAGGATAATCTGCTTGAACTTGGCTACCCGCTCGGAACCAGGGTTCCCATAAGGCGCCAGGCCCATGAGTTTGTATTCCCCGCTGTTGACTCTGAATCCGCAATAGTAGGTAAAAGCCGAATAGAGCAACCCCAAAGAATGCGGGAAATGTGTTTCCCGCAGAAGTTTGATGTCCTTGCCGTGCCCCAGGCCGATCGTGGTGGTCGCCCACTCACCCACGCCGTCGATTGTCAGAATAGCAGCTTTTTCGAAAGGTGACGGATAGAAGGCACTGGCCCCATGTGACAGATGATGTTCGGGAAACAATAACTGCGGGCGATCATTCAAGGTGTGACCAGCTACTTCTTCCAGCGAATCCCACAGCATCTTGCGCATGAAGATCTTTTCCCGTATCCAGACCGGCATGGCCGTCAGAAAACTTTTAAGCCCTTGGGGAGCAAAGGCATGATACGTTTCCAGCAAGCGCTCGAACTTTAGAAACGGCTTGTCATAAAAGGCGATGGCATCAAGATCTTCAATGCCGATCCCTGCTTCCGAAAGGACATATCGAACCGCATCGGTGGGGAATCCGGCGTCGTGCTTCTTGCGACTGAACCGCTCTTGGTGGGCTGCGGCGACAATGTCTTCATCCGCCAATAGTGTGGCGGCACTATCATGGTAGTAGGCGGATATTCCGAGGATCAGCATGGGGTTATGGGCATAGGGTATAGGGTATAGGGTATAGGGTATAGGGTATAGGGCAAAAACAAGACCTCCCTTAGCTAGTCAAGTGAAAAATGCCCTTGGGTTCGACTCCCATCTGCAGGGTGATCTTTCTGCAAAGGTGGAACGTCTGACGAAAATTAAAAAACTGCTGAAATCTTTTTTCGAACTGGAACCACTACCCTCGGCAATGTTATTCGACATTGACATCCCAGCCCCGCGAAGTTGTTCAGCAAATCGAAACAACTTCTTTTCTTCAAGTTTATCGCTGATAACGAACAATTCATCGGTAATCTCGATAGCAATTTTCCAGATTTCCAGATTCTGAAATCTAAATTTGGCCATTGATGGATTTGATTAAGAGGTTTTGCTGTAGCCTTAACGCTATGCCCTATGCTCTATGCGACCTCGGTTTTAAAAGATCGTATAAATAAACGGCGCAATGGCCGAACCACCGGTAAGAATGATCAAAGCGCCGAAAAATAGCAGACAGAGGATAATCGGCAGCATCCAGTATTTTTTACGTTCTTTGAGAAAACCCCAGAGGTCTTTGGCGAATTCCATATTTTAAATGGCCTTAAAGTTTGGCGTTAAGCTTATCTCAGTAGCTATCATCGGTAAAATTCAATAGTTCTTTAGTGCTTCCATGGTAGCAATCTGCATAGGGCATAGGGCATAGGGTATAGGGTATAGGGCATAGGGCATAGGGTATAGGGCGAAAATCGCAACCAGTCTTAGCTGGCAAGAAGAAAGTGTCTTTGATTGTATAATCTAAGGTATTGCTTTTTCTCTATGCGCCATGCTGAATGCGCTTTGCGCATTCAATACGGTTTCTCCAGATCCTCGGCCGTATATAAGTGCTCGCGGACCACAAAGGCCGAGGCATCCCCATTGCCCCATTTTTTCAGGCCAAGGGCATCGGCACCACCCATTTTCCGGATGAGTCCGATGGGCATCAATACAAGTAAGAATAGAATGGTTAAAATTAGCGTGGATACCACTTGCCCCAGCATGTTCGCAAAACCGAACCAGACGACGGAAAGGGGCTTGAATACAACCGGTACAGTCATGGTCAGGATCAGGACCACGATTGCCGGGATCACCCAGGCGATATTGGCAGTGAACCAGGTGACCAACAACAGTATCAATACAGCGGCCAGGCCGGTGTCTTTGGGTTTGTTGTCGGGTATAATCATTCGCTTGCTATGTATAGCTCCGCCCGGTCGGTCACATTACCCAACCAGGCCTATCTATTTGTTTTTATAGGATATTTGTTATCTTTTTCTAATCTGCGTTCACCCTGTTAAATAGCTGGGGCTAAGATTTGAGAATCACACAAATCTCATTTAACAGGGTAGATCTGCGGATACTATCTGTCTCTTCTTTCTTCAGTCTTCACGGATCACCATAGCAGAGCCAATTTCTCGGAGGCGATACCGGTATCTTTGGCTACTTGCTGAAGGCCTTCGGCATTTTCATCGAAAAGCAGAACCGTATCGAAGTGGCCATCGCGTAGGGACGTCAGTTTGTTGGCTGCCGATAGATGCGCTACCAATCGTAATTTCATCTTTTCTTCCTGAATGGTGGTTTCCACGAATTCGCTGACAATGGCCGGCCCTACAAACACGATGGCCTGGCTGCCCTCTTTTTCGATCTGCTGTAAACGCTGTGAAAGGCGTCGTTGGAGGCCGTAGTATTCCCGCAAGCGGGATACGACGAAATTCACAGCCAGCCGGGAGCGGGCTTCGATTCCCGCAGGCGTCAAACGGTATACATAGTTTAATTTATTAGGATTTTTTCGAAAATTATGAACCTTGACCATGCCTTTTTCAAGCAGGCGCCGGAGGACATAGTTGATCTGGCCGAGACTGATGCCGGTGTGCGCTGACAGCTGCCGCTGGGTGGTAATCGGCTCACTTTCAAGGGCATCCAGGACCTTGAAATCTTTTTTGGAAAGCGTCATAGCCTCTGCCGACCATGTATTTGAATTTGTGGGGAAGTCGCCTGATGACCGTTTTGTTCAAAACTGAACAGCAGTTTACGGCCTATGAAAGCCAAAAGTCAAGTGAATTTAAATTTTTGTAGTGATTTCGGTTAGAAAACAGTTGGGCGTACGGTTTAAGGTAGAAGGTATAAGACTGGAGTCCAGGCTTCGCCCAAGGCTACGCCCGGCAGACAGGGAGTCGGGAGACTGACTTCAAAGACAGTAGATCAATTTTAGACACGGATGACACGGATTGCACGGTTATGGCTTTACAAAGATCTACCACTCAAAACCTATTAGACAGGATCTACGGGATTAGCAGGATTGAAAACCTATTTTGACTGGCCGGATGCCAGACAAAATGTGTCCGTGCCTTCGGCAAAATGCGATCGCACATGCATGGATTCACTTAGCCATGTATGACAACAACCCTTCCTTGTGAATATTGTGGATTTCTTCCGCGTAGCGGATGACACCATTTTCAATCCCGTCCGGGGATTGAAAATAGATCTTGAGATCCTCGTTATCCTGTCAATCCTGTCAAAAACGAATTCAGTCTTAACTGTTTCAAAAGGTGCACAATTAGCCTTCATTGGAATAATGCGATAGCTTAAAGGTAACCTTACACTATGACCTCGGTGAACCTTCTCCGCGCAGCGGATGATACTATTTTCAATTTCACCAGAAATTGAAAATAGAACTTCATGATTCTAAATCTGTGTAATCTGTGTAATCCGTGTCAAAATTCGTCTTTGAATACCCTTTGATCTCTCTGAGAAAATAGGTCTTAAATCGAAAACAGCTTGGCGGCATTTTTGTATAAGATCGCCTCGAGGTAATTATCGGGCAGGTTGAATCCGATCAGCGTTTTCAATTCGCGGTCCCAGGCAAAGGGGATGTTGGGAAAATCGGTACCGAACATGATGCGGTCCTTGCGGAAAGTCTCTAAAGGCGGAACCACTATACCGGGCAGATAGTCGCACAGGACCATGGTCGTGTCGAGCCAGAGATTGTCATACTTTTCGAGAAGTTCGCGGAACTCGGTAAATTCGTCCGCACCCAGGTGCGGAACGCAGACGCTAAGGTCTGGATAATCCCTTATGACCCGCTCTACCTTCTCCACGCCGCACAACTCATAGGGATCACAGGGATAAGCCGGGCTTTTGGGTTCCCGGCCGACGTGCATGATGAGCGGTTTGTCCCCAGCCTGACAAGCAGCGTAGACGGCATGCATGCCGACACTGTCCATATCGAAGCACTGGACATGGGAGTGCAGTTTGACCGCGGCAAGGCCGTCTTCGAAGGCCGTTTGCAATATCTTGTCCGCGCCATCCTCACCGGGGTATACGGTAGCAGTCCCAATTAACTGAGGGTAGCGTCGGCAGAGATCGGCCATGAAGCGGTTCAACTTGCCGGCCACCCCGGGTTTGTGGGCATAGTGCAATCCTACGATCTTTTCGATGCCATGAGCGGTAAGAAATTCGATTATTTCCGCGGCCCCCATCTGGTAGCGCACCGGCCAACCGAATGAATCGAACCATTGCCAGATGGGTTCGAACAACCAATCCGGAAAGAGGTGGACGTGGGCATCGATGACGGATGGTATACCGGAAGGCACAAAATCGTCCTCGGGATCGTTCAGCCCGGGCAGCGGGGCTTTTACCAGGGCGCCTTTATATTCAAAATCGGTCATGGTTGTATCTCAATTACAAAGTTCAGGTAGACAGCATCGACAGAAGTCCTTTATAAAGCATATTTCGGTGTTGAATGCACGGATATTGAGATACAGGTATAAGGTTGAAGGTAGAAAATCGGAAGAACTGAAATTCAAACTACTTCTTTAGACACGGATTTCACAGATTACACGGATTTCAAACCTGTGTGCGCATCCTGGTGGCTGCGCTCACGCACTCATTGCCTGCGGCAAAAAGGTCTGATGCAAATCGATGGATACTCGCCGATATAACAAATAATACCTACTATTTGAACTGAGTAGGACACCTCCACAGAGTGGATGAAACCATTTCCAATTTCACCAGAAATTGGAAATAGAATTTAATGATTCGAAATCCGTGTAACCTGTGTAATCCGCGTCAGGAAATATTTAGATTTTGTCAGCATGAACCAGGCTGGCGCACATTCAGTTAGGCTTAATTCATGTCAAAAACAAGGAAGAATATAATGCTCCAAGCCGACCTGGAGCGGCGGATGCTGCTGGGATTGGTAAGGGAATGGGAAGCGGCGCTCTGGCACCTGGATGATTACCATCGCGGCCTGCTGCAGTGTCCCCTCTTTCGACTGGTGGACACAAACAGCCGCTGGGGATATTGGGACGGCCACCACAATGAGATCAGCATCAACCGCAAACTCGTCCTCGACTACCCATGGGACTCCGTCCGGGAAGTGCTCCACCATGAAATGGCCCATCAATTGGCTGACAAATTGGAATCACACCGGCAGGAGGGTGCCCATGGACCAATTTTCAAAAAAGCCTGCCGGCTGCTGCGGGCCAATCCCAAAGCTTCCGGCAACTACCCGCCCCTCAGGGACCGGTATGCCGACAACCAATTGTCGGATGATGACCGGATCTTGCTCAGGATTCGTAAGCTTATGGCGCTGTCGGAAAGCCGGAACAAACACGAAGCCGAAGCGGCCATGATTAAAGCCTATGAGTTGATGGCCCACTATAACATTGATTTGATCGAACAGGATAAAACCCGTGATTTCGTCAGTATCTTCGTCGGGCAACCGGCCCTGCGCCACACCCGCGACACTTACTATCTGTCCAGTCTGCTCGTGGATTTCTATTTCGTTCAGGGCATCTGGGTCAGTGCCTGGGTCGCGGAACGTGAAAAGATGGGGCGGGTTCTTGAGATAACCGGCACTCCTGAGAACGTTGTCTCGGCTGAGTACGTCTATGATTTCGTAAAAAATCATATCAACTTGCAGTGGCCCCGCTACAACAAGCGTAAAAAGCTAACCCTGCATCGGAAGACCGATTTTGCCACGGGGATCATCGAGGGTTTCCGCAGCCGGCTCGAATCCCGGCAGGCCGGGGCTGCGCCGGACAGTGATGCTAAGGCGATCGTTAAACACGAGGATCCGCAACTCCGCGACCACATCAAGTACCGCTACCCGCATACCCGTACCTATCAATCGGTCATCTCCAACCAGGATGAAAATGTACTTGCCGACGGCCGCAAGATCGGCCGCAAAATGGTAATCTCAAGAGGGATTGCCGAGAAGGCCCACAATCGACAGCATCTACTCGAGTAATCGGATCTGCTTGACTTGCCCCACATCTAGCATGATATCTGTAGTATGCCCATACACTCCCCCCAAAGCAACGCCGCACGCTCCCGATACCTAAGCCACTTGATTTGCCTGGGGTTGGTCGTCTCCACTTTACTGGCCTTCGGCCAGGTAAAGGATTTCGAATTCATCAATTACGACGACAACCACTATGTATCGGAAAACCGGCGAGTGCAGGCGGGACTGTCGCTGGATAATTTTAAGTGGGCCTTTTCGACAATGGATGTGGCCAATTGGCAGCCGTTGACCTGGCTGTCATATATGTTCGATTGCTATATCTTCGGGCCGGATCCTGGCCGGCTGCACCTAATCAATCTGCTGTTTCACCTCCTCAACACCTTGCTTCTATTTTCCTTCTTAAAATCCACCACCGGGCATATCTGGCGGAGTTGTTGTGTAGCAGCCTTGTTTGCGCTGCACCCGCTGCATGTGGAGTCAGTCGCCTGGATCAGCGAACGAAAAGATGTGCTCAGTACACTATTCGGTCTTCTGGCCTTGATCAGCTACTCAGGCTACAGCCGACGGCAGGAATTACGCCTTTATCTGTCAACGGTTTTCTTCTTCGCACTGAGCCTGATGGCCAAACCGATGCTTGTAACCCTGCCCTTTGTACTGCTGCTATTGGACTACTGGCCCCTTGGCCGGTTGGCCTCCCCCGAAAGTGAAAGGACTTTCTACGGACTGCATCCGCCAGCAATCCACAGGGTCGTGCTGGAAAAAATTCCCTTGTTCGCACTCACTGCCCTGTCGTGTTTGATCACGTTGCAGGCACAACAGCATAGCGGCGCTATCCAGTCGCTTGTGACAGTTTCGTTTCTTGACCGCCTGGGAAACGCGCTGCTTGCGTACAACGCTTATATCTTCAAGATGTTCTGGCCGTCCGGGTTGGCGGTTTTCTACCCCTGGCCCGAAAATATCCTTGTTATAAGCGTGGTGCTTTCCACCGCGTTCCTGCTGATCATCACTTTCACTGCCATAAAATACATCGAATCTAAGCCCTATCTGGTGGTGGGATGGCTCTGGTATCTTGGAACCCTGGTACCGGTGATCGGTCTCGTCCAGGTTGGCTTCCAGGCCATGGCTGACCGCTACACCTATATTCCCCTGATAGGCTTGTTTATCATTGTTATCTGGGGTGCCGCTGACCTATCCCGTAGATTTGAGGCGCCCGGCTTTTTGCTGCCGCTCCTGGCCGTGTTGGCCGGTTCCGTTCTCCTGATGGCCACCCACCGACAAACCGGACATTGGCAGAACAGCATCACTGTGTTTAGACATGCCCGCCAAGTGACCGAGCGCAATTTCATCGCCAACAACAATCTTGGTGTCGCCCTGCATCAGCTGGGGGATATCGATGGGGCCATCGCCCGTTACTTAGAAGCACTGCAGTTCAAACCGGATTATGCTGAGGCCCACAGCAACCTGGGGGTTGTGCTCCAGAAAAAAGGTCGCGTTGCAGAGGCCATATCCCACTACCGTGAAGCAATCCGGATCACACCAAGCTACAGCATGGCCCTCAACAATTGGGGAACTGCTCTGGAAAGTCAGGGACGGCATGACGAGGCCATTGCCAAGTTCCGCCAGGCGCTCGTTTACCAGCCTACTAACGTGTCTGCCTGCTACAACATGGGCAAAGTATTGCAGCATATCGGACAAACCGACCTTGCAATCAGCTATTTTTCAAAAGCCCTGAGCATTGATCCTGACAGAATCGAGGCGCTAGATGGCATGGGCCGCGTCCTGATTGCACAAGGGCGGCCTGCTGAGGCCATTGATTATTATTCCAAAACCTTACGCCTTCGTCCGGACTCTGCCGAAGCCCACAACAACATGGGTGTTGCCTTCAAATCCCGAGGAGATCTTGATCAGGCGATGGAGCACTATGCCAAGGCAATCCAAATTGATCCGGGGTATGTCGAAGCTCATAACAATTTAGGCGCGGCGTATTTAGAACAGGAGGATTTGGAAAAAGCCCTGGCAAGTTTTCGGACGGCGGTACGCGTTAGATCCGATCATGCAAAAATTCGAAATAATCTGGGTATTGTCCTCCGCGACATGGGTAGAAATGTGGAGGCACGCAAGCATTTTTGGCGCGCTGTCCAGATAGAACCAGATTTTATCAATGCTCGTTACAATCTGGCCGGCGTTTTGATTGCGACCGGCGAGCCTGCTGCGGCCATTGAACAATACCGCCACACGCTCAGGTTAAAACCGGACTACGCGGATGCCCACTACAAGCTCGGGCTGGTCCTGTTGGCACAGCGACAGCCGGCGGAGGCGGCCGGCCATTTACAAAAAACGGTTGCCCTGTTGCCGCACTTTGAAAAAGCCCATAACAGCCTGGGCGTCGCCTTGGGAATGGATGGCCAACTGGATGCAGCGATCGCCCATTTTACCCAGGCTCTGGAGATAATGCCCGAATATGCCGAGGCCCACTTCAATCTGGGGCTGGTGCTATTCCGGAAAGGCATGCTCGTCGAAGCGGAAAGACATTTCAAAGCAGCATTAAGAATCAAGCCGGGTTACGGCAAAGCCAGGGCAAACCTCGAAAAGATCCAGCTTCAAATGCAAAAATAGAGGTGTGATTGTTACCAGTTGATTGAGTGGAGTTGATATCCAGATGGCAGCGGTCTGATGATTGACAGCAGAAGCCATTCGGCTTTCGCTTGGGTTTTCTATACTCTGACCTCAATTCTGAAAGGTCACTTGATCGTTCTCACCGGCCAGATAAAGGCCATTTCGTCCTTCTGCTGATGGTTTATCGTGCCGGCATAAAGCAAAGTGGTATAGCGGCGCGAAAGCAGCCGCAACGGGCCGTCTTTGGCCCAGTAGGGCATGTGGATAATCACATTCTTGAAAGGATTCGGTTCTACGATGGCCGGCGCCTGGATTGTATCATCCAGCAGGCTCTGCCACTGAGCCTTAGTGGGCAGCGTCCAATCCCCGTAGCCGGCCGCCTGGAATTGCTCGCACCTGGTGAGGGCCTCCTCCCAAGTGGTAGCGGCGAAAAAGTCACGGTGCCAGCCATTTCTAATCCACATCAGGCCGCTGTGGCGGTCGGTTACGGTACCGTCGCCATTGTCTAAAAAACGGCCGCGCTTCGCCCTTTTCTCCTGCGGCCTGTTCGCCTTCGTCTGAGAGGATTGTAAGCCGGAGCCCTGTCTGAGTTTTCCTTGAGGGAGCAGATCATCGAAGCTGAAGATCCCCTTGTAGCTTACCTGCCCTTGCGCATTCAACTGCTGCCAGACCTTTTCGGCTGCGGCATATGTCGCGTAGCGCCCGGTGAATATCCGGTAAAAATATCCCTTCTGGGCAACCCGGGTACCTTTCCAGAAAACCACCTTGCCCTTGCTCTGGAGCGAGTTGACGAAAGCATTGGCGTTTTTCAGATTTTGAAATGAGGCCGCATGGATGCTGTAGAAAATGGCCGGAGCGGTGGTGGTGTTATCGGCAAAGGCAGCTGCGCAGAACACTATCGCGCCAATCAATCCAGCCGCTGATAAAGTTTGGGCAAATCGTTTCAAGGATCCTGGCCTCTGAATTCGGTATGCGAAATAAGATCCCGGGACTTGGCTGGGCCGCAGCATTCCGACCGCAGTGCCCTGGACTTAGGTTTTTAAGCTTTGAATCATGAACTTTTGAACCATGAACCGCTGAACCTCTGAACCTTTGAACCTTGAACCCCTGAAACTTGAACCTCTGAACCATGAACCTTTGAACCTCTGAAACTTTGAACCCTGAGTCCCCGGTCTCGAACTTTGATTTTTATCACAATTGCCCCACTCGAAAAAGGCATCTTTTGCAGTATTTTCATATCTGTGCATCACTGTCCCCGACTTTTTTCCGTTGACACTTTAAAACTGATTCATTATGTTGTTTTTATTCCGAATGTTTTAACTTAAACGCTCATTACGGGGTGTGCATGCCACGGGAAACAGATACACTTGCGATTCTTTTTGCGGATATTGCTAAGAGCACGCACCTATATGAAAAGCTAGGCAACACCGTCGCCCAAGAACTTATTTCGACCTGTTTGGGCCTATTCGAAAAAATAACCGACTACTTCGAAGGCTCCGTCATCAAGACCATTGGTGACGAGATCATGTGTACCTTTCCCACCGCTCAACACGCCGTTGAAGCGGCTGTCGAGATGAACGAATCCCTCGAGGACATGCCGCTGCCGGAAAATGTACCAATTCCCGCCCCGAACATCTATGTCGGCATCCAATACGGTAACGTCATCAAGGAAGACGGCGACGTGTTCGGTGATGCCGTCAATGTGGCCGCTCGCATGGTGGCCCTGGCCAACCAGCGGCAGATCATCACCACCAAGGAAACGGTCGACGCACTTGACGAGGATTTACAGGATGCAGCCAATTGCATCGACAAGACCATCGTCAAGGGCAAAAGCGGTGAAATGAGCATTTTTGAAATCGTCTGGGAGCAGCACGACGTCACCATTATGATGGACGATGCAATCGACTCACCGGCCCTGCGCTGCCGCATGGAGCTCACCTGCGGCAACACCATGCTGGAGATGGATGAGTCGCACCCCAGCGCCACGCTAGGGAGGCAACTGCACAACGATATTGTGGTCAAGGATAAAGGTGTTTCGCGCTCCCACGCCCGCATCGAATACAACCGCGGCAAATTCATCCTCATCGATCAGAGCACCAATGGGACGTTTGTCCTTTTGCAGGGCAAGAAAAGAGTCCACCTGCGCCGGGATGAGACAACATTGCTCGGTAACGGCATTATCAGTCTCGGCAAAGAGATTGAAGGCGACTCCGACCTCTACATAAAATACAATATAAAGATGTAACAGCAGCGTATCAACCAGACCAAAAACCTGAAAGTCATCTCTTATGGGCAGCTCGGACCGAATTCAAATCGATGTGAATTCCAGAATTATGCGGGCCAGCGGTGTGTCCGACACCGGCATCCGCAGGCAGCGCAACGAGGATTCCATCTATCTGGACGAGGGGGGCACAGTTGCCCTGCTGGCTGACGGGATGGGCGGTCATGAAAAGGGCCAGGAAGCCAGTCGTACCACCGTGGATACCATCAGCCCCTTTCTCGAACCGGAATCGATCGAGACCGAGCTGCTTGATATCACCGACGGTGGAGGCATACCGCCGGCGGTTTCCTGCGTCATGTCCCTGGTGGATTCAGCGGTGATCAAAGCCAATGACGTCGTGTACGGTCGCAACTGCGCGGAGAAACTGCAGCGCTTCATGGGAACGACCCTGGTCGGGCTGGTGATAACCGATCAAAAGTATGCCGTTCGCTTTCATGTCGGTGACAGCCGCATGTACCGGCTGCGCAACGGCAAACTGGAACAATTGACCCGGGACCATTCCGCGCGTGTTGCCTGGGTAGACGGCGGTCGCCAGGGGCCGGAGCCCAGCTCAAACGTGATCACCCGGGCCATCGGGCCTACCCCGGCGGTGTCCCCGACTGTGGAATGGGATGAATACCAGTCCGGCGATTTTTATTTGCTTTGCAGCGACGGTCTGTCCGACATGGTCGCCGATGATGAGATCCAGCGCATTTTCAATTCCTCCGATGACACCGGCAGCATTGCCAATGCCCTGGCAGATGCGGCGAATGATGCCGGGGGAAAGGATAATATCAGCGTCATTATCTGCCGCACCTAAGAAAAGCCGATTCAAAGTTGTCGCTGATCGGCAGGGCCGTCAAAATAAGACCTGAAGTCGGAGATGACTTCAGGTTTGTTAGTTTAACCGGTATTCGGCTTCGACCTGCAGTGTCGGTTGGCAAGCCGTGAAGCTCGGCCTTCATGATTATCGTGAACACTATAAGTTATCTCAAAATTAGGATCTTGAAGCACTTCCGCAGAAAAAGAATTTAGTCAATATACCTTATCAGCGCCGGATGCCAACAAACATCCTGACTTGACAGAAAATGGCAGAAAGCATATAAGTGTACTGAAATCTATATCTTAGGTTGACCACAACCTTCCCTGATACCAGGGCACCCCAAAAGGAAGTGGCCGACTGAAGCTGTCATTTTTAACACATAATCGCAGGCCCCCTGCCCGGGTCGCCACAGCTTGGTGAAGATCTTAGTTTTTGAGCAATCTGCCATAATTCCGGCGTATCATTCCATGCCGGTTTTACTTTAAATGTGTTCTATCTAAGAAAAGGCAATACCTTGAACCTTCCGTTGCTGCGTATAAATCGACTTTTCCACAACAAAACCCGTATCTTCCTGCTGTGTTTTTTTATAGCGGCCTGCACTGTTCCGTTTGGTCTGCTCAAGGCCGCCAAGGTAGGCTCCGGGACGAACCATGCGCTCATCGTGGGCATCAACGGCTATACCCAATGGCCGGCACTCAAGAGCCCGGTAAAAGATGCCCAGCGCATGGCGGACACCCTGGCCAAGAAGTACAACTTCACCAAATCCAACATCACTCTGCTGACGGATAAAACCAAAGAAAAACCGACCCTGATCAACATCCTCACCGCTATCGAAGGATATCTGGGGGAGCTCAGCGAAAACGACAACCTGCTTATCTTCTTTGCCGGTCAGAGTTTTGAAGACGATGAAGGCGAAACCTACTGGATCCCTATCGATGGCAAGAAAAAGTCCAAGCTGACCTGGCTGAAGCATTCGACGATTATCTCAGAATATCTGGGATCCAAGGATTTCAAGGCGAAAAGCCTGTTGATCTTGGCTGACTCCCATTTTTCCTCCAAACTTGTGCGCGCCCGCTCCATTTCTTTAACGCCCTATGACCTCCGGTACCCTGAAAAAATAATGGAAAAATCTTCCCGGCGTTCGCGCGAAGTCATCGCTTTCGGTGACCAGCACTGGCCCGGCAGCGCCAGCACGGACAATTTCGGACTCTTCACCTACTACATTGATAAGGCGCTGAACGAAAACGAGTTGGAAATCATCGATTTTGAAAACTTGATATTTGATGAGAATATATTTCTCCCGATCCAGAAAGTTGCCGGTGTCCGCCTGGTACAGGGGCGCTTGCGCAAGACCAAGATGGACAAAGGCGGACAGTTCATTATCGCCCGACTGGCCCCGGCCGTTTTGATCGATGTTGTCGAATCGACGATCTCGCCGGAAAAGGGCTACCCCGGCGATCCCTTCACCGTGACAGCCCGCACCAGTACTGCAGCCAGCGAAGTATATTTCAATGTCAACAACAAGAAACAGCTCATGCAGGGCTCTGGTACCGAGTGGACGTTCAAAGGTGCGTTTGAAAGGGTCGGCACGTCTCCATTCACCATAGCGGCCCTCAATCGCAATGAACAATCCGGCAAACCCTTTGCAGGCACCCTGACAGCCATCAAGAAACGGGCGGAAGCTGCCAACGTCTTAACTGCATCGGTCACCCCCGCTGCGGGCGGCTTTGGAGGAGACAAGTTCGCCTTTGCAGCCAAAACCGACCGCCCGGCCCGTAAGGTGGCGTTGCGCATCAACAATAAACTCTATGCTATGCAGGGCTCCGGCACAGCCTGGAAACTGGACCAGGTGGTGGATGATATCGGCCAGATACCCTTTAGCATCATTGCTACCAACGAAGATGGCGTGCAGGGACGGTCAGGCGAAGCCACCCTGCAGACCAAGGCCGGCCCGGCCAACGTCTTGGCCGCTGTAGCCAGCCCCAAAACCGGCTTCGCCGGCGAAGAGTTCCTGCTCAAGGCCACCACCGATCGGCCGGCCAAGTCTGTCTCGGTGGAAATCGACGGCCAGGTATTTCCGATGAAAGGATCCGGAAAAAGCTGGCAGTTAAAAAGGGCCATTCCGGATATTGGTAAAAAGAGCTTTACGATCACGGCCATCAACCCGGTGGGCGTGTCCGGCCGTCCGGGCCAGGGCACCTTGACCGCCAAGAAGAGCCCCCTGCCCATCCCCGACGTGCTCTCCGTGGATGTGGCCGTCGTTGCCCCTGGCAAGGGATATCCGGGTGATCGATTTACCATACAGGCCCAAACCAGTGCCCCGTCTGACAAGGTTCTTCTGGAAATCGGCGACAAACAGTACACCATGCAGGGCAGCCAGACCAGCTGGACGTATGTGGCCCAGGTGGACCTACTTGGTCAGAATCCCTATCGCGTGAGCGCCCGCAACAAAGACGACGCCCAGGGTAAATCTTGGGAGGGTGTCCTGACCACGATAAAAAAACCGGCCGAGATCGTAAACATTCTCAGCGCCGCGGTCACGCCCAAAAAGGGACAGCTAACACGCAGATTCAATTTCACCGCCCAAACCGACCGACCGGCCAAATCCGTTTCGCTCGTCATTGGCGATAAACGCTACCGGATGAAAGGTTCCGGCACCGAGTGGGCCCTGCAACGAAAACTCGAAGAGGAAGGTGATCTGAACGTGACCCTGGTTGCGCTGAATGCGGACAACGTAGCCGGACGGTCACAGGGAGTGGCGGTAACCACCTATAAACGTCGTTATGCCTTCAACCGCGCAGACGGTACGGTTACCGACCTGCTCAATAAAACCAAGCTGCCCCGGTTCAAAGATAACGGTGACGAAAGCTTCACCGACCTGATGACCGGTCTGGTTTGGGCAGGGGCGCCCAAGCAGATAGCCGTCAATTTTGAAGCCGCGGTCGCCTACTGCTCAAACCTGCAGATTGGCGGTCAATCCGGCTGGCGGTTGCCCACCTTGCGGGAATGGAAGCAGCTGGTTGACCGCAAGCAGCAAAATCCGTCACTGCCGCTCGGCAACCCTTTTGACAATGTCAACACCCATGTGGGCTACTGGTCAAAATCCAAACACAAATTCGGCCCCCAGTATGTCTACCAGATGAGCCTCTGGTACGGTAAACCCAACCACCTGAAAAAGAGCGACAATGCGCTCGTATGGCCCGTGAGATACGCCCTGGAGCAGTAATAGCATGGACTGGATCACCATCGGTAGCGCTACGGATATCGGCTGCGTTAAAGAGGAAAATCAAGATTACCACACGTGGCACCCCCGCGAGGATGACACACCCGGCCGCAGCGGCACCCTGTTGATCCTGGCCGACGGCATGGGGGGGCACGCCGACGGCGCCGAAGCTTCACGCCTGGCCGCCAGCACCTTGTTGGACCTCTATCTGGGCCACACATCAGATCCCGTAATCAACACCCTGCAGCGTGGTTTCATCGAAGCCAACCGCATCATCTTTGAAAAATCCGCCGAAATGCTGACTGCCAAAGGCATGGGCACCACCCTGGTGGCCGCCCACGTCAAGGGGAGCAAAATGCAATTTGCCCACGTGGGCGACAGCCGGGGTTACCTTATCGATAATACCGGTATCACCCAGTTTACCGAGGACCACAGTTATGTGGCCAGCCTGGTTAAAGCCGGTGTCATTGCCCCGGAAGAGGCCGAGGATCACCCGGAAAGCCACGTGCTCACCCGGGCCATTGGCCTCCAGGAGTCCGTTATGGTTGATGTCAGCAAGCAGCCGCTCACCCTGAAGAAAGGGGATTACGTGCTGCTGTGCTGCGACGGCCTCTGGGGGGTGGTGCCGGATGAAGAAATCCTGGCCTGCGTCCGAGAGATCGGCGATCCAGCAGCGATATCTGAAAACCTGGTCAAAAAGGCCGTGGACAACGGCGGTCCGGATAACATAACCGTTTTGATCGCCCGGATAAACAAAACCGGATGGATATCAGGGTTGTTTTAATTTTATTTTTCTTGTATTATAGCAAACTTAGTAAATCCCAAATCCAATTTGAAATTGATTCGCGATCGAATTCGACCCAGCTGTATTGAGGTAACTATAGATGATTGGCGAAAGTATTGGTGATTATGAAATAACCGGGTCTCTCGGCAAAGGCGGCTTCGGGGCGGTATGGAAGGCCAAGTCGCACGATGGTACCGATGTCGCCCTGAAGGTGCTCAATCCCCAGGCCCTGGACAATCAAAAGGTTGTCAAGAAATTCTTCAACGAGGCGATGATTCTGGCCAGGCTCGACCATCCCAACATCACCAAGCTCATGGAGTTTTTTCCGGTTGGTGAGAACTACGCCATCGTCATGGAATACGTTGAAGACGAAGAGTTAAAAAAGATCCTGAAGGGATACAAGGGCCTGATGCCGTTTGACAAGGCTTACCAAATCGCCCACCAGTGCTGTGAAGCCTTCCAGTACGCCCACGAAAACGGCATCCTCCACCGGGACATCAAACCGGGCAATATCATCATCGACAAATCCGGCAACGTCAAGGTGATGGACTTCGGTATCGCTAAAATGTCCTCCACCGCTTCACATGACACCGCCGCCAGCATGCTTTCCATCCACTATGTGCCTCCGGAGCGTTTCGACAAAAACCGTGAGGTGGACGCCCGGTCGGACATCTACTCGTTGGCCCTGGTTTTCTACGAACTATTTGCCGGCCGCCGGCCATTCACTGCCACGGAAACATCCCAGATCATGTTCGCGCACCTCAATGAAATCCCGGATCCGCCCAGTAAATTTTCCGCGGCCCTGCCTAAACAGCTCAGCGACGCGGTCGCCAAGGCTCTGGAGAAAGATCCGGATGACCGGTTCCCGGATTTTAAGTCCTTCGCCGATGCCATGGAACTGGAAGAGGACGATATAGATGACGCAACCGCCGTCTTTGAAGATCTGGATCTGGAACAAACCGTCATCGTGGATCCGGACGCTGTCCCGACGACCCCGGCTGAAAAGAAAAAGCCCACAGCGCTAATCGCCGGTATATTGGCTTTTATCGTTATTGCCGGAGGAGCAGCCGGCTTCTTTTTGACCCGGGGGAATGGCACGGGGCCACAGCCTCCACCGCCACCGAGGGAAGAGCCTGGCACGAAGAACAGCAAAAGCTTCTTCGAGGTCAAGCATCCCTCAGACCAGAGCGTCATGGTGCACATCCCGGCCGGGGAGTTCACCATGGGGTCGGATCAATACTCGGCGGAAAAACCGGTGCAGAAGATTTCGCTCAGTGGTTACTACATCGACAAGTACCTGGTCACCAATGCTCAATTTCAAAAATTTGTGGATGCCACCGAGTATCAAACGGATGCAGAGAAAGATGGTACGGGCCTGGTGCGCATCGGCCGGCGCTGGAAAAAAGTGGAAGGCGCCAACTGGAGATCACCGGACGGCGTAACCGGTATCGACGGCCGCGAGGACCACCCGGTCAGCCAGGTCTCTTACAACGATGCCCGCAGTTATTGTCAATGGGCCAAAAAAGACCTGCCCACCGAAGCCATGTGGGAAAAAGCCGCGCGCGGTCCGGACGGCAATGAATTCCCCTGGGGCAACGAAGACCCCATGGAAGACACCGCCAACCACGACAACTACGTCGGTTCGACCACCCCCGTAACGACCTATGAGAAAGGCCAGAGTTTCTACGGTATCCAGGATGCGGCCGGTAACGTCTACCAGTGGGTTCTGGACTGGTACGGTACGGGAGAGCGGGCACCAAAGGATCCCACCGGTCCTGAGACGGGAACCGAACACGTTATCAAGGGCGGTTCGTTCATCGAGGGCATGGAGAGCCTGCGGTCGGCCAACCGGGACCGGTATGAACCCAAATACAGCAGTTTCCTTTTCGGGTTCCGGTGTGCGACGCCTTTTCCTATCGAAGGCCTAAAGTAAAAGTGGTTTTAGTAGATCCTCTCGGGCCAAATCTCTGCGTTAAATCAAAATGTTTAATCCTCGAAATATTACATATATTCCTGCGGTTGAACATCTTGATTTGCCGTGACCTCCGACCCGATTGAAAATATTAAAATCACTTTCTTCGATATTGTTGCATAGAAAAAGCCGCGCTAAGCGCGGCTTTTTATTGTTTTGTATTTTTTCCCGCGGAGCGGACCCAAACTATTGGGTTTCTCTGCGTCTCTGCGCGAGGAATATGCCTTTGTTTTACTTCGTTTTAGACTCTGCTTGCTCTGCGTGAGATGAAGATTCTATTTTTTATTGAGCTCCTTTAAAACCAAGTCGGTAATATCCACGTCCGGATCCAGGTACCCGATCGCATTCGGATCTTTCAGGATGATGGAAAACCTCTTCTTCTTGGCAACCTTTTTAAGTATCCCGTCCGCCTTTTTCAAGATCAGGGCCACCAGTTCACGGTCCTCCCGGCTGATATCCTCTTTGGCGTCGGCCACCATCCGCTGATAATCCTTGTACAGCTTCTTGAGCGCCTCAACCTTGTCCTGTTTTTCCGCAGCTGACATGGAAGCTGCCTTGGTATTGATTTCGTTCCGCAGGCGATTGATCTGTTCTTGCTTGGCAGCTACCGCTTTTTCTTTCTCACGGCGCAGCTTCAGGATATCTTCACGGGCGGATTTGCCCATTTTGGATTCGTTGACCAAACGCTGGAGGTTAATGTACCCCACCTTATTGTTTGCGGCAATTGCGATTGGACCAGATAGAAAAATTATCAGAAAACAGATGGTAGTTACCCGCAATAGATTCATCATTGGTGTCCTTTCCTTTGAATTAGACTTCCATTCTTAAATATATGTAAATTCATTTCTACACTTATAGTGGCTATCTAAAATGTAGATTGCAGCTCACTATCAAGTTAGCAGTATGATGCCCCAGTTGCGTGACTCGCCACTATTCAATTCTCTGCTGCGGGAAGGCAACCCAGATTAATATAATAGGTATTGCGAGGAATTGAAGCAAGCACCCAACGCTGAGTTTAAGCCAATCCGTCTTCGCCTACCGGATCCGGCTATGATGGAGACTTTTATCAGAAAGCTTCTACTTAAAAATCATCTAAATCATCGCCCAAGGCATCATCTACCGATTCCTCGAACTCACCCTGCTCTGCCATATCTATATAGATCTCGAGCGGAGGCGTCATAAAAAACTCTGAAGCGGTGGTTGCATCCAGTAATGCTTCGAGTTGCTGTGCAGCGCTTGTTTGAGTGGCCAGTGATGATAAAATAGCCGAAATATCTACTTCAATTATACTGGCGAGATAAATAGTAAAAGGATTAATTATCACTGTACCAGTTGAGATAATACTGGCATCGGGTGGCCTGTTTGTCAGAGCCCCGCCAGCTATAAACTCACCTGACCTTCCATTTACATCGTCCGTCAGGGTCATTTTTAGTATGGTAGGCACATTGATGGTTGGGGGTGCACTGAGACCCGCGGTGGCAGCATTCAGCTCTGCACTGGAACCCGAAAAAATGCCGCCATTAATAGTGCCACCAGCTGCAAGGAAGACTGTATTACCGGGGGCGGTGACATTGCCCAGGGTCATATTGCTGGCATTCAGCCGCACAGCACCACCGCTTGCCTGAACATCGGTAGCCGTCAGGTCGGCACTTACGAAAGCCTGGATCCCACCGCTGACAGTGTCTACGTTCAACAGCTCAACACTGCCGTAATCAATAAGTGTCATCAGCCCGGGTGCCGTGGTGCTGGCATCAATTGTATTGACATCTGTAGATATGGTCATAGCACCGGCCGCATTCACTACTAATGAATCCGCTATCACCCGTCCGCTCGGGTTGTCCGTGACAGCGCCACCCTGGGCATTAACCACAACACCTCCCAGGGTGCCGGCATTGATTGCTCCGGCTACGATCCCGCCCCCGGTACTGGTAATGGAAATACTATTCGCAGCACTATCTGTAAGGGATTGTACATCCGTTGCGGTAATCGTATCCCCGGCCGAGATCGTTATGGGTCCATTGAAGGTATCCACATCTGTGAGGGTAATGGTATCTACTTCGGTCACATTGATCGCGTCGGCGGTGGTGGTGCTGGCATTCAGGCTGTCCACATTGGTATTGACTGTAATTGGGCCGGCAGCATCAAGAGTAAGGGCCGCTGCGTTGATGGTACCGGTAATGCCCCCGCCCCGGGCATCCAAAGCGATATCCCCGCTGGTTGAGAGTCCAGCCCCCGTGGCAATGGGACCTGAGTCGGTGTAGCTTATATTGCCGGTAGTGGTGCCGGTAATGGTGGCCACGGAGTTATCCGTGCGGGTGAGGGTATAGGTGCCCGCCCCGGCCAGAGTCAGGGTACCGGCGTTGATGGCCGCTGTTTGAGTGGTAATCCCGCCGCTGTCAAGATTCACGGCGTTCCCGCCGGCATCTATACCAGCGATGGCAAAACCGGTGTCATCCCTGAAACTCAACCCGCTAAGCGTGGAATTATTGGCGTCCAGGGTGGTCACACTGTTGTTCACCGTATTGAGGTTGTAAGTCGAACCAGCTCCTTGCAGGGTAAGCGTACCGGCTGTAATCCCGCCGCCGCTATGGGTGACTGTGGTGGACGATGTCAAAGTGACGGCACTGGCTCCGGCATCGAGTCCCGCTACATCGAAACCGTCATCATCTCTGAAATCAACCGGTCCCGTGGTCGTCCCGGACAGGGTATTGACGTCGTTGCCGGCATTGGTCAACGTGAAGGTCGCCGAGCCCAAGAGCTCCAGACTGTCAGCTGTAATGGGCCCGGTTGCACCGGTCTGATTGACAGCCCCCGCAGAGGAGAGCGAAAGACTGCCGGTCCCCAGCGCCACTTGATCCAGGGTCAATCCGGCTGATTCGGTAATATAGGCCGCACCGCTGGATCCTGTAATCGCGAGGGTATTGATGGATGTCAGCAGTCGGTTACCGGCCGTGGCAATCGAGGTCGCCCCGTTGATTGTCAGGCTGTCGCCGGTGATTGTACTGCCGGCATTGGTAAAAGTTTCCGCCGTATAGTTATAATCACTACTGCCGATGCCATAGCTTCCGGTAATATTTACTGAATCGAGGCCCGTCCCACCGTCGAGGGTTCCGGTAACGGCGGCCAGGTTGAATATATCGTTGCCGGCCGACCCGTCGAGTGTGCCAGTCAAGGCATGATTCATGTTAAACGTATCGATGCCGTCCCGACCATCCAGGTTCGCAAACCCTGAGTAGCCGATGATTCCGGTGATTGAACCGGCATTTTGGGCACTGCTGGTAAAGGTATCCGCATTGTTGGTGCCTTCCAAGGTGTCGGAGCTGTCACCCACAATCTGTTCGATGTTGGTAAAATTACCCAGGGTGGCCTCGGAACCGGCCCCTGCACCGGTCAGTGTAATAGTGGTCACCCCGGCTATACTGGCAATATCCAGTGTATCCGTGTCCAGCGCTCCACCATCAATGCCGCCGGATACATTGACACCGCCGGCCACATCGAAGAGATCGCTGCCGGGACCGCCCGACAGAATCCCGGTCAGGTTGGCATTGACATTCAGGGTATCGTTGCCGCCACCGGCATCTATGTTTCCGGTATGGCCGGCATTGACGGTAATTGTATCAACCCCACTGCCACCATTGAGGTTTTCCACATTGGAAAAACCACCAGTGTCCGTAACGGTGCCAGCGCCGTTGGAATTTACGATCCAGGTATTGGCCCCGTCGGTGTGCGTCAACGAATCGTTCCCGGTACCGCCGTCAATAGCGCCGGAAAGGCTGGCTGCCCCGTTGATCGTGAAATCATCGGTTCCCGTACCGCCGGTCAGGGCGGTAATGCCTGAAAATACCGTTGTTGTATTCAGCGTACCGGAGTTGGGCCCGGTCAAGGACCAGGTGTTGGCACCATCTGTGGCCACCAGGCCATCAGCGCCCCCGCCGCCGGTAATCGATCCGTTGAAAGATGCCAGGCCCGCGGCCAGTGTGAAGGTGTCGGCGGCCGTGCCGCCAACCAGGTTTTCCATTTCAGTGGCATTCATGCCGTCCACGGTGACGGCTTCAGCCCCGGTAATGCTCCAGGCCGACACCGCGTTGCGGCCGGTAAGGGTATCGACAGCCGATCCACCCGTGAGAGTCTCTATGGCCGAGAATACCGTTGACGTATTCAAAGTCCCGGCATTGGGGCCGGTGATCTGCCAGGCGTTGTTGCCATCGGTGGCTACCAGGGCATCCGCGCCGGTACCGCCGGCGATCGAACCGTTGAAGGTGGCCACCCCGGAAACCAGGGTAAACGTGTCGGCTCCCGTGCCGCCTGTCAGCGTAGATATTGCTGAGAACGTCGTGGTCGTATTCAGGGTCCCGGTGTTGGCGTTGGTAATCGCCCACGCATTCGTACCGTCCGTGGCGACCAGAGCATCCGCTCCTCCGCCACCCGCAATGGAGCCCACAAAAGATGCAACCCCGGTCGCCAGGGTGAAGGTATCTGCTGCGGTACCGCCTACCAGGTTCTCCATCTCAGTGGCGTTCATGCTATCAACCGTGACCGCTTCGGCACCGGTGATATTCCAGGCGGTTAGTGCATTGCGACCCGTCAGGGTATCGGTGCCCACCCCACCTGTCAGGGTTTCGATGGCTGAAAAGACAGTGGTAGTGTTCAGGGTTCCGGCGTTGGGACCGGTGACCTGCCAGGCGTTGGTGCCGTCTGTCGCAATCAAAGCATCGGTACCGCTCCCGCCGGCAATCGATCCGTTGAATGTGAGCAGGCCCGAAGCCAGTGTAAAGGTATCGGCGGCCGTGCCGCCTACGAGATTTTCCATCTCGGTGGCATTCATGCCGTCCACCGTGACTGCTTCAGCCCCCGTAATGCTCCAGGCCGTAATCGCATTCTGACCGGTCAGGGTATCGGTCCCGGAGCCACCGGTCAGGTTCGTAATTGCGGAGAAAATGGTGGAGGTATTGAGGGTACCGGCGTTCGCACCGGTGATCTGCCAGGCATTCGTACCGTCCGTGGCCGCCAGGCCGTCCGTGCCGCCGCCGCCCGCTATTGAGCCGTTGAAGGTGGTAACGCCGGAGGCCAGGGTAAATGTATCAGCCGCCGAGCCGCCGGTTAAGTCTTCAATCGCTGAAAAGGTTGTCGTTGTGTTCAGGGTGCCGGCGTTGATCCCGGTGATCTGCCAGGCATTGGCGCCGTCGGTTGCCTGGAGGGCGTCCGCGCCCAGCCCGCCGCCGATGGTGCCATTGAATGTCGGCACGCCGGCCGCCAACGTGAAAGTGTCTGCCCCCGATCCGCCGGTAGCCGTCTCGATGGCCGAGAATACAGTCGTAGTATTAAGCGTTCCGGCATTGGCCCCAGTGATGGACCACGCGTTCACACCATCCGTAGCCGCCAGTTCATCCGTGCCGCCGCCGCCCGCGATCGAACCCACAAATGAGCCTAATCCCGATGCGAGCGTAAAGGTATCGGCAGCCGCATTGCCCACCAGGTTTTCCATCTCCGTAGCGTCCATTCCATCAACCGTTAACGCTTCAGCACCGGTTATGCCCCAGGCGGTTATAGCATTGCGTCCGGTTAGGGTATCCGTACCGGAGCCACCGGTCAGGGTTTCAATAGCCGAGAATACGGTTGTCGAGTTGAGCGTTCCGGCATTGGCCCCGGTAATTTGCCAGGCATTGGTACCGTCTGTGGCCACCAGGGCGTCGGTCCCGGCACCGCCCGCTATCGTGCCGTTGAAGGTCAGTAGCCCGGAAGCCAGGGTGAATGTATCCGCCGCAGTGCCGCCCACCAGATTTTCCATTTCAGTGGCATCCATGCCCTCAACAGTAACCGCCTCTGTACCGGTGAGGCTCCAGGCGGTCACCGCGTTGCGCCCGGTCAGGGTGTCATCCCCGGAACCACCGGTCAGGGTTGCAATGGCAGAGAAGGTGGTCGTTGAATTCAATGTGCCGGCATTGGCGCCGGTAATCTGCCAGGCGTTGGTGCCATCTGTGGCCACAAGAACATCCGTGCCGCCCCCGCCGGCGATCGAACCGGCAAAGGAACTGACCCCACTGCCCAGGGTAAAGGTATCGACGGCTAAATTACCCACCAGGTTTTCCATCTCGGTAGCATTCATCCCCTCGACTGTCACTGCTTCAGCCCCGGTTATGCTCCAGGCCGTGGGATTGTTGCGGCCCGTTAACGTATCCACGCCGGATCCACCGGTAAGAGTGGCTATGCCTGCAAACGTCGTGGTTGTATTCAGCGTGCCGGCGTTCGCACCGGTGATGGCCCAGGCATTGGTGCCGTCGGTGGCTACCAATATATCCGTACCGCCACCACCGGTAATGCTGCCGACGAGGGAACTCACGCCGGTCGCCAGCGTAAAAGTGTCTGCGAGGGTGCCGCCAACCAGATTTTCCATCTCGGTAGCGTTCATGCCTTCAACGGTCACAGATTCAGTGCCGGTAATGTTCCAGGCCGTAATCGCGTTACGCCCGGTCAGGGTATCTGGCCCGGAGCCGCCGGTCAGGGTTGAGATAGCCGAAAAGACCGTGCTCGTGTTCAACGTACCGGCATTGGCGCCGGTAATCTGCCAGGCATTGGTGCCATCTGTGGCCACAAGAACATCCGTGCCGCCGCCGCCGGTAATCGATCCGTTGAAAGTCGGAATGCCGGAAGCCAGGGTAAACGTATCGGCCGTTGTGCCGCCCACCAGATTTTCCATCTCAGTGGCATCCATACCATCTACGGTGACAGCCTCGGCCCCGGTAATGCTCCAGGCCGTGATATTGTTCCGGCCGGTAAGCGTATCGGCGGCTGAACCGCCGGTAAGGGTTTCTATTTCAGAAAAAGAGGTGGTGGTGTTCACGGTACCAGCGTTGAGCCCGGTGACCTGCCAGGCATTGGTTCCGTTTGTGGCAATCAGAGCGTCGGTGCCGGCACCGCCTGAGATGATGCCGTTGAATGTGAGAACCCCGGCACCAAGGGTGAAGTCATCTGCTCCGGTTCCACCCGTCAACGTCGAAAAATTCGAGAAAGAGGTGGTGGTATTCAATGTGCCGGTATTGGCCGCGCTGATAGCCCAGGCATTGGTCCCATCCGTTGCTGCCAGGGCATCGGCACCGCCACCACCGTCTATCGTACCATTGAAAGTGGTGATACCCGTAGCCAGGGTAAAAGTATCGGCCGCCGTACCGCCGACCAGATTCTCCATCTCGGTGGCATCCATACCATCTACGGTGACAGCCTCGGCGCCGGTAATGCTCCAGGCCGTGGTGTTATTGCGGCCGGTCAACGTATCGGCGCCTGACCCACCGGTTAATGTTGAAATTCCTAAAAAGGTCGTGGTGGTGTTCAGCGTGCCGGCGTTGGACCCGGTGACCTGCCAGGCGTTGATACCGTCGGTTGCAGCCAGGATATCCGTGCCGCCGCCGCCTGTAATCGTTCCGCCAAATGAACCCAAACCACTTGCCAGGGTAAAGGTGTCTGCCGCAGTACCGCCCACCAGGTTTTCAACGCCTGCGAAATTAAACGTACCTCCTATGTTACCCGTATTTGTAGCCGTGATATTCCAGGCGCTTACTGCATTCAGGCCGGTCAGCGTGTCGTTGCCGCTACCCCCCGTAAACGACTCGATCCCTGAAAATCCGCCCCCTATGCCCCCATTGATAAGAGACGCCGCACTGGTTTGCAGATTTACGCTGACATTGGTCAGGACATCCGCATAATCAATTGTATCCGTCCCGGTGCCACCGGCGATAGTACCGCTGACCTGGCCGGTTGCCGCAAAATCAAAAATTTCGGCCGAGGCGTCGGTTCCCTGAAGATTACTGTAGCCTGTAAAAGAAACACCGTTTACCGTCCCGGTATTGATGCCCGTGATATTGAACGTACCGGAACCAGTGAACGTTCCGCTGCCGCTAACATTTTCAATATTGCTGATAGTACCGGTAACACCCCCGGCGGTTGTGGCACTCGCATTGCCCACGCCGCTTAGAGAATCGTTGTTCAGGCCGCCATCAATGCTGCCCGTGAGCGTATTCCCGCTCAAGCTGAACGAATCATCACCAGCACCACCGGTAAGATCGCCAGTGTGATTCGTATTGATGTTGAAGATTTCATTGCCACCCTGCCCGGTCAGGTTCTCGATCGCCGAAAACGTCAGGGTTGGATTGGTGCCGTCGTTATATGTGTTCCCGCCGCCGGCAACCGTAAAGGTGGCGTTTGTCGCGGCCAACCCAGTCAAGGTATCTGTACCACCACCACCGATCAGTGCTCTGATATCCGTGAAACTGCCCACCCCGGTAGCGGTTGTTGAATCAAAACCACCTGTATCGGCACCGGTCAAGGTCACACTCACCGCTGCCGCAGTACCGGTGTAATCCAGCGTATTTAGATCGGCGCCACCGGCTACCGCACCCGATACGCTGCCGGTATCGGCATCAATCTCAAAGTTGTCACTGCCGGCCTCGCCACTGATGCTACCCGTCAAAGCCGCTGTTACCGTAAAGGTGTCCGCACTGCCACCACCCAGCAGGTCCAAGGTATTGGCATTCGTCACGTTGAACTGGTCGGCCGCTGCACCGCCCTGCAAAGAAGCAAAACCGCTGATCGTCAGCGCGTTGCTGCCGTCATTGTACGCCTGCGTCGCACCCAGCGTCCACGTGCTCGCCACGTTCTCACCGGTCAGCGTGCCACCATTGCCC
>Ga0056121_1000036_pt1 | contig 74768 bp, 76 predicted proteins | sample WorMetHEROISLAND_FD_83872 | JGI IMG/M metagenome (GOLD analysis project Ga0056121, IMG submission 83872) | Marine gutless worms symbiont microbial communities from Max Planck institute for Marine Microbiology, Germany - Olavius sp. 1 HERON ISLAND ...
GCCGGCGCCGGCAGACCAATGATGGGCCCGAGCACGACGCCGGCCGCGGCGATGTGGCTCAGGCCGATCGCGGCGAGCCACTCCTGGCGCAGTCGCAGATATGGCCCGAGTAAAGGCACCACCAGCGCCAGAATCAGCCCGACGAAGAACGGTGTCCGAAACAACGGGTCGAAGAAGACGATGTCGCTCATGCGCCGACCCTGACCACCCGACCGCACACCTGTTCGACGAACGCGGCATCATGGCTGACGACAATGGCGCTGCGCGTGTCGGTCGGTGCGCGGATGGTCTCGGCGACCCAGGACACCGCGTCGGGGTCGAGGTTGTTGGTGGGTTCGTCGAGGATCACCAGATCCGCACCGCAGCTGAGAACCGCCCAGACCAGCACTTGCTGCTTCTCTCCGCTGCTCATGCGGTCGATCCGCTTGTGCAGAAGTTGGGTTACCGGCGGCGGCGCGTCGTCCCGACGGGCAGCCGCACTGCGCAACACATCGTGCCCACTGATGGGCATCTCACCCAGTTGCGGCAGCTCTTGGGATTGGTAGGAGATGCGCAGGCTTTGTCGACGCGAGATGTCGCCGGCGAATATCGTCGCCATGCCCGCGAGGGCCCGCAGCAGGGTGCTCTTGCCCGCGCCGTTCGGACCTTGCAAGCCGACCACCTCGCCGGGCTCGACGCGGAACGAAATCGGCCCGACGACGGGCCGCGTATAGCCAACGCTCAGGTCAGTCACTTCGAGCAGAGTGTTCACTGGCCGGATCTCCGGTCTTTCTCCGTCAACATAGTTCGCTTGCCGGGTCGTTTGCCATTCCGGAGGCCCATCCGACGGCGAAAAAACTGAGCCGACTGGGCGGTGGCGTCTCGAGCCGGCCTTCACATGCGCAGGCAAGGAAATGACGTTGGCACGACGTCACAGGTTGCGGGGTAAACTACGCCTTGCGCGGGTGAAGCCAAGACCCGGCCGCGGGCTCGGTTTCTACACGGGAGGCTGAATGATGCTCTGGACAACCGTGAAACTGGGATTGCTCGTCGTCGTCGCAATCGCAGCGGCATCGTTCCTGACCAGCAAGACCTTTCGCGCCGAGATCGTTGTCCCGGCCGCGCCGGAGGATGTCTGGGCCGTGCTGATGGACACCGGGAGCTACCCGGAATGGAACCCGGTGTTTGTCGTCGTCGATGGCCAGTACGCGGAAGGGGCCAAGCTTGTGAACAAGGTCAGGGACCCGGCGGGCAAGATACTGGAGATGACGGCCAAAGTCCGCACGCTCACGCCGAACCGGGAGCTGCGCCAGGCCGGCGGGGTTCCCGGCGTCATCACCTTCGACCACCGCTGGCTGTTGGAGCCGGTCGAAGGCGGTACGAGGGTCACCCAGCACGAAGTCGACCGCGGCGCCTTTCTCTGGTTCTGGAACGCTGACTGGATCGAACCCGCTTACGGCAAAGTCAATGAGGCTTTGCGGGATCGGGTCTTGCAGCGGAAGCGAGACGACTAGGGCAATGCGTACGTCGGGGTAGATGAATGGCGTTCTGGATCCCTCAGGCTTCTCCGGACGATCGCTGCAGATTCCAATTGAACGTCACGGCTGCCTGCTGTGTGGGGCCGGCCGATACGCAGTTCTTCATGGGTGGCGTCGGCTTCGCCACCGCTATTGCGGCGCTCGAGCAAGCGACGGACAAACCGCTTCTGTGGGCGAGCGTGCAGTTCCTGTCGCAGACCGTTGCTGGCGCATGTGTCGACATCGACGTCGACATCACCCTGCCGGGGCGGAACATCACCCAGGCCATGGCCACGGTTTCCGACGGCGGGCGCGTGCTGCACAGAACGATGGCCGCTCTTGGTGCCCGCAGCGAACCGACACGACAGCAATTCCTGTCGATGCCCGATGTGCCGTCACCGACGTCGTGCCCGGTGAAGGCGGACAACGCCTACGCGCAAGAGGGCAACCTGCTGACACGGTTCGAGCGACGCACGGCCCGGCAGAGCGATGCCGACGGCCTGGAATACCTGTGGGTACGGCCGGTCGACCCGCTTCCGCTCACCAGCGGTCTCCTCGCCATCATGGCCGACTTCTTTCTGGGCGCCCACGACCGGACCCGCGGGGGAACCAGTCTCGACAATACCTTCCGTCTCTACCGTACGGCACCGGCAGGCTGGGTATTGAATGTCGTGCAGCTGGACGGCTTTGACAGGGGCGCCGTGCACGGCAGTCTGCACCAGTTCACGGAAGACGGTGGATTGCTGGCGATCGCCAGTCAGACAGGGCTCTTGCCCCGACGTTGATGCCGGTCAAGATCGAGACCGCTGTCTTTGGAGGACTGGATATGGCTGGTCCGCGGCGTGGCCATTGTCTTGGGCAAGTTTCCGAGAATGCCCCGGCGGCTGACGTCAGCTAGCCGCGTGAATGTCGCCGTTCACTTGTCCATGCCCTATCCCACCTGGCTCGCGTAGGTGCCGCGGCCGACGGCGACCAGGCGGCCGTCGCCGTCGGTGACGTCAATGTCGACCACGGCGACGGTACGGCCCAGGCGGCGGGTGCGTGCCGTCGCCGTCAATGCTTCGCCGGTGGCAGGCCGCAAGTAGTCGGTACGGAAGTTGATGGTCGGCACCCCGCCGCCCAGCTTCAACGCCACCGCGAAGTCGCCGACGGTGTCGATCAGGGCGGCGATCGGCCCGCCATGGAACTGGCTGGTGCCTGGCCGACGCTCCAGCTCGGGGCGCATCGGCATCTCGACGGTGATGCTCTCCGCTTCCGCATCGACCGCGACGACGCGGCAGCCGAGGAAGGCGATGAACGGCGAACGGTCGAACATCGCCTGGATCTCGGCCGCGCCGAGGGTCTGCGCCGGCGCGCTCATGGCTGCAGCACCACCTTGCCGAACACGTGCCGGTCGGCCAGCTCCTGGATCGACGCCGGCGTCTCCTGCAGCGGCCGGATGGCGTGGATCACCGGCTTGACCTGGCCGCGGGCGACCATCGCCAGCATCTGCGCCTGGTCGTCCATGGTCCAGCCGTTCGAGCCCATGATGTTGAGCTCGTAGGTCCAGATGTAGCGCAGGTCGTTGGCGGTGGCGTAGCCGGCGCTGGCGCCGCAGGTGAGCATGCGGCCGCCGGGCTTCAGCGCGCGCAGGCAGGGCACCCAGCTGTCGCCGCCGATGTAGTTGATGATGACGTCGACCCCGCCGGTCTTCTGTCGCATGTGCGGCTTGCCGTAGCGCTCCCAGACCGCCTTGTGCAGGTCTTCGCGGTTGCTGTCGATGACGTGGTCGGCGCCCAGCTCCTTCAGCTTCGCAAGCTTCCAGTCGCTGCTGCCGCAGGCCACGACCTCGGCCCCGGCCAGCTTGGCGAGCTGCACGCAGGCGGTGCCGACGCCGCCGGTGGCGCCGAGGATCAGCACCGTCTCGCCGAGGCCGACGCGGCCGCGGGTCACCATCATGCGCAAGGCGGTGCCGTAGGCGATGGGCAGGGCGGCGGCCTCGACGTCGCCGAGGCCCTCGGGGATCCGCACCAGGTTGCGGGCGGGGATGCGCACCAGCTCGCAGCAGCCGCCGAGCCGGGTCTCGCCGGTCATGCCCTCTTCGGGTACTACCGGGTAGATCGACACCCGGTCGCCGACCTGCCAGGCCTCGGGATCGACGGCGCTGCCCAGCGCGACGATCTCGCCGGCGATGTCGCCGCCGGGGATCATCGGCAGCGGCGTCGGCAGGGCCGTGGTCTTGTGCAGGATCATCGGCTCGAAGCCGTTGAGGGCGACGGCGCCGACGCGGACGATGACGTCGCCCGGACCCGGTTCCGGGTCGGGGAAGTCCTCGTAGCGCAGCTGCTCGATGCCGCCGTGCTCGTGGAACACGATCGCTTTCATGGTGCCGCTCCTCCCGGTGCTTGTCCGTCGCCCGTCTAGTCTAGCGCCGCCGCCGCGCTCAGGCAGCGGGCTCGATGGCGAACAGGGCAATCGCCTGCTGCCGGCCGCGCGGCGTGAACGGCCCCAGCGGCACGGCCGCCAGGTCGTCGGGCAGATCCACGACGGCGAGCAGGTCGCCGCTCACCAGCAGGTCACGGTCGTACTGCTTGGCCGCCTCCTCGAGGCGGGCGGCGGTGTTGACGGTATCGCCCAGGAACAGGATCTCCTTGCGGTTGGCGCCGACCTCGCCGGTGATCACCGGGCCGACGTGACAGCCGGCACGGTAGCGCGGGCTGAAGCCGAACTCGCGTTCGAACCAGGCCGCGCGGGCGGCGAGGCGGGCGTCGACGGCAGCGACCGTGCGCAGGCAACGCGCCTCCGCCGCGCCGCGGGCCAATGGCCAGGTGGCGATGACGGCGTCGCCCAGGTAGCGGTCGACACTGCCGCGGTACTCGCCGATCACCGCCTCGATCTCGTAGATCAGCCGCTGCAGCAGGGCATGGAAGCGGGCCGGGCCGAGCCGCTCGGCGGCGGCGGTGGAGCCGACCAGGTCGAGGAACAGGAAGATCCGCTCTTCCTGCCGGGGGCGGTGATAGCGGCCGATCATGAACTGCCAGAAGCGCCAGGGGCCGACCAGCTCCTGCATCGAGACGATGAAGTTGGTCACCGCGGCGGTGCCCAGCATGAAAGCGACGTCGATGCCCCAGTCGGCCTCGAGCCAGTAGACCCGCAGGTTGTCCAGCTCCATCAGGCTGCCCTGGTCCGACAGGCCGAACAGGTAGATGCCGGCGGACAGGCCGACCAGCATCATCGCCGCCAGGGTGGCGGTCTTCAGCAGCAAGGCGATGGCGAAGGGGAAGCGCCGCAGGTGCGGTGCCAGGAAGGTAAAGAAGCTGGCAACCAAGCCACCGAACACGGCGCCGACGACGGCACCGTTGGCCAGCGGCGCGCCGTGCACGCCGCTGGCGTAGAGGCTGCCGACAGCCGCGCTGACCGCGATGGAGACCAGCACGACGATGCTCTTGATGCGGGTGACGCGGTTCATAGCCGATCCGACACGGTCTGCAGCGGGCGCAGTCTAGCCGGCATTTCCGAGTCTCTCCACGGCCCACGCAGCGCCTATTCAGCCCATATTCAGGTGCAATCTGCTAGAACTCCCGGCATGCGCTGGGGAATGCTCATCACCTTCCTGATGCTGGTCGCAAGCGGCGGTCCGGCCGTGGCCGAGTGCCGCGAGTACAGCACCACGGCGCTGATCGAAGGCCGCCAGCAGCGGCTCACCGGAACCGCCTGCCGTCAGCCGGACGGCACCTGGCGGATGATGTCCTCGCGGCCGGCGCCGGCCGATCACGACCGGGCCCGGGCGGCGGTCGCCGCCGGCGAGGCCCTGCCGTTGAGCGACGTGCTGGCGCGGCTGCGACCGCGCTATCCCGGCCGGCTGCTGGATGTGGAGCTCTACGAACAGGGTGGCCGCTGGCGTTACCGGCTGAAGCTGATGCGCCCGGACAACCAGGTACAGCTGCTCACGGTCGACGGCCTGAGCGCGGAAGTGCTGGCCGTGCGCGGAGGGGGCTGATGCGCATTCTCGTGGTGGAGGACGACCAGGAGCTGGCGCGCCAGCTGCGCACCGCCCTCGACGGGGCCGGCTATGCCGTCGACGTCGCCAGCGACGGCGTCGACGGGCATCACCTCGGCGACACCGAACCCTACGACGCGGTGGTGCTGGACCTGGGCCTGCCGGAGATCGACGGCATCACCATCCTCGAACGTTGGCGCCGCGACGGTCGCGCCATGCCGGTGCTGATCCTGACGGCGCGCGACCGCTGGTCGGACAAGGTCACCGGCATCGACGCCGGCGCCGACGACTACCTGAGCAAACCGTTCTACATGGAAGAACTGCTGGCCCGGCTGCGGGCGCTGCTGCGCCGCTCGGCCGGGCACGCCAGCAACGAGCTCGAGCACGGCGGGCTGCGGCTCGACACCCGGGCGGCGCGGGTCACCCTGGACGGCGTCGGCGTGTCCCTGACCTCGCACGAGTACCGCCTGCTGGCCTACCTGATGCTGCACCCGGACCGGGTGATCGGCCGCGGCGAGCTGGTCGAGCATCTCTACGACCAGAGCTTCGACAAGGATTCGAACACCATCGAGGTGTTCATCGGCCGGCTGCGCAAGAAGCTGCGGCCGGAGCTGATCGAGACCGTACGCGGCCTCGGCTATCGCCTGGCCGAATTGCCGGGCAGCGGCTGACGGCCGGCAGGGGGGAGGCGGACGGCCGGCCATGCGTTCCCTGCGCCTGCGCCTGATCCTCGCCGCGACGGCCTGGTGCCTGGTCGGTTTCGCGGTCGGCGGCTATGTGCTGTCGACCCTGTTCGCCGAGTACGTGCAACGCAGCCTGGACAACCGTCTGGTGGCGCTGCTGGAAGCCGTGGTCGCGGGCAGCGGCAGCATCGGCGACGGCCAGGTCAGCCTGCTGCGGCCGCCGAGCGATGGCCGCTTCGAGCAGCCGTTCTCCGGCCTCTACTGGCAGATCGACGGGTCCAGCGGACCGGTCGGCCGCTCGCGCTCGCTGTGGGACCAGGCCCTGCCGACCCCGGCGGCGCCGCCGCTGCTGCGCGATGTGGCCGGACCGAGCGAACAGCAGCTCCGGGTCGCCGCCCGCTGGGTCGCGCTGCCGCAGGTCAAAGACCGCCACCTGTTCCAGCTTGCCGCCGACCGGGCCGAGAGCGCGGCTGAAGTGGCCCGCTTCAACCGCCTGCTGGCCTGGGCCCTGGGGGCGGTCGGCATCGGCCTTCTGCTGGCCCTGGTGCTGCAGGTCCGCCTGGCGCTGCGGCCGCTGGACGCCATGCGCCGGGCCCTGGCCGATATCCGCGCCGGCCGGGCGGAACGGCTGGCCGGGGTCTATCCGACCGAAGTCGCGCCGCTGGCCGGAGAGCTGAACGCGCTCCTGGAGCACAACGACCAGGTTCTCGAGCGGGCGCGAACCCAGGCCGGCAATCTCGCGCACGCCCTGAAGACGCCGTTGGCGATCCTGACCAACGAGGCCGGCGCCAGCGAAGGGCCGCTGGCCGACCTGGTGACCCGGCAGGCCGCCGAGATGCGCGGTCAGGTCGAACGGCAGCTGGCGCGGGCGCGTGCGGCCGGCGCCGCCGGCACCCTGCGCGGGCGCACCGAGCTGGCGCCAGTACTCGACCGTCTGCTGCGGGCGATGCGCCAGCTCTATGCCGGGCGCGGCTTGGCCCTGGAGGCGACGGGCGCGGAGAACGCGGTGTTTGCCGGCGAACGCCAGGACCTGGAAGAGATGCTGGGCAACCTGCTGGACAATGCCTGCAAGTGGACGCGCAGCCGGGTCCAGGTCGGTGTCAGTGTCGAGCGGGGCCGGCTGCAGATCTGTGTCGACGATGATGGCGAGGGTCTGAGTCACGACGAGCGGGCCATGGTGCTGCAACGCGGCGCGCGGTTGGACGAGAACAGGCCTGGCTCCGGCCTCGGCCTGTCGATCACGGCCGAGCTCGCCGAGCTCTACGGCGGCAGCCTGGTCCTGGACGAAGCGCCCTCAGGCGGACTGCGGGCCCGCCTGGACCTGCCAGCCGCCTGAGGGCCGACGGCGGTAAGCCGCATCCCGCCGGCCATCGCAGCCGGATCGCCCGGTCCGCCGATACGCGCGGACCTGGGCTGGGAGAGGCTGCTTGGGCAAAGCTACGTTGCCGCTGCCGGTGGCTACGCGATGCGACCATCAACGCTACCGCCGCCGTTACGCCGAGGGAGGTCGCCGGCCCCTCAGTTGCTGGCGACTGCCCAGGAGCCGTCGGACTTGCGGCAGGCCGTGCCGTAGGCTTCCTCGGTCTTGCCGCCGACGGTGATGGTGTGCTGGTACTCGCGGCAGTAGGCGCCATTGCTGGCCGTGCCCTCGCGCGTCGTGCGCACCGTACCGTGGTTGCCGGACTCCGGGTTGCGCCAGCTGATCCTGTCGCCGACCGGGGCAGACATGGCCAGGTGCTGCGCGTTCTTCATGGCCAGCTGGTCGGCGCGGTCCAGCGACTTGCCGATCTCGTTGCCGAGGAAGGCGCCGAGCATGGTCCCGGCCGCGATGGCCGCGATCTGCCCCGAGCCGCTGCCGACCTGGCTGCCGGCAAGCGCGCCGCCGGCCGCACCGATCAGGGTGCCGAGGGTTTCCTTGCCGCCGTACTGGCCGGTGTTGCATGCCGCGAGCGTGAACCCGATCGTGCCGATCACCGCCAGCGTGCGTGTGATGTTCTGCATCCGCCGCATTGCCCACCTCCTGTCCTGATTTGCTGCGTGTTCAACCATGGACGGAGTGTGGCGGACGGCACCTGAATGCAGTCTGAGGGTGGCGTTCATCTGCCGTTCAGGTTGCCGGGCGCGCGCGGTGATCCGGTTCGACCAGGTGCGCCACGAGGGGGGCGGCGTATAATCGGCCGGCAAGCAACCACAAAGTCAGGGAGGAGCCGCACGATGAGCGAAGAAGCCGAGGCCCGGGACGACGGCTATGACATCTCCGCCGGCGCGCTGCAGCAGTACGCCGGGCAACTGATCCAGCTGCTGCGCATCCGCACCCAGCCGATCGGCATGAAGCTGTTCGAGGATGCGGAGGAGATGAAGGCCGTGCAGGGCGTGCGCACGCCAACCAAGGACTTCCATTTCACCATGTGCCAGCTGGTCACCCAGTCGCGCATCCACGGCTTCACCCTGGGCATCGTCCACGACAACGTGCGGCCGAACAGCAACTGCGGCGGCATCGCCGGGCTGAACGCCCCGGGCGAGGACTACCTGTCGGGCGCGCAGATGGACGGCGTCTGGTTCGAGAACCGCGAGGCGTCGCGCCAGCACCAGGCCGAGATGGTCCGGGTCGAGCCACGCTATTCCGGCCTCTGCGTTTCGCCGCTGCGCACCGGCCGCCTCGATCCGCCCGACATCGTGCTGTTCTACGCCACCCCGGCGCAGTGCATCCTGTTCGTCAACGGCCTGCAGTGGAAGCGCTACAAGCGCTACGACATGACGATCACCGGCGAGAGCGCCTGCTCCGACAGCTGGGGGCGGGCCCTGGCGACGCGGGAAACCAGCATCTCTATCCCCTGCTATGCCGAGCGCCGCTATGGCGGGGTGATGGAGGACGAGATGCTGCTGGCGATGCCGCCGGACGAGTTCGCCCGCGGCATCGAGGGCCTGCACGGCCTGAGCAAGGCCGGCCTGCGCTACCCGATCCCGCCCTACGGACCGCAGATGGACCCGTCGATGGGCATGGCCGTGAGCTACCCGGGCGGCGCCAAGGCGGGCTGAGCGGCGCTAAGGGCCTGAGTTATCATCCTTCGAGACGCGTCCTTGCGGACGCTCCTCAGGATGAGGTGCGTTCCAAAGACACCTCACCCTGAGGAGGCCGCGTCAGCGGCCGTCTCGAAGGGTGTGGCTGCGGGAGCTTAACTTCTCTAGCGCAGCGCGAAGGTGACGGAGATCACCGCCCGCACCTCGCTCTCGCCGGGGGCGATCGCCGGCGCCGCCTCGGCCGCCATCGCCGCGCGCATCATCGGCCGCGGCGGCAACGCCGTGCTTTCCTGGATCGCCAGCACCCGGCCGAGACCGGCGCCGGCCTCTTCGGCGTAGAGCGCGGCCCGGCGGCGGGCGTCCGCCATCGCCTCGCGGCGGGCCCGGTCGAGCAGGGCGGCCGGCTCGGCGATGGCGAAGCGGATGCCGTTGATGCGGTTGACCTCGCCGGCGAGCATCAGGTCGAGCAGATCACCGATGCGGTCGATGTCGCGCAGGCGAACCGTGACGCTGTTCTCGGCGCGGAAGGCGACCGGCGCGGGCGGCGTGTTCTGGTCGCGCGGCTGGCGCGGATAGACCGGCTGCAGGTTGAGCCGGCTGGTCTCGATGTCGCGGTCGGCGATGCCGAATCCCTGCAGGCTCGAGATCAACGCGGCGACCTGGGCGTTCGCGGCCGTCATTGCCGCCCGCGCGCTTTCCGCCTGGTCGACGACGCCGGCGGTGACCTCGGCCATGTCCGGGCGCGCCGCGGCCGTGCCCTCGCCGCTCACGGTGACCGTGCGCAGACCGTCGTCATCGTCGTTGGCATGGGCCGGCCCGGCCAGCAGCAGCAGGCCGGCGCACAGCATGGCGGCGAACGACAGGGCGGTGGCAGGCCACCGGTTCAAGCGGATGCAGGGCATGGCGGTCAGGCTTCCCGTTAATTGGCTGGATAGTGATGTTGGTGGCCGCCGGTGACGCGGCAAGGGCAAAATCGTGACGCGGCGGTGACCACGGCCGGCGGATCAGGTCAGGCGACGGGCCATGAACAAGGCGTGCCGGCCGTCGCGCAGCTGCCGGTGCGTCTCGACGAAGCCCAGGCGGCCGTAGAAGGCGATGTTCTCGGTCATCTTCTCGTTGGTATAGAGCCGCAGCTCGGCCAGGCCGTGGCGGCGCGCCTCCGCCTCGGCAAAGGCCATCAGCCGGCGGCCCAGGCCGGCCGACTGGCGGTCCGGCGCGACGGCGATGTTCTCGACCAGCAGGTGGTCCGCTGCCGGCACCAGCTCCAGCACCGCGCGCAGGCCGTCGCCGGCCTCGACCACCCAGAGCTGGTGGGTGCGCACCGCGACGCCGTAGTCGGCCACCATCGGCAGCGGCTCGATGCCGATGCGGGCCACGTACCTGTCGTAGGCTGCGCGCACCAGCGCGGTAATGGCGGCGACGTCGTCGCCGGTGGCGCGGCGCAGCGTCAGCCCGCTTTCGTCCCACTCACGCAAAGCTGTCTTGCGTGATCAGGACATGGCCGGGCTGGTCGGCGACGCGGTCGAGCCAGCGCCGCAGGGCCGGATAGCCGGCCAGCTCGAAGCCGCCCTCGTCGGCCACGTGGCTGTAGGCATAGAGCGCGATGTCGGCGATCGAATAACTGTCGCCGACCAGGAACGCCCGGTCCTCGAGGTGCTGCTCCATCAGCGCCAGGGCCTGGTGGCCGCGCTCCATCTTCTCCGCCAGGGCCGCTTCCTTCGCGGCGTCGCCCTGCACCTGGTCCCAGATGTAGTGGCGCCAGTAGCGGGCGACGGCGATGAACGGCTCGTGACTGTACTGCTCGAAGAACAGCCACTGCAGCGCCTGCGCCCGCTGGAAGCGGTCGGTCGGCAGATACGGCGTCTCCTCGGCGAAGTAGCACAGGATGGCGTTGGATTCGGCCAGCACGCGGCCGTCGTCGAACTCGATCACGGGGATCCGGCCGTTGGGGTTGAGCGCCAGGAACGCCGGCGTGCGGGTCTCGCCGGTGGTCACGTCGTAGTCGATGCGCCGGAACGGCACCGCCAGATGAGCCAGCAGCAGGCGGACCTTGTAGGCGTTTCCCGAGCCCAGGTTGTCGTGCAGCGTCAGCATGCGGTGCCTCCTTCGCTGCCGCAGCTTCCGTCCGAACGGCGCCGGCGGCAAGCGAGTAGAATTCATGTCGAGACAAGCACGGTTCATGCGGCCCGGCTTTACCCGGCCGCCGGCTTGGCGGACAATTTCGCATGGTTGCGCCGACAACAGCGGCGTGGAGGGGCAGACGAGGGAGCCGGCCATGGCGACGCAGAGCTGGAAGCTGAGCGGCGAGTACATGGAGAGCTGCAACTGCGACTATCTGTGCCCGTGCATCTACACCAACCCGCAGGGGGAGGCGACGTACGACCACTGCACGGCACTGCTGGTGTTCCAGATCGACGACGGGCATGCCGGCGAGACCCGTCTCGACGGCCTGAAGTTCGCGCTGATCATCCGCTCCGGCCGGGTCATGGCGGACGGCGACTGGATCTTCGCCGGCGTGGTCGACGCGGCGGCGGATGCGGACCAGCGCACGGCCCTGGCTGCCATCGTCGGCGGCGAGGCCGGCGGCACGCCGCAACTGATCCGCGACAATCTGGTGAGCGACTTTCGCGGCGTCGAGTTCGCGCCGATCACCTTCACGATCGACGGCCTGCGCCGGGCGACCGAGATCCCGGGCATCCTGTCGTACGAGATCGAAGGCGTAGCCTCGCGCAACCGCAGCGGCGAACCGTTCTACATCGACAACACCGCGCACCCGGCAAACAGCCGCCTCGCGCTGGCGCGCTCGAAAGAGACCCATGTGCAGGGGTTCGGTCTCGAGCTGGACATGGTCGGCCAGGGCAACAACGGGCACTTCGCACCGTTCAGCTGGGCGGCCTGACGGTCGCGGCCGTCGTTGCCGCCCGCCGCCGACAGGATGATCGAGCCCGCGGTGTCGCACTCGGCCGCCGCCGACCTGCCGCCCCGGGTGCGTGCTGTGCTGGTCGCCGCACTGGCCGGCATCACCGCCATCGCCTGGCTGTACCTCTATCTGCTGACCCTGCGGATGCCGGCGATGGACGGCATGGCGATGGCGATGTCCGCCGCGCCCGCGCCCTGGTCGGCGGCGGAGGCCGGGCTCATGTTCGTCATGTGGTGGGTGATGATGGCCGGCATGATGCTGCCGGGGGTGGCGCCCATGGTGCTCACCTTCGCCACCATCAACCGGCGCAAGCGGGCGCGCGGCCAGCCCTACGTCCCCACCGCGGTGTTCGCCGCCGGCTATCTGCTGGCCTTGGGCGGCTTCAGCCTGCTGGCGACGATCGCGCAGTGGTGGCTCGAGCAGGCCGCCCTGCTGTCACCGATGATGCGTACCGGCACGCCGCTGCTGGGCGGGCTGCTGTTCGTCGCCGCGGGCGTCTACCAGTTCACGCCGCTGAAGCGGGCCTGCCTGCGCCACTGCCGCTCGCCATTTGCCTTCATCGTCAACCACTGGCGCGACGGCACGCGTGGCGCTTTGGTCATGGGTCTCGGCCACGGGCTCTACTGCCTGGGCTGCTGTTGGGTGGTGATGGCGCTGTTGTTCGTTGGCGGGGTGATGAACCTGTTGTGGGTGGCCGCGCTTACCGCTTTCGTCCTGCTCGAAAAGCTGCTGCCGGGCGGCGAGCGCGTCGCCCGCGCCGGCGGCGCGCTGATGCTGGCGTTCGGCGGCTTTCTGCTGCTGCGGGGCGGCGCGTGAGGGCCGGCGCCGCGCGTTGACCGGCATCAATCCGCAACCGCGCCGGCCGTGAGAGACTGACCCCCTGCGATCCAGAGGAAACGCCATGCCGGAACCGTCGACCCCGCCCCGCCAGGACCGCCTGCTGCGCGAGCAGGTGCACGACCCCTACAAGGCCCGCAAGAAACGGCCGGAGCCGGCGCAGTGCCCGCAATGCGGCGCGGTGTGGCAGAACGGCCGCTGGAACTGGATACCGGCGCCCGCCGACGCCGCGGCGGAGACCTGCCAGGCCTGCCATCGCATCAACGACAGCTATCCGGCCGGCGAGGTGACGTTGACGGGCGGCTTCCTGGCCGCGCATCGGGACGAGATCGTCGGCCTGGCCCGCAACCAGGAGGAACTGGAGAAGGGCGAGCACCCGCTCAACCGGATCATGGCGGTCGAGGACCGCGGTGACGACGGCCTGCTGATCACCACCACCGATATCCACCTGCCGCGGCGCATCGGCGAAGCCGTGCACCGCGCCTACGAGGGGGACTTCCAGTTCCGCTACGACGATGACGGCTACTTCGTCCGGGTGAGCTGGCACCGCGACGCCTGACGGCACTGGCGGTTGCATTCGCAGGCACTTTTCAGTCTCCTGCCGCGGTTGCGATTGCGAGGCGGGAGATGGCCGACAAGCATCACCGGCATGTCGTGCGGCTGGCCTGGCAGGCCGGCGGCGCTGCATCGCTGTTGCTGGGCATCATCGGTGCCTTCCTGCCGCTGCTGCCGACCACGCCGTTCCTGCTGCTCGCTGCGTTCTGTTTCGCGCGCGGCTCGGAACGCCTGCACGACTGGCTGCTGGCCCACCCCCGGTTCGGCCCGCCGATCGACGCCTGGCGCCGGCATGGCGCGATTTCGCGAAAGAACAAACAACTGGCGGCGCTGGCGATGGCGCTGGCGTTCCTGGCCAGCGTGCTGATGGGCGCGCCGGGCTATGCGCTGCTGCTGCAGATCGTGGTGCTGATGGCGGTCGGCGCCTTCATCTTCAGCCGGCCGTCGCCGCCGGCCACCGGCGTCGCGCCGCGGACGGCGGGCGGCGGTGCCGGCGACGCCGAGGGTTAGCCCGGCGCATTGCGAACGGAGGACGTCATGGCGCGGCACGCCTATCCGTTGTCGAACGAACAGATCGAGGCCTTCCGGGCGGACGGCGCGATCCGTCTGCCGCAGGTGTTCGACGCTGCGGAGGTATCGGCGCTGCGTGAAGCGGTCGGCGAGGCCATGCGCCGGCCCGGCCCGTTCGCCCAGGACTTCGCGGCGTCGGGCGGCGGCGGCTTCTTCGCCGACCTGTTCGTCTGGACCCGCGTGCCCAAGCTGCGCGAGCTGATCGTGTCGGCGCGGCTTGGCGAGATCGCCGGCCGCCTGATGGGCGCGCGGCAGGTGCGGTTCTTCTTCGATCATCTCCTGGTCAAGGAGCCGGGCGCGGCCGAGCCGACGCCCTGGCACCAGGACGCGCCCTACTGGCCGATCGACGGCAAGCAGTGCTGCTCGATCTGGATCGCCATGGACCAGGTGACGCGGGAGAACGGCCTCGTCGAGTACGTGCGGGGCTCGCACGCGTCAGGCAGGCTCTACGCGCCCAAGAGCTTCCATGGCGACGACCGGCTGGCCGATCCGGATCTGGAGGAGCTGCCGGACATCGAGGCCAGCCGCGACGGTTTCGACATCGTCTCCTGGGATCTCGCGCCCGGCGACGTCGCGGTGCACGACTACCGCACCATCCACGGCGCCTCGGGCAACCTGGCCGCCAACGACCGGCGGCGCGGCCTGGCGACGCGCTGGCTCGGCGACGACATCGTCTATCGCGACCGGACCGGCGTGCCCATGCCGCTGCGCGAGAGCATGAATGCCCTTTGTGCGAATCCGGTAAGCGGCAAGCCGCTCGATCATCCGCGGTTTCCCGTGGTTTGGGAGGCGGGCTCTCGCTAGGGCCGTTCCGCCCCCGTGGCGCCACGACCTAGCCCGGCGGCACAGAAGCGGCAACACTGGGCGCTGTAGCCACCCGGACCGGGAGAGGTAGGCATGGAACAGAGCACCGCTGCGCAATCGGTGGGCACGACCCCGCTCGACCAACTGGACGTCAGCGACCCCGAGCTCTATCGCGCCGATAGCTGGCGGCCCTGGTTCGAGCGGCTGCGCCGGGAGGCGCCCGTGCACTATTGCCGCAGCGGCCTGTACGGGCCGTACTGGTCGGTCTCCACCTACGACCTGGTCAACGCCGTGGAGCTCAATCCCAAGGTGTTCTCCAATCGCGCCGACCTGGGCGGCATCCAGCTGGCCGACATCGCCCCGGGCCTGAACCGGCCGGCCTTCGTGTCGATGGACCCGCCGGAGCACACCGGCCGGCGCCGAGCCGTCACGCCGATGACCAACCGCTCCAGCCTGCAGACCCTGTCCGGCCTGATCCGCGAGCGGACCGTCGAGGTATTGGCAGAGCTGCCGCGCGGCAGCACCTTCGACTGGGTGCAGGCGGTGTCGGTCGACCTGACCTCGCGGATGCTGGCGACCATGTTCGACTATCCCCAGGAGCGGCGCGGCGAGCTGATGTACTGGTCGGATGTCGCGACCACCAACATCAACGCCCCCGACGCCCTGGTGAAGAGCGAGGACGAACGCTATGCCGAGCTGCAGCGCATGGCCGATGCCTTCGTGCCGCTGTGGCAGGCGCGGTCCGGGGGGCGCGGCGGCTTCGACCTGGTCACCATGCTGGCCAACAGCGAAGCCACCATGCACATGGACCGCGAGGAGTTCATCGGCACGCTGTTCCTGCTGATCGTCGGTGGCAACGACACCACGCGGAACTCGATGAGCGGCGGCCTGCTGGCGCTGTCGGAGACCCCGGGGGCATGGCAGCGCCTGCGCGAGGACCCCGGCCTGGTGGCGAACATGGTGCAGGAGATGATCCGCTACCAGACGCCGGTGATCCACATGCGGCGCACCGCGCTCGAGGACACCGAGCTCGCCGGCCAGGCGATCGCCAAGGGCGACAAGGTGGTGCTGTGGTACATCTCCGCCAACCGCGACGAAACGGTGTTCGAGGACGCCGACAGCTTCCGCATCGACCGCGAGAACGCCCGCCGCCACCTGTCGTTCGGCGCCGGCATCCACCGCTGCGTCGGCGACCAGCTGGCGGCACTGCAGCTGCAGGTGCTGTGGGAAGAGATCCTCGAGCGCGGCATCGAGATCGAGGTGCTGGGGCCGCCGGAACGGGTCTACTCCAACTTCATCCGCGGCATCAGCTCGCTGCCGGTGCGGATCGTCAGCGGCTAACCCGCAACGTCATCAGCAGTCTGAACGATGAACCCCTATCGGATCATTGGCATCGAGTCGTCGCCCTACGCCGTCAAGGTGCGCGCGGTGATGCGCTATCGCCGCCTGGCGCACCTGTGGGTCGCGCGCATGCCGCAGTTCTTCGACGAAACCCAGGCAGTGCGGCCCCTGCTGATGCCCGTGGTGCAGTACCCCGACGGCGAATACCGGACCGACAGCACCTCGATCATCCGCGACCTGGAAGCGCGCCATCCGGGTGTGCGGTCGGTGATGCCCGCCGATCCCGGCCTGGCCTTCCTCTGCGACCTGATCGAGGACATGGCCGACGAATGGCTGACCAAATGCGTGTTCCACTACCGCTTCAGCCATGCCGAGGACCAGAAAACGGCCGCCGCCTGGGTGATGGACGATGCCCATCCCGACCTGACCGCGGCGGCGCTGGCCGATCACGCCGACGCCTTCATGGCACGGCAGATTGCCCGCATGCCGCTGGTCGGCTGCACACCGGCCAATGCGCCGCTGCACGAGGGGTTCTTCACGCAGCTCCTGGCCTGCCTGGAAGCGTTCGTCGCCACGGATCGCTTCCTGTTCGGCAGCCGGCCGTCGCTGGCCGATTTCGGGCTGTACGGACAGCTCACCACACTGGCGGCCGATCCGACGCCGGGGGCGCTGATGCGCGCGACGGCGCCGCGCACGGGCCACTGGGTCAGGCGCCTCGACGACACCTCCGGCGTCGACGGGGAATGGCTTCAGCCCGATCAGCTCGCGCCGGCGGTCGAGGGCCTGCTCGGCCTCGCCGGCAGCTATTACCTGCCCTACCTGGCCGCCCACCAGCGGGCGCTGGATGCCGGCGCGGAGACCGTCAACGTGGAACTTGCGGGCCGGCACTACCGGCAGCAGGTGTTTCGTTTCCACGGCAAGTGCTGGTCATATCTCCTGCACGCCTACGCCGCGCTGCCCGACGCGGCACGCAGCCGGATAGCGCCGTTGCTGGACCGCACTGGGTGCCATCGGATCCTGACTGCTGCCGTTGCCGGTTAGCCCGGGTCCTCGAGACGGATCTCGATCCGTTCCTTGGCCTTGCCGATGTTCTTGCGCTTGAGGCCGATGGCGCCGACCTCGCCGGCGCGCTTCAGGTGCGTGCCGCCGCAGGGCACCGGCTCGAGGCCCTCGATCTGCCAGTAGCGCCGCTCCGCCGCTTCGTCGCTGAAGGCGCTGGCGATCGGCCGGTCGGCGGTGACGATGGCGTGCACCTGTGCGGCGATGTCGGCGAAGATGCCTGAGATGTTCTCGTCCCAGGCGAAGTCGATGCGCGCCTTGTCGGCGGCGATGTGCGCGCCGATCTTGTCGATCCCCGGGAGCCGGCGATAGACCAGCTCCAGCACCAGCTCGGCGGCGAAGTGCAGGCGCATCAGGCGGTAGCGCCGCGGCCAGTCGATGGCGATGGTGACGGCGTCGCCGACCTCGAGGTCGTGCCCGGGCGTCAGGGTGTAGACGATCTCCGCGCCGGCCTTGCGGGCCTGCCGCACGACATGGCCGCCGATCGTGCCGTGGTCGCTCTCCTGGCCGCCCGACAGGGCATAGAAGATCGTCCGGTCGAGGCTGACCTCGTCGCCGTCGACCGCGGTAACGCGCGCTTCCAGGTCGGTCAGATAGGGGTCCTGCCAGAAGACCTTGGCGGTGCTCACAGCACGTGTTCCCGCAGCGTGGCGACGAACCAGTCGGGCTCGGTCATCATGATGTTGTGCGGCCAGTCGCCGGCCAGGGCGATCCAGTCGGGGTCGGCCGCGGCCGCCTCGTAGTAAGCCTGGAAGTAGGGCGCCGGGTAGGGCTCGCAGCGCAGGTAGAGCTTGCGGGCGACGGTGCGCCAGGCGCCGGTGAGGCGGATCGGCTGGGCCATGGTCGGGTAGGGGTGCGGCGTCAGCCGCCGCGCCACCCAGTCCTTCAGTTCGCCCTCCAGGCCGAACACGTCGGCCGCTGGCGGCGGCACGTGCACGCCGTCGGCCGGTGTCTCCAGCGGGATAAAGCCGGGCACCTTGGTGCGCACGCCGATCGCGGAATCGCCGTCCTCCGGGGTGAAGGCGTCGAGATAGACCAGCGCGGCGATGCGGTCGGCCAGGCGGTCGGCGGCACCGGTCACCGGCAGGCCGCCGTAGGAATGGGCGACCAGGACGACGTCGTCGAGCTCCTCGTATTCGATCACGTTGACGATGTCGGCGATGTGCGTTTCCAGGTCGACGTCGGGGCCGATCAGGTGGTGACGTTCGCCGAGGCCGGTCAGGGTCGGGGTGAACACCCGGTGGCCGGCGGCGCGCAGGCGTTCGGCGCTGTCGCGCCAGCACCAGCCGCCGTGAAAGGCGCCATGCACCAGGACCAGGTTCGCCATTGTCGTTCTCCCGATGTCGTCGCTCAGGCGGCGGCCAGGGCCGGCTGCTGCCGGTGCCAGTCGGTCGCCTGCTGATAGGCATCGCCCAGGGCGCACAAGGTCGCCTCGGCGAACGGCCGGCCGACCAGTTGCAGGGCGAGCGGCAACCCGTCGGGCGAGAAGCCGCAGGGCACGCTCAGCGCCGGCAGGCCGAGGTAGCTGATCGGCCGGGTGCAGCGCGACAGCCGCTGCACCATCTCGGTCAGCGCCGGACCGTCGCCGACGTCGGTCGCCGCCAGGGTCGGTGCCGGCAGCGGCACCGTCGGCACCAGCATGGCGTCGGCCTCGGCGAACACCGCCGCGCAGAAGTCGTCCAGGTACTGCGCCCGCAGGTTCAGGCTCTCGATGTAGCGGGTCGCCGGCTGGTACAGCCCGACCTCGATCCGCCGCCGCACCATCGGCCCGTAGTCGTCCGGCCGGGTCTGCAGCCACTCGCGGTGAATGGCGGCGGCCTCGGCCGACATGGAGATCGGCCACAGCAGGTTCATGACATCGTGGTCGGGCACGTCGACGGGCTGCAGTTCGACCCCGAGGTCGCGGAAGCTGCCCTGCGCCGCGTCCAGCGCCGCGGCCACGGCCTCGTCCAGTTCGTCGTAGTAGTACTGCCGCGGCACCGCCAGGCGCAGTCCGCGCACCGGCCGGCTGCAGGCGGCCAGGTAGTCGTCGACCGGCCGCTCGCTGGCGGTGGGATCGTCGGCATCGGCGCCGGCGATCAGGCCCAGCAGGCAGGCGGCATCGCGCACGGTGCGGGCGAGCGGGCCGCCGCAGTCGTAGGAGAACGACAGCGGCATCAGGCCGAACCGGCTGACCCGGGCCTGCGTCGGCTTCAGGCCGACGACGCCGCACATCGCCGCCGGGATGCGGATCGAGCCGCCGGTGTCCGAGCCCAGGGCGCCGTAGACCAGGCGGGCGGCGACGGCGGCGCCGGAGCCCGACGACGAGCCGCCGGGCAGGCGGTCCGGGTTCCAGGGATTGCGACAGTCGCCGAAGTGCACGTTGTGGCCGCTGGGGCCGACCGCGAATTCGGCCATGTTCAGGCCGCCCAGATCGATCGCCCCGGCGCCATCGAGGCGCTGTAGCACGGTGGCGGTGCGGTCGGCGACCCAGTCGCGGCGGATCTTGCTGCCGCAGCTGATCACCCGGCCCCGGCGGTAGTACATGTCCTTGTGCGCCAGCGGCACGCCGGCCAGCGGGCCGACGTCCTCGCCGCGCGCCAGGCGCCGGTCGGTGTCCGCCGCCGCCGCCAGCGCCGCCTCGGCCTCCAGGCGGATCACGCAGTTGAGCTGCGGCTGCAGTCGGGCGATGCGCGCCAGCGCCGTTTCCACCAGTGCGGTGGCGCTGGTTTCGCCGTTGCGGACGGCGGTGGCCGCCTCGAGCAGGCCTAGGTGATGAGGCATGGGCGTCGATCCTCGCAGCCGCGTTGACGCAAGAAACGCCGCCTCCCGTCGCCATCGTCTGCGAAGTCGGCGGCACTCAGCGGGAAACCATACAGGGGAGAGCAGACCCGCCCCAACGGCGAAAAGTCGGTCGAGCGAGATTGGCGACACAACGATCTGCGGCGGGCCGCGTCATGCTTGCCCTACCGCCGCACGGCTGCTTTCCGGTTCTGAATCTTATGTTGCCGAGAAGATGCGCAGCTCATGGCTTCAGCCGGTAGGTGAACTGCAGGCTGCCGAACTCGACTTCGATCTTCTTGAAGAACTCGCGTTTGAAACCGTCTTCGCATTGTGTCTCGAGAAGATGAAACTCCTGTCCAGCGTGCAGAACGGATAGTCGCCGCTCCATTCGCCACCATCCGACTCGGCGAACACATAGTAGTTGCCGTCGTTGAGCGGCGGGTCCCACAGCGTGGTGCATTCGTCGACCCCGAGGTATCGCCAGCCCTGGGAATCATAGAGGGGGTAGCCGGCGGCATCATCGCGTCCGGCGTAGATGGCGTAGGCGACATAGGCTGGCTCATAGGCCTCGTTGCAGACCTTGAACCCGGCATCGGCGATCCGCGCCAAGGCCTGTTGCGAGTTCTCGTTGCCCTGCGCGGCCGCCTTGCGATACCAGAGCTTGGCCCGATCGAGGTCGGCGACAACACCCAGCCCCTCTTCGTACAACCGCCCCAGGTTGAACTGCGCCGTAGGGTCGCCGCGGTCCGCCGCCATCCTGTACAGGCTTGCGGCCTCGGCATAGTCCTGCGTGACGCCGCGACCCTTTTCGTACATGAAGCCCAGGTTGTTCTGTGCCGTTGGAGTACCTTGCGCCGCCGCTTTGCGGTACAGGCTGATCGCTTTGGCGAAGTCCACCGGCACGCCGCGGCCATTCTCGTAGAAATATGCCAGCATTGTGTTGGCCGCCGCGAGGCCTTGTTCGCTGGCCTTGCGCAGCCAGCGTGCCGCTTCGCTATCGTCCTGATTGACGCCATAGCCAGCGAAATGGGCAAAGCCGACTTTGTACTGGGCCATGGCGTGACCCTGTTCCGCACCCTTGCGGTACCATCGCGTCGCCTCGCCGGGGTCCAGGCTGACGCCGCGTCCGGTCTCGTGCATGAAGGCGAGTGCGAACTGCGCGTCAGCGAAGCCCTGTTCGGCGCTTCTGCTATACCAGCGCGCAGCCTCGGCCGGGTCTTCGTCAACGCCTGTTCCCTCGTCATACATGTATGCCAGGTTGAACTGCGCGGTTGCGCTTCCGTTCTCGGCGCCTCTGCGATACCAGCGGACGGCCTCAGCCACATCCGTTTCCATGCCATGTCCGTGATGATACGCGTATCCCAGATTGTTCTGGCCCGGAGCATGGCCTTGCATCGCGCTCTTCCGGTACCAGGAAACGGCCTCGACGTGGTCCTCTTCGACCCCTGCGCCACGAGCATAGTGGTACCCTAAGTCGTTCTGCGCGGCGGCATTTCCTGCTTCGGCAAGTGGGCGCAGGACTTTGACCCGGACATCTTCGGCCAATTGGTCTTCGTTCCATTGCCCGTCGGTAAAGCGCGCGACATTTATGTCCGCGAGTTTGCCATCCACGAACCAGATTACCGCGCCCAAACCCTGTGCCAGGCCGTTGCGACACTCGCCGGTCCAAGTGATGGTTTCACTGGGGATGGGGTTCGGATTGACAATCCTGCAACCTGTGGCTGGATCGGTCACCCATTCATCAGCGTAGCTTGGCCACGCAGTGAGAAGCAGAACGAAAGCGACAGAGGCACTTGCCAATGTGACGGTTCGGATCGCCATTTCTGGGACTCCCAGCGTTCAGACAAGGGCGATACTCATGTCCTCGTTCAGCAACAGCCGCGGGCGCAGGCGGCTCGGCCCTGCGCCGTCAGCGGCACCATGAGACGATCTTAGTGTAAGGCCTCGCATGTGGCGAAAGCAGGGCATCGGCGCGCGTCGATTACGACGTCGGATGTGTTTGTCACAGGTCTGACCGGCACATCAAACTACGCTGTCGTCCTACGGCCTGCAGTCTGCAAATAGCCGGCGGGTTCCGACTCGAAGGCGAGTCGCGCCGCCTCGCGTTCGGCGGCGTCGTCCATCGCCGCCAGCATCGCCGCCAGGGTCGCGGCGTCGGCGTCGTCGAGGGCGATGCCGTGCCAGACCCGGGCCAGGGCCTGGATGAAGGTGGGGTCGATGGCGCTCATGCGGATGCGTCTCCTTGTCGGCTTGCCGCCCGCCGGGCGGCGTCGAGCTGGTCGCGGTCGGTGATTCCGGCCGGATGGGCCCGGCTCGGCAGGAAATGCCGGTAGATGGCGAAGTCGCCGCTGGCCACGTCATACAGACGGGCCAGCTCGACCAGACTGTCGGGATGATCGTCGACGCGCAGGGACACCGCCGGGTAGTCCTCGCCCTCGAAGACCACGAGCGCGGCCGACTGCCGGCCACGCTTGTCGCCGCCGGCGGCATCGCCCGCCGTCAGGGCGCGCAGCAGGCGTTCGGCAAACGGCAGCGGCGCGCCGTCGCGGTAGCTGCTCAAGGTTGCCTGGACCACCTCCGGGCCGGTCAGCATGTTGCCGGCGACCGAGACGCCGTCGTCGGCCGCATGACCGCACCAGTCGACGCAGTCGCCGCCCGTGTGGGCGGCTGTGGTGCCGTCGGCCGCGACCAGGTGCAGCTGACGGGCGGCACGGCCGGCGTCATTGCCGACCAGCCGCCGCAGCGTCGCCGTGGCATCCGTGCCGCCCTGCAGCAGCTCCAGCGCCGCCGGCCCGTACATCGGGTTCACCATCGCCTGGGTGGCGACGGCGCCGACGCCGCTGCGCACCCACGGCACCAGGGCGCCGACGGCGAAGAACTTGCTGGCGACGGCGACCCCCAGGGCGCCGGAGGCCGGATCCCTGGCAACGATCGACCAGGTCATGGGCGGTGTTCCATTTCTGCTCGTGGTGCTTCCAGACCCAAGTCTTATGCAGCCGGCGCCGGTCGTCTAGACTGCGCCGCCTACGACGGGGGGAGAGCATGACCGTGCTGCTCGGCTGTGTCGCCGATGACGTGACGGGCGCGACCGATCTGGCCAACACCCTGGTGCGCCAGGGCATGCGCACGGTGCAGCTGTTCGGGGTGCCGGCGCCGGACCGGCCGGCGCCCGACGCCGATGCCGTGGTGGTGGCGCTGAAGTCCCGCACCAGTCCGGTCGACGAGGCCATCGCGCAATCGCTCGCCAGCCTCGACTGGCTGCGCCGCGCCGGGGCCGGGCAGGCGTTCTTCAAATACTGCTCGACCTTCGATTCCACCCCGGCCGGCAACATCGGCCCGGTCGCCGATGCCATGCTCGACGCGCTGGGCGCCGATTTCGCCATCGCCTGTCCGGCCTTTCCCGAGAACGGCCGCACCATCTGCCATGGCCATCTGTTCGTCGGCGACGTGCTGCTGTCGGAATCCGGCATGAAGGATCATCCGTTGACGCCGATGACGGATGCCAACCTGGTGCGCGTGCTGCAGGCGCAGACCCGACATCCGGTCGGCCTGGTGGCGTTCGATACCGTTGCCCGCGGCGCGGCGGCGATCCGCGATGCCTTTGCCGGCCTGCGGGCCGACGGCCGCCGCTACGCCATCGTCGATGCGCTGCGCGACGACGACCTGATGGCGATCGGCGCGGCCTGCGACGGCCTGGCGCTGATCACCGGCGGTTCCGGTGTCGCCCTCGGGCTGCCGGAGAACTTCCGTCGCGCCGGCAAACTGGCGCCGGCCCAGACGGCGGACGCCCTGCCGGCCGTCGGCGGCGCGACGGCGGTGCTGTCGGGCTCCTGCTCGCGCGCGACCCTGGCCCAGGTGGCGCACATGCGGGCCCGCCGGCCGGCCCTGCAGCTCGACCCGCTGCGCCTGGCCCGCGAACCGGGCCTGGTCGGCGAGGCGATCGACTGGGCCCGGGCGCAGCTCGACGACGGCCCGCCGCTGATCTTCGCGTCGGCGACGCCGGCGCAGGTGCAGGCAGCGCAGGCGGCGCTCGGCCGGGCCGAGGCCGGCGAGCTGGTGGAGCGGGCCATGGGCGAGATCGCCCGGGCCCTGGTCGACGCCGGTGTGCGCCGCCTGGTGGTGGCGGGCGGCGAGACCTCCGGCGCGGTGGTGCAGGCGCTGGGCGTCGATGCCATCCGCATCGGCCCGCAGATCGATCCCGGCGTGCCCTGGACCCTGTCGCTGGGCGAGCCGGCGGTCGCCCTGGCGCTGAAGTCGGGCAACTTCGGCAGCGAGGACTTCTTCCTCAAGGCCCTGGAGCAACAGGCATGAACGAGACGGCAAAGCGCGAGGCGATCTGCCGGGTCGGCGCCTCGCTGTTCGACCGTGGCCTGACCCATGGCGCCACCGGCAACCTGTCGCTGCGTCTCGACGACGGCTGGCTGATGACGCCGACCGGCTCCAACCTCGGCAGCCTGGATCCGTCGCGACTGTCGCGGCTCGATGCCGCGGGCCGGCACGTCGCCGGGGATCCGCCGACCAAGGAAGCGACTTTGCACCTGGCGGTCTATGACGAACGGCCGGCCAGCAACGCCGTCGTGCACCTGCATTCGACCCACTCGGTCGCGGTATCGGTGCTGGACGAGGTCGACGCCGCCGACGTGCTGCCGCCGCTGACGGCCTACTACGTCATGCGGGTCGGCACATTGCCGCTGGTGCCGTTCTACCGGCCAGGCGATCCGGCCCTGGCCGCGGCGATCCGCGACTACGCGGGCGGTCATCACGCCATGCTGCTGGCCAACCACGGCCCGGTGGTCGCCGGCAGCTCGCTGGCGGCGGCGGTCGATGCCACCGAGGAACTGGAAGAGACCGCGCGCCTGTTCCTGATGCTGCACGGCCGCAGGCTGCGCCCGTTGACGCCGGCGCAGGTGGCCGAGGTGCGCGCGGCGTTTCCGGTCAAGGGGTAAGACGGGCTGCCGCCGCGGGCGGGCCGGGCCTATACTGGCGCTGAGCGAAACCGGTTGAGGACGCCGGACGAAGGGAGGAAACAGCATGGCTTACAGCCTGGAAGACTTCTGTCGCGACTGCCGCACGGCGTTGCAGGCCGACGCCGGCCCCGCCGGGCGCGAGCGCGTGCGCACGCTGCTCGAGCAACTGCTGCGCGATGCGGATTTTCGCGCGACCTACGAGAGCGATGACCAGCCGGAGGGCCGCCGCCAGGTCTACGAGGACCCCGAGCTGGGTTTCTGCGTCCTGGTCTATGTCATGGCCGAACCGCGACGCTCGCCGCCGCACGATCACGGCAATTCGTGGGCGGTCTACGGGCAGCTCGCCGGTTACACCGAGATGACCGAGTTTCGCCGCGCCGACGGCGGCCGCGGTGCCGGGCAGGCGGCGCTCGAGGAGACCCGCCGCTATCGCCTGAACCCCGGCGAGGCGGGGCTCTACGACACCGACGGGATCCACGCCATCGACTACCCGGCGGGGGCGCGTTTCGTTCGTGTCACCGGGACCGATCTGGACCATGTCAGCCGGCTGAAGTTCGACATGGCGGCGGGAACCGCCACCGAGATCGAGAATTCCACTGTGCCGGGCTGATCCGACAGCCCTTTCCGCCGGTTTGGCGGCCGGCCGCGCCGCGTGCCGCCCGCCAATGGTTAAAGCTTTGTTTCCGCTTTGTTAACTCGGCCGCAGGCATGCTTCACGCGGGAGCCGAATTACTGCGTTTCCAAGCGGGACCGAAGCGCGCGTGGTGGCAAAATTCTGGACATCGGATCGGCGCACGCATGCGCGCGACCGGCGGCGGGGGCGGTCGGATCGGATGGTCAGCGCTTCGCATCTGCTGCGCAGCCGCCTCGGCCGGCGGGTGGCCCTGACCACCTGCCTGGCCATCGTCGCCGTCGAGACGATCATCCTGGTTCCATCCTATCTGCGCCAGCGCGAGGGCCTGCTGCTGCAGCTGCAGAACACCGCGCAGACGGCAGCGACGGCAGCGTTCGCGCATCTCGGCGACGCCGCGCCACGTGACCTGAGCCATGCCGGGCGCCTGCTGCTGCGGGTCAACAGTATCGCCGGCGGGGCGCTGTATGCCGGCGACGGCCGCCTGCTGGCCGGCTTCGGCGAGGCGCCGGCGCTGCGCCCGGCCGAGATCGAACACCGTCGCGGCGGGCAGATGCTGGCCTCCGGGCAGCGCTACGAGGCACTGACGACGGCAGCGCAGATCGGCGTGCCCTACGACGTCGTGCTGCGGATGGATGCCGCCGGGGTCGGTCAGGATCTGGCCGCATTCGTCTGGCGGATTGCCGGCCTGACGCTGGTGATCTCCCTGTTCCTGGCGGTCGTGACCCTGTTCATCCTGCACCGCCTGGTGCTGAAACCGGTGCTGCGGCTGCGCGACAGCCTGGTCGCGGCACGCCGGCACAGCCGCGAGGCCGATCGCTACGTCAGCGAATACCGGCGGCCGGACGAGATCGGTGAGATGGTGCGGGCGCTGCACGCCTTGCTGCGCGAGGTCACGCAAGCCCGCCAACACGATCTGGGCACCAGCGAGCGCCGCTTCCGCGATTTTGCCAACGCCGCCTCGGACTACTTCTGGGAGATGGACCGCGATCTGCGGTTTGCCTACTTCTCGCCCAACTTCACCGCCATTACCGGCGTTCGCCAGGAAGTGCTGCTGGGCAAGACGCGGCGCGAGACCGGCATTCCCGATGTTGACCCGCGGGCCTGGCGGCGGCATCTGGCCGACCTGGACGCGCATCGGCCGTTCCGCCACTTCGTCCATCCGCGGGTACGCGACGACGGCCGGCGGATCTACCTGTCGATCAGCGGCAAGCCGGTCTACGACGCCGCCGGCGAGTTCCAGGGATACCGCGGCAGCGGTTCCGACATCACCGAGGCGATGCGCAGCGAGCAGGCGTTGCGCGACGCCAAGGAGCGCGCGGAGGCGGCCAACCAGGCCAAGTCGAACTTCCTGGCACTCATGAGCCACGAGCTGCGCACGCCGCTGAACGCGATTCTCGGCTTTTCCGAGATGATCAGTGCCGGTGTGTTCGGGCCGGCCGGCGATGCCCGCTATACCGAGTACGCCGTCGACATTCATCGCAGCGGCGAGCACCTGCTGGCGCTGATCAACGACATTCTCGATCTGTCCAAGATCGAAGCCGGTCGCTTCGACCTGAAGCTGGCCGACGTCGATGTCGCCGCGGTGGTCAGCGAATGCGTCACTATGATCGAACCGATGGCCGGCAAGAACGACCTTACCGTGGACCTGCAGATGCCCGACGGCCTGCCGCCGCTGCGTTGCGATCCGCGGGCGCTGCAGCAGATCCTGTTCAACCTTTTGTCCAATGCCACCAAGTTCACGCCCGAAGGCGGACGGGTCGGGGTCTATGTCGACGTCGTCGGCGGCGCCATGCGGCTGCAGGTTACCGACACCGGTATCGGCATCGACAACGAGAACATCGAACGGGTGCTGGAGCCGTTCAACCAGGTCGACGTTGGCCATGCCCGCCGGTTCCAGGGGACCGGCCTCGGCCTGGCGATCGTCCGCGCCCTGGCCGAACTGCACGGCGGCCGCCTGCGCCTGCAGAGCATCGTCGGCGTCGGCACCCGGGCGGTGGTGACGTTGCCCGATCCGCAGCTGGCCCTGCTGGATGTCGCATCGTCCGTCATTGGCGCGGTCGACGCCGAAGCCGAAGCCGACGCCGACACTGACACAGGCGCCCGGCGGGTGGCGGCGAGCGCCGGCGCCTAGAGCAATTCCTGTTCAGATTGAACCAATTCGGTTCAATCTAAACAGGAAAAATTGCTCTATTCTTCAATGAGATAGAGCATCATCGGCTCGCTTGGATCGCCTTGGCGATTCCAAGCGAGCCGATGATGCTCTAGCCCGCCGGCACCACGCCGCCAGCGGCCCCGGTCCGTCTCGCCAGCCTTCGCCGCAGCGTTCGCCTGCCGCGCCGATCCGGTGTATGCCGGCGCTGGCAGTAGCGGTTGCGGGAGGCGGCGATGCGGTTCGCGGTGATAGGCACCGGCGCCATGGGCGCCGTGCTCGGTGGCCGGCTGGCGGCCCGGGGCGAAGACGTGGTGTTCCTCGCCCGCGGGCGGCAGCTCGCCGCCCTGCGCCGCGATGGCCTGTACCTGCAGCAGGGCGACGAAGTCCTGCACCTGGACCGACCGGCGGTCGCCGCGGATCCGGCCGAGATCGGCCCCGTCGACGCGGTGCTGCTCTGCGTCAAGATGTACGACCTGGAGGCGGCGCTGGCGCGGCTGGCGCCGCTGCTGCGCGCCGATACCTGCCTGATGACGCTGCAGAACGGCATCGAGGCGCCGGCTCTCGCGGCGCAGGCGGCCGGGGGCGCGGCCGTGCTGGCAGCCGTGTCCTGGTTCGCTGCCCGCATCACCGCCCCGGGACGGATCGAGGTGGCAGGCGGCATGCAGGGCCGGCCCTGGCTCGAGCTTGGCGCCTTTGCCGGCGGAACATCGGCGCCGGCCGAAACACTCGCCCGGCACCTCGCCGCCGCCGGCATCGGTACCCGCGTGGTGGCCGATACGGCGACCCTGTTGTGGCACAAGTTCTGTCTGATCAGCGCCACCAGCTCGTCCGCGGCGCTGACGCGGCTGCCGATCGGCGCCGTGCGCGCCGACCCGGACAGTCGCTGGCTGATCGAGCAGGCGGTGCGGGAAACGGCGGCGGTGGCGCGAGCCCGGGGGGCGGGCTTGGCAAGCGATATCGAGCAGCAGATCATTGCCCTGATCGACAGCATGCCGGCGGCGGCACGCCCGTCGCAGTTGACCGATCTCGAGGCCGGCAAGCCGCTGGAGCTGGCATGGCTGTCCGGTGCGGTCTGTCGCCTCGGCGCGGCCAGCGGCGTGGCAACGCCCTACCACCGCACGGCCTATGCCGCGCTTGCGCCCTATGCCCGGGGCCGGCCGGAGCGAACATGGAGACGGGGAGGGAACCGTGAAACTGATCAGCTTTCGCCATGACGGCAGGGACAGCTACGGTATCGTCACGGGCGACGGGATCGTCGACGCCGGCCGGCGCCTGGCGCCGGAACGGCCGTCGCTGCGGACGGCGCTGGTTGCGCACGACCAGCTGCGCGACCTTGCCGCCGAACCGGCCGACGTGGCCCTGGCGGAGATCGACTACCTGCAGCCGATCCCCGACCCGGGCCGCATCACCTGCGTCGGCCTGAACTACCGCAAGCACATCGAGGAAGTCGGCGCGGCGACGCCAACGCACCCCTCGCTGTTCGCGCGCTTTCCGCACTGCCAGGTCGCGCACGGCCAGGCCATGGTGCGGCCCCGGGTGTCGACGCGCTACGACTTCGAGGGCGAACTGGCGTTCGTCATCGGCACCCCCGGCCGGCACATCGCGCGGGAGCGGGCGCTCGCCCATGTCGCCGGCTATGCCTGCTTCAACGATGGCTCGCTGCGCGACTTCCAGCGCGACGGCAGCATCCTGGCCGGCAAGAACTTCTGGCATTCCGGCGCCTTCGGCCCCTGGCTGGTCACGGCGGACGAGATTGCCGACCCCGCCGCCCTGACTCTGGTGACCCGGCTCAACGGCGAGGAGATGCAGCGCAGTCCGATCGGCGACCTGCTGTTCGATGTGGCCGACCTGATCGCCTACATCTCGCAGATCTGGCCGTTGCAGGTGGGCGACGTGATTTCCACCGGCACTCCGAGCGGCGTCGGCCTCGGCCGCGATCCGCAGATCTGGATGCAGTCCGGCGATCGCATTGAGGTCGAGATCGACGGCATCGGCACCCTGGCCAACACCATCGTCGACGAGGATGGACTGCCGGCGGCGGGCTAGTCGTAGTTGGCGATCTCGACCAGGTTGCCTTCCGGATCGCGGCAGTAGACCGAGGTGATCGCGCCGGCGGCGCCGCTGCGCCGCACCGGCCCCTCGAGCACCTCGACGCCGTTGGCTTCGAGCGCCTGCCTGACCTCGGCCACCGGCGTTTCGGCGATCAGGCAGAAGTCCTGCGTGCCCGACAGGTGATTGACGGCGCGGATCACGTCTTCCTCGCCCGCCCGGTGCAGGTTGATCTTGTGTCGGCCGAAATGCAGCGCCACCCGGCCGTCGCCGAACACCTCGCGGCGCATGCCGAGATTGCGCACGTAGAAGTCGGCGATCCGTTCGACGTCCTTGCAGGGCATGACGAAGTGGTCGACATGCGACAGCCGGACCGCCATCAGAAGCTCTCCTTGTGCGGCCGCACGTCGAGTTCGAAGCTCCAGGCGCTGCGCGCCTGCGCATGCAGCTGCCAGAACGCCTCGGCAATGTCGTCGGGCTGCAGCAGGCCGTCGACGCCCCGCCGCTCGGCGATGTCCGGCACGGCGCTGCGCAGCTTCTCGCCGTCGATGCCACCGTCGATCACGACATGGCCGACGTGCAGGCCGTCGGGGCCGAACTCGCGCGCCATCGCCTGGGCCAGCGAGCGCAGCGCCGCCTTGGCGCTGGCAAAGGCGGTGAAGGGGGGCTTGCCGCGCAGCGAGGCGGTGGCGCCGGTGAACAGGATGGTGCCTTCGCCGCGCGGCTGCATGCGCCGGGCAGCCTCGCGCCCGCACAGGAAACCGGCCAGGCAGGCGACCCGCCAGGTGTTTTCGAACAGTTCGCGCGGCATCTCCAGGAGCGGACTGCGAACGTTGTTGCCGGCGTTGAACACGGCGACCCGCAGCCCGCCGTCCGTGGCATCGGCGGCCGCGAACAATTCGGTCACCTGGGCTTCGTCCGTGGCGTCACAGACGAAAGCGGTCGCGGTGCCGCCGGCCGCGCGTACCTCCTCGGCGATGGCGCCGATCCGCTCGGCGGTGCGGCCGGCAACGAACACATGGTAGCCGCCGGCGGCGAAGCGGCGGCACAGCGCCGCGCCAAGGCCGCGGCTGGCACCGACGCCGACGATCACGGCGGTTTGCGTGGGACGGTCCGACATGGGGGTCTCCGTTGGCGTTGCTTGCGACGACAGTCTGCCGCAGGGGAGCGAAAATGGCGACGCCGCCCCGGGGTTTCCCGGGGCGGCGCCTGCACCTACCGGCAACGGGGCCGGATGCCGGCGGGATTTCGAGGTCGGTCAGGCGGCCTCAGAGGCCGTGGCGAGCCCGGCTGTGCGCCAGGTCGGCGAGCCAGCGTCCGAAATGGCTGAACAACGACACAGCCTCGAGCGAGCGCTCGCGCTCAGCCAGCCGGCGCATCTGGCCGACGTCCCAGGGCTCCAGCGCCTGGCCGCCCAGGCTGAGCGTCGGGGTCTCTGGGAGAGTGAAGGTATCGCTGTGGCGGTGTGCATACATGGCTCGTCTCCGGGGCTCTTGCGCCTGCTTGGCCGTGTTAGAATCACTATCGCAATTTGCGGCTCAGCGGCGATGGGCTTGCGATCTGTTGCAAGGATATTTAGGTATTTGCCTTGAACCGGCAAACCAGACTTTCTTGGTCCTGTTTTAGAAAAACTAAATTGGAGGCCGCATGGCCCGCCGTCTCCCGCCGTTGAACGGCCTGCGTGCCTTCGAGGCCGCCGCCCGCCACCTGAGCATCTCGGCGGCGGCGCGTGAGTTGAACGTGACCCCGGCTGCGGTCAGTCAGCAGATCAAGGGCCTGGAGGCGCAGCTCGGGCTGAGCCTGTTCCGCCGCCTGAACCGGGCACTGGCGCTGACGGAGCACGGCCTGATGCTGCTGCCGGGGCTGAGCGACGGCTTCGACCGCCTGGACGATGCCGTCGCCCGGGTCCGCGCCGCCCACGAAGGCGGGCCGTTGAACGTTTCGACCTCGCCGTCGTTCGCCTCGAAATGGCTGATCCCCCGGCTGGACCGTTTCCAGCGCGAGCATCCGGACATCGAGGTGCGGATCACCGCATCGATGGATCTGGTCGACTTCCGCGCCGACGACGCCGACTGCGCGGTGCGCTTCGGCACCGGCCGCTACGAGGGGCTGGAGTCGGTCTGGCTGATGGGCGAGGAGGTGTTCCCGGTATGCAGCCCGCGGCTGCTGGAGGGCACACATCCGCTGGACTCGCTGCAGGCGCTCAAGCATCACCGGCTGATCCACGACGGCACGCCGACGCTGGACGACCTCACGCCGGACTGGCGCATGTGGCTGCAGGCGGCCGGTGTCGATGATGTCGACGCGGCGCATGGCCTGGTGCTGTCGCCGTGGACGATGGTGATCGAGGCGGCTATCGAGGGTCAGGGCGTGGCCCTGGGCCGGCGCAACCTGTTGACCGCCGACCTGTCCGAGGGCCGGCTGGTGCGGCCGTTCGACCTGGGCCTGCCGATTCCGTTTTCGCACTGGCTGGTGTATCCGCCGCAGGCGCTCAGGCGGCGCAAGGTGCGGGCGTTTCACGACTGGCTGCTGGCCGAGACGCAGGAGGATGCCGAACCGCAGGCACCGACGCCGCAACCGCTGTCGCGGCACTGATCCCCGTCATTGCACCCGCTGCCCCGGACGACTACGGTGCGGGCCGTTTTCTCACTACTGGAGAAGTGGAGCGGGCCATGTCGTTCCTTGCGGAATCGCTCAGCCGGATCAAGCCGTCTGCCACCATCGCCGTCAGCGACAAGGCGCGCGAACTGAAGGCCGCCGGTCGCGACGTCATCAGCCTGGGTGCCGGCGAGCCGGACTTCGATACCCCGGACAACATCAAGGAGGCGGCGATCCGCGCCATCCAGGCCGGCGCCACGAAATACACCAACGTCGACGGCACGCCTGACCTGAAGGCGGCGATCGTCGACAAGTTCGAGCGGGAGAACGGCCTCGGCTACGCGCCAGAGCAGGTGATCGTCGGCACCGGCGGCAAGCAGGTGCTCTACAACGCCCTGATGGCGACCATCAATCCCGGCGACGAGGTGATCATCCCCGCGCCCTACTGGGTATCCTATCCGGACATGGTGCTGCTCGCCGGCGGCACCCCGGTGGTGGTGTCGGCCACGGCGGAGAACGGCTTTCGCCTGAGCGCCGCCGACCTCGAAGCGGCGATCACGCCGCGCACCAAGTGGCTGATCTTCAACTCCCCCTCGAACCCGTCGGGCGCCGCCTACAGCCGCGAGCAGCTGAAGGCGCTGTGCGACGTGCTGCTGCGACATCCCCAGGTCTGGGTGATGACCGACGACATGTACGAGCACATCGTCTACGACGACTTCGCCTTCACTACGCCGGCGCAGGTCGAGCCGGGCCTGTACGAGCGCACCCTGACGGTGAACGGGGTGTCCAAGGCCTACTGCATGACCGGCTGGCGGATCGGCTACGCCGGCGGGCCGGTGCAACTGATCAAGGCGATGGCCAAGCTCCAGTCGCAGAGCACCTCCAACCCGTCGTCGGTCAGCCAGGCAGCGGCGGTCGAGGCGCTGAACGGACCGCAGGACTTCATCGCCCGCCACAACGCCGTGTTCAAGGAGCGCCGGGACTTGGTCGTGTCGATGCTGAACCAGGCCAGCGGCATCGATTGCCTGACCCCGGAGGGGGCGTTTTACGTCTATCCCTCGTGCGCCGGCTGCATCGGCAAGAGCACGCCGGACGGTGTCCGTATCGACAGCGACCTGGACTTCGTCACCGCGCTGTTGGAGAGCGAAGGCGTGGCCGTGGTGCATGGCGAGGCGTTCGGCCTGACGCCGCACTTCCGCATCTCCTATGCCACCGCGACCGAAGCGCTGGAAGAGGCCGGGCAGCGGATCCAGCGCTTCTGCGCCGGCCTGAGCTAGGCCAGGACCGGGGTTCCGGGCACATGTCCCTGCGCATTGCCGTCATGGGCTCGGGCGGCATCGGCGGCTATTTCGGCGGCCGCCTGGCCGCGGCCGGCGAGGATGTCCATTTCATCGCCCGCGGCGCCCACCTGGCGGCGATGCAGGCCGACGGCCTGCAGCTGCGCAGCCCCCTGGGCGATGCCCGCATCGATCCGGTGCAGGCGAGCGACGACCCGGCGACGATCGGGCCGGTCGACGTGGTGATGTTCTGCGTCAAGCTATACGACGTCGAAGACGCCGCGGCGCTGTGCCAGCCGCTCATTGGCCCCGACACGGCGGTGATCTCGTTCCTGAACGGTATCGATTCCGAGGAGCGCATGCGGCCGCTGCTGGGCCCGCGGCACGTGGTCGGCGGGGTCGCGCACATCCCCTCGACCATCGCCGCACCCGGGGTGATCGAGCACAAGGCGCCGCTGGCGGCGCTGCAGTTCGGCGAGGACGACGGCCGCGAGAGCGACCGGCTCAGCGCGTTTCACGCCGCCTGCGAAGGCGCCGGGATCCAGGCCAGCCTGGTGCCGGACATCGAGGTGGCGATCTGGAGCAAGTTCGTCCTGCTGGCCGCGTTCGCCGCGGTCTGCTGCCTGACGCGCCAGCCGGCCGGGGTGATCGCGGCCGACGATGCCGTCGCCGAGCTGTACCGGGCGGCGGTCGAGGAGATCGTCGCCGTGGCCCGCGCGCGGGGCATCGCCCTGCCGGCTGACGCCGTCGAGCGGGCGGCGCAGGCGCTGGACAACTTCCCCCCGGCGGTGAAGCCGTCGATGCTGGTCGACCTGGAAGGCGGCCGGCGGATCGAGATCGAAGGCCTCTCCGGCGCCGTCGTGCGCGGCGGCCGTGCGCTCGGCGTCGACACGCCCGTGCACAGGGTGGCCTACGCGGCGCTCAAGCCCTATCGCGACGGCCCGCCGACGGTGGCCTGAGGCGCCGCCGGCCGACGACGGTCCGGCGGGATCGGCCGCGCCAGCGCGAGGGCCGGCGATCAAGGCCGATTTTGCCCGGATTCCCCTTGCGGCAGATCGTATGGATTGAAAACATATCGTCAGAACAACCAGCGCCCCTTCGGGGCCAACCACAATCAATCCGTCAGCAGGGGTGGACCATGAGCAGCAGCAAACCGAGCGGCCCACGCAGCGTGGCCATCATCGGCCCGTACCTATCGGGCAAGACCACGCTTCTGGAGAACATCCTGTTCGTGACCGGCGCGTCCGGGCGCAAGGGCGGGGTCTGCGATACCGCGGCAGAGGCGCGTGCACGCGGCATGAGCACCGAGGTCAACGTCGCCACCACGAGCTACCTCGACGACAGCTTCACCTTCCTCGACTGTCCGGGCTCGGTCGAACTGCTGCAGGAGGCGCTCAACGTGTTGCAGGGCGTGGACGCGGTGGCGGTGGTGTGCGAGCCCGATGCCGACAAGGCGATGGCCCTGGCGCCGTTGCTGAAGAGCCTGGAAGACCTGGGCCTGCCGCACATGCTGTTCGTCAACAAGCTCGACCGGGCCACGGGCACGGTGCAGGAATTGCTGGATGCGCTGCAGCCGGTCTCCAACCTGCCGTTGGTGCTGCGGCACATTCCGGTGATCGAAGGCGAGGCGGTGGCCGGCTACATCGATCTCGCCTCCGAGCGCGCCTACCACTATGCCCCCGGGGCGGCCTCGGCCATCGTCGAGCAGCCCGACGAGACCAAGGACGCCTTCGGCGAGGCCCGCTATCACATGCTCGAGATGCTGGCCGACTTCGACGACGAGCTGATGGAAAAGGTGCTCGAGGATATCACCCCGGACCGCGACGAGATCTACGGCAACCTGACACGCGACTTCCAGCAAGGCCTGATCGTGCCGGTGCTGCTGGGAGCGGCGGAGCACGAACATGGCGTGCGCCGGTTGATGAAGGCCCTGCGCCACGAGGTGCCGGCGGCCGGGCGGGCGGCCGAGCGGGTCGGCGCGGCCGACGCCGACGGTGCCGTTGTCCAGGTGTTGAAGACCTACCATACCCAGCACGGTGGCAAGCTGTCGGTTGCCCGCGTCTGGTCGGGCAGCGTGAAGGACGGCATGAGCCTGAACGGTGAGCGGGTCTCCGGCGTGTTCGAACTGCTCGGGCACGATCAGAAGAAGCTGGGCGAGGCCGGTGCCGGCGACGTCGTTGGCCTCGGCCGGTTGGAAGAGGCCGCGACCGGCGACACCCTGTCGGACAGCGACGCGGCGGCGTTGCCGCGGGCCGAAGCCCTGGCGCCGGTCTACAGCCTGGCGATCAGGACCGAAAAACGCGACGACGAGGTCAAGCTGTCGGGCGCGCTGGCCAAGATCGTCGACGAGGACCCGGGCCTCAGGTACGAGCAGACCGAGGACACCCACGAGCTGGTGCTGCATGGCCAGGGCGAGATCCATCTTCGCATCGCCCTGGACCGGCTTAAGAACAAGTACGGCATCGCCATGGGCGCGCAGCGGCCGAAAGTTCCCTACCAGGAGGCGATCCGCAAGGGCATCCAGCAGCACGGCCGGCACAAGAAGCAGTCGGGCGGGCACGGCCAGTTCGGCGACGTGCACCTGGAGATCAAGCCGCTGCCGCGCGGCACCGGCTTCGAGTTCATCGACAAGATCGTCGGCGGCGCGGTGCCGCGGCAGTACATCCCGGCTGTCGAGTCCGGGGTGAAGGATTACCTCAACAAGGGACCGCTGGGCTTTCCGGTCGTGGACGTGCAGGTGACGCTGTACGACGGCCAGTACCACGCCGTCGATTCCTCTGAAATCGCCTTCAAGACGGCGGCGCGGATCGCCATGACCGACGGCATGAAGGAGTGCAGCCCGGTGCTGCTCGAGCCGATCCTGCACGTTGACGTGGTCGCGCCGTCGGAGTTCACGCCGCGGGTCAACCAGATCGTGTCCGGCCGACGCGGCCAGATCCTGGGCTTTGACAGCCGGCCGGGCTGGAACGGCTGGGACGTGGTTTCGAGCCAGCTGCCGCAATCGGAGATGCATGACCTGATCATCGAGCTGCGCTCGGCCACCCAGGGTGCCGGCAGCTATACCTGCCACTTCGACCACTTGCAGGAGCTGACCGGACGGCTGGCCGACGACGTGGTGGCGGCCCACCGACAGGACGAGGCGGCCTGAGCGGCCGGGCAGTCAGGGAGATCACAGTGAGCCAGGAGACGGCCGCCCGGGCGGCGGCGGCATTGCTCGAGGTGCGCCGCACGGGCGAGCGCATCGACGGCCTGCCGGAGGATCTGAAGCCGGCCAGCCTGGAAGAGGCCTATGCCATCCAGGCGGCCTATGTGCCGATGATCCTCGACATGTATGGTGGCCACCGGGTCGGCCACAAGGTCGGCGCCACCGGTCCGGCGCCGCAACAGATGCTGGCCCTGGAGGCGCCGTTCCGCGGCATCCTGCTGTCGCCGTTCGTGCATCGCAGTCCCGCCGAGCTGGCGGCCGGCGACACCTTCATCCGCGTCGTCGAGTCCGAGTTCGCGTTTCGCTTGAACGACGATCTGCCGGCGGCGGCGGCGCCTTACGACATGGCCGCCGTCACCGCGGCGATCGCTTCGATGTGCATCTCCATCGAGGTCGTCGATCTGCGCTACACCACCGGCATGCAGGCCGGCGGGCTGCAGGTGATCGCCGACAACGGCGGTGCCGGACACTGGATCGAGGGACCGCCGGTCGACGACTGGACGGCCGTCGACCTGGACGACCATGCGGTCAGCCTGAGCATCAATGGCGAGGTCGTGCAGGAGGGCAGCAGCGCCAACGTGCTCGGCAATCCGCTGAACTCGCTGGCCTGGCTGGCCAACGACCTGTGCCTCGCCGGCGACGGTCTGCGGGCGGGCGACCTGGTCATTACCGGTTCCTGCACGGCGCCGACCCCGGCCGACGCCGGCGCTCTCGCCGTTGCCGACTTCGGCGTCCTGGGCCAGGTCAGCGTGCGCTTTGGCGCCTGAGGCGATGGACGACGCGACTGTCGCGCGCGCGGCGGCGGCGCTGCTCGCCGCGCGCGCGCGGATGACGCCGCTTGCCGCCCTGCCGGCCGACTGCCGGCCCGACAACGAGGTGGACGCCTACCGGATCCAGGCCGCCTACGTGGATCGCCTGCTGGCGGTGGCGCCGGACGGCCGGCGCGTCGGCTTCAAGGCCGGCTGCACCAACGAGACGGCGCAGGTCCAGCTCGGCCTGTCGGCGCCGTTCCGCGGCATGCTGCTGTCGTCGTTCGTGCGCGAGAGTCCGGCGGAGATCGCCAGCGCCGACGGCTTCATGCGCATGATCGAGGCCGAAGTGGCATTCCGGCTGGGCGCCGACCTGGCGCCGCAGGCGGCGCCGCTCGACGCCGCGTCCGTGCGCGCGGCCGTGGCGGCGGCGATGCCGGCGATCGAGGTGGTCGATTCACGCTACGCCGACTGGACCACGGCCGGTGCGCCACAGCTGATCGCCGACAACGGCTGCACCGGATTCTGGGTGCACGGCGCCGAGGTGCGCGCGCTGTCGGCGATCGATTTCGCCGATCTGCCGGTGCAGGTGTGGCGCAACGGGGTGGCGGCCGAGCAGGGCAACAGCGCCAATGTGCTGGGCAATCCGCTGAACTCGCTGGCCTGGCTGGCCAATCACCTGCCGGCCTACGGCCTGTCGCTCAGAGCCGGCGACCTGGTCACCACGGGCACCACCATCGCCGTCAACGCGGCCGAAGCCGGCGACGAGGTGATGGCCGATTTCGGCCCGCTGGGACAGGTCAGCGTACGCTTTCGTTGAGCTACGGCAGTAGTTTAGAATTATTGTAAAAATGTGTTGAAGTAGCTGAATTCAATATTATCTCTTGGCTGACGCAATCACCTGGAAGGGGAGACGCAGCCATGGATATCGACATCGGCATCGCCCAGGACCAGCGCCGCGAGATCGCCGGCGGCCTGGCCCGCCTGCTGGCCGACAGCTATACCCTGTACCTGAAGACGCACAACTACCACTGGAACGTCACCGGGCCGATGTTCCAGACGCTGCACACCATGTTCGAGCAGCAGTACAGCGAGCTGGCGTTGGCGGTGGACGAGATCGCCGAGCGGATCCGTGCGCTGGGTTTCCCGGCGCCGGGCAGCTACAAGGCCTACGCCGGCCTGACCTCGGTCGAGGAGGAGGACGGCGTGCCCCCGGCGACGGACATGATCCGCAACCTGGTGGTGGTGCACGAGACGGTGGTACGCACCGCGCGCGCGGTGTTCCCGATCGCCGAACGGGCGCACGACGAACCGACCGCCGACCTGCTGACCCAGCGCATGCAGGTCTCGGAGAAGACGGCGTGGATGTTGCGCAGCCTGCTCGACTGAGCAGCCGGCCGGTGGCGCCGCCGGCAACCGGCCGTGGCAGGCGTCGCGCATTCGTGAACAGCGCGCCGCCTGCCGCAATGCTATCCGGGTACCATATTGCGGTCTGGTGACGACCGGATCATCTGCAGCGGGGCCGAGGATGCTGATCAGAACGCCTGCCAGTTGGCAGCTGCCCGAACGGGCGGCGACACCGGAAGACGTATTCGTGAACCGTCGCAGCTTCCTGGTCGGCATGGCCGGGGCGGGCGGCGCGCTGCTCGCCGGCGGAATCTCCGGCAGCGCCGCTGCCGCCGGCGATCCCGATCCGACGGCCGACCTTTATCCGGTCGACCGCAACCTGGCGTTTCGCGGTGGCCGGGCGATCACCGACGAGAAATTTGCCAGCACCTACAACAATTTCTACGAGTTCGGCTCGCATAAGCGCATCAGCAAGGCGGCCCAGGCGTTGCCGATCCGGCCCTGGACGGTGGAGATCGGCGGGCTGGTCGAACAGCCGCGCACGGTCGACATCGACACGCTGATCCGGGCGATGCCGCTCGAGGAGCGGGTCTATCGTCTGCGCTGCGTCGAGGCCTGGTCGATGGTGGTGCCGTGGAGCGGGTTCCCGCTGCGCGCCCTGGTCGACTATGCCCGCCCGCTCAGCGGCGCGCGCTATGTGGTGATGCAGACCTTCCTCAATCCCGACGTGGCGTCCGGGCAGAAGCAGTTCTGGTACCCCTGGCCCTACACCGAGGGGATGACCATCGCTGAGGCGCGCAACGACCTCGCCTTCATGGTCACGGGCGTCTACGGCAAACCGCTGCCCAAGCAGTACGGGGCGCCGCTGCGGCTGGCGCTGCCGTGGAAGTACGGCTTCAAGTCGATCAAGTCGGTCGTCAGCGTCAATTTCACGGAGACCCGGCCGGTCAGCTACTGGGAGAAGATCCAGCCCAAGGAGTACGGCTTCTGGGCCAACGTGAATCCGCAGGTGCCGCTCCGCGCTGGAGCCAGGCCAGCGAGCGCGTGCTGGGGACCAACGATCGGATCCCGACGGTGATCTACAACGGCTACGGCGAGCAGGTGGCGGACCTCTACACCGGCCTGGACGGCGAGAAGCTGTACATGTAACCGCCGCCGGCGCGTGCGGCGAGCGCAGGGGCGACAGCCGGCGGCAACTGCGCTATGCACGGCGGCATGACTCCGGCTCTGGTGATCTTCGACTGCGACGGCGTCCTGGTGGACAGCGAACCGCTGGCCAACCGTGTGCTGTCCGAGGCGTTCCACGCGGCGGGCTTTCCCATCAGCTATGCGACCTGCGTCGAGCACATGGTCGGCCTGTCGCTGCCGAGCTGCTTTGCCATGGCCGAGGAATGGTACGGCCGGCCGCTGCCCGACGACTTCGAGGCGACGCTGCAGGCGCGTACCTATGCCGCCTTGCGCGAGTCCCTGCAGCCGATCCGCGGGGTTCGCAGCGCGGTCGCCGCGGTGGCGGCGGCCGGGCTGCCACGCTGCGTGGCGTCGTCGAGCGAACCCGACAAGATCCGGCTCTCGCTGGAACTGACCGAACTGGCGGCGTTCTTCGCCGGGAACCTGTTCTCCGCCCGCGAGGTCGCGCGCGGCAAGCCGGCGCCGGACCTGTTCCAGCATGCCGCCGGGCGCATGGGCGCGGCCGCGAACGACTGCGTCGTCATCGAAGACAGCCGCTACGGCGTGCAGGCGGCAAGAGCGGCAGGCATGCGGGTGCTGGGCTACGTCGGCGGCGAGGCGCCGATGGACCTGGCCGGCGAGGGCGCAGACACGTTCGCCGACATGGCCGAACTGCCGGCCCTGCTCGGTATCGCCGCACCGCGCGACCGGCGCCAGGGCGCCTAAGAAAAATGCCGGGCCCGAAGGCCCGGCAAGTCTAACAGGGAGGCTTCACGTCTTGGGAGACGTCGGATCAAGGTCTCGTCGCAACATGGGGGGAGAGGTGCGACGACCTAAACCCGGCGATGTTGCATCGCAACATCTTCCTTAAATAGTTAGGTTTCGCACCGGGCCTGTGCCAGCAAAAACTATGCATAAAAGCTATGCGTTCAGTGCATAGCAATTGGGCGACCGTCAGAACCGCCAGCGACGCACTTCGTCTTCCAGGAAGTCGCGGAACACGGTGACCCGTTTCGTGTTCCTAAGTTCTTCAGGATAAACGAAAAAGGTGTCGAACGCCGGACCGTTCACGCGCGGCAGCACGCGCTGCAGGTTGGTGTTGTGATCGACCATGTAGTCGGGCAGCACGCCGATGCCGAGCCCGCTCTCGACCGCGAGCAACAGGCCGTAGATGTTGTTGACCTGCAGCTTGGTCGGTCGAATCACGTGCGGCGGCTTGCCGATGCTGCACAGCCAGTTGACGTTGCGCAGGGTCGGCGGGGCATTGTCGCCGTAGGCGATGATGGCGTGGTCGTCGATCTCTTCGATGTCCTGCGGCGCGCCGTGCGCGCGGATGTAGTCGGGCGACGCATAGATATGCGTGTGTACCGTCAACAGCCGCTTCTTTATCAGGTCCGGCTGGGTCGGTTCGCTCATGCGGATGCCGACGTCGGCTTCGCGCATGCTCAGGTCGAGCTCGCGGTCGTCACAGATGATCGACAGGCGGATCTCGGGATAGGCGTCGAGGAAGCGGCGGATGCGCGGGGTCAGCCAGGTCGAGCCGAAGCCGACCGTGCAGGTCACGCGCAAGGCGCCTTCGGGCTGGTCCTTGCTGTCGGCGATGATGCTCTTTACCGACTCCAGCTTGTCGAACACGTCGTGCGCGGTGCGATAGAGCAGCTCGCCCTGCTCGGTCAGGATCAGGCCGCGGGCGTGGCGATGGAACAACTGCACCCCGAGGTCATCCTCGAGGGCGGAGATCTGCCGGCTCACCGCGGACTGGCTCAGCGCCAGGCTTTCGCCGGCATGGGTGAAGCTGCCGGCCTGGGCGACTGCATGGAAGATCCGCAGCTTGTCCCAGTCCATCGCGGTGGCCGCGCGCTGCGCCACGACGCGGGCCTTACTCCGCCGCCGCGCTGGCCGCGCCCTCGGCGCCGCCGGCCTGGAGGAAACGCTCCGCCTCCAGCGCCGCCATGCAGCCGGTGCCGGCCGCGGTGACGGCCTGGCGGTAGATCTTGTCCTGAACGTCGCCGGCGGCGTAGACGCCGGGGATCGGCGTTGCCGTGCTGTCGGGGGCCGTGCTCAGGTAGCCGTCCTCGTCGATCGGCAGCTTGCCGACGAACAGCTCGGTCTGCGGCTTGTGGCCGATGGCGATGAACACGCCGTCGACGCCGAGTTCCTGCACCGCACCGCTGTTGACGTCGCGCACCCGCGCCCCGGTGACGCCCGGCGGCTCCTGCTGGCCGACGATTTCCTCGAGCACGTGGTTCCACAGCACCTCGATCTTCTCGTTGGCGAACAGCCGGTCCTGCAGGATCTTCTCCGCCCGCAGGCTGTCGCGGCGGTGGATCAGCGTGACCTTGGAGGCGAAGTTGGTCAGGTACAGGGCCTCCTCGACGGCGGTGTTGCCGCCGCCGACGACGCAGACCGGCTTGTCGCGGTAGAAGAAACCATCGCAGGTGGCGCAGGCCGAGACGCCGAAGCCCTGGAAGCTCTGCTCCGATTCCAGGCCGAGCCATTTCGCCTGCGCGCCGGTGCAGATGATCAGCGTCTCGCCGAAATAGACGTCGCCGGAATCGCCGACACAGCGGAACGGCCGCTGTTCCAGATCCACCTCGACGATGATGTCGTGCAAGATGCGGGTGCCAACGTTGGCGGCCTGCTGCTCCATCTGTTCCATCAGCCAGGGGCCCTGCACCACGTCGGCAAAGCCGGGATAGTTCTCCACGTCGGTGGTGATGGTCATCTGCCCGCCGGGTTGCAGGCCGTGCACCAGCATCGGCTCCAGGCCGGCGCGCGCGGCATAGACCGCGGCCGTGCAGCCGGCCGGGCCGGATCCGAGAATCAGGACTTTCACGTGATGGCTTGCCGACATGAGCTACCCCCTCGGCGCCGCACCGGGCTGAGCGGCCGTATTGACAGATTGCGAACCAGGGCTGCCGGTTGCCGGTGCCTCCCCGCAGGCCGGCGGCCGGTGCCTTCCGGTCTAAGTATATACGCCAGGAGGCGGGCGCAAGGCTGGCCCTGGCCCTCAGCCGTTCAGGCGGCCTCGCGGGCGGCGAGCGCGGTGCGCACGGCCTCGGCGGCGCGCGCGGTATCGTCCGGCGGGTCGTAGGACCAGTTTTCCAGCCGGCCCCGGAAGGGGCGGGTATAGCCGGCCTCGCGCATGCGCGCGTGGAACTCGTTGAACTTGGCGTTGCCGCCGTCCAGCGGTACCACGTGCACCGGCTTGCCGGTGGCGCAGGCCTCGCAGACCATGTTGACCGAATCGGCGGTGACGATGACGGCATCGGCCAGGCCGAGGTAGCCGAAATAGGGGTTCTCACCCTCGAAGCGGTAGACCCGGGCCGGCGCGTCGGCAAGCGCCCGGATCAGGGTGGCGACGTTGTCGGCGCCGGTCCGGCGCGAGGGCGTCACCATCAGCCCGGCGCCGTCGCCGGCGCCGAGGTCCTTCAGTTCGCCGGCCAGGCGCTCGACGATCGCCGGCGTCAGGGTGTAGCAGGCGTTGCTGCCGCCGATCAGCACCGCCACGCGGGGATGCGGCAGATCGGCCACGCTGGCGGCGAAGGTGTCGGCGGCGTCGGCGAGGCGGGCCGGGGTGACCCGGTGCAGCGAGCCCAGCGTCTCGACCACGTTGTTCCCGCGCAGATGGTCGTGACGCGGGGGAATCACCAGATCGAAGCGGTCCAGCCGGGTCTGCGGGTTCTGAATGTGCACGGTCATGGTCGCCCCGCCGCTGGCGCGGCGCACATAGAGCGCGTAGGGCACCGCCCGCCGGCCGCAGGAGATCATGAGCCGCGGCCAGGGCGGGACGATCGGATCGCTGTCGGCACCGAGCGCCGCCAGCGGCGCCGGCCACCAGCCCGGCGGCAGCCAGGTCCAGGGCGGGCGCGGCCTGACCCGCTTGACCGCGAACGGCAGGCCGACCGCCTCGGCCAGGGCGACGGCCTGGTTCTCCATGCCGGCATGGCCCGGCGTCACCACCCACACAGGCGGCGGTGCGGCAGCGGCGCTATCCGCGGTCGCCATGGCCCGACACCCTGGCGGCGCAATAATGTTGCCCGCGCAAGATTATTGCGAGATGCTGCGCCGGCGGGGAGAGGAAAGGCATATCGTGCAACGTGTGAAACTGGACGCGATCGACCGCCGCATTCTAGAGGAATTGCGCGACGACGGCCGCATCACCAACGTCGAGTTGGCCCGTCGCATCGGCATCTCCGCGCCGCCCTGTCTGCGACGGGTGCGGGCGCTGGAAAAGGCCGGTTTCATCCGCGGCTACCATGCCGACCTCAATGCCGAACAGCTGGGCTACGCGCTGACGGTGTTCGCCTGGGTCGGCCTGCACAGCCAGCACGAGAGCGACCTGGAAGCCTTCGAGGCGCTGGCGCGGTCGTGGCCGATGGTCCGCGAGTGCCACATGCTGACCGGCGAAGCCGACTTCATCCTCAAGGTGGTGGCGCGGGACTGGGATACCTGGCTGACCTTCCTGACCACCGAACTGACGCCCGCGCCGAACGTCGCCAGCGTCAAGTCGGCGCCGGTGCTGCGCCGGAGCAAAACGGAATTCGGCGTGCCGCTGGATGCCGTCGACGACAGCGAGTGATGCGCCGGCCGGGCGGCGGCGCTACTTGTACTGGACGCGCAGCAGCTCGTAGACCTTGCCGCCGCCGGGCGTCGTCACCTCGACCTCGTCGCCGACTTCCTTGCCGATCAGGGCGCGGGCCAGCGGCGAATTGACGGACAGGCGGTGCTGCTTGATGTCGGCCTCGTCCTCGCCGACGATCTGGAACTTCAGCTCTTCGTCGATGTCCTCGTCGACCACGGTCACGGTGGCGCCGAACTTGACGGTCTTGCCGGACAGTTCCGAGGTGTCGATGATCTGCGCCCGGCTGATCTTGGTCTCCAGCTCGGCGACCCGGCTCTCGATCCAGGCCTGGCGTTCCTTGGCGGCGTGATACTCGGCGTTCTCGGCCAGGTCGCCATGCGCGCGGGCTTCCTCGAGCGCACGAATCACCGCCGGCCGCTCGACGCTCTTCAGCCGCTTCAGTTCGTCATCAAGCTGGGCATAGCCCGTACGCGTCATTGGGACTTTTTCCATCGCCGGTTCCGTCCGCCCTCGTTCGTGTTGCGGTGGTTGCTGCGCGCGCCTTGGCACCTTCCACAGCAACAGGCTGGCAGACCGCCGCCACGGCCGCCAGGAAAACGTTAGAAGTAAGTTTGCAGGGCGGCAACTTCAAGACCGCCGCCGGCCATGCCGGCGATGGCCTGCACGGTCGCCCGCCCGCCGGCGACGGTAGTGTAATAGGGGATGCGGTTGAGCAGTGCGGCCCGGCGCAGGCTGTAGCTGTCCTTGATGGCCGCCTGGCCTTCGGTGGTGTTGAGGATCAGCGCGACTTCGTTGTTGGCGATGGCGTCGACCACGTGTGGCCGGCCCTCGAGCACCTTGTTGATGGCGCGCACGGCAATGCCCTGGCCTTCCAGATACTGCGCCGTGCCGCGGGTGGCGATGAGCTCGAAGCCGAGCTCGAGCAGCACGCGCGCCAACCCCTCGACCGCCGGCTTGTCGCGGTCCTTGACCGAGATGAACGCCTTGCCGCTCTGCGGCAGCCGGACCCCGGCGGCGAGCTGGGACTTGGCGAAGGCAGCGGCGAAGCTGGCGTCGAGGCCCATGACCTCGCCGGTCGACTTCATTTCCGGGCCGAGCAGGACGTCGACGCCAGGGAAGCGGGCAAAGGGAAACACCGCTTCCTTGACCGCCACGTGGTCGAACTGGCCGAGGTCGAGGTCGAAGGCGGCGAGCTTCTCGCCGGCCATCACCCGGGCGGCGATCTGCGCCACCGGCTGGCCCACAGCCTTGGCTACGAACGGCACGGTACGGCTGGCCCGCGGATTGACCTCGAGGATGTAGATCTCGCCGTTCTGCACCGCGAACTGCACGTTCATCAGCCCGACCACGTTGAGGCCGCGGGCCAATGCCGCAGTCTGCCGGCGGATCTCGGCGACGGTGTCGGCGGTCAGCGTGTGCGGTGGCAGGGAACAGGCGGAATCGCCGGAATGGATGCCGGCCTCCTCGATGTGTTCCATGACGCCGGCGATCACCACGTCATCGCCGTCGGCGATCGCGTCGACGTCGACCTCGATCGCATCCTGCAGGTAGCCGTCGATGAGAATCGGGGAATCCCCGGAGACCTTGACCGCTTCGTTCATGTAGCGGGCGAGTTGGCTTTCGTCGCGAACGATTTCCATGGCCCGGCCGCCCAGCACGTAGGACGGCCGCACCACCACCGGGAAGCCGATCCGGGCCGCGACCGCCTCGGCTTCCGCCAGCGAGGTGGCGATGCCGTTGGGCGGTTGCGTGAGCTCGAGCCGGTGCAGCAGCTCCTGGAAGCGGTGGCGGTCCTCGGCCAGGTCGATGGCGTCGGGCGCGGTGCCGAGGATCGGCACCTCGGCGGCCTCCAGCGCCTTGGCCAGTTTCAGCGGCGTCTGTCCGCCGAACTGCACGATCACGCCTTTCAGGCTGCCGCTGCTCTGTTCGACGCGGACGATCTCGAGCACGTCCTCGGCGGTCAGCGGCTCGAAGTACAGCCGGTCGGAGGTGTCGTAGTCGGTCGACACCGTCTCCGGGTTGCAGTTGACCATGATCGTTTCGTAGCCGGCCGCCCTGAGCGCGAACACGGCATGGACGCAGCAATAGTCGAACTCGATGCCCTGGCCGATCCGGTTGGGACCGCCGCCGAGGATGATCACCTTCTCGCGGTCCGACGGCACGGCCTCGCACTCCACCGGCGCGTTGATGCCGTCGTAGCTGGCGTACATGTAGGGGGTGACGCTCTCGAACTCGGCGGCGCAGGTATCGATGCGCTTGTAGGCCGGCACGACGTCGTGCGCCCGGCGTCGCGCCGTCACCCCGGCCAGGGCCAGTCCGGTCAGTTCGGCCAGGCGCTCGTCCGAGAAGCCCTGCGCCTTCAGCCGGCGCAGCTCGAGCGCCGTGTCCGGCAGGCCGTCGCGGCGCAACCGGGCCTCGCTCGCGACCAGGTCTTCGAGCTGATGCAGGAACCACGGATCGAAGCGGGTGATGCGCTGGATCTCGTCGAGCGCCATGCCGCAGCGCATCGCCTGGGCGATGGTCAGCAGCCGTTCCGGCGCCGGCCGCGCCAGCGCTGCCCTGAGCGCATCCAGATCGCCGGCCTCGCCGGCGATCTCGACCTCGTTCAGGCCGGTCAGCCCCGTCTCCATCGAGCGCAGCACCTTCTGCAGGCTCTCCTGGAAGGTGCGGCCGACCGCCATCGCCTCGCCCACCGACTTCATCGCCGTGGTCAGCAGCGGCTCCGCGTCGGGGAACTTCTCGAAGGTGAAGCGCGGCATCTTGGTAACGACGTAGTCGATGGTCGGCTCGAAGCTCGCCGGGATGGCGCCACCGGTGATGTCGTTGTCGAGCTCGTCCAGGGCATAGCCCACGGCCAGCCGGGCGGCGACCTTGGCGATGGGAAAGCCGGTCGCCTTGGAGGCCAGCGCCGATGAACGCGAGACCCGCGGGTTCATCTCGATGATCACCAGCCGGCCGTCGTCCGGGTTGATCGCGAACTGCACGTTCGAGCCGCCGGTGTCGACGCCGATCTCGCGCAGGCAGGCGATCGAGGCGTTGCGCAGGATCTGGTATTCCTTGTCGGTCAGCGTGAGCGCGGGCGCGACGGTGACCGAGTCGCCGGTGTGGATGCCCATCGGATCGACGTTTTCGATCGAGCAGACGATGATGCAGTTGTCGTTCTTGTCCCGCACCACCTCCATCTCGAACTCTTTCCAGCCGAGCACCGATTCCTCGATCAGCACTTCGTCGACCGGCGAGGCGTCGAGGCCGCCGGCGACGATGGTCTGGAACTCGTCGCGGTTGTAGGCGATGCCGCCGCCGGTGCCGCCCAGGGTGAACGAGGGGCGGATGATCGCCGGCAGGCCGACTTTTTCCAGCGCCGCCATCGCTTCGCCCAGCGTGTGCACTACTTCCGAGCTCGGGCAGGCGAGGCCGATGCCGCGCATCGCCTCGCGGAACAGCTTGCGGTCCTCGGCCTTGGCGATCGCCTCCGGGCGGGCGCCGATCAGCTCGATGCCGAGGCGTTCGAGGGTGCCGTCCTCGTGCAGGGCGATCGCCGTGTTCAGCGCCGTCTGTCCGCCCATGGTCGGCAGGATCGCATCCGGCCGCTCGCGCTCGAGGATACGGGCGACGATCTCCGGCGTGATCGGCTCGATGTAGGTGGCGTCGGCGAACTCCGGGTCGGTCATGATGGTCGCCGGATTGGAGTTCACCAGGATCACCCGGTAACCCTCCTCGCGCAGCGCCTTGCAGGCCTGGGTGCCGGAGTAGTCGAACTCGCAGGCCTGGCCGATGACGATCGGCCCGGCGCCGATGATCAGGATGCTCTCGATGTCGGTACGTTTAGGCATTGCGGGCCATCAGCTCGACGAAACGCTGGAACAGGTAATGGCTGTCCTGCGGCCCGGGCGAGGCCTCGGGGTGATACTGCACCGCAAACACCGGCCGGTCCTGGAGCCGCAGGCCCTCCAGGGTGCCGTCGAACAGCGACAGGTGGGTCGCCTTCACGCCCGTCGGCAGGCTGCCGGCGTCGACGGCGAAACCGTGGTTCTGGCTGGTGATCTCCACCTTGCCGGTCTCCAGGTCCTTGACCGGCTGGTTGGCGCCGCGATGGCCCAGGTGCATCTTCGCCGTCTTCGCGCCCAGGGCGATGGCGAGCATCTGGAAGCCCAGGCAGATGCCGAACAGCGGCTTGCCCGAGGCCAGCAGCTGGCGGATCACCGGCACGGCATATTCGCCCGTCGCGGCCGGATCGCCGGGTCCGTTGGACAGGAACAGCCCGTCGGGCTCGTGGCGCAGGATCTCCTCGGCGCTGGCCGACGCCGGCACCACGGTCACCCGGCAGCCCAGTTCGGCCAGACAGCGCAGGATGTTCCGCTTGATGCCGTAGTCGATGGCGACGACGTGGTAGCGCGGCGCCTCGAGGCGCCCGTAGCCGCGGCCCGGCGTCCAGGTGGTCTGGTCCCAGCCGTAACTCTGCCGGCAGGTCACCTCGGCGGCCAGGTCCATGCCTTCCAACCCCGGCCAGGCGGCCGCCTGCGCCTGCAGCGCCGGCAAATCGAACCGCCCGTCGGGGCTGTGGCAGATGACGCCGTTGGGCGCGCCGCCGTCGCGCACCAGCCGCGTCAACCGCCGGGTGTCGAGACCGGCGATGCCGGTCAGCGCGAGGCTCACGAGCCAGTCGTTCAGCGGCTGCAGTGCCCGGTAATTGGATGGCTGGGTGATGTCGGTCTTGATGACGAGGCCGCGGGCGGCCGGGGTGGTCGTCTCGAGGTCTTCGTCGTTGGCGCCGACATTGCCGATGTGCGGAAAGGTGAAGGTGATGATCTGGCCGGCATAGGAGGGATCGGTGAGAATCTCCTGGTAGCCGGTGATCGAGGTGTTGAAGCAGACCTCGCCGACGGCGCTGCCGGCGGCGCCGATGCCGTGGCCCCAGAAGGCCTGACCGTCGCCCAGCACCAATACCGCCGTCGCCCAGTCGGGGGGCGCCGCGGTGGTCGGCGTCTGGTCTGCCATGTTCTGGAGCTCCGGTTCGGGCGGGCGGCCGAGAAGCCGTCGCGAGCGTTAACGCCCGCGCAAATCGGCGCGGACCATAAGCAAAAGCCGTGGTCTCGTCAAGCCTGTCGGATTTCCAAAAAGTAATTTGATTTCAATAACTTGGGTCGAATTGGCGGGGCTGGACCGGGTTTGCCAACGGCGCCGATTCACGATAGCATCTGCGCCCTCCGGCAACAGCGCGAGTGCCAACCATGTTGCGAACGCGCCTGAGCGAGTCGCTGACGGCCGCCATGAAGGCAAAGCAGCCGCGGCGCGTATCGACCATCCGCCTGATCCTCGCGGCGATCAAGGACCGCGACATCGCCGCCCGCAGCGGCGGCGATTCCGACGGCGTCTCCGACGACGAGATCCTGGGCATCCTGCAGAAGATGGTGAAGCAGCGGGCGGAATCGATCTCGCACTACCAGGAGGCCGGCCGGCTCGAACTGGCCGAGCAGGAACAGGAAGAGATCGCGGTGATCGAGGAGTTCCTGCCCGAACAGCTCGATGCGGCGGACATGGAAGCGGCCGTGCGCGAGTTGCTGAACGAGATCGGCGCCAGCGGCATCAAGGACATGGGCCCGGCGATGGCGCAGCTGAAGCAGCGCTTTGCCGGCCGGATGAACTTCGCCGACGCCGCCGGCGTGGTGAAAAAGCTCCTCACGCAGTGACGCCGGCTGCCGCGGCCGCGGCCGCTTGTGCTAGGCTCGCCGCCACGCCCGTCCGTTGCCATGGCCCCGCCGCGAGAGGTTCCCGCAAGGCCGGCGTCGTAGAGCAGGTGGCGTAGCAGGGCGGGCCGATGGCCATACCCCAGTCCTTCATCGACGAACTGAAGCTGCGTACCGGGCTGGCCGAGCTGATCGGCCGTCGGGTCAAGCTGGTGCGCCGCGGGCGCGAGCATCAGGGCCTGTGTCCGTTCCACAACGAGAAGACGCCCTCGTTCACGGTCAACGAGGACAAGGGCTTCTATCACTGCTTCGGCTGCGGGGCGCACGGCAGCGCCATCGACTTCGTCATGCAGACCGAGGGCCTGTCGTTTCCCGAGGCGATCGAACGGCTGGCCCTCGAGGCCGGCCTCGAGGTCCCGCGGACGCACGGCCATGACGATGCCGCGGCGCAACGCCGGCGCGGCCTGCAGGACGCGGTCGCGGCCGCCGCGCAGTGGTTCCAGGCGCAGCTCGCCGGCATGGCCGGTCGGGCCGCGCAGCGCTATCTCGCCGAGCGCGGCGTCGACCGGGCGACCAGCGAACGGTTTCAGCTGGGCTATGCCCCCGACGGGCGCGACGGCCTGAAGCAGGCGTTGCTGGCGCGCGGCTTTGCCGCCGAGACCCTGGTCGAAGCGGGGCTCGTGGTGGTGCCGGAGGACGGCGGCGACAGCTACGACCGCTTCCGCCACCGGCTGATGTTCCCGATCGGCGACCGCCGCGGCCAGGCCGTGGCGTTCGGCGGCCGGGCCCTGGGCGAGCAGCGGGCGAAGTACCTGAACTCGCCGGAGACGCCGCTCTTTCACAAGGGCCGGCTGCTGTACAACCTGGCCCAGGCCAGGGGACCGGCGCGCGAGGCCGGCACGGTGATCGCGGTCGAGGGCTATATGGACGTGATCGCCCTGGACCAGGCCGGGTTCCGCCATGCCGTCGCGCCGCTGGGCACGGCGCTGACCGAAGAGCAGATCCAGGAGCTGTGGCGCCTGGCGCCCGAGCCGGTGCTGTGCTTCGACGGCGATGCCGCCGGCCGGCGGGCGGCCGGCCGGGCCGCCGAGCGGGCGCTGCCGCTGCTCCGGCCGGGGCATTCCCTGCGCTTCGTCGAGCTGCCGGCGGGCGAGGATCCCGACAGCCTGGTGCGCGGCCAGGGCGCGGCGGCGATGACCGCGCTGGTCGAGGCGGCGGCGCCGCTGTGGCGAACCCTGTGGCGCCTCTATACCGAGGAGCGGGCGCTGGACACGCCCGAACGCCGCGCCGGGCTGCGCCAGGACCTGCGCGAGGTCGTGCGCCGCATTGCCGACCGGACGGTGCGCGATCACTACGGGGCGCAGTTCCGGGTCGAGCTGGAGCGCCTGTTCGGCACCGGTGCGCAGGCACAGGACCGGACCGGCGGCGGCCGCCGGGAGGGGCGGCAGGCGGGCTCTGCGGGCCGGTTCGGCGCTGGCCGCGGCGGTCCGCGCCTGGCCGCCCGGCACGGCCTGCGCCAGGGCGCCGGTGGCGCGCAGCGCCGCGAACGTGTGCTGATCGCCGCCCTGCTCAACCATCCCGAGCTGATCCACGAGGTTTTCGAAGACGCGGCCGAACTGCGCCTGGACAGCAGCCCGCTTGACAAAATTCGCCGGGCGATCTTAGAACAGGCCTCTTCCGGGGCGCCCCTTGACCTGGACGGCCTGAAATCCAACCTCTCCAGTAGCGGGATTGCCCCCCTGGTAGAGGATTTGACAGGCCCGGGTACTGCAAAGCTCGATCCGCTCGCGCGACCGGATGCGCCGTTGGCACAGGTGACACAGGACTGGACGAGCGTTTTCAGGTTGCATCGGTTGAACGATCTGCGTCGCGATCTCAGGGCTGCGGAAGAGTCCCTGGCACGCGAAACGACAGACGAGAACCTGGCGCGGTTGACCGCGCTGCAGCGGGCGGTGGCGTTAGCGGAGGCAGAGGCCGCCGGACTTTAGCCGGCAATCCTGAGAGACGTTGGGCAAGAGGGCGGATCCGCGCGCGGATCCTCGAGATTGAACAGCCTTCGCGCCGACTATTGTGTCGGGCGCGTTAGGGATCGGTTAGGAACCGCCGGTTAGGGTTAATGCGGGGTATTCATGGCTAAAGCACAAGCGGCAGACAAGTCTGAGCGCGAGGAAGGGCAGGACCGCCCGCTGATCGATTCTCAGGCCGAGCAGAAGCTCAAGAAGCTGATCGCCCGCGGCAAGGAACGCGGCTACATCAGCTATGACGAGTTCAATGCCGTGCTGCCGCAGGACCAGGTGTCCTCCGAGCAGATCGAAGACTTCATGACCATGCTGTCCGAGATGGGCATCAACCTGATCGAGGCGGAGGAATCCGAAGACCAGGGCGATGCCGAGGGCGAGGGCAAGGAAGTCGCCAAGCCGGCGCAGCCGGCGGAGACCACGGTCGAGCTCGAGCGCACCGACGATCCGGTGCGCATGTACCTGCGCGAGATGGGCTCGGTCGAGCTGCTCTCGCGCGAGGGCGAGATCGCCATCGCCAAGCGCATCGAGGCCGGCCGCGAGGCCATGATCGCCGGCATCTGCGAGAGCCCGCTGACGATCCGCGCGGTGATCACCTGGCACGACATGCTGCTCGACGGTGAGGCCCTGCTGCGCGACATCATCGACCTGGACGCCACCTACGGCGCCGGTCCGGACGGTGCCAACAACAACGGTGCCAACAACAACGGCGCCAACAACAACGGTGCCAACGGTGGCGCCGCCGCCGACGGGGCCAAGGCCGGCAACGGCGCGGCCGCCAAGGACGAAAATGCCGAGGGTGCCGACAACGACAACGAAAGCGACGACGAGGACGACGAGGAAGAGGCCAGCCTGTCGCTGTCGGCGATGGAAGAGGCGCTGAAGCCGCAGGTGCTCGCCACCTTCGAGCAGATGGCCAAGGTCTACAAGCGCTTCAAGAAGGTCCAGGAGCTGCGCGTCGAAGCGGCGCTGAAGCACCAGGAGCTGACCCCGGCGCAGGAGAAGCGCTACCAGAAGCTGCACGGCGAGCTGGTCGAGCAGATCAACGGCGTGCACCTGAACAACGCCCGCATCGAGGCCCTGGTCGACCAGCTCTATGGCATCAACCGGCGGCTCATCGGCCTGGAAGGGCGGCTCTTGCGTCTCGCGGAGACCCACAAGGTCAACCGCATGGAGTTCATCAAGTACTACCAGGGGCACGAGACCGACCCGCGCTGGCTGTCGCGGGTGCGCCGCCTGAAGGGCAAGGGCTGGGCCAGCTTCGCGACCAAGGAGAAGGACGAGATCAAGGCGATCCGCACCTCCATCGCCGAGGTCACCTTCGAGGTCGGCCTGCCGATCCCCGAGTACAAGCGCATCGTCGCCACGGTGCAGAAGGGCGAGCGCGAGGCCCGGCAGGCGAAGAAGGAGATGGTCGAGGCCAACCTGCGCCTGGTGATCTCGATCGCCAAGAAATACACCAACCGCGGCCTGCAGTTCCTGGACCTGATCCAGGAGGGCAACATCGGCCTGATGAAGGCGGTCGACAAGTTCGAGTACCGCCGCGGCTACAAGTTCTCGACCTACGCCACCTGGTGGATCCGCCAGGCGATCACCCGCTCGATCGCCGACCAGGCGCGCACCATCCGCATCCCGGTGCACATGATCGAGACCATCAACAAGCTGGTCCGCACGTCGCGGCAGATGCTGCACGAGATCGGCCGCGAGCCGACCCCCGAGGAGCTCGCCGGCAAGCTCGGCATGCCGCTCGACAAGGTGCGCAAGGTGATGAAGATCGCCAAGGAGCCGATCAGCCTGGAGACGCCGATCGGCGACGAGGAGGATTCCCATCTCGGCGACTTCATCGAGGACAAGAACGCGGTGCTGCCGGTCGACGCGGCGATCCAGTCCAACCTGCGCGAGACGACGACGCGGGTGCTGGCCTCGCTGACGGCGCGCGAGGAGCGCGTGCTGCGCATGCGCTTCGGCATCGGCATGAACACCGACCACACGCTCGAAGAGGTCGGCCAGCAGTTCTCGGTGACCCGCGAGCGCATCCGCCAGATCGAGGCCAAGGCGTTGCGCAAGCTCAAGCACCCGAGCCGCTCGCGCAAGCTTCGAAGCTTCCTCGACAACTGATCAGCCTGGACCCCCGCCATCGCGCGGGGGTTTCAGTTTGGGCGGTGCCTCCCATCCTTCGAGACGGCCGCTGCGCGGCCTCCTCAGGATGAGGGTAGCGTTTATGAGGGCCTCACCCTGAGGAGCGCCCGAAAGGGCGCGTCTCGAAGGGTGTGCGGCCACGATGCGCCGGCCGCTGGGCCCACCGTTGTTGCCTTTTGCCCGACCCGGTGCAACAACGGGCGCCGGTCGCAGCGCCTGCGCCCCGCTGCCCCTCAAGGGCCCGTAGCTCAATTGGTTAGAGCCGGCCGCTCATAACGGTCTGGTTGCTGGTTCGAGTCCAGCCGGGCCCACCATCCTCCCGATTCAGCCGCCCTCGTTGTCGACGACGAAGCGCAGCCAGCGCGGGTAGAGCTCGCCCGGCACAGGCGCATCGCTGCCGGCCGGCCGGCGGGTCGAACCGATCCGGGTCGCGCCAGCGTTCGTGCGGTAGCGGCGGGCGGCAGTGGTCATGATCTGCCCGAGGGCCCGGGCGTTCAGTGGACGCAAGACGGCCATAATGGTCTCCCGTGGTGGATCGGCGACAGGACGATCGCGTCGGATCGGACGCAGGGAAAGCATAAATGATAATGAATCGCAATCGCAAAAAGACTTTCGCCAGGTTCCCTTGCCATCCTCGCCTTATGTGCCGGCACCGCTAAACTGCCGTTGTGCGCTTGCCGCCGACCGAGGGCCCCGTCGCTATGTCCGTGCCGAAACGCCCGCGTCGCTGCCGCCCGAGGTCCCGGTCCCTCGGATCCGTTTGCGTGGCCGCGACGCTGGCGGCCGGCCTGCTCGGCGCGCTGCTGTCGTTGGCGCCGGCACCGGTCTGGGCCCAGGCCGGCACGCTCGCCGTGGAGGAGGGTGAGGACATCCTGGTCGGCGCCCAAGCCAAGGAAGCGCTGATCGCCTTCACCAACTTCGTCATCGGCCCGGGCATTCCCGGCACGCGGCTGGCGGTGAACCGCGGCGGTGGTCGTTCGGACGAGCGGCTGAGCATCCTCAAGGGCTCGCTGCAGCCGGAGTTCGACCTGCCCAGCGACCGCTGGCGCCTGCGCCTCGACGGCGGCCTGGGCTATGTCGCCGCCTCGACCCCGATCGACGTCTCCAACGGCACCGAGCCGGTGCGGTTCGACACCGAGCGCCAGCTGCTGTCCGGGCGGATCGGCGCCGGCGGTTCCTGGCAGTGGTTCGAGCACATCGACGTGCGGCCGATGCTGTCGGTCGCGGTGTCGCGGATCGAGAGCACGGCCGACACCGAGGGCCTGGTGCCGTTCACCCGGGCGAGCCAGGCCGACTTGGTCGACTGGCGGGTCAACGTCGCCAGCATCTTTGGCTCGCTGGAGATCGACTACGACCAGTTCTGGGGCGATACCCGCTGGGAAGTGATCGGTACCTACAGCCACGGCTATCACCGCTCCTACGATGCTTCGAAGAGCTTCATCGAGTTCAGCGGCCACACCGACACCGTCGGCGCGCTGGTCCGCCGCTCCGCCTACACCGGCACCCAGCTGTTCTCGTTCCCGCTCGACTGGAACGCCTTTGCCAGCTACACCGGCTTCATCGGTTTGGACAGCGAGGTGCTGGGCTTCAACAGCCTGATATCCGTGGGCGCCGGCCTCGATCTGCGAGTGCAGAAACGGCCGTTCGGCATCGGCGACCTGCGCACGGTCGGCCTCAATATCTCCGCCGTGCTCGGCGAAAACGTCGCCGGCGGCACGATCGGCATCAGCTTCCGCAATTGATCGGCAGGTTGGGACCGTCGCCGGGCGGGTCTGAGACCCGCTCCTACCATCCGTCTGGAGCACTGCAGGGGCCGGTCGCGCGGTCCTATTTGGCCTCCGCCTCGAGCACGAACCGCACCGGCACCTCCAGTTGCGTCGCCACCGGCTGGCCGGCCAAGGTTGCCGGCGTGAAACGCCAGCGCCGGACCGCTTGCAGGGCGGCGCGGTCGAGCAGGCGGTAGCCGCTCGACCTGCTCACCCGGGCCACGGCGACGCGGCCGTCACGGCCGATCTCGACGCCGATATGCGCCGTGCCCTGCTGGCCGCGCCGGCGGGCCAGGTAGGGATAGCGCGGTGGCGGGTTGCCCGCCGCCGGCACCGCCGCGGAACCGGCGGCGGCGGCACGGGCGGCGCCGCCGTCCTCGCCGCCGGCTCCGGCCAGGGCCAGGGTCGGCGGTGGCGGGGGCGCCGCCACCGGTGATGCTTCCGCCGTTTCGGTCGGCGGCCGGGCCGTCTCGGACCGCTGTCCCGGCGGCGGCCTGGCGGCGGTCGCGGCTACCGTCTCCCGGGTGGACGCCGCGGGCGGCGGCGGTGCGGCCGGCGACATTGCCGCCGGCGACACTGCGGTCCGGCGCATGGCCGCGGGGCGGACCGGCGGCGGTGGCGGCGTCCAGGCTACCGGTGTTGCGGTATCGGCGGGCGCGTCGACCGCGGCGGTCGCAGCCTGCGCCGGCGGCCGCGGCGGGATCGCGGTCGCCGGCCGGACCGCCGGCGGCTGCGTGTTGGTCGTGGGCGTCGTGGCTGCCGGAGCGGCGGCCGCCGTTGCGCTTGGCGCCAGTGTCGCCAGCGTCGTCACCGCGGTGACCGGCGGCGGCGGCGTGGCCGCGCCCGGCGCGGCAGTGTCCGCGGCAGCGTCGTTGGCGGCGACCAGTTCGACGTCGATGGTCGACACCGGCGGCAGGGTCGGTGCCGACCGCGCCGCCAGCAGCGCCAGGGCGCCGCCGGCATGGATCAGCAGCGAAGCGGCGGCAGCGATGAGCCAGGGACGCAGCCGCCGGCCCGGTGGCCTGCCGGCGACCGGCATGGTCGCGCTATCGTGCACCGCTGTGGCGGACATCAGTCCAGCCGCTCCCGCGGCGTCAGCCGGCGTGACGGGCCGTCGCCGTCGACCCAGGCGTCGATGCGGTAGACCTCGGCCAGGCGCTGCGCCGTCAGGACCTCGTCGGCCGGACCGGTGGCGACGATGCGGCCATGCGCCATCAATGCCAGGCGATCGCAGAAGCGGCCGGCCAGGCTGAGGTCGTGCAGCACCGCGACCACGGCGCGGCCGTCGCCGGCCAGTTCGGCGAGCAGCTCCATCACCTGCAGCTGATGATACGGGTCGAGGCCCGCCAGCGGTTCGTCGGCCAGCAGCAAGCCAGGCTCGCCGGCCAGCGCCCGGGCCAGCATGGTGCGCATGCGCTCCCCTCCGGACAGGGTATGGAACACCCGTGCGTCCATCCCGGCAACGTCGAGCCGGCGCATCGCCGCGTCGACCACCCGCGCATCGGCCGCCTGGGGCTGGCGCCAGGGCTCCAGGTGCGGCAGCCGTCCCAGGGCGACGATGCGGCGCACCGTGAGCGGCCAGTGGACGGCGCCGCCCTGGGCCAGGTAGGCCATGTGACGGGCGCGTTGGCGTGGCGCCAGCTGCTCGAGGTCGTGGCCGGCAACGCTGATCGTGCCGTCGTCGGGTGCGAGCAGGCCGGCGGCACAGCGCAGCAGCGTGGTCTTGCCCGCGCCGTTGGGACCGATCAGGCCGACCAGCTCGCCGGCATCCGCGGCCAGCGTGCAGGCGTCGAGGATGCGCCGGCGGCCGAGGTTGATGGAGATGTCGCGCAGCGCCAATGTCATGTCAGGCCTGTCATGTCAGGCTCCGGCGCGTCTGCAGGATCAGGTGCAGGAAGAACGGCGCCCCGACCAGGGCGGTGACGACGCCGAGCTTCAGTTCCGGGCTGACCGTCAGGCTGCGCACGGCGATGTCGGCGGCGAGCAGCAGGCAGGCGCCGCCCAGCGCGCTGACCGGCAGCAGGCGGGCCGGGTCGTGGCCGACCAGGGGCCGCAGCAGGTGCGGCACCACCAGGCCGATGAAGCCGATGGTGCCGCTGACGGCGACCGCGGCGCCGACGCAGGCGGCGGTTCCGGCGATGACCTTCAGCCGCTCCCGGCGCAGGTCGAAGCCCAGCGTCTGCGCCACCTCCTCGCCCAGGCTGAGCGCGCTCAGCGCCCGGCCGCACGACAGCAGCAGCAGCCAGCCGACGAGGGTCAGGGGCAGGGCGAGCCAGAGATGCTGCAGGCTGCGGTCGGCCAGTGAGCCGAGCAGCCAGAACACGATCTCCAGCGCGGCGTAGGGGCTTGGGGCCAGGTTCAGGGCAAGCGCCGTCAGGGCATTGGCCAGGGCGGTGATGGCGATGCCGGCGAGGATGATCGAGAGCACGCCGCTGTCGCGCCCGGCCAACAGGGCGATGGCGACGGCGGCCACGGCGGCACCGGTCATGCCGGCCAGCGGCAGCGTCCATGAGGCGAGCTGCGTCAGGCCGAAGTAGATCACCAGCACGGCGCCGAGCGCGGCCATGGAAGACACCCCGACGATGCCCGGGTCGGCCAGCGGATTGCGCAGCAGGCCCTGCAGGGCGGCGCCGGACAGGCCGAGGCTGGCGCCGATCATGGCGGCGAGCAGGCTGCGCGGCAGGCGGATCTCGAACAGGATCACGGCGGCAACGGTGTCCTCGCTGGCCATGAGCTCGCGCACCGCCTGCAGCAGGGGCAGCGGCGCGCTGCCGGCGGCGAGCGACAGCACCAGCAGGCCGGCGAGGGCGAGGCAGAGCAGGCCGGTGAGCAAGGCCGGGCGGGGCGCGGTCATGGCCGCACGCCTTCCGCCCCGGCGCGCAGCAGGGCGATCGCCTCGGTCAGCATCGGCCCGGGACACAGCCAGAGCCGGGCCGGCACCTGCAGCACGCGGTGGCGATGGCGGAACCGGTCGAGCGCGGGATGCGCCAGCATCGCCTCGCCGAGCGACGGCGTCCCGGGGGCGTAGGGCGAGAACACCAGCAGGTCCGGCGCCGACCAGAGCATCTCCTCGAGCGGCAGGGTGGCGAAGCCGACCAGGCCGAGTTCGCTGGCCTGGTTGCGCAGGCCGGCGGCGCTCAGCACCTGGTCGACGATGGTCCCGGCACCGGCCGTCAGGCCGTTGGCCTGGTAGAGCAGGGCGACGGGGCGTTGCGCCGCTGCCGACGGCGACGCATCGCCGGCAGCGAGGCCGCGGTCGAAGCGGGCGACGATCGCTTCGCCGCGTGCCGGCACGCCCAGCAGGTCCGCCATGCGGCGCACCTGGGCGCGGATGGCGGCGACGTCCCGGGCGATGGCGAAGCTCTCGACCCGGTAGCCGAGCCGGCGCAGCAACCGCACCGTCGGCGTCGCCGCGGTGGTCCCCGCCAGCACCAGGTCGGGCTTGAGCGCCAGCACCTCCTCGGCCCGGCCGCGGTTGACGGGTATGGCCCGGGCCTGCGCCGCCATGTAGGAGCTCTCGAACCGGCGCGCCAGGAAGGTGACGGAGGCGAGCTGTCCCGGTCGCGCCAGCATCAACGCCAGCTGATCGGTACACAGGTTCACCGACACCACCCGCTGCGGCGCCGCCTGTGCCGCCGCCGGCGGGCCTGCCACGGTCCACAGCACCGCCGCCAGCAGCCCGGCCATGAGCCGGTGCCGGCGGCGGGATATCGTGCGCCGGGCAGGCATGGCGCGATCAGAAGCTCACCCGGAGGCCGACGTAGCCGGCCCGGCCCGGACTGCCGAACGTGAAGATCTGCTCGTACTGCTCGTCCAGGGCGTTCTCGATCCGGCCGAACAGCTCCGCCCCCGGGGTCAGCTCGATCGCCGCCGCCAGCCGCACCAGGGTGTAGCTCGACAGCACCACGGTGGAGCGGTTGAACGAGGCATCGAAGGCGGTGTCGGTCTGGTCGCCGGTATAGTCGATGCCGAGGTTGAAGGTGCCGGGCCGGTTCCACAGGCGATAGTCGTAGTCGGCGTTGAGGCTGGCGATATGCTTGGGCCGTCGCACCAGCTGGGTGCCGTTGGCGTCTTCGGCGTCGGTATAGGTATAGCTGAAGGCAAAGCTCAGATCCGCCTGGGGAACGACCTTGGCGGTTACCTCCAGCCCTTGCGTCTTCGACGTGCCCGGCTGGTTGACCGCGGTGGTGCCGGAACCGGTGATCAGGTCGGTGATGTCGTTGCGGAAGTAAGTCAGGTCGAGCACCGCCCGGTCGCGCCAGAAGCTGTGCTCGACGCCGATGTCGCCGCCCAGTGACTCTTCCGGCTTCAGGTTGGGGTTGCCGGTGAAGTTGGCGGAGAAGCCGAACAGCTCGAACAGGGTCGGGTTCTTCACCCCCTTGCCGCCGCTGGCATGCAGCCGGCCGGCCCCGGCGTTGAACAGCCAGGCGCCGGTCAGCCGCCAGGTGGCGGCGTTCTTGAACTGGCTGTTGTCGTCGTAGCGGCCGCTGGCCGACAGGAACAGCCGCTCCACCAGGCCGACCCGGTACTCGCCGACCAGGGAGTTCTGGTCGATGTCGCGGTCGACGTCGGAGAAGGCGCTGCGGGCGCGCACGGCATCGTTCTCGGCCTCGGCCGCCAGCGTCAGCGTGTGATCGGCGGCGGCGCCGCGCTGGCTGTCGAAGAACAGGTTGGCCTGGTAGTAGGCCCGCGTCTTGGTGCCGTCGAACAACGACTCGTGCGCCCCGTCGGCGAAGTTGTCGCGTTCGTCGGCGCTGATCGCCGCCGAGAGAACGTTCTCCCAGGCGCCGTCGAACGCCGTGTAGCGACCTTCGACGAGACCGGCGCGGCGACGCGATTCCGTCACCCGGTCGGCATCCACGGCGCCGGCGCCGCCGACGAACTTGTCGCCCTCCTTGCGGTCGTCGACGAAGCGGCCGACCACGTTCAGCTCCAGGTTGTCGATCGGGCTGACCCCGAGCTTGGTGTGCAGGGTGACGTTGTCGTAGCCGTCCTTCTCGCTGTTGCCGCGGTGCTCGCTGGCATCGGAGATGCCGTCGGTGGTGACGCCGGCGCCCGTCACCGCATAGTGGTAGCGCTCGCTGCCGCCGCCGATGCTGGCCTGCAGCTGGCCGGTCTTGAACGAGCCGGCCTCGCCGGCCACCTGGGCGGAGAACGGTCCGCTGCCGCGTCGCGAGGTGATGTCGACGACGCCGCCGATGGCATCGCTGCCGTAGAGCGAGGACTGCGGCCCGCGCACGACCTCGACCCGGTCCAGGCCGACAGTCAGCAGGTTGGCGAAGTCGAACTCGGAGCCGCCGGAGACGTCGTTGACCTCGATGCCGTCGATCCGCACCAGGGTGTGATTGGCTTCGGCGCCCCGGATGCGCACCTGGGTCTGCGCGCCGAACGAGCCGCCGCGGCTGACGGCGACGCCGGGCACCGTGCGCAGGGCTTCGCCGACCAGCCGGTCCTGGCGGCGTTCGAACTGCTCGGCCTCGAGCACGCTGACGGCACTGCCGACCTCGCGGCCCGATACGGGCACGCGGCTGGCACTGACCACCACCGGCGGCAGGGTGCTGCTCTGCGCCCGCGCCGGGGCCGGCGCCAGCAGCGCGGCGCCGCTGAGAACAAGGGGAAGAAGGAGAAGTGACGTACGCATGCATGCCTCCGTTTGCGTCGCGACAAAGCCCGCGCAGACGGGTGTCGCGCGGACCTCCGGAGGTCACGTCGTCGCCGAATTGAACCTGGATCTGGCAAAACCGCAGCGACGTGACCCGTAGGACGTCGCCACAACGGAAGACCGCACCAGAAGAAGAACCCCGTCCCTGGTTGGGCGACGTGCGACGGCAGGTCTCCTGGCTTGCAGGTCGTCGCCGGGCGTCTGGCCTTCCCGGTTTCCCAGTGGCACGAACTGACGCCGGCTCGCCGCTTACAGTTGCGGGGGCAGCCACGGCTTGAATCCGACAACAGCGGATTGCACCATGTTCCCTCTTAGCCCGCGAACGGGAACCGTCGCGATCACGCTACGCCGCCGTCCCGGCGAACGCAACCGGCAGGTCAGCGCCGGCGGGTGATCAGCAACAGGCCCAGGCCGACGGCGGCGGCGCCGGCGGCGAGCCACCACGACAACAGCTCGCCCAGGATCCAGGCGCTGGCCAGCACGCCGGAAATCGGTTCGAGGAAGCCGTAGCTGGCAATGATGGCCGGGTTGTAGCGGCGCATCAGCACGTAGTTCACGGAAAAGCAGAAGCCGGCGACGATCACGCCCTGATAGAGCAGGGCCAGAACCGGCCGCCAGTCGAGCCGTTCCCAGGCGATGCTCTCGGTGAGGGCGCCGCCCAGGGCGAACACCGGCAGCGAGAACAGCATCATCCAGACCGTGAGCCGCGCCGGGTCGATGGTGGTGACGATGCGGCCGGCAAAGGCGATGCGCAGGCCGAGCAGGGCGGCGGAGACGATGACCACGAGGTTGCCGATGTCGGTCAGGCCCAGCTGGCCGAGGTCGGCGTCGCCGGCGACCACCAGGGCGGCGCCGGCAAAGGCGACCAGCAGGCCGGCCGCCTGGTGCCAGTTGAGGCGCTGGTCGGGGATCAGCCATAGCGCGAACAGCGCCGCCCAGAGCGGGAAGGTCGACAGCAGGATCGTGCTCATGATCCCGCTGGTCATGCCGAAACCCCAGTTCATGATGGCGATCTGCACGGTGAACATGAGGCTGAGGACGGCCAGCGGCCGCCATTCGTGCCGCCGCGGCCAGACCGGCAGATGGGCCAGCCGGGCCCACAGCAGGACGCACAGGACGCCGATGGCGAAGCGGAAGAAGCCGCTCCACAGCGGCGGCACGGCTACCAGGCCGACCTTTACGGCGACGGCGTTGGCGCCCCAGAAGACGTGGATGAGCACCGTCAGGGCGATCGCCGACAGCGGCATGATCGCGGCACGGGCACTGACGGCTGGCTGGGTCATGGCCGGCCGTTGGTGCCACAACCGGCCGGGGCGGGCAAACCCCTCGCCGGGCGCGGCGGGTTAGAGATTTGCCTCCAGGAATCCGGCCATGCGGTCCCAGGACTGGTTGGCGCAGTCGACGTCGTAGGCGGCGACGCGCTCGTTGAAGAAGCCGTGCGCGGCATCGTAGCGATGGATTTCCGCCGCCACCCCGGCCCCCTCTATGGTCTGCGCCAGGGCATCGACCGCGGCCGGTGTGCACCAGTCGTCGATGTTGGCGAAGTGGCCCTGGAAGGGCAGCTTGATCTGTGCCGGATCGGCGAACTCCTGGGGCGGGATGCCGTAGAAGCAGACCCCGGCGGCGCACTCGGGGACGTGCACGGCGGCGGCGATGGTCAGCGCCCCGCCCATGCAGAAGCCCATGACCGCGACCTTGCCGCCAAGGCCGGCAAGGTGCTGGGCGCCGCCGCGGATGTCCTGATGCGTGGCGCCGGCGAAGTCGAGGCCGCTCATCAGGTGATTGGCCTCGTCCGGTTCCTGGGTGACGCGGCCTTCGTAGAGGTCGGGGGCCAGGGCGTTGTAGCCGGCGCGGGCGAAGCGGTCGGCGACGCCGCAGATCTGGTCGTTGAGACCCCACCATTCCTGGATCACGACGATCCCGGGGCGGCCGCTGCCGGCCTCGGCCAAGTAGCCGCGCGTGCTGCCGCCGTCCGGCCGTGCAAACTCGATCATCGTGCCCATGCTCTGCCTCCGCTCGCCAATGTCCTGAGTTCCGTCGATCGGCTTCGAACGACGCCGCCAGGATAGAGCGCTCGCCGGCGGCGGCAAGTGCCGCCACTGCGTTGGCCAGGGGAGAAAATGCGGTCTAACCTTGTCATACCCGCATAGCGAGGGGGGTCGCGAGCGGTGACTTGGCTGGCGCGTAAGTTCGATTCGCTGATGTCGGCGGTCTTTGCCGCCGTGTGTGCGCTGGCGGCATCGCAATTCCTGGCCTTCGTGCAGCAGTATCGGCAACGCCTGGGCGGCCATCTCGACGAGGCCGTGCGCATGCGCGAACGGGTGGTGTCGGGGGAGACCGCGCGCGGGCTGACGGCGCAGGCGCGCGAGCAGTTGGCCGACGACCTGGGCTTTCGGGTCGAGTTCCTGCTGACCGCCGACGTCGGCCTGCGCGAAGCCAGCTTTCTGACCCGGCCGTTCGTGTTCCTCGGCAGCTTCGACCGGGAAATCGCCCTGGCGACGCTGGCCGAGTTCCAGCCGGCCCTGCCGCTCGATACCGGTAGCCTGATCTATGCCGGCTGCGGTCTGCTGCTGGGCTGGCTGCTGTGGGAGCTGGTCAAGCTGCCGGTCCGGCCGCTGCGGCGCGCAGCCGGCGGGTGACAGTACTGCCGTCGGGCACTATCACCACACGCAAGCAGTTCACCAGCGGGGCCGAGGCCATGGAACACCGCCAGCACTACACCGACGCGGCCTTTGACCGTGCCGCCGAACGACGCCAGGACGCCGCCTGGCTGGCCGCGCGGCTGGCCGACCCGGGCAGCCGCGTGCTGCCGGTCTGGCGCGGACGCTGTCTGGTGCGTGCCGGCGAGGCGGTGCCGCAGGCGCTCGAGCTGGCGGCGCACGACAGTGGCGCCGTCGGCGACGTCGGACATGCCGTGCTGCTGGGGACCCAGGCCGGCATCGCCTGGTTCGCGCTCGACGTCTCGCATCTCGACGAGGCGGCCATCGCCGACGAGCTGATCGCCGAGGCCTTCGAACTGCGCGATGTGGCGCTGCAGCTGCCACGTACCGTCGCCGCGCTGCTGGCCTACGCCCGCGGCATGGTGCACTGGCACGCCGGCCATATCTATTGCCCGGCGTGCGGCGGCCCGACGGACGCGGTCCGCGCCGGGCATGCCCGGCGCTGCCGCGCGGACGACTGCGGCCGGCTGCACTTCCCGCGCACCGACCCGGCGGTGATCACCCTGGTGCATGACGGACCGCGCTGCGTGCTGGCGCGCCGGGCGATCTGGCCGGCCGGGCGGCGCTCGACCATCGCCGGCTTTGTCGAGCCCGGCGAGACCCTGGAGGACGCGGTCCGTCGCGAGGTGCTGGAGGAGATCGGCCTTCGTGTCGGCCGGGTGCACTACCAGGGCTCGCAGCCCTGGCCGTTTCCGTCCTCGCTGATGATGGGCTTCCATGCCGAGGCGCTGAGCGCGGACATCCAGGTCGACGGCGAGGAGATCGCCGAAGCCGACTGGTACAGCCGGGCCGATATCGAGGCCGCGCTGGCGGCCGGCGATCTGAGCCTGCCGCCTGTCGATTCCATCAGCCGCTGGCTCGTCGCCCTGTGGCAGGAGCGCGACTGATCGCCGCTGCTGCTTGCCATCGCCACGGCGGCTCCACATCATGGGGGCCATTCACACGACAACATCGGGGGCGAAACGGTGAAACAGTTGAGACGGATAATCGTCGCGCTGGCGGCCAGCGCCGCGCTGTCGGCCTGCGCCGGCACGCAGCTGGAAAAGGCGGAACAGGTCGAGCCGACCGGCACCGAGTTCCGCAAGGCGCTCTATGTCGAGTACATCGACGTCGCGCGGGCCGAGTTCCAGGAGGGCGACTACCGCGACGCCGACCGGTTCGCCAATAGGGCGACGCTGGCGGCCAGCGGTGCGCTGATCGAGCCGCAGCGCCTCGAGGACCGGCAGGTTCCCGAAGACAAGGTCGACGAGCTGGCCGCGGCCCGGGCCTGGCTGCTCCAGACCTATTCCAAGGGGGCGACCGACAAGGCGCCCGGCGACGCGGCGCGGGCCCAGGCGCAGTTCGACTGCTGGATCCAGGAGCAGGAGGAGAACTTCCAGCCCGACGATATCGCCGCCTGCCGCAGCGCGTTCCTGGCTGCCATGGGCAAGCTGGAGGAGGCGACGTTCGAGCCGCTGCCCTCGGCCGCCGGCCGGGTGGCGGCGGCCACGGCGACCGCATCGGCCGCGGCGGCGGCCGGCGAGGAGCGTCAGCGCGTCGACGACATCTACATCGTCCGCTTCGATTTCGACAGCGCCGAGCTGAACGCCGAAGCCAAGGCGGTGATCGACAAGGCCTTGGCCGACTTCAAGATTGCCACGCCGGACGTGGTCCGCATCGAGGGCCACACAGATACCGCCGGTCCGGCCGGCTACAACCTGAAACTGTCGCAGCGCCGCGTCGACGCGGTGGCCAAGGCCCTGGAGGCGGGCGGCGTGCCGGCACGGATGATCGAGAAGAAGGCGCTGGGCGAGAACCAGCCGCTGGTGTTCGGCAAGAACCAGCGCGAGGCCCGCAACCGCCGGGTCGAGGTCGTCTTCTACTGAGGACGCATGCAGCGGTGGCGGGCGGGTCTGAGACCCGCCCTCCTGTTCAGTCCGCGAGCGGCGGGGCGACGCCGTCGGGCAGCGGCATCTCGAACACGTTCAGGGTCATCGACACCAGGGCGTAGTAGCCGAGGATGCCGACCAGGTCGACGACGCCGCGCTGGCCCAGTTCGGCCACGGCGCGGGCATAGGTCTCGCTACCGACCCGGCCGTCGGCGTAGAGCTCCTGGCAAAAGTCGTAGACCGCCGCTTCGTCGGCATGCGCGAACGCCGGTCGCCGGCGCTCGCGCACGGCGTCGATCACCGCCTGCGCCAGGCCGCCGTCGCGCGCCATCGGCTCGTGCGCGTACCACTCGAACTGCGCCGTCCAATGGCGCGCGGTGCACAGGATCGCCAGCTCGCTCAGGCGCTTCTCCAGGCTTGAGTCGAAGCGGCAGAACGCCCCCAGATGCTGGGCCCGGTCGGCCAGCTCCGGGCTGTGCAGCCAGGCGTGGAACGGCCCGCCCATGCTGCCGCGCGGTCCGGCCATGATGGTGTCGTAGACCCGGCGCTGCGCCGGGTCCATGCGCTCGGGCGTCAGGGCGTCGATTCTAGCCTGCATATCTCATCCTCCTCATGGTCTGCGTCGCGTCCAGGCGGCCGGTCAACGGGTGGTCGGGCGGGACTTCAGGCCGATCACCCGGCCCACGTTGGGCGACGGCGGCAGCGCCGCGTGGGCCGCCTGGATCTGCCGCAGGCGGGCCTGGATGTCGTCGGTCATGGCCGCGCCGCGCCGGGTTTCCAGGCTGACGTGCAGGCTCATCAGCTCGTTGGTCGCGGCGAGGTAGCCGTCGGCGGCGTGATACATCTCGTGCAGATAGTGGATGCGCTTGGCGTCGTGGCCGACCAGGCGGGTGGTGAAGCGCAGCGGGTCGTCCAGGCCGACCTCGCGCTGATAGGTGATGTGGCCTTCCAGGCTGAAGGTGGTGATCCTGTTGCGCTCGCGGTGGGCCCGGTCGAGGCCGACGAAGTCGAAGAAGGCATCGGTGGCGAAGTCGAACACGACCAGGTAGTAGCCCATGTTCATGTGCCGGTTGTGGTCGATCCAGTCGGGGCGGACGACGTCGCGGTAGCTGTCGAAGGGGGTCGGAATCTCGGTCATACTCTTGGCCAGGTGAAACGCTTCAAGTTGTCGGCGGCAGATTAGGCAACGCCGGCAGGCGAGACAACGAAACGGATGACGCCGGCCGGCCGGCCGCGAGGAGACGACATGCAAGCCTACGAAATCGTCGGCGAGGGCGGCATCGACGCCCTGGCCCTGAACGACCGCGCGACCCCCACGCCCGGACCGGGCGAGGTGCTGGTCCAGGTGCGGGCGTCGTCGCTGAACTACCGCGACCTGCTGACGGTGTCCGACCCGGGCCCGCGCGGTCTGGCCTATCCGCGCATCCCCAACTCCGACGGCGCCGGCGAGGTCCTGGCGGTCGGAACGGGAGTCGAGCGCTTCCAACCCGGCGACCGGGTCGCCGGCTGCTTCTTCCAGCGCTGGAGCGCCGGCGAGATCACCGCCGACGGCATGGCCAGCGCCCTGGGCGGCGCGCTCGACGGCGTGTTGGCGGAGCAGGTGGTGCTCAGCGCCGACGGCCTGGTGCCATTGCCCGACAACCTGTCGTTCGCCGAGGGCGCCTGCCTGCCCTGCGCGGCGTTGACCGCCTGGCACGCGCTGATCGAGAAGGGCCGGCTGAAGGCGGGCGAGACGGTGCTGCTGCTGGGCACCGGCGGGGTCTCGGTGTTCGCCCTGCAGTTCGCCGCCATGCACGGCGCCCGCGCCATCGTCACCTCGTCGAGCGAAGCCAAACTGGAGCGGGCCCGGGCCATGGGCGCCTGGCAGACCATCAACTACCGTGAGGTGCCCGACTGGGACCGCCAGGTGACAGCGCTGACCGACGGCGTCGGGGTCGATCACGTGGTCGAGGTCGGCGGCGCCGGCACCCTGGAGCGCTCGATCGATGCCGTGCGCGTGGCCGGGCACATCGCCCTGATCGGCGTGCTCACCGGCGGGCAGGTGAACCCGGTGCATCTGATGCGCAAGTCGATCCGCCTGAATGGCATTTACGTCGGCAGCCGGCAGATGTTCGAGGCCATGAACCGGGCGATCGCCCACCACCGGATGACGCCGGTGATCGATGCGCGCTTTCCTTTCGCCGAGGCCCGCGCGGCTTTCTACGCCATGCAGTCGGCCGGCCACTTCGGCAAGATCGTGATCGAGCTTTGACCTTCTTTGCGTCCCTGCTGGCCTTGAACTGGTTGAACGTTGAACCATATATGGTTTGACGTTGAATTATCTTCAGGGAGCCGAGCATGGCCGTTTCACGCCGATCCTTCATCCGCATCGCCGGCTCGTCCGCGGTGATCCTCGCCGCCGGCGCCGGTGCCTTTCTCCTTACCCGGACGCCGAACGCCGCGCACCGGCCCTGGCAGGCCGCCGGCGAGGCCTATGCCGACCCCCGCATGCGCGCTTTGTCCTACGCCATCCTGGCGCCCAATCCGCACAACCGGCAGCCCTGGCTGGTCGACCTGAGCCAGGCCGACAGCGTACTGCTCTATGCCGACCGCGGCCGGCTGCTGCCGGAGACGGACCCGTTCGGCCGGCAGATTGTCATCGGCCTGGGCTGCTTCCTGGAGCTGCTGGCGATCGCCGCCGCCGAGGACGGCTATCGCGTCACCATCGACGCCTTCCCCGATGGCGTCCCCGGGCCGGCGCTGGACGACCGCCCGGTGGCGCGCATCGTTTTCGAACAGGCGGCCGACGTGGCCCGGGATCCGCTGTTCGCGCAGATCCTGACCCGGCGCTCCAACAAGGAACCGTATGACACCGAACGCCAGGTGCCGGCAGCCGACCTTGCGGCGATCGCCGCGGCGGCCGGCGCGGGCGTACGGGCGCAGACGGCCGACGATCCGAGCCTGGTCGCGACGCTGCGCGAGCTGACCTGGCAGGCGCACGAGATCGAGGTGCGCACGCCACGGACCTACATGGAGAGCGTCCGGCTGATGCGCATCGGCAAGGCGGAGATCGAGGCCAACCCCGACGGCATCGACATCGGCGGCGCCTTTCCCGACACCCTGAAACTGCTGGGCGTGCTGAACCGCGATACCATCGCCGATCCGGACTCCACTGCCTTTGCCGAGGGCATGTCGATGTACAGCGCGATCATGGGCAGCGCCATGGCCTATGCCTGGCTCACCACGCCCGACAACACCAGGCTGGCGCAGCTGGCCGCCGGCCGCGCCTGGGTGCGGCTCAACCTGGCGGCGACGGCCCGCGGCGTCGCCGTGCATCCGGTCAGCCAGGCCCTGCAGGAGTTCCCCGAGATGGCCGGGCCGTTTGCCCGCGCACACGAGCTGTTGGGTGGGGATGACGGCAGCCGGGTGCAGATGCTGGCCCGGGTCGGCTATGCTGCGCCGCCGCCGCCAAGCCCGCGCTGGCCGCTCGCGAGCCGGGTGATGCCTGCCTGAGGTGCCGATGAGCCAACCGCCGCGCGATCCGCCGCTGTTCAGCTTCTTCAACGAGATCGGCATCATCGAGCAGCTCGGTCGCGCCCAGTTCGAACAGGTCCTGCCGGACGGCCTGAAGCTGTCGCAGTTCACCGTGCTCAATCATTTCGCCCGTCGCGGCGGCGAGGAGAGCCCGGCCCAGCTGGCCAACGCCTTCCAGGTGACGCGCGGGGCGATGACAAACACCCTGCAACGCCTGGAGGCGCGCGGCCTGATCGCCATCCGGCCCGATCCCGCGGACGGCCGGGCCAAGCTGGTCAGCCTGACGGAACAGGGCCGGGCCGTGCGCGAGGCGTCGATTGCCGCCCTGGGGCCGGCGCTGGCGCGCCTGGCGGCGGCGTTTCCGCCCGAGCGCTTCGCCGCGGCGCTGCCGTTCCTGCAGGAGGTGCGGGCCTTCCTCGACGCCGATCGTGACCGGCCGGCGGCAACGCGCGCGGACGCTCAGGCGTCCAGCAGCTCGGGCAGCCCGGACAAATCCGGCAGTTCGTCGTAGGGGCCGTAGGCCGGATCGCCGGGGCGACCGCCGCGATTGATCCAGACCCGGCGCCAGCCCAGCGCGTGGGTCGGCTCGATGTCGTGGTAGAAGCCGGCGGCGACGTGGACGACGTCCTCGCGCGCGCAGCCGAGCCGTTCCAGCACGGCGGCGAACATGCGGTGGTCGGGCTTGTAGGCGCCGACCTCGGCGGCGGTGATCGCGGCATGGAAGGGGGCGCCGATCGCCGCCATGTTGTCGGCGATGATCCCGGGCTCGCTGTTGGAGACGATCACCAGACGATAGCGCGCCGCCAACTTCAGCAGCGCCGCCTGGACCTCCGGGAATGGCGTTGCGAAGCGCACGGCGGCTTCCAGCGCGTCGCCGTCGGCGTCCTGGTAGTCGAGCCCGACCGCGGCGAATGCCTGCTGCAGCGACTGCCGCAGCACCGGCCTGAGCGGCTGGAACGGGCCCAGATGCAGTGCTTTCTCCGCCTCGCCCTGGGCGGCGACGATGGCATCGACGTCGGCGGCCGGATCCTTGCGCCGGGCCAGGATCGCCATGCAGGCGCGCTTGCCGGCGCTGTACTGCACCAGGGTGTCGTAGCAGTCGAAGGTGAGGTAGGTCGGTCCGCCCACGATCTATGCCTCGCCGCCTCAGCCGGCGGCGGCGGCCTGTACCTCGGCGACCGCCTCCGGATTGACCAGGGCGGTGAGGTCGCCGGGCGGCTGGCCCAGCACCGCCGCCTTCACCACCCGGCGCATGATCTTCATGTTGCGGGTCTTGGGCAGGTCGGCGACGAACAGCACCTGCTGCGGGCGGAACGACTTGCCCAGGCCGTCGGCCACGGCCTCGCGCAGACGGCCGGCGGTGGCCTCGTCGGCAGCGACGCCGGGACCGGGGATGCACACGCACATCACCTGCTGGCCGGCGCGCGGATCGGGGATGCCGATGGCGGCGGCCTCGGAGACCAGGCCGGTGGCCATCAGCAGGCCCTCGATCTCGGCCGGGCCTGTGCGCTTGCCGGAGACCTTGATGGTGTCGTCGGAGCGGCCATGCACGTACCACATGCCGTCGGCATCGCGGCTCGCCCAGTCGCCGTGCCGCCAGATGCCGTCGTACATGCTCCAGTAGGTTTCCAGGTAGCGTTCGGGGTCCTGCCACAGGCCCCGGGTCAGGCCGATGGAGGGCACCTTCAGCACCAGCTCGCCGACCTCGCCCGGCGGCACCGGGTTGCCGTGGTCGTCCAGGATGTCGGCGCCCATGCCGGGGATCGGCCCGCCGAAGGCGCAGGGCTTCAGCGGATGCATGAGCGTGCCCATGAGGATGCCGCCGCCGATCTCGGTGCCGCCGGTCCAGTTCAGCAGCGGCGCCCGGCGCTGGCAGACATGCTCGAAGCACCAGGTCCAGGCTTCGTCGGTCCAGGGCTCGCCGGTCGAGGCGACGATGCGCAACGAGCTCAGGTCCCACTTCTCGACCTCGTCGGTGCCCGCGCGCATCAGTCCGCGCACGGTGGTCGGGGCGACGCCCAGGAAGCTGACCTTGTGCTGATCCACGAGCCGCCACATGCGCCCCGGATCGGGATAGTCCGGGGTGCCTTCCACCAGCACCATGGTGGCGCCGGCGTAGGCGCAGGTGGTGGTGATCATCGGCCCGACCACCCAGCCGAAGTCGCTGATCCACATCATCCGGTCGCCGGCCCTGAGGTCGCCGCAGACGGTGATGTCGAAGCAGATCTTCACCGTGAAGCCGCAGTGCGTGAGCACCGTGCCATTGGGCTTGCCGGTGGTGCCCGAGGTGTAGACCAGCAGCAGCGGGTGCTCGGCATCGACGATCGTGGCGGGAACGTCGTCGGGCTGGTCGGCAGTGATGCTCGCCCAGTCGAGGTCGCGGCCGTCGCGCCAGCCGTCCCGCCGGCCGGTGGTGTCGAGCACGACCTGGTGACGCACGCCCGGCACGTCCGCCAGGGCCGCGTCCATGGTCGCTTTCATGTCGATCTCGCGGCCGCGCCGGCTGGTCACGTCGATGGTGATGACGCCGGTGGCGCCGGCGTCGTTGAGCCGGGTGGCGATCGCCTCGCGACCGAACCCGGAAAACAGCGGCACGACGATGGCACCGGTGCGGGCGACGGCGAAGTAGGCGGCGACCACCTCCGGCACCATCGGCATGTAGATGCCGACGGCGTCGTCGGGGCCGTAGCCGAGCTCGCGCAACGCCGCGGTCAGGCGGCAGGTCTGGCGGTCGAGCTCGGCGTAGCTCCATTCCCGCACCTCGCCCTGCTCGGACTCGAAGACGACCGCGGGCCGGTCGTAGACCGGCGTGCCGCGGTGCCGGTCGAGCAGGCTCTCGACCGCGTTCATGCGCCCGCCCACGCACCACCTGGGCCAGGCCTGGCCCTGGCCGAGGTCGAGCACCGGGTCATAAGGCTCAGCGAAGCGGAAATCCATGAAGCGGATCGTCTGGTCCCAGAACCACGCCGGGTCGGCGTCGGCCCGACGCACCAGGTCGTCGTAGTCGGCGCAGCCGAGGGCGTCGATCAGGTGCTTGATCCTGCTCTGGGCGATGACCTCGGGCGATGCCCGCCAGACGATGCCGTTGTCGCTGGACATGCCGTGTTCCTCCCGGTGGCACTTGGCGTTTTGCCCGACAATAGGCCGGGACCGGAAGGTGGAAAAGAGCGGCGGCGGCGTCTTTCGACACCGCCGCCGGACTTGGCGACAACCTGGCGTCAGCGCGCCGTGAAGGCGAAGATGCCGTTCTTCAGCTGGCCGCCACCGAGCAGCTTCACCGCCTTCAGGCTGTCGAAGGCGTCGCCGTCGCTGCCCGACAGGGTGAGCTGCAGCGGATCGCCGGCGCAGAAGTTGCCGATGTAGGGGATCTGCATCAGGGCGAAGCCGGCGTGGCCGTCCTTGACGCCGACATAGTTGAGGGTGCCGCCGATGCTCGGACAGTCGCCGCCCTTCGGCTTCACGGCGACGCGCATCACTTCGCGGCCACCTGCCATGCCGACACCTTCCCAGCGCTGGCTGTCACCGCGCTGGCTGGATTCGCCGGTGGCGACATCCGAACCGAAATGCGTGCGCATGGCCTTGGCCACGCCCGGATTCGGGCCGTAATAGCCCTGCAGAATGAAGCGGGCCTTGGTGCCGTCGGCGGAATCGAAGCCCTGCACGCTGACGTAGGCATAGGCGGCCGAGTAGGGCGTCAGGCCGAAGCCGTTCGGGGCGGTGTAGACGTTGACCCCGCCGGTATGGCCGTCGACGGCCTTGAGGCCCGCCGGCAGCAGCTTGTCGACGGTAGCGGCGTCCCACTGCACGGCGATGGTCACGGTGTTGGCCCCGGCCATCTGGTACGGCGGTGGCGGCACCATCTTCTTCTCTTCCGCGAGGCCGGCCGACAGCGGCGCCGCCGCGAGCAGGCCGGCCGAGAGCAGGCCGCCTGACATCATCTTGAGCAGACCCATGGTTTCCTCCCCTGTGGATGGGCGTTTCGCCGTCGAGTGTCGCCCGGTGGCGGGACCACGGCAAGCGCGCCCCGGCCACCGGGCCGCGGCATGCCGTCGCCGGCGGTGCCGGCTAGCGCGCCGTGCCGCGGATCGGGTAGCCGCGTTCGCGGATGAAGGCGATGCCGTTGAGGATCCCCTGCAGGTCGGGGCGGGCAAACGGCGCATTGGAGATGTCGACGATCTGCAGCTTGCCGTCGGGGTTGACCACGAACAGGCCGGGCTCGTTGAAGTCGCGGTCGGTCTCCTGCTCGCTGCGCGGGTGCGAGATGTAGAGGCCGAGTTCGGCCATCTGCGTCGGCGTCAGGCCATAGCCGACCGGGAAACTCAGGCCCATCTCGGCGACGTCCGGGCCGGCCTTTTCCAGCGGGTCGCCTGAGATGGCGACGATTTCCACCTCCTGGGCGGCGTAGTCGTCCTTGAGTTCCTCCAGGCCCTTCAGGTAGCGCTTGCAGATCGGGCAGTGCTTGCCGCGGTAGGCGACGACGAGCTGCCAGCGGTCGCCGCCGCCGATGCGCACGCTGCCGCCGTCGACGGCGGCAAGCTCGAGTTCGGGCATGGCATCGCCCGGACGCGGTTTATTGGACATAACTCACCTTTGTGCTGGTTCTGCCGAGGCCCCGTCGCGAGAGATGTAGGGCCTGA